>Ga0209698_10003534_pt1 | contig 17374 bp, 12 predicted proteins | sample LitLauG_LLR_2012_FD_187203 | JGI IMG/M metagenome (GOLD analysis project Ga0209698, IMG submission 187203) | Freshwater sediment microbial communities from Pennsylvania, USA - Little Laurel Run_MetaG_LLR_2012 (SPAdes) (version 2) | ecosystem: Environmental > Aquatic > Freshwater > Creek >...
CGGCACCGGCGACGGAATGAGGGCCACGGAATGCAATGGCGGCGGCCAACCGGCCGGCTGGAAGGACCGCGATGGAAAACTGTGGTTCCCGCCTGGCGTCGGCGTTAGCGTCATCGATCCACGCCACATCCCCTTCAACAAGCTCCCGCCGCCGGTCCACATCGAGCAGATCACCGCCGACCGCAAGACTTACGAGACATCTTCCAACCTGCGCCTGCCCGCACTGAGTCGCGATCTCCAGATCGACTACACGGCTCTCAGCTTCGTCGCACCGGAGAAGGTCCGGTTTCGCGTTAAGCTGGAAGGCCGAGATCCCGCCTGGAAGGACGTTGGCAACGAACGGAAGGCTTTCTATAACGATCTTCCTCCACGCAATTACCGCTTCCGCGTGATGGCCTGCAATAACAGCGGCGTGTGGAATGAGGCCGGAGATTTCCTGGATTTCTCCATCGCTCCAGCCTACTATCAGACCACCTGGTTCTTTTTGTCGTGCGTGGGGGCTTTTTTCGCATCCCTCTGGATGCTGTACCGGTATCGGCTCTATCAGGTCGCTCGGGAATTCAACGCGCACTTGGAAGGGCGTGTCAATGAACGGGTTCGCGTCGCCCGCGACCTGCACGATACGCTGTTGCAAGGTTTTCAGGGATTGATGCTCCGTCTTCAGGTAGTAGACGAGATGCTTCCTCCAGGAAAGGCAAAGCAAGAATTGGAGGAAACCCTGGAAACCGGGGACCAGACGATCGTGGAGGCCCGGAATGCCGTGCACGATTTACGCTCGCCTACGGCAAGTATGAATGACCTGGCAGGGGCATTGCGCGCCTTGGGGCAAGAGCTGGCAACCGGTCATTCCGCGAGCTTCCGTTTGGTGATAGAGGGCCCGGGGCGGGAGCTGCATCCGATCATTCGAGATGAGATCTATCGCATTGCTCGTGAGGCGCTGCGAAACGCGTTCGCGCACTCCGGCGCAGGCCACATTGAAGCGGAAATCACCTTCGGCGAGCGGCTGTTCCGTTTGCGGATTCGAGATGACGGCGCTGGAATCCCTCCAGAAGTGCTGGGCGGAGGCCGCTCCGGACACTTCGGCTTGACGGGTATGCGTGAGCGTGCGAAGCAGATTGGTTCGCAGTTGACCATCTCGAGCGGTCCGGAAGCCGGGACGGAAATCGAATTGAGCGTCAAAGGCTCGATTGCTTACAATAAAATAGCCCCCACGTCAGGCTGGCGGCTATTTCGCCGAAAGATAGGGTGAGCTTGTGATCCGGCTTCTCAGCGTTGACGACCACGCGATTGTCCGCGACGGGATCGTTCGGCTGATCGCGACGCAGCCTGATATGGAGCTGATCGCGGAGGCGTCCGATGGTCAGGAGGCGGTAGAACAGTTCCGCAAGCATCGGCCCGATGTTACGCTGATGGACCTGCAGATGCCGAACATGAACGGCATCGACGCGATCAGCTCGATTCGCGGCGAGTTTCCAGAAGCACGGATCATCGTACTAACGACCTATGAGGGCGACGTCCAGGTGGTCCGCGCGCTAAAGGCCGGCGCGCAGGCGTATCTGCTGAAAGGTTCCCTGCGAAAGGAGCTGCTGGACGCAATTCGGGCGGTACACGCCGGGCAAAGGCGCATGAGTGCCGAGGTTGCGGCGGCCATCGCCGAGCATGCCACCGACAGTGCATTGAGCCCAAAGGAAATCAGCGTACTGACACTAATCGCGGGCGGGAATGCCAACAAGGAAATCGCGGCTCAGCTTTCCGTCAGCGAGGAGAGTGTCAAAAGCTACGTCAGAAGCATTCTGGCCAAGCTCGGCGCCAATGACCGGACGCACGCCGTGACGATCGGGCTAAAGCGCGGAATCATCGGACTTTAGCCTCGCGGCTTTAGCCTCAAAAGAGGGGTCGGGAAGTATCTTTGCAGGGTACCGAACCATCGTGTGGACTGCGTACGATGAAGAAGGGATGTACCTCTGCAGCGTCGATTCTCAACCTTTCCCGACGGCTGGCCGGGCGCCGGTCTATTGCTCCTACGCGCTAGCGTGAGCTTGCCCTTAATCTATTTGGCAGTAGCAGACCTGTATCGCTCGTTCGCAGGCGCCACCTTCGTTTCATCGGGAGTTTTATCGGACGTGATCGCAGGAATGGCGGCTTTGGTTCTGCTTGCAGGATTGTGGACACGGTGTACAGCAGTGGTGATTGCAATCTACGCGCTGTGGATCGGTTTCACAGCCGACTTCGCGTCGACCGGTGAACAGTGGCTCCACATTCTATTAGCCGCACTGAGCGCCAGCGTGGCAATGCTCGGGCCGGGCGCATGGTCGATTGACGCTTGCCGTTTCGGAAGAAAGGTCTTCGATATCGGGGATCGCAGCGAAACGCACGACGATCCTGGCTAAACGCGGCAATTGGCGGCGCGCTAGCGATGCTCCGGCCTCGAACTTTCTCCGTCGATGCCCGCCTGATCGGAAGAAAACGCTTGATTCGGGAGCCGTAGGCGCCTCGCTCACTTCCCCAAAAGAGTTATTCCTAGCTTAACTATGCAGGCAACTATCCGGTTCGAATTCGGGGTTGGCGGCCGACGGGAACGGTTCCACAATCAGTTCAGATGAACGAAAGGAGCTGGCAACAATGAGCGCACTCGCAAACCGTTCCGTTCCGAATTTCCGGTCGGGCAACGGCGTACGACTAAGAAGTCCGCGCTTACTCACCATACATACAGGAGCGGAACGAGTCCCACACTTTGAACCCATAGCGCGAAACAACAACTGTCAAAGCTTGAACGGAGAGAAGAGAATGATCGATCAGGCCCGCATACGAGTGTTGACTGTCGACAACCACCCGCTTCTCCGCGAGGGAATCGCGGCCATTATCAACGATCAACCGGACATGCTGGTCGTGGCCCAAGCAGCCGACGGTCACGAGGCCATTCAACAGTTTCGCGCGCATCGGCCGGACATTACTCTCTTGGATCTTAAATTTCGCGATATCAGTGGCCTTGACACGATGATTGCCATCCACAGGGACTTCCCCGGCGCCCGGATCGTCGTGCTTACCATCTTTGATGGCGACATTGATATCCGGCGGGCCCTTGAGGCGGGAGCCCACGGCTACCTGCTGAAGAGCACTCCTCCCGAGGAGTTGGTCAAAGTGATCCGCCAGGTTCACGCCGGGAAAAAGCACTTTCCCGCCGCGGTCGCAGCTTGTCTCGCTGAGCATTTAAGTGAGGAGGATCTGAGCGAACGGGAGACCCAGGTGCTCCAGCATCTCGCCGGTGGAAATCGAAATCGCGACATCGCCGAACGGCTCTTCATAGCCGAGGAGACTGTGAAGGTTCACGTCAAGCACATCATGGAGAAGTTGGGAGCCCATGACCGTGCCCACGCATTTGCCATCGCCGCACGTCGTGGCTTCATCCAGCTGTGATGCAAGGCAACGGCTTCTGCAGCGCTGTGTTTTTAAACTTTTGCTAAGGGCTGGCCCGGGGCACTTATTGTCTTGGCAATGACCTTGGGCTACACTTCGATGGATCGCATCGTTAGCCGTAAGGAGCGTGTCGCTACTACCAAGCACCTGTGCGGCGGACCTACCGGACTGCCGGTGACAGAGAGTCGTGCATCAGAGGACTGAGATGAGGTTCCTAACGCTTTTTCCAAACGTAAGTCCATGAAGCTCAGTCGAAGATGGTGACCGCGCTATTGAATTGCTCCGTTCCAGCGTTGATCGGCGCAGTCTTATTTTCCGCCTTTATCGGCGTATTCGGGCTGGAGCGTGCCATTGGAGGACTGCTTGCCGCGGTCTTGCTAAAGCTCGCGATGTCGTTATCACAGTCCTGGCATATCCCGAACCCATTGTGATTCGAATCGCTCCGCCGTTCTCACCAAGCACCAGCACAACGGGCGGCGGAATGCCGAACAGGTAGGATTATGCCAACAATAATGGCAAAAACGTAGGATCTTGCCAACACTCTCGACAATAATTGTCATGATCGTTGGCAACACGTTACTTTTCTCCTTTATTATCAAGGGCAGCAATGTCAGCTATTCTGACAACCTACAGCGATCCAGGGGAGGTGGGCTACTTTAGCGACGCGCTGACCTTGAGGCGGTATTCGGCCGCCTTCCGCAGGATCTGCCTCTCATCCAGAGTAAGGATCATGCCGTCACGTACCACCGGCTTGCCGTTGACCATGACATCGCGGACATCTTCGGCTTTCAGCGCGTAGACCATCTGCGAAACCGGGTTGTAGAGCGGGACCGCGTTGGGGCGGTCGAGGCGGACGGCGATCAGGTCGGCGAGTTTGCCGGGTTGGAGCGAACCGATGTCCTTTTCGAGACCCAGGACGCGCGCGCCGCCGAGAGTGGCCATTTCGAGCGAAGCGGCGGCGGAGAGGGCTTGCGGATCGAGCCGGGTTACGTTCTGGAGTTTGACGGCGAGATCCATTTCTTCGAAGAGGTTGAGATCGTTGTTGCTGCCGGCCGGGCCGTCGGTGCCCAACCCGACCGCGATACCGAGAGCGCGCATGCGCACCACGGGGGCCACGCCGCTGGCCAGCTTGGTATTGCTCGAGGGGTTGTGGGCGACGCCGACTCCCCGCATTTTCAGGATGGCCAGATCGGCCTCGTTCACCCAGACACAGTGAGCGGCCACGGTGCGGCCCTGGAAGACGCCGAGCGAATCGAGCGCCTGGGTGGGCGTGGCGTGGCGCTTGGCCAGCGAATCGTCATTTTCCTGCCTGGTCTCGGAAAGGTGGATGATGAGCGGCGCATTATATTTATTCGCCAGGGCGCGCGCGGCTTTCAGGGTTGGATCGGAATTGGTGAAGATGGCATGGGGCGCGACCGCGGGCGTAACGAGCGGGTCGTTGTGGAACCGCTGGAGGTAGGTTTCGGTGAAACGGAGAGAATCGGCGGGAGTCCTGGCGTCGGCGACGGGGAAACCGATGATGGTCTCCCCCAGGACGCCGCGCATGCCGGCTTCCTTAGCCACCTCCGCCACGACGTCTTCGTAGTAGTACATGTCGGTGAAGGTGGTGGTGCCCCCCAGCAGCATTTCGAGGACACCCAGGCGGGTGCCCCAGCGCACGAACTCGGCCGAGAGGTTCTTGGATTCAGCGGGGAAGATAAATTTATTGAGCCAGTCCTGGAGCGTAAGGTCGTCGGCGAGGCCGCGGAACAAGGCCATGGCGGCGTGGGTGTGAGTATTGATGAGACCGGGAGCGAGAATGGCATCGGGACGATCCAGACGCTGCTGGGGCTGGAAGCGCGTGTCGATCTCGGTTTTGGCGCCGACGCCCACGATGCGGCCGGCGCGCACCGCGACCGCTCCGTTTTCGATGACGCGGCGCCGCGCATCCATGGTGATGACGTAGCGGCCGCTCCAGATCCAATCCGCCGGTTCGGCGCCGAGCGAGCAGACGAAAAGAAAGAAGCTATAGAAACGAAACATCGAACGGCTTCGGGAAAAGGTCTTTCAAGCGATAGGTTTCAATTTTACCGCGCGGGTTCACCAGCGCGATTTCTATGTCGCCGCAGAACTCCCAAAGGATCTGGCGGCAAGCGCCGCAGGGCGGGGTGAGCAGGTCGGTATCGGCGGCGACGGCTACGCGCCGGAACTGGCGGGCGCCTTCGGAGATGGCTTTGAATATGGCGATGCGCTCGGCGCAGACGGTGAGGCCGTAGGTGGCGCTCTCCACGTTGCAGCCCGAGTGAATATGGCCGGACTCGTCCTCGACAGCGGCGCCCACTTTGAATTTGGAAAAGGGGGCGAAGGCATGCTCGCGAGCGGCCAGGGCGGCCGTGAGGAGAAAGTCCGGAGTCACCGGGCGGGCTCCAGACGGGGGAGGAGGGCTTTCAGGAACCGCACCAAGGTGTCGCGGACCATGTCGCCGGTCTCCAGCACCTCGTCGTGGGTGATCTTCCGCGGCAGGATGCCGGCCGCCATGTTGGTGATGCAGGAAATACCCAGGACTTTCATTCCCATGTGGTTCGCCACGATCACCTCGGGGACGGTGGACATGCCCACCGCGTCGGCGCCGATGGCGCGCAGATAACGGATCTCGGCGGGAGTTTCGTAGGACGGGCCGAGCACGGCGGCGTAGACGCCTTCGGAGAGAGGAATCGAGAGTTCGGCCGCCACGGACTTCGCGATTTCCCGGTATTGGGGCGAGTAGGCCTCCGACATATCGGGGAAGCGCGGGCCTAAGTGGTCGTCGTTGGGGCCCGCCAGGGGGTTGGATCCCTGAAGATTGATGTGGTCGGAAATCAGGACCAGGGCGCCGCGCTCCAGAGACAGGTTGATGCCGCCGGCAGCGTTGGTGAAGACCATGGAGCGTACGCCCAGGGCTCCCAACACCCGCACTCCGAAGGTCACTTGGGCGGGAGAGTAGCCCTCATAGAGGTGAACGCGGCCGGCCATTACCGCCACGTCGAGATTGCCAACCTTCCCGAGGATCAGTCTTCCGGCGTGGCCTACGGCTGTGGAGCCAGGCCAGCCGGGAAGCACGGCGTAGGGAAGATCGACGCGATCGGTGAGTTCGGCGGCGAAAGCGCCGAGGCCGCTGCCGAGCACCACGCCCACGGCCGGCCGCACGCGGGTGCTGTTCTCGATATATTGCTTGGCTTGGCGAATCACAGCAGCATACCTGCGATGCAGGCCGACATGAAGTTGGCCATGGAGCCCGCCGCCACGGCGCGGATGCCGAAGCGGGCCAGGTCGGACTTGCGGGTGGGGGCCAGCGCGCCGATGCCGCCGATCTGAATGGCGATGGAGCTGAAGTTGGCGAAGCCGCACAGGGCGTAAGTCGCGATCGTGAAAGATTTCGGATCGAGGCTCGCCTTCATGGGGCCGAGTTGCGTGAAGGCCACGAATTCATTGAGGACCAGGCGGGTGCCGAGCAGGTTTCCGATGCTCGCGGAATCCTTCCAGGAAACGCCCATGATCCAGGCCAGGGGCGCGAAGATAAAGCCGAAGAGCTGCTGGAGGGTTGCCGGCGCCCAACCGAAGTAGGGCAGGGAATGCACCCAGCCGAGGATGCCGTTGACCATGGCAATCAGGGCGATGAAGGCGATCAGCATGGCGGCGATGTTCAGCGCCAGCCGGAGACCGTCGCCGGCGCCCTGCGCCGCGGCGTCGATGAGGTTGACGGCGGTCTTTTCGATCTTGATTTCGACGTGGCCGGCAGTGGCCGGCTTCCCGGTTTCGGGAATGAAGATTTTGGCCAGCATGATGGTGGCGGGCGCGGTCATGATCACGGCCGTAAGAAGATGTGTGATCTCCACGTGCGCGATGAGGACGTAGGCGGCCATCACCGCGCCGGAGACGTGCGCCATGCCACTGGTCATGATGGTGAACAACTCGGATTCCGTCATGCCGGCGATGAAAGGCTTGATGGTGAGCGGGGCTTCGGTCTGGCCCATGAAGATGCTGGCGGCCACATTGAGCGATTCAGCGCCGCTGACTCCCATGGTCTTTTGCATCCCCACGGCCATGGCGCGCACCACCTGCTGCATGATGCCGAGGTAATAGAGGATGGAAAAGAAGGAGGCGATGAAGATGACGATGGGCAGGACCTGGAAGGCAAAGACCACGCCCCAAGGCCCGGAAGGCGAGCCCAATTGCTGCCCGAATACGAAGGTGCTACCGGCCTCGACGTAACCGATGGCGGCGTTGACGCCGCGGCTGATGCCCTGGAAAAGTTTTCCGAAATCGGTCTTCAGCACCAGCAGCGCGAAGGCAAATTGCAGGCCCAGGCCCCAGGCCAGGATGCGCAGCTTGATGGCGCTCTTGTGAGTGGAAATGAGCCAGGCGCACGCCATGATGATCATGAGGCCCAGCAACCCGGTAAAACGGCCCATTTATCCCACGACTTCCAGGATCAGTTCCCGCTCCTCGGGCTTTTGCGCGGAGATACGGAAGGCATCTTCCACCAGGTCGGCAGCCTCTTCGACGCGGTCTTCGCGGGTGTAGTACAGGCGGCAGAGGACGGAGCCGGCATCCACCTTTTCGCCCACCTTGACTTCGAGAATGATGCCGACGGCGGGATCGATGGGATCTTCCTTGCGCTCGCGTCCGGCGCCGATCATGTTGGAAGCCACGCCAATATCTTCCGCATCGATTACGCTGACATAGCCGCCGCGGGGGGAAGTGACTTCGCGCATCCCGGTGGCATTCGGAAGCAACTCGAATTTGTCGAGAGCCTGCGGGTTTCCGCCCTGGGCTGCCACCACCTGCTTAAACTTCTTATAGCCCGAGCCATCCACCAGCTTCTGCTCGGCGAGGCGGCGGGCCTCATCCAGAGACGGTGTTTTCTTGGCGAGAAAGATCATGCGCGCGGTCAGTTCGATGGAGAGCTTGGTCAAATCGTTGGGGCCGGCGTTCTGCAGGGTTTGAGAGGCTTCCATGACTTCGAGGGCGTTGCCAACGGCGTAGCCCAGGGGCTGGCTCATATCGGTGATGAGGGCCTGGACGCGTTTATCCATGCGGCGTCCGATGCCGACCATCATTTGAGCGAGCCGGCGGGCGTCGACCTGTTTTTTCATGAACGCGCCATTGCCCACCTTCACGTCGAGCACCAGCGCGTCCAAACCCTCGGCCAGCTTCTTGGACATGATGGAGGAGGAGATGAGGGGGATTGACTCGACGGTGGCGGTGACATCGCGCAGGGCGTAGAGCTTACCATCGGCGGGAGCGAGGCGGTCCGTCTGGCTCAGGAAACACAGGCCCATTTCGGAGAGCTGCCGCTGGACGTCGTCGGGGGTAAGATTGGTGCGAAAACCGGGAATGGAGTCGAGCTTGTCGAGCGTGCCTCCCGTGTGGCCCAGAGCGCGGCCCGACATCATGGGCACGATGACGCCGGCGGCCGCGGCCATCGGCGCGACGATCAAGCTGGTCTTGTCGCCCACGCCGCCCGTGGAATGCTTATCGACCTTGATGCCCTCGACCCCGGAAAGGTCCACGGTTTCGCCGGATCGCAGCATGCATTCGGTGAGCCGGCTCACTTCGCGATCGGTCATACCCGAGAAATAGACGGCCATCAGGAAGGCCGACATCTGATAGTCGGGGATGTCGCCGCTGGTGTAACCCTCCACCAGGAAATCAATCTCTTCAGGGGCCAGTTCTTCCCCATCGCGTTTCCGCTGAATCAAGTCAACTGTACGCATTTTGAGACACTTAGGCTATCATTCCAAGACCCTGAAAGTAAAGGGAAAGGTTTTGAGCGGGGATGAGCCGCGCAGCAGCCGCCGATCCGCGGGCCGGGCCTGCTGGTGTGACGCGAGGCGCCGTCAGGGCCGTCTACAATGGTGGTCGGCATGTCGAAACGCGTGGGAGCCGGGCTGTTCGGGCTGTTGGCGGCCGCGGTCCTCATTGTCAATCGTGGCGCGTACCAGGGCTACTTTCAGGATGACGAGCTGGATAACATCAGTTGGACCAGCCTGCTATCTCCCGCCGACTTTCTGAAGGGCGCGGTCACGCCGAGGTTTGCGGAGAATAACTTTCGCCCGGTGGGCCACCTCTACTTCCGGGAAGGTGGGCAATGGTTCGGGCTCGACTTCCCGAAATACGTGCTGGTGGCGCAGTTGTTCCACCTCCTGAATGTCTGGCTGGTCTGGGTGCTGGCGCGGAAACTGGGTTCGCCGCCTTGGGCCACAGCGGCGGCGTGCGTCTTCTTCGCTTTCCATATGGCGCTGTTCGACGCGGTGTGGAAGCCGATGTACATCTTCGACGTCCTCTGCACCACGCTCTCGCTGGCGAGCATTATTCTGTACGCGCAGCGGCGATGGATTCTGAGCTTCGCCACGTTTTGGCTGGCGTACAAAGCCAAAGAATTAGCGATCGTGCTGCCGCTGGTTTTGGCCTGCTACGAGATCTGGTTCGGAAAGCGGCGATGGCAACCGCTGATTCCGTTCTTCCTGGTATCGCTTTCGTTTGGCGTGCAGGGACTGCTTTTCAACCCCAATCGGGATAACGACTATACCTTTCGCTTCAGCGCCGGGGCATTGGCGCGGACCAGCGAGTATTATGCGGGCCGCGTTTTTCTCGTGCCCTATCTCGGATTTATGCTTCCCGTGGCCGCGCTGTGGATGCGGAACCGCCGCGTGTGGTTCGGGGTGGCGGTGATGGGGCTATTCGTGGCGCCGCTGCTCTTTCTGCCGGGGAGACTGTTCAGCGCGTACTGTTATCTGCCGTTCGCCGGACTGGCGGTGACCTTCGCGGGTCTGGCCGAAGCCAGCCAGCCGATGGTGGTGGCGGTCTTCTTTCTGCTGTGGCTGCCTGTGGATTACAGCGCCTTGCGCGAGCAGCGGCGCGCCACACTGGCGCAGGACGCTACGGTGCGCGAGTGGGTGACCACGCTGGCGACGTACGCTGCGCCGCGGCCGCAAGTGGATGCGCTGGTCTACTGGGGAGCGCCCGAGGGATTCGCGCGATGGGGCGTCGAAGGGGCCATCCAATACCTGTTTCGCGGAGCTGTCCCGGAGATTCATGCCATCGACGAACCGGGAACACGGCAGGTTTTCCAGCGCGCGCGTGTAGCGTTGCTGAGGTGGAACAGGGGGGCGCAGCGGCTGGAGATCGTTTCCCACACACCCGACTCGCGCGATGCTTCCTACGTGGAGATGAGCGGGGCGACGCCGGTGTGGCAATTGGATGAGGGCTGGTATGAACTGGAGCGGGACTACCGATGGATCGCGCGCGAGGCCGGGGCGCACCTGTGGCGTCCGGAAGGCGCACAGCGATTCGGTCTGCGTGTGAACGTCGGACCCGAATTGCTGGAGAAGGCAGGACCGGTGACGGTCACCATCGTATTGGGGGGCGTGGACCTGGCGCCGCGGCGGTTTGCCGGGAAGGGATGGCAGGAAGCCCGGTGGGAGATCGCACCGGGGGCGACTGGTCCGGTGAGCGTGGCGTTCCATGTGAGTCCGGGATACCGGCCGCCGGAGGAATCGCGCGTATTGGGAGTGGCGATCGGGGCGTTCGGGTTTTTGCCGAAGTGACCCCATAACCAATGGCGACGACGGGCGGGCTCGGACCTTCGCGGTTATTGTCCTTCCACTCTGCGGATGTAGTAATCCTCGAGCATCTTCCAGCGTTCCTTTTGCGTGTCTTGCCGCATAGCTCCTTCAGCCTCGGTCCGCGCGGCCAGAATCGCCGACCGCGTCTCGGTGGACATCACGGGCAGCCTGGCAATCGAGGCGGCCCGGAGCATCATTTCCGCCGCCCTCTCCAAGCGCTGCGCGGTGACACATAGATCGGGAATGCTGGCGCCGGTAACCACGCTTCCATGATTTTTCAATAAGACGACGCGCTGGTTGCCCAGGGTGCGCGCCACCTGGCATCCCAACTCGGGGGTGCTGATGCTGATGGCGCGGTTGTCGTAAACCGGAAGGCGGCCGGAAAAGCCGGCGCAGTCCTGGTTGAGCGGCTCGACTTCGATACCCAAAGCGGCCATCAGGGTGGAGGCATCCGGATGGGTATGCATTACGCAGGTCACATCCGGACGCGCCCGGTAGATCTGCGCGTGAATGGGCCACTCCCGAACCGAACTGTGATCCGGGAGGCCCTGAAAGTCCATGACGATGAGATCGTCCGGCGCCAACTTCCACCAACTCACCGGGCGCGGCTTGATGAGCATGCGGTTTTCGCCGAGCCGGGCGCTCACATGGCCGGCCAGTCCGTCACCGGCCACGCCTGAGGCATAGAGAATCCGGCAAGCCTTGACCAGATGCTCGCGGAGCGCGGTCTCGTGGGGATGCACTAACTCTTGCCCACGGCCGTCAGGAGTTCCGCCTTCATCACCTTTCGGTCGCCGGCCGGATAATGCACGGGGATGATCCGTTCCACGTCGAGCTTCAATCGCTCGATATTATCCTCCAGGCTCGCCGTATACGGGCTGATCGCCGCGGGCTTCTGGGTCACGGGCTGGGGCGGCGGGTTGAAGCCGTCGGCTTCCAGCAGCACCTTCTCCTTGGGCAGATACGCGACGAGCATGCCGTCGTTATGGCCGAAGTTCTGCAGGTGATAGAGCTCGATGACATGAGTGCCATCGGTCAGCACGAGCTTGTCGTTCACTGTCTGGAACGCCGGCTTCCTAGGATGCTGTGCCAGCTTGTCGGGGCTGAGGGTATGGGGATTGGCCCAGATTTTCTGGTAATACGGCTTGTTGATCTGCTGCGTCACCACGGTCGCTCCCTCGGCCACGAAAGCGCGCAGGCCCCCGGCATGATCGAAGTGCTGGTGGGTGTTGACCACGAACTTGATGGGCTTGTTGGGAATCAATCGCCTGGCTTCGGCCATGATGGCTTCGGCTCGCTGGTCGTTCTGCGGTCCTTCGACGACCACGATGTAATCCTTGAAATCGGCGGCGATGGCGGCATATCCGCCGAGGATGAGATACATGCCGTCGCCCAACTTCTCAGAGGTTACGGCGGCGGGAGCGGGAGGCGGCGCTCCGCCGGCGGCCGAAATGTCGGCCGGCGCATTGGGCCTCACATCCGTGATCATCAGGTCCAACACCGGAAAGCCGCCCTGTTTTTGCACGATGTGAGTGGGGAATTTCAGGCCGCTGAAGTCCTTGTAATCGGAATAGGTGGTTTCGTAGGGAATATCACCGAGCACGTTATTGTCGATTTTGGTCACCACGCGCTCGAGGAGATTTTGATCGTTCAGATAACCGCTCACCGGGGCCTTGTTCAGCGCGGTGAACGTCACCACGGTGTATTTTTTGCCGCTCACCGACTGCGACTTCACCTGCGTGTCCCGGGCGGCCGCCGCGGATCGCAGAAACGCGTATGGGACTGTCATCATGAGTTCGTCGGGCAGAGTGGCCGCCTGGGGAGAAGCGGCGGCCACGACCTGGGTCTGCTGCTGCTCGCCGACGATCGGTTGCTGGCCGCCGCCGTGCGGCGGATTTTCGCCCTGCGTGCGCACCCTTTGCAGACTCGAGGCCGGAGTTTCGAGATTGATGGTCCGAGTGTAGGTTTTGTCGTTGAACTTGGGCCAGGGAACGTTGGGGGCCGCGGCTTGTCCCAGCACAAAGTCGGCGCCCGATCCGGAAAACTGAATCGTCTTGAGGTTGTCAGCACCCAAGGCCTTGGTCGCGCTGGTGATGACCGATTGGCGATCGGGCGTGCCTGCCGCCCACGCCAGCAGGGTCACCAGCGAAAAGAGAACCAGCCATTTTTTAGCCATACTCGTCTCCTGTTACTCTTTCTTTTCGCGGCCCAGCCCTACTTGGAAGCGCTCTTCGGCCAGACCGGGCCCTGGTCTTTTTTCGTGACCGCTGCGAGCCCCTTGTAAACGAACTTCTGCACGCGCTGCCCACGGTAGGTCTCGGTGGTATAGATGTTGCCCTTGGAATCGGTGGCGATGCTGTGAACGCCATAGAATTCGCCGGGTTGGCGGCCGCCCTCACCGAAGGTGGTCAGCAACTCGAGCGATTGGCGGTCGATGATGTGAACGCGGTCGTTCTCTCCGTCGGCCAGATAGATGTACTTCTGCTGCGGGTCTTTCGAGAAGGCGATGTCCCAGGCGGAACCCGAGCCCAGGGTTTGCTTCTCGATGAACATCTCCTTGACGAAGGTGCCGTCCGGTTTGAACACCTGGATGCGGTCGTTCACGCGGTCGCAGACATACAACAGGCGATCGACGGAAAGCTCGGCGCAGTGCACGGGATTGCGGAACTGCTGCGGGGGCGGGGCGTTGGGATCGTACCGGCCCAAGTCGGTATCTTCGGGTTTGTGACCGTAGGCGCCCCAGTGCCGCTTGTATTTGCCGGTATTGGCATCGAAAACAATCACGCGATGATTGCCGTAGCCATCGGCCACGTAGACCTCGTCGGTTTCCTTATCGATGAACGTTTTGGCCGGCAATCTGAGATTTTCCAAATCGTTGCTGCCCTTGCTCGAACGGGGCTTGCCGATTTGCATCAGGAATTTGCCCTCCTGAGTGAACTTCAGAACCATGTTGTCGTTGAACGACTGAACGCCGCCCACCTGGCCTTCGTCGTCGGTAGACTGCCTGGGCGCCTGCTTACCGCCGGCGCGACCCGCGCCGGGCGCCGGGCCCCGGCCGTTACCGCCAATCCAGACGTTGCCCTTGTAATCGATGGTGATCCCATGGTTGGAATCCGGCCAATCGTAGCCCTGGCCGGGGCCGCCCCAGTGCCCGATGAGGTTGCCCGCCTGATCGAATTCAAGAACCGGCGGCGCGGGCGCGCAGCATTGCGCCGTGGGCGGGTTGGTGGTGGCGTGCTGTTCGCCGGGCTCGAGCGAGCCAGCCCGATGAATGATCCAAATATGTTCCTGCGCATCCACGGATACGCCGATCGTCTGGCCCATGAGCCAGTGGTTCGGCAGTGGCTTGGGCCACAGGGGGTCCACTTCGAACCGCGGCGCCATGACATTATTGGTCGCGGCCTGAATTGCGGCCTTCCTTCCCAACATCGAGGACCCCACTCCGAGTGCCACTACCAGTGCGAAAAAGGTCGCACCCACGTAGATTTTCCGCCTCATCTGCTCCAGCCTCCTCCGCGAAACTGTATCACTACGGAGGTTGCGGAGCAATGGGGTGGGAAACCCCTGGCCCAGATTTCAGGTATAATTTGAGTGCGACGCTGCTCCGTGCGCCGCCGGCAGGTTATACCCCGCCCACGGAGCATACCCATGGCAATTCTGGAAAGCAGTCGCGAAGGCCGTCTGTTGCGCCTGACGCTGAACCGACCCGAGAAGCGTAACGCGCTCAGTGCGCAACTCTGCCGCGATCTGGTCACCGTCCTCGAACATGGCGACCGCGACCCCGGCGTGGGCGCTATCCTGCTTTCGGCAAATGGGAAGCACTTCTGCGCCGGCATGGATTTGAGCGAGGTCAGCGCGGACAGCGCGGCGGAGATCAATAACTCCCAGGAGCAGCTATTTACGGTGGGCGCGCGGCTCGCCAAGCCTCTGGTCGCCGCCATACAGGGCGCTGCGCTCGGTGGCGGCATGGGCCTGGCCGCCAATTGCCACATAGCCATCGCCCACCCCGACGCAACCTTCGGGTTGACCGAAATCCGCCTCGGGCTTTGGCCGTTCCTCGTATTCCGAGTGCTCTCCACGGGCCTCGGCGAGCGCCGAGCCATCGAGCTTTCCCTCACCGGCCGTACCTTCGGGGCCCGGGAGGCCAAAGAACTCGGCCTCGTCCACGAAGTGACTCCCGATCTGGAGAGTCGCGCCACCGAAGTGGCCACAGCCCTCTCGCAGTCCTCTCCCACTGCCATCCGCAGCGGTCTGGCGTTTGTCCACGAAGTACGCGGGCGGGACTGGAAGACCGCGGGGGAAATTGCCCGCCGTATACGCGATGCCGTCTTCGAGAGTGAGGATTTCGCCGAGGGGCGGCTGGCTTTCCAGGAAAAAAGAGCGCCCCTGTGGCCCTCTTTGCGGCAGGAGCACCACTAAATGTTGTGTATATTCAATGAACGATCCTCTATAACGTGGTGGGGGTACTTTACTTTTCGCTCCCACGCGTTTAGTATAGTTACAACTCCCCCAATATCAGGCGAGGTGCCGGTTTGCTGAGACTCAAACGCGTCGAACTGCAGGGGTTCAAATCGTTCTGTGATCGCACGGAGCTGCGTTTCAACGGTGAAGGCATCGCTGCCATCGTGGGGCCCAACGGCTGCGGCAAGTCCAACATTAGCGACGCCATCAGTTGGGTGCTTGGCGAGCAGTCGGCAAAGACGCTGCGCGGCACCCGTATGGAAGACGTGATCTTCACCGGCACGCGCGACCGTAAGGCGCTCGGCATGGCCTACGTCACCATGACTCTGGTCGATCCGGCAGTTTACCAGGAAGCCCACGCCCGAAAACTGCAGGCCGTCGAAGGGCAGCCCCAGCCCACCGGCGAGGTCACGATCACGCGCCGGCTGTTCCGCTCGGGCGAAAGCGAATACCTTGTCGACGGCCGCCTGGCCCGCTTGCGCGACATCCAGGACCTCTTCATGGGCACCGGTCTCGGGCCCGAAAGTTACGCCATCATCGAGCAGGGGCGCATCGGCCAGATCCTCAGCTCCAAGCCGCAAGACCGCCGCGCGGTGATTGAAGAGGCGGCCGGGATCACCAAGTTCAAAACCCGCAAGCGGCTGGCCGAAGCCAAGCTGGAAAGCGCCAAGCAAAACCTGGCCCGGGTCTACGACATTCTGGAGGAGGTCACCCGCCAGGTGAACTCCCTCAAGCGACAGGCGTCCAAAGCCCGCCGCTACACCGATCTCAAGTGCGAGCTCGAAGAGCGGCTGCGGGTCATGCTCTCGGGGCGCTACCGCCTGCTCGAGCGGGACGCCGCCAAGACCGCCATCGATCTGAACCTGGCGGTGGCCGAACTGAGGTCTCTCTCACAGCAGGTCGCGGAAAAGGAGCAGGCCCACGAAACGCTGCAGGCCGCCTGCTATCAGTTGGAGCAGGAGCTCACGGCCGAGCGGCAGCAGCTTGCCGAAATGAATGTGGACGCCGAACGCACTCGCGGACGCCTGGAATCCCAGGTTCGCGAGAGCGGCGCCATGGAGCAGCGCATCTCCCAGGCCGAAAAGGAATCGCAGGAGCTGGACGGGCGTCTGGATGGGCTTACCGGAGAAATCGGCGTCCATCAGGCTAGTCTGGCGGAGCTCGAAAGCCGGATCGGGCAAGCTCGCGGCCGTATGCTCGAAATCAACCAGCAGCGCGAAGCCTTGCAGACCAAGGTCCGGGAGCGCGAGCAGTCGATCGAGTCGGGACGCCAAGTGGTGCTGCGCCTTCTGGGTGAAGCCTCCACGCTGAAAAATCAACTGGCGCAAGTGGAGGAGTACCTGGCTGCCATCGAACGCGAGACCACTCGCTCGCAGCGCGAGCAGCAGGTAGCGGCCGCCGAGATCGAGCGCCTCGAGGCCGCCAGCCGGCAGCTTTCCGAGACCATGGCCCAACGCCAGCTCGAGCTTGAAGCCGTCACAGCCGACCGGCGCCGCACCGAAGAAGACCTGGCCGAGCGGCGTCGCACGGTGACTGAGCTGCGCGGCGAAATTGATGTGCTCAAGAACGAGGTGTCCGCCATTGGCGCGCGCAAGGAATCGCTCGAACAGGTCCTGGCCCATCGCAGCTACACCACTGAATCCGTCAGGCGTCTCTTCGCTTCCCTCGAAGGGCACGCCGAAGAGCTGAAGCTGCTGGGGGTACTGTCGGATTACGTGGAAGTCGATCCGCAGTTCGAAAAACCGGCCGAAGAGTTCCTGCACGAGGAACTGGAATACGTGGTGGTGGAAAGCTGGGCAGAGGCCGAGCGCGGCTTGGATTTCGTCCGGGCCGCCACCGACGGCCGGGCCACTTTCCTGGTTCATCCCGAGCCCAACGGCACCGGCCATCGCAGCCTGCCTGAGCCGGCC
>Ga0209698_10003535_pt1 | contig 17374 bp, 18 predicted proteins | sample LitLauG_LLR_2012_FD_187203 | JGI IMG/M metagenome (GOLD analysis project Ga0209698, IMG submission 187203) | Freshwater sediment microbial communities from Pennsylvania, USA - Little Laurel Run_MetaG_LLR_2012 (SPAdes) (version 2) | ecosystem: Environmental > Aquatic > Freshwater > Creek >...
GTCGGAACCGGCACCGTGGTGCCCACCGGTTCGCGCTGGTTCGGTTCCTTTCGCGACTACGGCACGCTCAAGTTTCGCGTCGCCGGCCGCCACCGCGAGGCCCTGGTGGGGAGCTTTCGCGTGAATCTGGTGGTGATTCCCGCCGACACCTTCCCCGATCCGGTCCAGCTCGACACCGAGTAAGGCCGGCGGCCGGAATTCGACCGCAAGGCACGGAGTGCTACCGGACCGCGGCACCGCTAGGATGCGCCTGTCCTGCCTGACCGAGCCTATTGCGCCATGATCCTGACGCCCGCCGCGCCCTCCCCCCACCCGGTCGAAAAGGATCCGCGCTGGGCGGCCGTCGTGGCGCGCGATCCGGCCGCCGACAGCCAGTTCGTCTATGGCGTGCGCACCACCGGCGTGTATTGCTTTCCGAGCAGTCCGACGCGCCGGCCGCGGCCGCAAAACGTCGAGTTCTTCGCCACCGCGGCGGCGGCCGAAGCCGCCGGCTATCGTCCCAGCCGCCGCGGCGATGCCCAGCCGGCGGCCGTATCCCGGCGCCACGCGGCACTGGTTGCTGCCGCCTGCCGCCAGCTCGACGCCGCGGCGCAAGCGCCCACGCTGCAGCAACTGGCGGCGGCGGCGGGGCTCAGCCCCTACCATTTTCACCGCATATTCAAGGCCCACACCGGCCTCACGCCGCAGGGCTACGCGCGCGCCCAGCGGGCCGCACGCCTGCGCGTCCAGTTGCCGGGCAGCGCCTCGGTCACTGCCGCCCTGTACGACGCCGGCTTCCAGTCCAACAGCCGTTTCTACGCCGCCAGCGGCCATGCCCTGGGCATGCCGCCCAGCGCCTATCGCGCGGGCGGAGCCGACGCGGACATCTATTTTGCGATCGGCCAGTGCTCGCTCGGCGCGCTGCTGGTGGCGCAAAGCGCCCGCGGCGTGTGCGCGATCCTGCTGGGCGACGATGCCGAACGCCTGTTGCACGACCTGCAGGACCGTTTCCCGCGCGCCAACCTGATCGGCGCCGATGCGGCCTTCGAACAGCAGATCGCGCACGTCGTGGGCTGCATCGAACGACCCGCACTGGGCCTGGACCTGCCGCTGGACCTGCGCGGCACGGCCTTTCAGCTGCGCGTGTGGGAAGCCTTGCGCGCGATACCCGCCGGCAGCACGCTCAGCTACGCCGAACTGGCGCGGCGCATCGGGGCGCCAGCCGCGGTGCGTGCCGTGGCCCGCGCCTGCGGCGCCAATGCGCTGGCGGTGGCCGTGCCCTGCCATCGCGTCGTGCGCAGCGACGGGCATTTGTCGGGCTACCGCTGGGGCATAGAGCGCAAGCGCGAGCTGCTGCGGCGCGAAGCCCAGGGTGCCATCGGGCGCGAATGAGCGGCGGCGGATCGCCACGGTACGGGCGCCTGCGTCGCGCCGCGCGGCCAGGCGCGCTAGGCCGCCCTCAGCGCCGGCGGATCAGCGTGCTCTTGCCGAACATCGATTCGATCAGCTCGACGGCGATGCGCGCGGTCTGGTTGCGCACGTCCAGCGCCGGGTTCAATTCCATGACGTCGAGCGAACGCAGGCTCTTGGTGTCGGCCACCATCTCCATGCACAGCTGGGCTTCGCGATAGGTGGGGCCGCCACGCACGCCTGTGGCCACCCCGGGTGCGACCTCGGGATCGAGGAAATCGACGTCGAAGCTGACGTGCAGGTGCGTATCGCGGTCGAGTCCGTCGAGCACCGTTTCCATGCAGCGGCGCATGCCTTTTTCATCGATGCCGCGCATGTCGATCACACGCAGGCCCATGTCCTGCACCAGGTGGCGCTCGCCGTCATCGACGCTGCGGATGCCGATCTGCCGGATCCAGGCCGGATCGAGCGCCGGCGCGGTGCCACCGAGCTCGGTCAGGGCGGCAGGTCCGTTGCCGCACAGGCAGGCCACCGGCATGCCGTGCAGGTTGCCGCTGGGGGTGAGCGTGTTGGTGTTGACGTCCGTGTGCGCATCGAACCAGATCACGCGCAGCTTGCGCCCGGCCTCGCGGCAGTGGCGCGCGACCGCGCTGATCGATCCCATCGCCAAACTGTGGTCCCCGCCGAGCAGGAGCGGAATGTTGCCGGCCCGCAGCGCGCCGTACACGGCCTCGTACACGGCACGGTTCCAGGCCACCACCTCGTCCAGGTGCCGGTAGCCGTCGACGGGCGGGCCCTGCGGGTTGGGCGGCCCCTGCAGGTTGCCCAGGTCCTGCACCGCCAGCCCGCGCGCGCGCAGCGCGCTGTCGACGCCCGCCACCCGCAGGGCCTCGGGACCCATGGAGGAGCCGCGCTCGCTGGCTCCGATGTCGGTCGGGGCCCCGATCAGGCTGATGGTGCGCGGTGCGGGGGCAGAGGTCATGGCGGCTTCCGGTTGGCGCCGCGATTGTCCTCCAAAAGCGCAGCGTCATGGCAAAATCGCAGGCCCTTTTACCTCCCCGCGGGGATCCGATGTCCGGCACACGCAGCGCCGTAGACCTGGAACGCTGCACGCAGCTGCTCGGTCATGGCCCGGTAACCCTGATCACCAGTGCCCATGCGGGCCGGCGCAACGTCATGGCCGCCGCCTGGGCCATGCCGCTCGACTTCGTGCCGCCCAAGCTGATCGTCATCATCGACGCGCGCACGTTCACGCGCACCCTGGTCGATGCTTCGGGCGAGTTCGGGGTGCAGGTGCCGACCCGCGCCCTTGCCGCGCAGACCCTGGCGGCCGGTTCGGTTTGCGGCGCCGCCGACGACAAGTTCGAGCGCCTGGGCATCGAGACCTTCGCGGCCCAGCGCATCAGCGCGCCGATGGTCGCCGGCTGCGCCGCTTGGCTCGAGTGCCGCGTGATCCCCGATGCCAGTGCCCGCCTGGACATCGTGCTGGGCGAGGTGGTTGCGGCCTATGCCGATGCCGATATCTATTCGGACAACCGCTGGCACTTCGGCGCCGATCCGCTGGCGCGCACGATCCACTACGTGGCCGGCGGCCAGTTCTTCGCGACGGGAGAGGACTTCAGCCTGCCGACGACTCGCTGACCACGCGCTCGATGCGCCGGTCGGGCACGAACCACAGGCAGGCCACCAGGACATAGAGCGCCAGCGAGGCATAGGCTTGCCAGGGCGCCAGCGCGATCGCGGCGGCGTAGCAGGCCAGCGAGAGCTTGCCCTTGCGATCGCGGCCCACCGCCTGAGCCAGTTTCGATTCGCGCCCATGCAGGCGAATCACGGTCGACTGCAGGATCGTGTACGCGACGGCAGACATCAGCAGGATGACGCCATACACCAGGGTCGGCGCGCTGGCAAAGCGGTGCTCGGCCATCCAGGCCGTGGCAAAGGGCACCAGCGAGAGCCAGAACAGCAGATGCAGGTTGGCCCACAGGATGGCACCATTGACGCGCGCCACCGTGTGCAGCATGTGGTGGTGGTTGTTCCAATAGATCGCGACGAACACGAAGCTCAGCACGTAGCTGAAGAAGGTCGGCACGAGTTCGACCAGGCTGGACAGTTCACCGCCGGCCGGCAGTTTGAACTCGAGCACGATGACCGTGATGATCACCGCGATGACGCCGTCGCTGAAGGCTTCGAGGCGGGACTTTCCCATGCGCGATCCCCGGTCAATGCAGGCGCCGCGCAGTCTACCGGATGCGCCCCGGGCGCCGGCGCGGCCGCGCGGCGGCCCCTGCCCATAGAATCACGGCTCCGGCACGGCTGCCTCACGGCACCATACCGGCCCGCCGCCACGACCAACCAGGCCCCGACCTTGCGCGACAGCAACCCCCAGATCCGCCTGTTCGACGATCCGCGCGCCATCGATGCGGCGGCCTGGGACGCGCTGGTCGACGCCGACCCGGACGCCAACCCCTTCCTGCGCCATGCCTTCCTGGCCGCGCTGCAGGCCAGCGGCGCGGCGGACGCCGCCAGCGGCTGGGCCGCGCGCTTCGTCACCGTGTGGCGCGGCGCGCGCCTGGTGGCCGCGGTGCCCTTGTACGCCAAGGCGCATTCCTACGGCGAATACGTCTTCGACTGGGCCTGGGCCGACGCCCAGCATCGAGCCGGCGCCGAGTACTATCCCAAATGGCTGGTGGCCGTTCCCTTCACGCCGGTTACCGGCACGCGCCTGCTGGCCCTTGATGCCTCGGCTCGTGCCAGCGCGCTCGAGGCGCTGCTCGAACTGGCGCGCAGCAGTTCCCTGTCCTCGCTGCACGTGCTGTTTGCCCCGCCGCCGCAGATCGACGCACTGCGCCAGGCCGGTTTGCAGGTCCGCGACAACCTGCAGTTTCATTGGCGCAACCGGTCGTTTGCGGACTTCGAGGCTTTCCTGCAATCGCTGACCCAACCCAAGCGCAAGAACATCCGCGCCGAGCGGCGCAAGGTGCACGAGGCCGGCGTCGCAGTCGAACGGCTGGTGGGCGGCGCGATCGGAGCGGAGGATTGGCGCTTTTTCGTGCGCTGCTACGACAACACCTACCTGCAGCATGGCGGCGCGCCTTATCTCAATCTCGATTTTTTCCAGCGCATCGGGCGCGACATGCCCGAGAACCTGTTGCTGGTCCTGGCGCGGCGCGCCGGCCGGCCGATTGCCAGCGCACTGGGCGTGTTCGACCGGGGTCGCGGCGTGCTGTACGGGCGCTATTGGGGCGCCCTCGAGGCCGTGCCCTGCCTGCATTTCGAGTGCTGCTATTACCAGATGATCGAATTTGCCATCGAACAGGGCCTGCAGGTCTTCGAGGGCGGGGCGCAGGGCGCGCACAAGCTGGCACGCGGCCTGGATCCGGTGCCCACGCAATCGGCACACTGGCTGCGCGATCCGCGCCTGGACGCCGCGGTGCGCCGCTTCCTGGTGCGCGAACGCGCGGCGGTGGCCGAATCGATCGATGAACTCAACGAGCACCGCGCACACCGCGAGCGCGCGCCGGTGCCGCCAAACCCGGAGGAGGACTAGGTGAATCCGCAGCAAAGCCACTCCATCGCGGTGATCGGTGCCGGCATCGCCGGCTTGGCCAGCGCGCGGCTGTTGCAGGCGCGCGGCCATGCCGTCACGCTGTTCGAGGCCAACGACTACCTGGGCGGCCATAGCTGCACCGTCGACGTGACGCTCGACGGCGTGACGGCCCCCGTGGACACCGGCTTCCTGGTCTACAACGATCGCACCTATCCGCTGCTGATCGCCTTGTTCGAGGAACTGGGGATCGCCAGCACCGCCAGCGACATGTCCTTTTCCGTGCGGGTGGACGCGCAGGGCCTGGAGTGGTCCGGCACCAGCCTGGCGGCGCTGTTCGCGCAGCCGCGCAATGCCTTGCGGCCGGGTTTCTGGCGCATGCTGCGCGACATCCTGCGCTTTAACGGTGCCACCACCGCCCTGCAGCGCGATGGGCGTTTTGCCGCCGAACCGGCGCTGGCAGCCCTGACCCTGGGCCAGTACCTGCGCGGCGAAGGCTACTCGACCGAATTTCGCGACTGGTACCTGCTGCCGATGGCCGCGGCGATCTGGTCCTCGCCGCGCGCCTGCATCGAGGATTTCCCCTTGCAAAGCTTCGTGGGCTTTTGCCACAACCATGGCCTGCTGCAGATCCGCGATCGCCCGCAGTGGCGCACCGTCACGGGCGGCGCGCGGCGCTACGTGGCGAAGATCGCGTCACAGCTCGCCGATGTGCGTGTCGCGACGCCCGTGACGGCCGTGCAGCGCAGCGCCTCCGGCGTCGGGCCGGTGCTGGTCCACACGGCGCGGGGCGGCGAAAACTTCGATGCCGTGGTGCTCGCCTGCCACAGCGACCAGGCCTTGGCCCTGCTCGCCGATGCCGACGCCGACGAGCGGCGCGTGCTGGGCGCGATCCGCTACCAGCCCAACGATGTGTGGCTGCATACGGACGAGCGCCTGTTGCCGCGCGCGCGGCGCGCCTGGTCGGCGTGGAACTACCTGGCCACCGAGGACGCGCAAGGCCAGCGGCCGGTTGCCGTGAATTACCTGATCAACCAGTTGCAGGTGCTCCCGTTTCGCACCCCGGTCATCGTGTCGCTGAACCCGCCTTTCGAACCGCAGGCCGCACAGGTGCTGCGTCGCCAGCAGGCCATGCATCCGCTGCTCGACGCGGAGGCGGTCGCGGCGCAAACCCAGATGGCCGGGCTGCAGGGGCGCCGAGGCACCTGGTTCGCCGGCGCCTGGCTCGGACACGGGTTTCATGAGGATGGGCTGCGCTCGGCCCATCGGGTGGTCGAGGCCATGGACCGCGGCCATGGCTGAGGCGCGCCTGCACCGCCATGGCTGAAGCGGCAGACCAAGACTTGGCGACGAGCGCCGGTCCCGGCGCCGTCGCGATCGTCCACGGCGAAGTGGGCCATGCACGCGCGCGCCCGCGGCCTCATGCCTTTGCCTACGACGCCTTCTGCCTGTGCCTCCCGCTGGACCGACTGGACGCTCTGGCGCGCGTCGGCATCGCGCACAACCGGGCCGGCCTGGTGTCCTTCCACGATCGCGACCATGGCGCACGCGACGGTACGCCCCTGCTGCCCTGGATCCGCGCGCTGCTGCGTGACGCGGGCATCGGCGCCGACGGCGCCGTCGAGCTGTACGCCTTTCCACGCATGCTGGGCTACGTCTTCAACCCGGTGTCCTTCTGGGTCTGCCGCGATGCCGCCGGCGCGGTGCGGGCCGTGCTGTGCGAGGTCAGCAACACCTTCGGCGAGCACCATAATTATCTGGTGGCAGCGGAAGATGGCGGCGTGCTGCGTTCCGGCCAGACGCTGGGCGCCGCCAAATGCTTTCACGTTTCGCCGTTCTGCGCGGTGCGCGGCCACTACCGCTTCCGCTTTCATTTCGGGCCCGGGCGCTGGCTGGCGCGGGTGGACTACTACGACGACCCCGGACAGCCGGCTTTGCTGCGCACGCGCATCAGCGGGCCGCTGGTCGCGCTGGCACCGGGCGGCGCCCGCGCCTTGCTGTGGCGCTATCGCTGGTACACCCTGGGCGTGATCCTGCGTATCCACTGGCAAGCCCTGCAGCTGTTCGTGAAGGGGGCGCCGTTTTTCAAGAAGCCCCCTCCTCCGGCCGACGCGCTTACGCGCTTTGGCGGGCGGGCCCGTGAGCCAGATCGAGGCGCCTAGATTGGCAGGACGCTGGCGCTCCTGCGAGCTAAGGCGACCCGACCCGCCAAAGCGCGCCACCGCCCAGGCGGACCTGTCCGCCAAAGCGCGCCACCACGCAGGCGGACCTGTCCGCCAAAGCGCGCCAGCGCGACGGCGGACGGCCGGCAATATTTCAGCCCCGCTTGACGCCCGGGCCGGCCTCGATGACTTGGATGCGGATGTCGTGCCGCAGATCGAGGTCGTTCGGTCCGTACGCGTTTAGCACTTAGGCCGTGTTGCGCAATTCGCCTGAGAGTTCGACGCCGGTGGCGCCGCCCCCGACGATGACGACAGTGCGCAATCTCGCCGCGCGCGTCTCCGGCGCCGGCAAGCCAGTCATACGAACCTTTCCCGTTTGATTTGTGACGACGCATTCGCCCTCGTTGACCGTGGATGCAAACGATAATTCTTACGCATATTTAAGAAACGTCCCATATTCAAGCTATGCGGCGACCCACAGAATGCAGTCAATCGGGTAGCGGCTGCCGGACAACCGACACCGAAGCGCCCGGGAACCCATAACGGCACGAAATTCTCAGGAGGCATCATGAATGCAATTGTCAGGCCAAGCTATGGCGGCCCCCACCGGCGCCGTTCCGGACTGCAACTTTCCCTGCACCCGGACATGGTCCGGATTTACGCGCTGTATGTCGTCCCCTTGGCGATGGTCCCCTCGGTGAGCCTGCTCTATTGCTGGCAATTGCACCATGCCACCCTGATGCCGGGTACCGGCCTGGCCGAAGTTTCGACAACAGCCGCCTTGCTGTTCCTGGCTTCCCTGCTGATGCTGCCGTTGATGGCGGCTTATGTACAAGCCCGCCGCGGGCCAGGCCAGGTTGCGCGCGCCCTCGACCGCGCCACCGTGCTGTGCGCCGTGGCGCCGGCACTCTTGTGGCTGACGCCGCTGATGCTGCTCGTGCCGAGCCTGGCCGCCTGGGGCCTGGTGATGGCCATGGCCGCCACCGGCATGTTGCAGTACCTGGGAACCTACAGCCTATTCCAGATCGAGTCGCCGGATCAGCCGCGGCAGATGTGCTGGTCCGTGGTCGCCACCAGCGTGGGGGTATGGCTGGGCCTGATCGCCCTCGCGCTGTGGGTCTGGGGAGTACCCCCGGGCTGATCCGCGCGAGCAAAGGGGCGTGGCGCGCGCCCTTACCGCTTCCCCCTCTCCCTCAAGGGAGGGGGGAAGGGTCGTGCGGAAACGCGGGTTCGAGCCTTTTCCGAAGGATCACAGGGCCTGGGCAAACAGCGTGGCGAGCGTCTCGCGCTCGATCTTGGCGGTGGAACGGGCCACCTCCTTGCCACCCTTGAACACCACGTAGGTGCTTTGCTGGGTGACGCCCAGGCGGGCCTCGAGCGCCTTTTCGGTGTCGAAGTCGGCTCGGAACAAAGTCACCGCCGCGAAGCGCGGTTCCTTGAGCAGGGCGCTGGCAACGGGCTTTTGCGCCTGGCAGGTCGGGCACCAGTCGGCCGCGAAGTGGACGATCACCGGTTGCCCGGCGGCCACCGCAGCATCGAATTTCTGCTGCACGTAGGCGGTCTCGGCGGCCCCGGCCGGAACCACCAGGGCCGCGGCGAAAAGGACGAACAAGGCGCGACGCAAGGTCTGCAAAATGCTCATGGCAGTTTCCTCAATTTGGTGCACGAAGCCATCATGATGCACCGATGCCCAGCAGTTCGGGAAGTGCGGCCAGGCTGCTGACCTGGATATCCGGCGCGCCAGGCAGCCGTTCCGGCGCCTGTGCGGCACGGTTGCACCAGACCACGCGCATGCCAAAGGCCGAGGCGGCATACGCGTCCCAGCCGTTGGAGGACTGGAAACTGATTTCCCCTGGCTCCAGGCGCAAGCGCTCCACGGCACGCCGATACACGTCCGGATGCGGTTTGAACGCGCCGACTTCCTCGACCGAAATCACCGCATCGAGCCAGCGGCCGATACCGGCATGCTCCACCAGCGCGGCCAGCATGGCCGGGGTGCCGTTGGACAGGATGGCGGTGCGCATGCCGGCGTCCTTCAGGCGCGACAGCACCTGCGGCACTTCCGGGTATACCGCGAGGGCATCGAAGGCGTGCAGCAGCGGCGCCTGCAGCTGTTCGGACAGGCCCAGGGCCTGCAGGGCAAAGGCCAGCGCATCGCGGGTGACCACCTGGAAGTCGGCGTGGCGGCCTTGGGCGGTGCGCAGCCAAGTGTACTGCAACTGCTTGTCGCGCCACAGGGCCGCCAGGGGTCCGGCCTGGTCCCCCAGTTGCGCCCGCAGGCTGGCCGCGGCCGAGTTCACGTCGAACAAGGTGCCATACGCGTCGAAGACGCAGGCGCGCACGCCGGCCAGCGGCGCGCTCACGGCTGCACCTCGCGCTGGGCCGCGGCGGGCGCCTGCAGGTTGCGCAGCATGTCCTCGACCATGCGCTCGAGGTCGTACTGCGGCCGCCAGCCCCAATCCTCGCGGGCCCGGCTGTCGTCGATGGACCGCGGCCAGCTGGCGGCGATGCCCTGCCGAAAATCGGGCTCGTACTGCACGGTAAAGCCGGCGACGCGCCGCGCGATCGCCGCGCCGATCTGGCGCGGCGTAAAACTCATGCCGGACAGGTTGTAGCTGCCGCGCTCGCGCACGCAGGCCGCCGGCGCCTCCATCAGCGCCAGCGTGGCACGGAGTGCATCGGGCATGTACATCATCGGCAGGGCCTGGTCGGCATCGAGAAAGCAGGTGTAGCGGCGCCGCGCCAGTGCGGCATGGAAAATGTCGATGGCATAGTCGGTGGTACCCCCGCCCGGCGGCGTACGCCAGCTTATCAGGCCAGGATAGCGCAGGCTGCGCACGTCGACGCCATGGTGCGCGTGGTACCACGCGCACCAGCGCTCGCCCGCGAGCTTGCTGATGCCATACACCGTGGTCGGATCCATCACCGCCCGTTGCGGCGTGTGCTCCGGCGGCGTTCCCGGGCCGAAGACCGCGATCGAACTGGGCCAGAACACGCGCTGCAGGGGCCCGGCGCGTGCCAGCTCCAGCACGTTGAGCAGGCCCTTCATGTTGACGTCCCAGGCGGCAAGCGGTTGCGCTTCGCCCTTGGCCGAGAGCATCGCGGCCAGCTGGTACACCTGCGTGATGTCGTGGCGCAGCACCACCTCCTGCAGCGCCGCGGCGTCGGTCACGTCGAGCGGCTCGTGCGCCACGCCGGCCACCCTCCCCTGCGCCGACAAATCGCTCGTGACCACCGCCGCCGGGCCGTGCCGCTGCACCAGCGCCTGGGCCAGTTCGGTGCCGATCTGGCCATTGGCCCCGACGATCAGGATGCGCGGCGTGCTCATGTCCGGCAGATCGGCACGGCGCGCGGCTCAGCCGAGCAGCCGCAGTTCGCGGCCAGCCTGCGCAAAGGCCGCCACGGCCTGTTCCAGGTGGTGGCGCTCGTGCACGGCGCTCATCTGCACGCGGATCCGCGCCTGCCCCTCGGGGACCACGGGAAAAAAGAAACCGACCACGTAGACGCCCAGCTCGAGCAGGCGCGCGGCGAGCTTTTGCGCCACCAGCGCATCATGAACCATGATCGGCACGATGGGGTGGCTGCCGGGCTTGATCGAAAAGCCCGTCGCGGCGATGGCACCCCGGAAAAACTGCGTGTTGCGCTCGAGCGTATCGCGCAGCTGGGTCGACGCCTCCAGCAGGTCGAGGGCGGCGATGGACGCCGCCGCGATCGGCGGGGCCAGGGTGTTGGAAAAAAGATAGGGACGCGAGCGCTGCCGCAGCAGTTCCACCACCTCGCGGCGCGCCGCCGTGAACCCGCCGCTGGCGCCGCCCAGCGCCTTGCCGAAGGTGCCGGTGATGATATCGACCTGGCCCAGGACGCCGCACTGCTCGGGCGTGCCGCGCCCGCTCGGCCCGACAAAACCCGTGGCATGGCATTCGTCTATTCCCAGCAAGGCGCCGTAGCGGTCGCACAGCGCCCGCAGCGCGTCGACGCGGGCGATGGTGCCGTCCATCGAGAAAACGCCATCGCTGAACACCAGCAGCGTGCGCGCGCCCTCGTCGCGGGCCTGGCGCAGGCGCCGCTCGAGGTCGTCCAGGTCGGCGTGCTCGTAGCGATAGCGCCGCGCCTTGCACAGGCGTATGCCGTCGATGATGGAGGCGTGGTTGAGCGCGTCGCTGATCACGGCGTCGTGCTCGCCCAGCAGCGGCTCGAACAGGCCGCCGTTGGCATCGAAGGCGGCCGCATACAGGACCGCGTCCTCGGTGCCGACAAAGCGCGCGATGCGCGCCTCCAGGGTCTTGTGCAGGTCCTGCGTGCCGCAGATGAAGCGCACCGAACTCATGCCGTAGCCGTGGCTGTGCAACGCGGCCTGCGCCGCCGCGAGGATCGCCGGATGCGCCGACAGGCCCAGGTAATTGTTGGCGCACAGGTTGATGCAGTCGCGGCCGTCGGCCAGCCGTACCATCGCCCCCTGGGGTCCGGCAAGCACGCGCTCGCCCTTGTACAGGCCGGCATCGCGGATCGCCTGCAGCTGCTGGCGCACGCCGGCGTAGAAATCGTCCTGCGGTGACGGCATCATGCTCCCCACGCGGCGCGCAGCGGCGCCGATCAACGCGAAACATACCCGGATTCGGCCGCCGCCACACGCCCGCCGCCGCCCGGCAGCGGCTGGCCACCGTGCGCTCGAGCCCGCCGCCGTCCCTCAGCGGCCGACCAGAGTGAACTCGACGATGAGCTCGTCGCGCACCGCCAGCAAGCCACCGAGCACCGTATAAGGCTGCAGGCCAAAATCGCTCTGGCGCAGTGCAAAAGCCCCCTGCACCCGCACCGTTGCGGGCTCCAGCACAACGCTCAGCGGCAGCAGCCAGTCCTGGGTGCGTCCATGCAGCTCCATCGTGACGCGGGCCGCCAGCAGCGGCAGCACGCCGCTGGCCGGGCCCACGTGCAGCCAAACATAGGGATAGCGCTGCGCCTGCAGCCCGTCCTGGCCCAGCATGTGCTCGCGCGTGGCCGCCGCCGCCTCGGGCGTGATCGCGCCGCGCGCGGAGCTTGCAGCCTCGCCCATCGGCGGGTCCACTACCAGGGCGTCCAGCGCGACCTCGATGTCGGCCTGCACCGCGTCGAACGGGCCTTGCGCCCCCGCCGCCGCCGGCACGAAGCCATATCCGGCAAAGACCGGCGCCGTGATCACATGATTGTGGCCCAGGCGCTCGGCGCGGCCGCCGCGAAACACGTGGATGCGCACCTGCGAGGCGGCGGCATCCCAGCGCAGCACGCGCCCCTGGCCGCCGAGCGCCGCATATTCCGCCGCCCATTGCGCCAGGCGGCTGGCCGGCGCCGGCGCGACGCCGGCGGCCGGGGCGGGCGGGGGCGAGGACGTCTGCGCGCAAGCCACCAGCAGCACCAGCAACAGTGCCGGCACGATCGCGGCGGTGCGCTGCGCCGGCATGATGGGCTAGGCAGCCAGGACGGCCGGATCGACCGCGCAGCGGGTCTTGCCGCCCCACTGCGCGCCCAGCGCCAGCAGCGCGGGCCAGCGTCGCGCCAGTGCGCACAAGGCGGCCGCGCCGGCCGGCCGCATGGCCAGATGCGCGAACACCGCGGCCAGGCGCTGGCGACCGGCGAACTGCTGGCGCCATAGTTCGGCATAGCGGCGCGCCGGCGCCTGCTGCCAGGCCCTCAGATCGGCACCCGCGGGCCAGTGCGCCGCGCGCGCCGCACGCAGTTGCAGAGCCAGCAGGACGCCGGACTGCAGCGCCATGCTGATGCCTTCGCCCAGGATGGGATGGACTTCGCCCGCCGCGTTGCCGACGCGCAACAAGCCGTCATCGTCGTCGACACGCACGCCGATCTGCAGCGGGCCGCTGGCCAGCCAGGGTCCCGCGCGTACCGCGCCCTGGAGCGCCAGGCGCACTCCGGCGCATTGCTGGCGCAGCCAGGCCTCGACCACCTCGGCCGCGCGCTGCCCCGGCGCCTGAACCCGCAAGAGGGCGAGCCGGTCGCGCCGCAGGCAGCAGGCGATGGTCATGAGGCCGCCATCGGCGACGACCATGCCGCCGTAACCCCCGTCCAGGCACAGCACCGGCAACTGCCCGGGAGCCAGTGCCGCGCCACGATAATTGGCCTTGAAGGCGAACAAGTCGCCGGGGCCGCGGCGCGGCGCGGCGGCGCCGGCCACGGTGCGCTGCACCGCCGATCCGCGCGCATCGATGAGCACGCCCGCGCGCAGCGTCCGCTCGCCGGCGGCCGCCGGGGAGCGCAGGGTGCAGCGCCACTGGCCCGGGCCCCCGTCCAGTTGCTGCAGGCTCCAGGGCTGCCAGATGGCGACGCCGCTGTGGCCGGCCCGTTCGAGCAGGGCCTGGTCCAAGGTCGCGCGGCCCAGTGCGCGGCCCCAGCGATGCCGCGCATGCGCGGCCGCGGGCAGGGGCGCGGCCTGGCTGCGGGCGCCCTGCATCAGCACGACCGTGCGCAGTTCCGGCCCCGCAGCGCCCAGGGCCGAACCCACGCCGAGCGCCTCGAGCAGCGGCAGGTTACTGGCGGCGATGCATTCGCCGCAGACCTTGCGCCGCGGAAAAACCTGCGACTCGACCAGCGCAACCGACCAGCCGGCGCGCGCCAGCACGATGGCCGCGGCACTGCCGGCCGGGCCGGCACCGACGATCAGGGCATCGACGGCGGCCTGCATGGCTCAGGCCGCGACCATGGGCGCCGCCGCAATGGCGACGAAGGCGTGACTGAACGCAAAGGCGGCGCGCTCCTGCGTTTGCCAACCCGTCGCCGGCCACAGCGCGCCGATCTCGGCATCGCGAAAGCCGGCCCGTACGCTGAGCACGGCATCGGAGCGGGTCACGCCATTGGCGCCGATCAGCGCCAGCAGGTGGCTGGCCGCCAGCGCCAGCGGCGCGCGGCGCGGCTCCAGGGCGACGAACACGCGGGTCGAGGCCGCGACGGCGCGCAGCAGCGCCGCCAGCGCCGGATCGGCGAAGTGATGCAGGAACAAGGTGGTGACGATCACGTCCCAGCGCGGCGCCGCCGGATCGGCCTGCACCTGCGCAGCCCATTGGTGGACGTCGCAACATTGCTGGCGCACGCGCCAACCCAGGCCGGCGTAGTCCGCGGCAGTGCGCGGCGAGAGCAAGTCCTGGCGGTCGAGCAGCGTCAGTGCCACCTCGGGCCACTGGCGCACCAGGCGCCGCGCCACGTCGAGCAGCAGCGTGCCATCGCCGGCGCCCAATTCCAGCAAGCGCAGCGGCCGTCCGGGCGGCGGCGCCGGCACGGCCGCGCGCAGCGCCCGCACCAGCAGCCAGCGGCTGGCCATGAAACGATGTACCCGGCGCAGATCGCGGCGTGCATGCCGTGCGGCCGGATCGTCGACCGGCAGTTCGTCGAGCGCTTCGGCCCCGACCACCCGCTGGCGCATCAGCATGGACCGACCCGCAGCAAGGCCCCATGGCAGCTGAAGCCGGCGCCGAAAGAGGACAGCCACCACCAGCCCCCCGGCGCGCGGTCGGCCAGGGCCGCTTCCAGTACGAAGTACACGAAGGCGCTCGAGAGGTTGCCGTATTCGCGCAACATGCCGGCGCTGTAGCGCAGGTCGTCCTTGCCCAATCCGAGCACCTCTTGCAGCGCCAGCAGCACATCGCGGCCGCCGGCATGCAGGATCCACGCACCGATATCGCCCCGCCCCAGGCCGGCGCGGGCCAGCACCGTGTCTTGCACGCGGCGCGCGGCGTCGGCCGCCAGTGCCGGTACGGCGCGCGTCAGGACGTTGCGCAACAGGCCGCCCCGCTGTTCGAACATGAGGGCGGCGCGTTGTTGCGGATCGCACAGCGAGGCGCTATCGGTCCATTGCACGCTGCGCCCGGCGCTCATGGCCTCGCGCGACAGCACGGCGGCACCGGCACCGTCGCCGAACAGGCAGGCGCTGATGACGACCCCCGGATCGTTATCCAGATACATGGCCGCGCTGCTCACCTCGACACAAATGGACAGCACGTGCGTGGCGGCGCCCGCGGCCAGCAGCGCCTGGCACAGTTGCAGGTTGGGCAAGGCCGCCGCGCAGCCCTGCCCGACCAGGTCGTAGGCGCCGATATCGGGCCGCAGCCCCAGCCGCTCCATCACATGGCCGGACAGACCCGGGCACAACTGACCGGTGCAGGTGCTGACGACCACGGCGTCGATCTGGGCCGGCGCCAAGCCCGCACGCTGCAAGGCGCGCACGCCGGCCTGCGCCGCCAGCACCGGGGCATGGCGTTCGAAGCGCGCACGCAAGGTGTCCGGATCGATGGCAAATACGTCTTGCAGGCGCTCGAGCGCCAGATGGCGCGTTTCGATGCCGTTGTCGCGCTGCAGGACCGTGCGCGCCACCCAGCGGGCGCGGGCGTCCAGGCGCGCGTACCAATCGGAGTCCTCGAAGGCGGCGAGGCACTGCGCCTTGGTGTAGCGCGCGGGCGGAGTGGCGGTACCGATGGCGCGGATGTGCATGGTGGCCTGGGCTCCGGTAAGCGGTGCGCGGCGCCACTGCACGGGCGCGCGCCGTGGGCGAAGACTACCGTGCAGCACGGCGCCAATACCCTGGCGCATTCGGGGTCTGACCGTGACGGCGGTATCGCAGCCGCAGGCCGGTGTCAGGGCATGGCGCCGGCACCAAGCCAGTGCGGCAGGCGATGAAACCAGGGGCGCGCCAGTTCCAACTGCCGCGCCAGCTGCAGCAGGCGATCTTCGCGACCGAAGGGCGCCACGAACTGCACGCCCATCGGCAGGCCTTCGGGCGTCCAGTGCAGCGGCACGCTCATGGCCGGTGTTCCGGTCAGGTTGGCCAGCTGGGTAAAGGGCACATATTGCAGATTCTCCCGCGTCATGCGGGCGATGGTGCCATCGAGCAGGCCCGCACGCGCCAGCACGCCGAGCAGACCCGAGCGCTCGAGCAGATCGAACACCCGCATCTCGGCCGCCGACGGATCGCCGGTACCGTGCAGCACGGCCGGCGCCGCCACCGTGGGCGTCAGCAGCAGGTCGTGGTCGCGGTGAAAGCGTCCGAGCGCCCGGGAAAATTCGTTCCAGCGGTCGAGCTGGGTCACGACGCTGGCGGCCGAGCGCGCGCGCCCCAATGCCGCCAGCACACGCGTCAGGTCCTCGAATTCCTCGCGCCGCGCCCCCTGGGCCTGCGCCGCCGCCACCGCGGCGGCCACCTGGCCAAAATAAATGTTGACGAAGCTGGCCGCCAGCGCCGCCCCGTCGAAGCGGGGCGCGGCCGGCTCGACCTCGTGGCCCAGGCCGCGCAGCAACGCGACGGCTTCGTGCACCGCGACCTGCGCCTGCGCGTGCACCGGCGTTCCCAGCGGCGATTCGAGGCTATAACCGATGCGCAGGCGCCCCGGATCGTGCCCCATCAGTTCGGTATAGGCTGCCGCAGGCTCGGCGATCACGAACGGATCGCCCGGCTCCGGACCGCGCAGCGCGTCCAGGGCGGCGGCGCTGTCGCGCACGCTGCGCGACAGCACACCTTCGCTCGAAGCGCCGAACCAGATTTCGCCGCTGCCCGGCCCCACCGACACGCGCCCGCGCGAAGGGCGCAGGCCGAACAGCCCGCAATACGACGCCGGGATGCGGATCGAGCCGCCCCCGTCGCTGGCCGCGGCCAGGGGCACGATGCCGGATGCGATCGCCGCGGCGGCACCGCCACTGGAGCCGCCCGGCGTGCGCGCCGGATCCCACGGATTGTTGGTGCGACCAAAGGCCTGCGGATCGGTGACGCCTTTGAGACCGAACTCGGGCAGGTTGGTCTTGCCGAATATGACAAAGCCCGCCTGCAGGAAACGGCGCACCACGGCCGAGTGCTCGCTGGGGATCACGCGCAGCAGCGCGCGGCTGCCCGCGCTGGTGGGCAAGCCGGCGTAATCGTGGGTGACGTCCTTGATCAGCAGGGGCACGCCGGCGAAAGGCCCGGCCAAGGGGCCGGCGAGCTGGGCCCGGGCCTGCGGTTCCATCAGGCGGCACACCGCATTGATGCGCCCATGCACCCGGGCCTGCTGGGCCAGCGCCAATTCAAGCAGTTCGGTGGCGCTGACCTCGCCGCGCGCGACGGCCTGCGCCAGGGCGGTGGCGTCGCAAGCGAGGTATTCGGTGAAATTCACGGCGGGAGCTTAGCTCCTGGCGCTCACGGAGGGCCGGCCGCGCCGGCGCACGGTCGTGCCGCTGCCCAGGTTGGCGGCCATTTCCTGCAGGCGCGCCAGCAAGGCAGTGCGCGGCGTGGTGGGCCGCGCCACCAGGGCGATCTGGCGGCGCGGCGCCG
>Ga0209698_10003537_pt1 | contig 17368 bp, 12 predicted proteins | sample LitLauG_LLR_2012_FD_187203 | JGI IMG/M metagenome (GOLD analysis project Ga0209698, IMG submission 187203) | Freshwater sediment microbial communities from Pennsylvania, USA - Little Laurel Run_MetaG_LLR_2012 (SPAdes) (version 2) | ecosystem: Environmental > Aquatic > Freshwater > Creek >...
AACTCACGCTGCAGCCCTGACAACAGTTCTAGCGCGTGGTTTTTATTTTTCTCCCGCACATAGGCGATCGCCAGCAGGATTCGCGCGAACGGCGCAAGGTAGTGGCCGTGTTCGGCGGTGGTTTCCAGATCAGAGATGCCGCCTTCCTTGTCAGCGGGCAATCCACCCAGCCGCAGAATCCAGCGCACGGGCGCAGCCATGCTGCCGATGATGTACTTGCTGAATCCAGTGGCCAGCAACGCGTCGTAACAGTCGTGGCAGATGGCCAGTAACTCCTGCGCGGAGGCAGAGGCCTGCCTCGTAAAGTGCAAGGAGGCCAGGTTGCGCTTTTCGATCAACGCCGCGTAATCGGCCTGCAATCCTGACGAAAGCGTCATGGCAAACAAGGCGTCGCGGTCCTTCGTGTCTTTCGCTAATCTGGCTCGCGCCAGATCCTCGGCGCGATGGATGGCAGACTCAAATCGATTACGCAATGCCGGGTCAGGACTGACTTTCGGCCGGTCGGAAAATGCATCGTCGTTTTCATAGAACTGCGCTTCCAGAACTCCGAGCCGGTTGAACTCGGAAAACAAAAAGCCTGCGGCTTCGCTCACCGGCCCCATCGGATCCTCGGGATGCAACCGCTGCCAGGCGGCAAACTCCTGCTGCGCGCCGCCGAAATCCAGGTTATACAGTCCCTGGAAACCCCGATCGAGCGGTGAGACCGCGATCACTGCAAGATCTTTGCCACGTGCCTGGGAGCTGAGAACACAACATACCGACAAGATTGTCACGATTCCCCAACTCCGAGCATCCATACACTTGCCCATGCCATTCCTGCCCGCGCCGGTCTATTATCTTTCAACTTCGTTTGCTTGCAATCGAAAGCTGTCCCGAATGCTTACTGTTTGGATGACAATCGTGGCACGGCGTGCCGCCCGCTGTGTCAATCTTGTGTCAAATCTCTTTGGCGTGGGTCTCAAGGAAATAAACACTCATGGCTGAAACCCGCTACTCGCCCGGATGGCCTGGTATTCCGCCGCGCTGGACTTCGAGCGCCAAGACTGGTGCAGGAACCGCTCTGAACCAACACAGCAAGGTATGGTTCACACTCAGTCACGGCATTCTCAACGAAGTCTACTTCCCGCGAGTCGATCAAGCCTGCACCCGCGATATGGGCTTTATCGTGACCAACGGCCACGATTTCTTCTCCGAGGAGAAGCGGCACTGCACCTTCGAAAATCGCCCCTTTGAGCCCGGCATTCCCGCTTTCGAGCTAGTAAACACCGAAATGGAGGGACGATACAGGATTTTCAAAGAGGTGCTGACGGACCCTTACCGCAACGTCGTCCTGCAGAAAATACGTTTTGAGCCCCTTAAGGGATCGCTTTCCGACTACCGGTTGTATGCGCTGCTTTCTCCGCATCTGGCCAATTGCGGAAATGGCAATACCGGCTGGATCGGCAATTACAAGGGTTTTCCCATGTTTTTCGCGCAGCACGATGGCGCCACCCTGGCTCTGGGTTCCTCGGCGCCGTGGAGCAAACTTTCAGTCGGTTTTGTCGGTGTCTCCGACGGATGGCAGGACCTCTCGCAGCATTTCCAGATGGAGTGGGAGTACACAAACGCAGAGAATGGAAACATCGCATTCACCGGAGAGATCGACCTCGCCGCCTGCAAGGGTGAGTTCGTCCTGGCTCTTGGCTTTGGCACAATCTGGACCGAGGCCGGCCAGCAGGTGCGATCCACCCTGTTTGAGAACTACGGCGAGGTTCGGGCACACTACGTAGCGCAGTGGAAAAATTGGCAGGAGAAGCTGCTCAAGCTGGATGATCCACTCCGCCAGAACGATCTATACCGCGCCTCGACTGCTGTGCTACGCACGCACGAGTCGAAGGACTTCCTCGGAGGCATCATCGCCAGCCTTTCCATCCCCTGGGGCTTCAACAAAGGCGACGAGGACCTCGGCGGATATCACCTCATTTGGCCGCGCGACTTGGTCGAAACGGCTGGTGCCTTGCTCGCGGCAGGCGCGGTCCAGGATGCGTCGCGCGTGCTGCGCTATCTCGAAGCCACACAGGAAGACGCCGGAAACTGGGCGCAGAATCTCTGGCTGGATGGCCGTCCTTACTGGAGCGGCATCCAGATGGACGAGACGGCCTTTCCCATCTTGCTCGTCGATCTGATGCGCCGCGAAGCGCCGGAAGCTCTGGGCACACTCGATCGTTGGTGGCCCATGGTGCGCAAGGCCGTCAGCTTCGTCATCCGCAACGGCCCCGTTACCCAGCAGGACCGCTGGGAAGAAGATGCGGGCTATTCTCCGTTCACTCTTGCGGCTGAGATTTCCGCCCTGCTCGCGGCAGCCGAGATGGCCGATCTGACTGGAAACCCACAACAGGCGCAAACCATGCGCGACACCGCCGATGCCTGGAACGACAACATCGAGCGTTGGGTTTATGCCAATGGCGGCGATTTGGCGCAGCAGCTCGGGGTGTCGGGATACTACGTGCGCATCGCCCCGCCCGACACCGACGGAGCCGCCTCGCCCACGCAGGGATTCGTTCCCATCAAGAACAAGCCTCCCGGGCAGGACGGCGACAGGGCCTACCACATCATCAGCCCGGATGCGCTCGCGCTCGTACGCTTCGGACTGCGAGCCGCGGATGATCCGCGCATCATCAATACACTTCGCGTTATTGATGCGCTCCTCGCGGTCGAACTGCCGCAGGGTCCGTGCTGGTATCGCTACAATGGCGACGGATACGGGGAACACCGCGACGGTTCCGCTTTCGACGGTACAGGCATTGGGCGCGCCTGGCCCCTGCTGGCCGGAGAACGCGCTCACTATGCTTTGGCGGTAGGTCACCGCGATGAGGCGGAGGCCTTGCTTACGGTAATGGAGAATTCCACCGCCGGCGCCGGCCGCCTGCTTCCCGAGCAAGTCTGGGACTCGGCGGACATTCCAGCATTGGAGTTATTCCGGGGAAAACCAACCGGGTCCGCGTGTCCGCTGGTGTGGGCCCATTCCGAATACATCAAACTTCGTCGCTCTATCCGCGACGGAAAAATCTTCGACCAGCCTCCTCAGACCGTGCAGCGCTATTTGAAAGAAAAACACGTCCGGCAAATTTTCGGCTGGCGTTTTAACAACAAGACACGCAGCATCCCACGCAACAAGACCTTGAGGATCGTCCTACTCTCGCCCGCACGCGTGCACTGGAGCATCGACAACTGGACGACTTCTCATACCACCGACACCCGCGACACCGGTCTCGGGATTCACGTGCTCGATCTGCCAACAGCCTCCCTTCCCGCCGGAGGCGAGGCCGTATTCACATTCTTCTGGCCGGACGAAAACCGCTGGGAGGGGACGGATTTTCGGGTAAAGGTGGAGTAGGACTTTCAGACAATAGCCGGCGCGGCGGCCGCCAGTTCAAGATCCCGCTTTCTCGACCGCTCCCCACCGACTCGACATCGCCAGCCTCACAATTCCGGTGCTTCGCAACTGGCAAAGCACAGCTCGACGACGGTACAGTCATCGCTCAGTGGATTCCCCGCGCAGAATTCGGACACGGCGGAAAAAATTCCTTCCAAGGTGGGAGATTTCACAGCCGCCAGTTCCAGCCGCGAGTCCTCGAAAAAATCTCCCATCGCGTTTTCTGCCTCGGTAACTCCGTCGGTGACCATGATGAAGCGGTCGCCGGACTTCATCTGGCAGGTCGCACTTTCAAATGTCGCATCCGCAAGCAGTCCCACCGGGACATTACCGTGCGGAGGCCGCAATACTTCGTTTCCGCAAACCAGGAGCGGCGGCACATGCCCGCAGTTCACATATTCCAGTTCTCCGTCTCTCCGCAGCCGCGCAATCAACACCGTGGCGTATTTCTGCCCTTCCATCTTCTCGGCGAAAAACCGGTTCACTGCGCTCACCACGTCGAGCAGCGGCACTCCGGCGCTCAGATGCGAATAAATCATCCCTTGCAGCGTGGAAGCCAGCAGGGCCGCTGATACTCCCTTGCCACTCACGTCTGCGAGCACGACAGCCAGACCTTCTTTCGTATTCACTGCGTCAAAAAAATCGCCGCCAATTTCTTTACAAGACAGGTTCTTCCCCCGCAGGCGCGCGAAAGGCACCTCGGGGATCTTCACCTGCATCAGGCGCTGCTGGATGCTGGCCGCAATGCTCAACTCCTGCTGGTAGCGCCGTGCTTCTTCTTCGGCCTGCACCAGGCGCGCGTTTTCAATCAACGACGCGGCTTCTGTCGCGATGGCATGAAGAATCTCATTGCTGACGCCCTGAATGTCACGGTCGCGAGAGGCAAAACGCGAATCCACGTACAGGACGCCCATCGATTCGGGAGTCTGGCCGGGAGCCGGAGTCTGCGCGTCGCGGGTAGATTGCAGTTGCAGTCTGCGCAGAGGGATACAGACGACCGTGCGCAAGTCGTAGGCCACGATACTTTGCCGCCCTGCCAGATCGAGCGATTTGCTGGTGTCTGTGAATACAAATTCGGAACTCGACCGCATCGACTCTTCCAGAATCGAGCGTGAAATTGTCTTGTCGTCGAGCAGAGGCTCTTTCTTGGCATTACGGCCCGCCTTCAGGCTCAGCTTGCCATCTTCATCTTTCAGAAAGACATAAGCTCTCTCGGCATGAGTCAGATCCAGCGTCACGTCGAGCATCGTCATCAGGATCTCGTCCAGAACGCCGGCGGTGTTCAACTTGCGGGCGGCCTCCAGAAACAGCCGCAACTTTTCCAGGTCTGTCGCTTCCTGCTTGATCTGGATTCCGGAAATCTGGCTCAGGAATTCGCGCGCGGTATTCGAGGTTGCGTGTGCGGGGTTGAACAGAACATAGGCCGAATCGCGTGCTCCGAATTCCAGCCGGTCACCGCGCTCCAGTTTCTGCCGCTGGATGCGCTCTCCGTTCACGAAGGTCCCGTGCTTGCTGCCGAGATCCTCAACGAAGAACTCCTGGCCCTGCTGCATGATCTGCGCGTGATCCCGCGACACCCGCGGATCGGCGATCACCAGATCTTTGTCAACCTTTCGCCCCACCGTGAACGGAATACGATTCAGAACGATGTTCTTTTGTTCGCTGCCCTGCACGAACACAAGGGCAGGAAACACTCCGGAGCCGGAGCTGTGGTGGCTCTGAGGGCTAATTGTATTGAGGGCCATGAATGGTCACTCAGGCGCGCTGTTCGGCGCTGTCGCCCGAGTTTAAGGTACCATCACACAGACTACTCTGACGCCGCGTTATGTCGCAAGCCGCGCAGGCTCGTTTGCCGTTACCTCATTCGGATCCCTCTCCCGCACAAGAACCTTCCTCGCAACCAGCAGAATGGCATAGATTGCGATAGGGATGGCAAAGGTCGGATAGAACGGTAGCCCCCAAGCTTTCTGGACTGTCGTCCCCGGCAGGAAGGCTGAGGCTACAACCAGGCAAAAACCCGCCAGAAATGGCCACAGGATGGAAATTGCCGTGAATGCACAGAAGAACTGGGAGACGCGGCTCCTCTCCCACAATTGACCTTTTGCGCGGATCGCCATCATCAATCCCGGAACCAGCAGCAACTGGTTGTAGGGCGCGAACATCGGTATCACCAGCAAAGTCGTCGCGAGCGTGAAGCAGACTGACCACTGGAAGGCCGTGGACTCCTGTTCAGCGTTCCGGTAACGCCACGCCAGACCTACGAGCATCGCGACCAGCGCGGCCGCGGTGACCTTTCCTCCAATGGGCGAAAGGAGGACATCCAGCACGGAATTTCCTCCGCCTGTGTACCGGTAGTAGTCCTTTATGGCGAGCCGGAATTCTCCAATCCACCCGGGCAGCAGGATTTCTCCGATCCCGACCAGAACGGCCATGCTCACCGCAAAGCTCCAAACCACCCTTTGCCGTCCGCGCCAGTTACCCAGAACCCAGATGAAGAGCCAAAGAACAATCAGAAATACCAACTGCGGCTTGATCGTCGCCAGCGCCAGCAGAATGCCCGCCAGTACGAACCGTTGCCGAGACAGCGCCCACAGGAACGCTGCAATCAAAGCGGCGACCATCAGCGACAACTGCTGCAACTTGAGCCCTTGAATCGCTGGAAAACAGCTCAAGGTCAGCAAGACCCACATCATGATCGCGCTCCTCGACGGCCGCCACCGTAGAACCTTCAGCCAAAGAAGAACAGCGCCTGCGGTAAGCATTCCCAAAAACCAGAAGAACACCTCACGAACAATCACGAACGGCAGTTTTATTGTCGGGGCCAGCAACAGCACCACATAGACTGGATATGCGAATCCTTGTTGATCCGTGGGATCTCCTGGCCGGGAGGAATCCAGAAGCCGACCGTAATATCCGACCTGAATCTCACGGGTGATTTCGGCGCTATACGGATCGCGCCGGTGCAACAATAACTCCCGCGTGCCCAGCCATCGCGGATACAGATCCGAAAGATTTCCTCGCGGACTCTGCCGCATGGGACCCTGCGTCTTCTGATAAGGAATGAGTACAAGCTGCACGTACAGCCACATTCCTGTGGCCAGGAGCATCGCAACCGACAATCGCATCGCAACTCTAGGCAGCGTTTCCCTCAACGCGCAATTGCTCCCGGACCAACCTCGGCAGAAGCGCCCATGTTACAACTTAATGTGTCCATGTCAGCCAAGCGAACCCGTTTGCTGGTTTCCTCCGGCTTCGGCCTGTTTGCCGGAATGTTTTGCTGGTACCTGATGCAGCATTTTCATCAGGGCGCAGGCGATTTTATTTGGGCGATCCGCGCTGCCAGTGATCTTCTCGCCAGGCGCAATCCTTACGCAACGCCCGGCCAACTCTATCCCCTGCCGGCCGCGCTTTTCGGGCTGCCTTTTGTTCACATACAACCAGAAATCGCAGCTGGGATCTTCTACGGCATCAGTTCCGCGCTGCTTGCACTGGGAGTAACTCGCCGCGGATTTCATCACATGCTGATCTTTCTTGCGTATCCGTACTGGGCAGGCATGCTCACCGTGCAATGGATACCGTTGATCATGGCGAGCACATTTTTCTGGTGGCTCATGCCCGCCGTGCCCGCCAAACCTCAAATCGGACTGCCCGTCCTGCTCTCCCGCAGCCAACGGAATGGCATCTTGGCGTGCCTTGCGGTGATCGCATTGAGCCTGCTGGTATTGCCTCACTGGCCGATGCTCTGGCTGGCTGAAACCCCGAAATACGTGCGCTTCATCCCGCTGCTCGTGCTCCCCGGCCCACTTCTCCTCGCTGCTTTGTGGCGCTACCGGGATCGCGATGCTTGGCTTCTGTTGCTGGCCGCGTGTATGCCCCAGAGATATTTCTACGACGCCTTTCTGTTGTGGCTCATCCCGAAAACACGCCGCCAGATCGTCTACACCGTGGGATTAAGTTGGATCCCGGGAATCTGGCGCTGGTACCACACTCCTCACCTCACGGAAGTAGGGCGTCTGGTAGTTCTGGGCTTTTATTTACCGATGCTCCTGGTTCTCCTGTGGCCGCGGACGCGGCAAGGTATCCCGCAAGACTCAGAAGCACAATCGCAAACAGATTCTCGTGCGACCATCGCAGTGTCAGGAACAGAGAGAGCGGACTAAAGAGCAACAGCCCCAACATAAGTTTGACACCTGCACTCGTGGCCCGCCATGACGCCAGGGTGCGATCCAGGGCGAGCAGCAACGGCAACAACAAGAAACTCATGTCGTGGTTGTAGCCGTGATACCCAACCAGATAGCTGACAATCACACAAACTGAAAAGCCGGAATTCCAACTCCGTTGATCGGTTAAATCGGAAGGCTGCCACTGACGGGACGCCCACACCATCAACCCCACCGAAACGATGAGCAGCCCCAGTTCGATCAAAGGAGATGGAGAACTCATCATCTTCCACCCCATGACCAGGCCCCGCAAGTTTGCCATGTTTGCCGGGACAATTACCCCTTGCGCCTGCTCGCGATTTACCAGCCAGACGAAATGCGGGTAATACAGCAGCTCGCTACCCCCCACGATCGCCCAGGAGACCGCGGCTTCCATCACCGCCACGATAGAAATTCCGCTCAACACGCGCCACCGCCGCCGCAGAAGAAGCATGAACGCAAAAGGCAACACGAGGTGAAACTTGAAAAGTCCCAGCCCGAGCAAAGCGCCGGCCTGCAAGTCTTCTCCCTTACGAAGTTTCACGTACACCAGAACATACAAGGCCAGCAACAGAATTGAATCCTGCCCCTGCAGCAAAACGTAAGCGATGGGAAAGAAAGCCAACGGGGCGAATATCAAGAGTGCTCGAAAATCCGCGGAGAGCGTGGGCAAATAGAAACGCAGGGAATATATGCTGCCGGCCAATAAAAGGATATTCACCGCAAACCACAGACTGTAGGCAGCAAAGTAGTTCAGGTACGTCAGGGGGACATACAAAAGTGCCTCAAATGGAAGGTGGTTATATGGAAGCGGACCGCCTCGCTCGACTGCCGGCTGCGCGAATTCCCGTTCGATCCGGGTTTGGAGTTCTTCGCTATACAGCACGCGCCCTTCGCCGCGGCGAAGCATGAGCCCAGAGGTATAAAAGATTCTGAAATCAGAGGATCCCGACACGATTTGCTGGCGAACGATCCAGAAGAGGACCCCATGCATCACAATCATGCCCAGGCAAAATGAGGTCAGGGCGAAGCGCAGTCGTGTACGGTTAGGCATTCTGGGGCGCGCAGCCCAGATTTTATCTTACGGGGAACGGTAAACCCGCCGGTTACTAAGGGTTATCCTCAGAGGTGCAAGAATTTGTCACTTTATGCCTGAAGGCAGGTTATGATTAGCCTAGTCGAGTGGTGGCGCGAGTCGTTGGGGGCCCCAGCCTGGGCTCCGGGAAATCATTTCTTATCGACCATTCAAATTGAGGCAGGCGGAGAAGATAACAATGCTAAATGTGCTTGCGCGCAGACTCTGGAATGAGCAGGAAGGTCAAGACATCGCCGAATATGCGGTTATGCTGGCAGTGATTCTCGTCATTGTCGTCGGAACTATCCGTCTGATCGGATCCAACGCCAATAGCGTGTTCTCCAACGTCGCCAGCTCAATACAATAGCGAACCTGCAGCGGGAAAAGTCGCTTCCATCCGCCGGTTGGCAGTTGGAGCCCTAAGTCCCAGGAAAAGGGCATGAATCGCACACGTTTCTTGATGATCGGCGCTCTCGCGCTGCTTGCCGGACTGCTGGCTGCCGTCCTGGTTTCGAAATACATGCAACAAAGAGCGGGCGTCGCTCCTGATATGGCTCAGGTCATGGTGTCTGCAACTGACCTGCAGGTCGGAGCCAGGATCGAAGATCGCGATGTGCACGTCGTCAGCATTCCCGCGTCGGAAATGCCTCCCAGTGCCCCCCGGAAGAAAGCCGACGTGATCGGCCACGGCGTGATCCTCCCGATCCCGAAGGGCCAATTCATTCTTCCCAGCCAACTGGCGGGCGAGAACGCCGGCGCTGGATTACCGGCGCTCATTCCTCCCGGCATGCGGGCGGTTTCCGTACGCGTAAACGAGGTCGTCTCCGTAGCCGGATTCGTGACTCCTGGAACGCGTGTGGATGTTCTGTTGACCGGCGCGCCTAACGGCTCCGGAGACCAGCAGACAACCACCGTTCTCCAGAATGTAGCCGTTCTGGCGTCGGGTCACACACTCGAACGAACCTCGACCGGCGAAGCGCAGAATACCGCTGTCATCACGTTGCTGGTCAGTCCCGAGGATGCCCAACGCCTCACACTGGCCGCTGGTGCCGGGGGACATATTCAACTCGCACTGCGGAATCCTCTCGATACCAAGCAGGAAGAGGTTCCCGTCTCGCTATCTCGAACGCTTTACGGCGCGCCGGCTCCAGTTCCGGCCACCCATGTCGCTCGTCATACAGTCCCCGCTTCGAAGGTGCCGACCAAGGCCGGCCCATCGGGCGTCAGCATACAGATCTATCAAGGCGATAAGAAGCCGGACACTGTCAACTTTCCGGACGAGGGCTCGGACACCAAGTGACGCGAAAGGACGTAACCCTACTACTTGCTTTCTTGCCTCACGGCATGTTTCCTTCCGGGGAGACCCATCGCACCATGAACTGCTGCAAGAGAATTCTCGGTGGTCTGCTGCTCACGGTTACTTTGTTGATCCCGGCATATTCTGAAATCATCCCGCAAGCCGAAACCGGACCCCAGGCGCAGAGCCCCGCTCCGAGCAATCTGCCGACGACGACTCTCCCCTCGCAAGCTCAGGCCGTGCAGTCATCCGCCCCTTTGCGCGTGATGGTCGGCAAGTCTCTCCTGGTCAATACCAGCGAGCGCCTAAAGCGTATCTCCATCACCGATCCAGCGATTGCGTGGGCCCAAGTGATTACTCCCACGCAGATTCTGGTCCACGGCAAGACCCCCGGAGAAATCACCCTCTTAATCTGGGATGAGCTCGAGCGTTATCGCAGTTTCGACCTGCGTGTGGACGTCGACGTAAGTGCCTGCGCGGAAGAAGAGCATCGGGTATTCCCCGACGAGCAGATCTCGGTAACATCCTCTCGCGCGGCCATCGTGCTTTCCGGACATGTTTCAACCGAAGACGTCGCCAAGCGGGCGGAACAACTTGCGGCGGCTTACTCGCCGCGAGTCGTGAATGTTCTGACATTCGGCCCGGTGGGCGCGCAAGAGGTCCTTCTTCAGGTGAAGTTCGCGGAAGTCGACCGCACCGCCATTACCCAGATGGGAGTGAACTTTATCTCGACGGGCGCCGGGAATTTTATCGGCAATACCACCACCGGACAGTTCGGCGGAGTGGGTCCTCAGACGCTGACGCAGACCAAAGGTCCTAACGGTACAACGACGACCACCAGCGGGGAGACCATCAACAACGTTCTGAACCTGTTCCTGTTCCGGCCTGACATCAATTTTGGGGCGGTCATCGAGGCGTTGCAAAGCAGGAATCTTCTGCAGATTCTGGCCGAGCCCAACCTGATCGCAGTGAACGGCAAAGAAGCCAGCTTCCTCGCTGGAGGCCAGTTCCCTTTCCCGATCGTGCAACCCGGCAATGGCTTCACCGCCGTGACGATCTCATTTAAGGAATTCGGAGTGCGGCTGCAATTCACTCCCGTAATCACACCCAACGGTAATATTCATTTGAAAGTGGCACCCGAGGTCAGTACGCTCGATTTTGCCAATGCACTCACCATCTCCGGATTCACTGTACCTGCGCTCAGCACTCGAAAGGCGGAAACTGAGTTTGAGTTGCAGGATGGGCAGAGTTTTGTCATAGCCGGGCTGATGGACAATCGGGTCACGGACATCTACAACAAAATCCCTGGGCTGGGCGATATCCCGATTCTGGGAAATCTTTTTCGAAGCAAGACCTTTCAGAAGAGCAACTCCGAACTCATGGTACTGTGCACGGTAAAGCGGATCTCTCCGAGCAACGACACGCCGGCTGGGCCGAAACTCCCGACGCCATACATGAATACGGAAAAGTTCGATAAGAGCAAGTAGTTTGGGGACACGAGATTCTCGTGTAGTAGTCATCGCATGCCAGAACTTTCAGTCGTCATCGTTGCCACCGATAACGAACAGCGCGCCTTGCTGCAGGTACTGGTCGATGGCACCAGTGTCGCGCGCACGGTGCATACCTCCACCAGTTTCCCCATGGCTGGCGCCGATCCGGTTACCCGCCGCGTGCGCGCCGCGAATCCTGACGTCACTCTAGTCGACATTCCATCCGACAACACCCAGTTGGCTCTGCGGGCGATTGAACTCCTGCACCAGGAGATGCCTGAGGGCGCTATTTTCGCGATTGGCAACCTCAATCAGCCCCAAGTGATCGTCAATGCCATGCGGGCGGGGGCCCGCGAATTCATCGAGCGTCCAACCAACACCACGGATCTGCTGGAAGCCTTCGTCCGGCTCACGACGGCACAACGCCGCAGCCGTTCCGAAGGACTACGAGGCAAGGTCTTTTCCGTCGTGAATGCCAAGGGAGGCAACGGCGCGACCACGGTTGCGGTCAACCTCGCTCTAGCCTTGCAATCTGCCTATGGACAGACGGCCCTGATTGACCTCGCTCCGTTGGGTCATGCCGCATTGCACATGAATTTGAAGCCAGCCTTCACCGTCGCGGATGCAACCCGCAACCTGCATCGCATGGACGCTTCCCTGCTGGAAAGCTTCATGACGCGCCACAGCGGCGGCCTGCAACTGCTGGCGGGCACCAATATTCCTACTGCGGTCGATCCCTCGACCGCGGAATTCGTCCGCCTGTTCGACATGCTGGTGTCGCATTACCGTTACGTGGTGGTTGACTCCTCTTCGCGGTTTGACGCGGCCACGCGCCTGATCTCCAGCTTATCGGAAAATGTTCTGCTGGTTGCCTGCAGCGATGTAGCCTCGCTTTGGAGCGCCGCCAGAGTTCAGCAATATCTCGGAGAGACGGGCAGCCGGGAGCGCGTGCGTCTGGTTTTGAACCGCTTCCGCAAGGTTCCCGGATTCAGTGAGGCAGACGCCGAGGCTGCGGTTGGCGCTAAAGTATTATGGCGTGTCCCGAACCAGTATTTCGCGATTTCCAGCGCAATCGATCGCGGCACTCCCGTGATGGATCAGCGGAATTCCGAGATCGCGCGTTGCTTCGCGGGCTTGGCGCAGGAGTTAACCCGCAACGATGCCGACGTGAAGCGGGCGGCATGGTCTTTGTTTAAGTCGGTGTAGATATTTAGGGCCCCATGGCGAATCTTCAATCCTTCGAGCGAACGGATATCCAGCAGGTAAAGGCCGACCTTCACCGCAAAGTGCTTGATCGCCTGGACCTTGAAAAGCTTGGCAAGACCTCAGGCGATTCCGCCCGTGACGAAGTCCTGGTCGTCATTCGCTCGGTGGTCAATGCCGAAGTCGTACCGCTCAGTTTTGCCGAGCGCGAGCGCCTGTCGCGCGAGATTCTCGACGAAATCTTCGGTCTCGGACCGCTGGAGCAATTGTTAAAAGACCCCAGCATCTCCGACATCCTGGTCAATCGCCATGACCGGGTCTACATCGAAAAGGCCGGAAAGCTTGAGCTAACGACCCTCTCGTTCAAAGACAACACGCACCTGATGCAGATCATCGAGCGCATCGTCTCCCGTGTCGGGCGCCGAGTCGATGAATCCTCGCCCATGGTCGACGCCCGGCTCGCCGACGGATCCCGTGTCAATGCAATCATTCCACCTCTGGCCATCGACGGGCCGTGCCTTTCCATTCGCCGTTTTGGACGTGATCCCGTCACCGCCCGCCAGATGCTTGAAAACCAGACCCTGACAGAGTCGATGTTGGAATTGCTCTCCTCCATGGTGAAGGGACGACTGAACATCCTCGTTTCAGGTGGCACCGGCGCGGGAAAGACCACACTGCTCAACGTGCTGTCCGGTTACATTCCCAACTCAGACCGCATCGTCACCATCGAAGACGCTGCCGAACTGCAATTGAAACAGGAACACGTGGTGCGGCTGGAAACCCGCCCGCCGAATATTGAAGGTAAAGGCGCGGTCCGGCAGCGGCAACTCGTGATCAACAGCCTGCGTATGCGGCCCGACCGCATCGTGGTAGGCGAGGTACGCGGCGAGGAAGCTTTCGACATGCTTCAGGCTATGAACACAGGCCACGAGGGATCGCTGACCACGGTGCACGCCAACTCGCCTCGTGATGCCATGGCTCGTGTCGAGAACATGGTCTCGATGGCTAACCTGAATATCCCAGAAAGGGCGGTGCGACACCAGATCGCCTCGGCAGTTCACGCCGTGGTTCAGATCGCACGCCTCTCCGATGGCACTCGTAAAGTGATTACGGTCTCCGAAATAACCGGCATGGATAATGAGTCCCTCGCCATGCAGGACATCTTCGTGTTCGAGCGGAGCGGCATCGACGAAAATGGCAAAGTTCGCGGTTCGTTCCGCGCAACCGGCATTCGGCCCAGCTTTGCCGAACGCTTGGCAACTTCCGGTGCGCGCTTGCGCCCGGCATTGTTTGAATCCAAGGCTGAGGTGTAGGCTTCGGATATGGCTGCAACTCTGGTCGCGTTTCTCGTGCTGGTTCTGGTCGCAGCAGCCACATTTTCACTGGGGTGGCTGATCGACCGGCGCAGCGCCCCTGCCCGTATCATCAAAGAACGTCTCGCGGCTGAAAAGAAGGCCCCAGAGCGTGCGCCAGAAGAGGAACTCGCGCTCCTGCGCGACGAGCAACTGAGCGAAATCCCCGCGCTCGATTCGTTGCTGCGGCGCTCGGCTCGGGTCTCTGACCTACAGAAGCTTCTGGCGCAGGCCAATCTGCCCATTCGCGCCGGAAACTTTCTGGGAATTTCGGCTCTCTCCGGGGTCGTCGCCGCCATCCTCGGCTTCGCGCTGAGCAGTCGCGCTGAAGTGGGCGGGATTGCTTTGCTGGTCGGATTCGTGCTGCCGTACTCGTACGCTTCCGTCCGGCGCAACAAGCGCTTTGAAAAGTTCGAGGAGCTTTTTCCCGAGGCGATTGATACCCTGGCCCGCGCCGTCCGCGCCGGCCATGCCTTCACCACCGCTCTGGAGATGATCACCGCCGAGGTCGCCGAGCCGGTTTCGGGTGAATTCCGTCAACTCTACGAAGAACAGAAGTTCGGCATGCCGGTGCGCGATGCCCTGATAAACCTGACCGAACGCATCCCGCTGGTTGACGTAAAGTTTTTCGTCACTGCGGTCATGCTCCAGCGTGAGACCGGTGGCAATCTTGCCGAAATTCTCGACAATCTTTCGTACGTAATTCGCGAACGTTTCAAGATTCAGCGGCAGGTCCGTGTCTACACGGCCCAGGGCCGTCTGACCATGGCCCTGCTGATGGGCATGCCCCCGATCATCGTGACGGCGATGCTGCTGCTGAACCCGAGTTTCATCCGCCCCTTGTTCGCCGATCCGCTCGGCCACACGCTTCTGGTCGGCGGCATCACATTACAGACCATTGGATATTTCGTGATCCGGAAAATCATCCGGATTCAGGTGTAGCGCGGTCATTATGTCCTGGGCCCTCATCATCATCGTTTTCGTGGCTGTCGTGGCGACGGTCTTCTTCTTCGGTGCCGCGCTGGTCACCCCGAGTTCTGTCCTGGGCGCACGCCTGCGCGCTCTGGGCAGCCAGCAGCAGAAACAACCGGAGAACAAACCTGCCATCCGCGAACGCATCGAACAGGCGCTCGATCCGCTCAGCAAAGCGATCCCGCTTTCTCCAGCGGATGTTTCCCGGACCCGGCGCTGGCTTATCCAAGCGGGTTTTCGTGACGCCGCCGACGTCAACTACTATTTCGGCGCTCGCCTGTTAGCAGCATCGGTCGCTTTTCTGATCGTCGTCGGGTTCCTCGGCTTTTCTGACCTTCCGCTTCTCATTGGCGTTACCGCGCTGGGCTTCATACTGCCCCGCTTCTTTTTGAAGCGCATGATTCGCGACCGCCAGAACCGCATCCGCCTGGGATTGCCCGATGCCCTCGACCTCACCGTAATCTGCGTCGAGGCCGGACTCGCCCTCGATCAGGCCCTGATGCGCGTCGGTCAGGATCTCCATCACGCCCACCCCGTCCTTAGCGACGAGTTCCATTTCGTCAATCTTGAAATGCGCGCCGGCAAGCCCCGCGCTGAGGCGCTTCGCAATCTCGTCGAACGTACAGGCGTGGATGATATCCGTTCGCTGGTTGGTACACTGATACAGACAGACCGCTTTGGTACCAGCGTGGCTCAGGCTCTCCGCGTGCATTCCGACTCCCTCCGCACGGAACGCAGGCAACGCGCCGAAGAACAGGCAGCCAAAACTACGATCAAGATGGTTCCTCCTCTGGTGATCTTTGTTCTGCCGTCGATTATTTTCGTCACGATCGGTCCCGCCGTCATTGAACTCATCCGGCAACTTGGACCGATTAGCGGCGGCAAGTAGCGCAGGTCCCGATTCTTGAAAACATTGGGCAACGATGGCATTTCTCCCCGCTGACGGGCAGGCATTTAATCGCACGCGCCAGGCGCATCTCGCGACGGCTCTGGCCGTCGCCGATACTCACTGGTCACGCTTGCGGGGCCTGCTGGGCCTCGCCACCGGTGACTTCCGTCATGGTGCAGGTTTGTGGATTGTTCCCTGTCATGGCGTTCATACGCTGGGCATGGGATTTCCCATTGACGTCTTGTATCTGGATCGTAGATTGAGAGTTGTACGCATCCAATCAAGGGTTCGCCCCTGGAGGCTTACCCCGGTTTTGCGCCATGCCGCATCAGTACTGGAACTCCCGTGCGGCACAGCCGCTGAAACAAAGACCGCCGTGGGCGATACAATTGAAATAACCCTCTCCAAGGATTGCAGCCCGCTTTCCGCATGACTCCGACCCTCGAACTCGAAGAAGCCGTCGAGGCCCTGGAAGCACCTCGCTTGCAGGTGCAATGGTCCTCGCGATGGGAGGAGTTCGTAGGTTCCATTAAACCCGCACTGTCGCGCTCGGAAGCCCGGCTGGCCGGAGAGGCGCCCTTCGGCCTTATCCCTCTGCGGATCATGATTCCCTCGTACGTGATCGAGGCCTTCGTGATCGTGGCCGCTATTTTTGTGAAAGTAAAGGTTGACGAGTTACGCCCATATGTCGTGCCACGGATCGCCAGCCACGACGTGATCTACTACAGCGGCGATGAACTGCCGCGCACGGAAGATCTGGGCGGAGCTGAGACCGGGCGTACCGGTGAAGCTGGCGGCGAAGAAGCGCACCACCGCACCCAGACCATTAAGGTCGCGCGCGGCGGCTCCCTCGTTCCCCAGGTCGTCGATGCTCCGAATCTGAAACTGCCTTCCTCGCGCGATGCCGTCGCCAACCTGCTTGCGATCAAGCCCGATCCCGGCCCGCCTCCCGCCGAAGGCATGCGTTCCACGCGCTCGGCGCCAAACCTTGTAGCGACGCTCATCGCTCCGGCTCCGAATGTCATTCACGACTACACGCGGAACGGAATCCGCCTCGATCCCGTGATCGCGCCCGCGCCGTCGGTCTCGCGGGACCGCGCGCTCACCGCGCCCAACTTTAGTCCAACGCTGGTTCCACCCGCGCCCAACGTCGCCAGCGATCACACCCTGGTGGCGCCGGCACTCGCCCCGGCTGTCATTCCGCCCGCCCCGGCTGTTTCGCGCGATCATCCGTTGACCGTTCCGACACTTGATCCTGCCGTATTACCGCCTTCTTCGAACCTGCGTCGCGATCCATTCCGTGCCGGGCCATCGATGGACGCCAGCGTCGCGTCGCCGGCTCCGACTGCGGTCAGCCGCCAGCTCTCGGCCGCGCCTGTGCAGTCCATGGATCCCGCGGTCGTGCCGCCACCGGTGTCGGCGCCTGAGCGCGCCAGTGTACGCAACCCCAAGTTGAGCTTGCCCCCTCCCTCGGTG
>Ga0209698_10003538_pt1 | contig 17360 bp, 13 predicted proteins | sample LitLauG_LLR_2012_FD_187203 | JGI IMG/M metagenome (GOLD analysis project Ga0209698, IMG submission 187203) | Freshwater sediment microbial communities from Pennsylvania, USA - Little Laurel Run_MetaG_LLR_2012 (SPAdes) (version 2) | ecosystem: Environmental > Aquatic > Freshwater > Creek >...
CAGTACGTCTGCCCTACCGGGCGCCGATCGACATCGAGCGGATGATCGGGTTCCTGGCGGCCCGTGCCATCCCCGGCGTGGAGGTGGTGGACCGCTACGGTGGCGAGCCCGTCTTGATCCGGCAGGGCAACGTGACGTGCGCCACGTTTCATCCCGAGCTCACCGACGACATCGGCGTCCACGCCACTGTGTTCGGAGAGTTCCAGCGCGAGTCCCAAGCAAAGAGGAGGATCCATGAGCCAGTCCTGGCGCCTTGATACGCAGCTGATCCACGCTGGCGAGCCGTGCGAGGCGACCGCCCGAGAGCATCGCCACCCGATCGCACAGGAGCTCGACATCGGGAAGAATGTGCGAGGAGAACAGCACGGTGACGCCGGCGGCCTTCTGCTCGAGGATGAGGTCGCGGACGTCGCGCCGGCCGAACGGATCGAGCCCGCTCATCGGCTCATCGAGGATCAGCAGGCGCGGGCGGTGGACCAGCGCGGCGGCGAGACCGAGCCGCTGGAGCATGCCCTTCGAATACTTGCGCAGACGCAGTCCCGGGCGGCTCCCGAGCCCGACGCGGCCGAGCCAATGGCGGGCCTGCTCGTGAGATTCGTGGCCGGGAAGTCCGCTCAGCTGACCCGCGAGGCGCAGGTACTCGAGCCCGTTCAGGTAGTCGTAGAAGTACGGCTGCTCGGGCAGGAAACCGAGATGACGGCGGCTCGAGGGGTCCTCGATCGAATCGCCGAACAGCCAGGCCTGGCCGCTGGTCGGCTTGATGAGCCCCGCGAGCAGCTTGAGGGTAGTGGTCTTGCCGGCGCCGTTGGGCCCGAGGTACCCCAGAACCTGGCCGCGCTTGAGTTCGAGATCGAGGGATTCGAGTCCCACGGTTTCGCGAAGTGTCCAGTTGCTCCGATACGCCTTGCGCAGCCCCAAGGCGCGGATGGCGAGCTCGCCCGGCTCCCCCCCCGTCAGACGGAGCCGCTGGCCATTCCTTGGCCGTTCCGACCGACTTCCTGCCGACCGCGGCATGCCTTCCTCCTTGGAGCGACCCCGTCCCAGAGCTCAACCGTTCTGACCGCAATCGCTTCCGCTTGGCGGGCGCATTGCGGGATCACGCTCCGATCCCATGGAGCAATGGCCGTGCCGAGACGTCGACAGCTGGAAGGGAGAAGGTGCGGGGGGAAGCTACTGGCCGGCGGAGAGGGTGAGCGGCAGCGGGAAGTTGATTCCCGAGGTCGCCTTGCCGACGCCCTTGATGTTGTACGTCGCGGAGTTGGAATCGGCGTAGCTCACCAGGCCCGATGTCGCCGTGGGGTTGGCCGCGAAGCTCGCCCGATCTTCCCAGGCGATGTTCTGGCCCGGGGTGTTCGTGAAGGGATTCGTGAACACGGCGCCGCCCTGCGGCATGATCGCGGCCACCTGTGTTGCGCTGCCCGCGTACTTCGAATCGTTCTGGACGCTGTAGTCCTCGGCGGAGAGCTGGAAGTGGTGCATGTTCGCCCGCGTGCTGCCTTCCCGGGCACGATCCTGCATCGAGATGAAGTTGGGGATCGCGATCGAGGCGAGGATCCCGATGATCACGACCACGATCATCAGCTCGATCAGGGTGAAACCTCGATGTGACTGGCTGCTCATCGCGTCCTCACCGTGCGGGGCGAAGCTCGGGCGTCACCGAGAGAGGACGGGGAGCGGCCGTGATGGCCGTCCCCATCCCTCGTGCGGTCTTACTGGCCGGCCGTCAGCACCAGCGACATCGGGAAATTCGCACCCGAGGTCGCCTTGCCAACGCCCTTGATGTTGTACGTGAAGGTGGCCGAATCCGCGTAGCTCACCATACCCGACGTGGCGGTCGGATTGGCCGCGAAGCTGGCACGATCCTCCCACGCGGTCGGCGTGGTGCCGTCGAACGGATTCTTGAAGTTCGCACCACCGGAGGGCAACAGACCCGCCACCAGGTTCGCTGTGGCGGAATAGACGCCGTTGTTCTGGACGCCGTAGTCTTCCGAAGCGAGCTGGAAGGTGTGCATGTTCGCCTTGGTGCTGCCTTCCTTCGCGCGGTCCTGCATCGCGATGAAGTTCGGAATCGCGATCGCCGCGAGAATGCCGATGATCACGACCACGATCATCAGCTCGATCAGGGTGAAGCCCTTCTCGGACTTACGCATCGTTCTACTCCTCCTGCCGTTGGGGTTCAGGGCCGCTCGGGTGTGAACTCGGACCCTCGTTCCGGTATCGAGCAACCGATGTGCCACTTTGGAGCCTGGGTCGCCGAGAGCCCTTAACGGCCTGGGAAGCAAGGGCTTGGGGCGGCTCGAAGGGGCGCTCGAGAGACCGCCCGACACGGCAAACCGGGCAAACTTCATCCAGTCTGAAAGCGCGCACGTGCGAACTGCAAGCTTCGTGCAGTTCGCATGGCCTTCAGGCAGCGTGCGCCTCGGGCTCCGCGCCATTCTCGGCCGTCAGATCTGACTCCTCGCGCCCGGGCTTCTCGACGCCATAGGCCACCAGCTTGCGGTAGAGCGTCGAGGGATTGATCCCCAGGATCTCGCTGGCGCGCTTCTTCTGCCAGCGGGTGTGATTCAGCACCTTGAGGATGTACTCCTTCTCGAGCTCCTCGAGCGTCAGCGTCGGCGAATCGATCACCAGGCTGCCGCGGTGACTGTGGCCGAAGCGAATCTTCTCCTCGAGATCGTCGGGGCCAATCACGCCGCCCTCGTCCAGCACCAGGGATCGCTCCATCACGTTCTCGAGCTCGCGCACGTTGCCGGGCCAGTCGTACTTCATCAGCAGCTCGAGCGCTTCCTTGCTCACCTGCTTGGGCGGCTGATCCTGCGCGTGACGTTTGAGGAAGTGATCGACGAGCAATGGGATGTCGTCGCGGCGCAGGCGCAGCGGCGGCAGCTTGATCGGGATCACGTTGAGCCGGTAGTAGAGGTCGGCGCGGAACCGCCCCTCGGCGACCTCCTTCTCGAGATCGGCGTTGGTCGCGGCCACGAGCCGGCAATCGATCTTGATCGGCTGGGTGCCACCCACCGGGATGATCTCGCGCTCCTGGAGCGCACGCAGCAGCTTGACCTGGGTGGCGAGCGGCATCTCGCCGACCTCGTCGAGGAAGAACGTGCCGCCCTCGGCGACCTGGAAGAGCCCCGCCGAATCCCGCACCGCCCCGGTGAACGAGCCCTTGATGTGCCCGAACAGGTTGCTCTCGAGCAGATCGCGCGGGATCGCGCCGCAGTTGATGCTCACGAATGGCCCGCCGGCCCGCCGGCTGCTGTAGTGGATCTCGCGCGCGATCAGTTCCTTGCCGGTGCCGCTCTCGCCTTGGATCATGATGGTGGCCTCGCTATCCGCCACCTTCTCGACCATGCGGAAGACGCGCGACATTTCCTCCGACGAGCCGATGATGACCTTCTCGTCGTGGCCGCGCTTGAGCTCGCGCTTCAGGTACTGGTTCTCGACCTTGACGCGGCGCATTTCGAGCGCGTTGCGTACGATCAGCTTGATCTCGTCGTTCTTGGCGTTCTTGATCAGGTACTGGAAGGCGCCGAGATTGACGGCCTCGATCGCGGATTGCTGCGACGCGTACGCGGTCATGATGACCACCGGGATCCCCGGATCGTGCTTCTTGATGCCCTGGAGCAGCTGGATGCCATCCATGCCGGGCATCTTGATGTCCGTGATCACCACGTCCGGGCTCTCGGCCTTGACCTTCTCGAGCGCTTCGCGGCCGCTCGAGACCGTGGTCACCTCGTAGCCTTCCTTGCGCAGCACAATCCCCAAGAACTGGGTCATGCTCTGCTCGTCGTCCACCACCAGAATTTTTTCCGCAGGCATCGAAGTGACCTTTCCTTTGACGATTCCGGGGTCTTACGCCGCCCACGCGGCGTCTGCCGCGACGGCCGGAAGCGTGATCCGGACGGTGGTTCCTTGACTGGGAATGCTCTCGAAGGAGAGTGAACCGACATGCCGTTCGACGATGCGCTGCGCGATCGCCACGCCCAGCCCGGTCCCACCCTCTTTGGTCGTGAAAAATGGTTTGCCGATCTCGACCAGGTGCTCGGCCGAAATGCCGACGCCCTGATCCTCGAACTCGACGGTGCGTTGCGCGGGGCCTTCATCGCGCCAGCGCAGCGTGAGCGTTCCGCCGCTCTTCATGGACTCGAACGCGTTCGCGGCGACGTTGAGCCACACCTGCCGGATCTGCTCGCGATCGGCCTGCACCGGACCCGGGCGCCCGCAGGGCTCGAATCGCACGCGCATGCCGGGCCGGCAGCGGGGATCGCGCCCCAGCGTCTCGGCCAGCTCGGCGAGCTGCTCCTCGAGATCCACGGTCTCGAGCACGAGGTCGCGCTCGCGCGAGTAGCTCAGCAGGTCGGTGACGAAGCGGTTGAGCCGTGCGCACTCGGTGGCGATCAGCTGCATGAGCACGCCGTTTTCGCCCTCGAGCTTGAGCTCACGCTGCAGGCAGTCGACCGAGCCGCTGATGGGATTGAGCCCGTTGCGAAGCTCGTGTGCGATGCCGGCGGCGAGCGCGCCGACCTCGGCGAGCGTTTCGCTGCGGCGAACGCGGCGCTCCATGTCGCGCACGTCGGTGAGATCCTGGAACACCGCGACCACGCCGGTCAGCGTTCCCTGGTGGACCAGCACGTTGGTGGAGACCCCCAGCGGCAATGGGCCGCCGCCGGGATGGCCGGCCATCAGCTCGGCGCGCGCACGCGGCGAGCGCCGCCGCAGGGAATCGAGGATCGCGTCGCGCAGCGGCGCGAGGCGTTCCGGAAGTCCGTTCGCGAGCCATTGGCCGCGCAGCGCGAGCGCGCGAACGCCCAGCACCTGCTCGGCGGCGGGGTTCATGTACACGACGACGCCCTGATCGTCGACGGTCAGCACGCCGCTCGTGAGGTGGCGCAGGATCACATCCTGATCGAGGCGCATGCGGTCGAGCTCACGCGTGGTGCTCTCGAGATCCTCGCGCGTGCGCTTCACACGACCGCCCAGGACGCCGGCGAGGACGCCCACCACGCCGAGGAACGCGATCGCGAGTCCCGAGGGCGGAATCGGCCCGGAGTCGTCGAACGAGGCCGGGGCGTGCAGCCACGTGGCGACCGTGGGAATGCTCAACATCGCGACGCACGCCCCGATCACCGCCGAGAGGCCGCCCGGAATTCCGTTCAGGATGCCGGCCGTGATCACGACCAATCCGAAGAACAGCTGGAATTGGCTGTCGCGCCCGCCCGTGAGGGCCGTGAGCGCGGCGACGAGGGCGAGATCGTAGGCGATCTGCACGTAGGTCTGAAGCACGCGCGCGCGGCGCCAGCGGATCCCGGCCTCGAACAGCGCCGAGACCACCAGGACCGAGAACATTCCCCATCCCATGACGCGCCAGCTGCCTGCCCCGGCATCGGGGCGCAGCATGACGCCAATGGGAAGCGCCAGCGTCGCGACCAGGAGGCGACCACGCACCAGCATGGCCAGCCCCTCCCAGCCCGCCTGAGAGCGACGCTCGCCGGCCGGCTTGCCGGCCGCAGGGAATGGAACCAGGGTGATCATCCCTTGCCGCCCGCCACCACGTTGATGAGCTTGAACATCGGCAGGTACATGGCGACCACCATGCCACCCACGATGCCGCCCATCACGACGATCATGATGGGCTCGATGATGGAGGTCAGCGCGTCCACCGCCGTGTCCACCTCGGACTCGTAGAAGACCGCGATCTTGGTGAGCATCTCATCCAGCGCGCCGGTCGACTCGCCGACCGAAATCATCTGCACCACCATCGGCGGGAAGACGCCCGAGCGCTTGAGCGGCGCGGACACGGTTTCGCCCTCGCGGATCGAGGCCCGCGCGCCCATGATGGCCTCGGAGATGATCTTGTTGCCCGCGGTGCGTGCGGTGATCTCGAGGCCGGAGAGAATCGGCACGCCCGAGGCGATCAGGGTGCCCAGCGTCCGCGTGAAGCGCGCGACCGAGCCCTTGAGGAGCACGTCGCCCAACACGGGGATCTTGAGCATCAGCTGATCGATCACGCGGTTGCCGTTCTCGGTCGCGTAATAGCGCACCGTCGCGACCGCCGTGATCACGCCGCCGAGCAGCACCACCCACCAATAGGACGTCATGAGGTGCGAGAGGATGAGCACGATCTTGGTCGGCAGCGGCAGCTCGCCGCCGAACTCGGTGAACATCTTCGCGAACGTCGGAATGATGAAGATGAGCATGAACGCCGTGGCGCCGAGCGCGACGGTGAGCACGACCACCGGGTAGACCAGCGCGCTCTGCACCTTGCGCTTCAGCGCATCGGCCTTCTCGATGTAGGTCGCGAGACGCATCAGGATCTCGTCGAGCACGCCGCCCGCCTCGCCGGCGGCCACCATGTTGCGGAACAGGTCGTCGAACACGTTCCGGTGCTTGCCGAGCGCGTCGGAGAGCGTCGAGCCGGCTTCCACCTCGCGGGTGACCTCGCCAATGACGCGTCCGAACGACGGCTTGCTCGACTGCTTGGCGAGAATGTCGAGGCACTGGACCAGCGGAAGGCCAGCCGAAATCATGGTGGCGAACTGGCGGGTGAAGATCGCCAGATCCTTGGTCGAGACGCCCGGGCCGCCAAATTTCGGCATCTGGAAGCCCGCCGACTTCGGCCGCATGGACGTGATGAGGATCTTCTTCTTGCGCAGGGCGTCGATGGCCTCTTCCTGACGTGTGACCTCGATCTCGCCCGACTGGCTCTCCCCGGCGAGCGTTCGGCCCTTCCAGACAAAGACTGGCATTGGATTCCTCCTATGCGGCGCTGCGAACGACCCTGCCGAGCATCTGCTCCATCTCGACACGATCCGTGCACCGCTCGAGGGCGTCTTCCGGTGACAGCGCCTTGTCGAGCACCGCCTGGAGAAGAGCCTGGTTCATGGTCTGCATTCCGAACTTCTGGCCCGCCTGCATGAGGCTGTAGATCTGGTGCGTCTTGCCCTCGCGGATCACGGCCTTGATCGCCGGCGTGCATACCAGCACCTCGGAGCACATCACCCGGCCGGTGCCGCGGCTGCGCGGGATGAGCTGCTGGGTCACCACGCCCTCCAGCACGAACGCGAGCTGGGTGTAGATCTGGCGCTGCTGGTCGGAGGGAAAGACATCCACGATGCGGTTGACCGATTCGTACGTGGAGTTGGTGTGCAGGGTCGCGAACACCAGGTGGCCGGTTTCGGCGATGGTGAGCGCCGCCTCGATGGTCTCGAGGTCGCGCATTTCACCAATCAGGATCACGTCGGGATCCTGCCGGAGCACGTACTTGAGCGCGGTCGGGAACGACGTCGTGTCGGCCCCCACCTCCCGCTGGTTCACGATGCTCTTCTTGTGGTGATGGATGTACTCGATCGGGTCCTCGATCGTCATGATGTGGGACTGACGCGTGGCGTTGATCTTGTCCACCATCGCGGCGAGCGTGGTGGACTTGCCGCTGCCGGTCGGGCCGGTGAGCAGGATCAAGCCGCGCATCTTGTTCGTGAACTCCCGCACCACCGGCGGCAGCCCCAGTTTCTCGATCTGCAGGATCTCGAACGGGATCTGCCGGATCGCCATCGACACGACTCCGCGCTGCAGGAACACGTTGGCGCGATAGCGCGACAGGTTCTTGATCCCGAACGAGAAGTCCAGCTCCTTGGTGGTCTCGAAGCGCTTGCGCTGGTCATCCGACATCACGCTGTACGCGAGGTCGGCAGTCATGTCGGGAGACAGCACTTCGTATTCGCTGGGCGTCATGGCGCCGTCGATGCGGAACTCCGGCGGCACCCCGGCGGTGATGTGAAGATCGGAGGCCTTCCGATGCACCATCTCCTCAAGCAACTGCCTCAGTGTCACCACGTTTTCGATCTCCTTCTCTGGGACGCCGCACCCCGATGTCGCACGGCCGGCCCGGGGTTGAGCTACAGCTTGTCGGCTGCGCTTTCCTTGAGCACTTCCTCAACGGTGGTGAGCCCGCGCTTCAGTTTCTCGAGGGCGTCACGACGAAGGGTCAGCATCCCCTCGTCGATGGCGAGCTTCTTCATGGCATTGGCGGACGCGCGCTCCAGAACCATGTCGCGCAGCCTCGGCGTCATGGCCATGACCTCGTAGATGCCCTGGCGTCCGCGGTATCCGGTGTTGTTGCACTCGACACATCCCGCACCTTCCAGGAACGTGGCCTTCTGCGCATCCTTGGGATCGAGCTGCAGCTCGTCCATGACCTCGTCGCTGAGCTGGACTTCCTGCTTGCAGTTCGCGCACACGCGGCGCACGAGACGCTGCGCCAGCACCAGGTTCACCGACGAGGCCACCAGGAACGGCTCGACGCCCATGTCGATCATTCGGCCGATGGCGCTGGGCGCGTCGTTGGTGTGGAGCGTCGAGAGCACGAGGTGGCCGGTGAGCGCCGCCTTCACCGCGATCGAGGCGGTGTCCATGTCGCGGATTTCGCCCACCATGATGATGTTGGGGTCCTGGCGCAGGAACGATTTGAGGGCGGCCGCGAACGTCAGCCCCACGTCGTCGTTGACCAGCACCTGATTGATGCCGTCGAGGTTGTATTCCACCGGGTCCTCGGCGGTCAGCACGTTGACCTCGGGCGTGTTGACGCGCGACAGCGCGGAATACAGCGTCGTGGTCTTGCCGGATCCGGTGGGACCCGTGACCAGCACCATGCCGTAGGGATTGGCGATCGCGCTGACGAAGTCCTTCATCGCGGCGGGCTCGAACCCGAGCCGCTCGAGATCGATGTTGAGGTTGCTCTTGTCGAGGATACGCATCACGATCTTCTCGCCGAAGATCGTCGGCAGCGACGACACGCGCAGATCGATGGTGCGGTTCAGAACCTTGATCTTGATGCGGCCGTCCTGCGGCACGCGGCGCTCGGCAATGTCGAGCTCGGCCATGATCTTGAGGCGCGACAGGATCGCGGCCTTGAACTTGAACGGCGGAGCCATCATCTCCTGCAGCACGCCGTCGATGCGGAAGCGCACGCGCATCGACTTTTCGTAGGGCTCGATGTGGATGTCGGATGCCCCCTTGCGCACGGCATCCGCGATCAGCGAGTTGACGAGCTTGACGATCGGCGCCTCGTCGGCGGCCGCGACACCGGCCTCGGCCTCGGCCGCCGTCGCCGCTTCGTCATCGACGACCGCGAGATCGTCCTCCATGTTGCGCATCACATCGGCCATGGTGCCGGCCGAATCGTACGAGCGATCGATGGCCTTCTTGATACTGGCCTCGGTCGCGATGTGGGGCTCCACCTCGTAGCCGGTGATGAACTTGATGTCGTCGATGGCGAAGATGTTCGCCGGGTTCGCCATCGCCACGACCAGACGACGCCCGGTTCGAGACACCGGCAGCGCCATGAACTTGGTGGCAACGTCGCCGGGGATCAGCCGGATCAGCGCCGGGTCGGGTTCGTAGTTGCGCAGGTCGATCGGCGGCACGCAGTAGTGCCGCGAGAGGAAGTCGAGCAGACCCTCTTCCGTAATGGCGCCGATCTTGACGAGATTGCCGGTCAGCGATCCACCCATGCTCTTCTGCGACTGGGCGGCCTTGACGAGCGAGTTCTCGTCGATCAGCTGAGCTTCGAGCAGCTTCTGTCCGATGTCATCCTGCACGTCGGTTCCCGAAGTAGGGTGAGACGGATGCCTGCCTGCGGACGCGGCCATCCGGCGCGCCCACGCGTGTCGAAAGAAATCGTCGGCCACGGGCAAAGCGCTCGATCCGCGCCAAAACACGTGAGGGCGCGCCGATCGGTCGAAATGCCTTTGGTTCGGAAGGGTTATCGGAACGTAGGACCCGCGGACTGAAGCAGAATCTGCACGCTGTCGGACCGGCCGGGCGTGCGAAATGCATGAGAGCCGGAGTGGCCGGCTGTGCGCGCGGTTCCGAGCGCGACGTAGCGCTCGAGGCGCTGGTAAAGCCGGGGCCCGATGCCGCGCACGGCGAGCAGATCCTCGGTACGGGTGAATCCTCCCCGCACGCGGCGCGCCTCGACGATGCGCGCCGCCAGCACCGGCCCGATGCCGGGAAGCCGGGTGAGATCAGCGGGGCCCGCGTGGTTGAGATCGAGCGGCGCCGCGGGCGCGGCCTTGCGTGGCATGCGCGGGGCGCTCGCGGCGGCCGCCGCTCCCGAGTCGGACGGGTCCGCCCGCATGGCACCCTCGCTCGCGAGCGCGGAGGGCCGCGGGGCCGATGTCGCGCGCACCGGGCGATGCGCGTCCCACACGTCCCAGATGGTCCCGAGCGCCATGAGCAGGGCGATCGTCAGCACGCCCCGTCGCTCCGCGGCGGTGAGCAAGCGCCGCGCTCCTTTCTTCAGGGGCGCGTGCGAATCAGTTCATGAGCCGCCAGGTGAACGAGAGGCGGAACTGCCGCCCCGGGCCGAGCGCGAGATCGCCGGTCTGGGGATCGATCCAGCTCTCGGGGTGACGCACGTTCTCGAGATTCTGCCACGAGAAGATCCCCGTGACGTCGGAGAGCCTGAGGATCACGGAGGCCGAGCCGGTCCAGTAGGACGGCAGGCGGGTCTCGATGCCGCCGGTCTTGGAGTCGCGCGCTCCGACCTCGGCAGCCTCGAGGCGCAGCCGCACACCGAGATCGCGCTTGAAGAACGCGTGGCGCCCCTCGATCCACCCGCGTCCCCCCTGATCCGGCTCGGGGCGCGGCTCGTCGGCGGCCTGGTCGCGAGCGAGCGCGAACGCCTCGGCGCCCATGCCGGCGAAGGCGGCCTCGGCGCGCGCGGACACCATGAAGAGACCGAAATCGTAGCGCTGCGGATCCGCGGTGGCGCCCGCCCTCAGCCAGATGTCCTGGATCGGGTAGGGGAAGACGATCGCGCGATCGCGTGTCGTTCCGGTCAGGACCGAGGCGCGCCCGCTCAGCGAGCGGCCGGAGCCCTCGGCCTCGATTCCGAACGCGGTGGTGCTTTGAAGGAACGCGGGCTGACCGAGCGCGAGGTCGGACCACACCGGATTCACGAGGCGTTGCGCGAACACGCGGCCGTGCGCCGCGGGCGCCCCGAATTCGAGCGCCGCCGAAGGAGCCACGAGCCCGCGATCGAGCGCGCTCGAATGGCCGCCGCCCAGCTCGAGCCGCAGGGTGCCGGGTGGGATCGGCCGCACGTACGACAGCGCGCCCCACAGCGTGGTGGTGCGCGCCTCGAACGAGTCGTCGAACGTGCGCAGCACGCGCGATCGCGCGGCCATGCCGCGGACGGCAACCGTGCCGCCCAGCGCCGCCGCGTCCGCGCCGATCTCGAAGCGGTTCTCCTGCGCATCACGGCGCGAGTAAGACACCGGCTCCCCCTGGCTGCTCACCAGATCCTCGCGTCGATCCAGCCCGCGCGCGAAAGCCGCCGAGAGGTGCCGATCGCCGCCCGACCACTCGTACTCCAGGCGGCCGCTCTGCGCGCCGGCATCCTCGTAGATCACGCTCTGCGACAGTTCCTGAGCGGCGCCGCGCTGACTGATGTTCGCGCGCAGCGTGTGCGCCCCGCGCGTGAACGAGGTGGTGAGGTCCCACACATGGTCGCCGGAGGGGCCGTAGGGACCGGCGCCCGAGCGCGCGCCGGAAGAGGTCTGGTATCGCAGCCAGCGCAGCGAGTCGCCGCGCTCGAACACCAGCGAATAGCGGCTGATGCCGAAGTCTCCGTTGTCGATGCGGAACACCGAACGCGCCCGCACGTCGCGGGTCGGAAGATGCGACGAGCTCGCGGTCATGAGCGCCGCGTCGGGGCCCAGCCACGCCCCGAGGACCTCCGAGCGCGCGACGAGCGAGTCCGACCAGGGCAGCGCGCGGCGCCCATCGGGCGTCTCAGGCCACGGCATCGCCAGCGAGGGCGCCTCGACCAGACGCCGCGACCATCCGCCCAGGCTGTGGCCGGCGAACGTCCAGGCGAACGACGCGCCGAGGTCGGCATCCGGAGTCCAGCCCGGCATTCCAGGCTCGGACCACCACGACACCAGATCGGGCGCCGAGATGGCGTCGGCCTCGCGGCCGCCGAAGCCATTCGAATCGCCGGCACGCGCCTGAGGCGCGACGAGCGTCAGGAGGACAGCCGCGCCCGATAGCGCGCGAACACCGCGACGAGCGGCGTCCCGAGCAGCGCGAACAGCGCGATGTTGGAGCCCACGTGCAGTAGCGCGAACGGCAGACCTCCGATCAGCGCCACACGGATCTGCCCGATCACGATTCCGCTGGCGATGTTGGTGATGAGATCGAAATACGTCGTGACGAGCGCGCCCACCGTTCCCAGCACCAGCATGCGCACCGGCGCCGGGCGAGCGGGAATCCCCGCCGCGGCCACCAGCGCCCCGGCCGGGCCGGGCGCGAGCTGCCCCAGAACCTGTGAGATCGTGACGAGCGGCGGCGCGGGCCCATACGGATTGAGCACCGAAAACGTCAGCTCGCAGACCGCGCCCACCAGCGCCCCCCACCTCGCCCCGAGCAGCACGCCGGAAAGGAACAGGACGAGCGTGATCAACTCGACGTTCGGAAAGGGCTTCGCGTAGGCGCTGGCGAGCGCGGCCGCAACCATGAGGGCGGCGTATGAAATCCGCCGGCTCGAGCGAGCTTCGAGGTCGATGGGCGATTCTCTCCGCGGAGGGCGGACTTGAGCGGCGGACCGGTGCGGCGGTCGCAGGTTAGCGGCAGGCGCGCGGCCGAGTCAAAGGCGGCTTGCCGCGCGCGGCGCCGGCGAGCGCCCGCTCGGGTGACGCGGGCGCGGCTCAGCCGGCGACGCCGGCGGCGTCCTTGAGCGCGGCGAGCACGTTGAAGGGCACGGCGATCTCACCCAGCTCGGCGCTGCGCGAGGGCCCGTGGAAGTCCGAGCCTCCCGTCTCGAGCAGTCCAAACTTGGCCGCGAGCGCGCGATAGTGCCGCACCGCCGCGACGCCGTGCTGCGGATGCCACACCTCGATTCCGCGTAGGCCCTGCGCGACCAGCTGCTCGACCACCGCGGTGGGCAGGTGCACGCCGGGATGCGCGAGCACGCTCACGCCGCCGGCCTGATGGATGAGCGCGATCGCGTCCGCGGGGCGGAACGCCGGGCGGGGAACGAACGCGCCGCCGCGCGCGCCGAGATAGAGGCGGAACGCCGCGTCCAGACTCTCGACGTGGCCCGCGCGCACCAGCGCGTCGGCAATGTGCGGCCGGCCCACCACGCCCGGACCCGCGCTCGCGAACACCTCCTCGCCGTCGATCGGCGCACCCAGCGCCTTCAAGCGCGCGACGATCGCGAGCGCGCGGTCGCGCCGCTCCTCGCGGAAGCGCTCGAGCCGCGCGCGTAACGCGGAATCTTCGGCATCGATGTAATAGCCGAGGATGTGGAGATCCAGCCCGTCGTGCGAGGTCGAGATCTCGATACCGGGCACGAGCTCGAGCGTCGGATCGAGCGCGGCACGCGCGCGCGGCAATCCCTCGACCGAATCGTGGTCGGTGATGGCGAGCGCGGAGAGTCGGCGCACCAGCGCGTGATTCACGAGTTCTTCGGGCGACATCAGCCCGTCGCTGAACAACGTGTGCGCGTGGAGGTCGATGCGGCGACCGCCCTCGACGGGCGGCCGGCTCATCAGGAACTCCCCAGCGCCTTGCGAACGGCGCGGATCTTGGTCTCGACGTCCGGGAAATCCGGCTGCTCGCCGTGAATGCTCTCGAACGTCGCGAGCGCCTCGCTCATGCGCCCGGCCGCCTGGTGCGCGACGCCGATCTCGTAGTGCAGGCCGAGGCGCGCATCCGAGTCGAGCCCGTTTTCGGCGAGCGCGCGCTCGAATTCCTCGATCGCCTCGTCGAACCGGCCTTGATCGAGATAGCAGCGCCCGATCATCTCCATCGCGCGCAGCCCCAGCGCCGGATCTCGCGCCGCGACACGGAACGATTCGACCGCTTGCTCCAGCAATCCCATCTCGCGATAGCTCATGGCCAGATCGTAATGTCCCTGAGCGTCGCCGGAAAGCTGGGTCTCGACGCCGCGCTGGAATTCCGAGATCAGCGAGCCGAGATCGAACGTAACCGCCTCGCCGCGGCCCACGGCCACCTCGACGCGCCCCGCCTCCGAATCGTCGCTCGGCGGCGGCTCGGGTGTGCGCGGACCGCCGGTCGGAGGGGCCGTGCGGCTGGGCGTCGCGACCGAGGCTTCGGCGGGGGCCGACTTGCGCGCCGCGGTGGGCGCACTCAGACGCTGCAGGCGGCGCAGCGAGACCTCGTTGCTGGCGTCGAGATCGCGCGCACGCTCGAACCACGCGCGCGCCTCGGCGGTCTGTCCCTCGTTCAGCGCGCGATCGCCCAGCTCGCACGCCACCTGCGCGGCCTCGGCGTTGTCCTGACGCCGCTCGCAGTTCTCGATCCACATCTGCAGCACCTCGCTGGTCGCGTGGGCGCTCTTGCCGAGGCTGCGATAAATCGTCGCCGCGCTGTCGTAACGACCGAGCGCATCGTACGCGCGCGCGGCGCCGGCGAGCGCTTCGCTCGCCGCCTCGCGCTGACCGGCGCGGAAGCACTCCTGCGCGCGCGAGAGCATGCGCTCGACGTCGTTGAGACTCGGCACCGGTCCGCCCACGGGCGCGGGCTGGAAACGGAGGCCCGGCGGCTCGGCGGGCGCCGCCGCGACCGGGGCAACGGTGCGCGCCGGCTTCGCCGGGGGATCCTCGAGCTCGAGCGGCTCGTGTCGAACGTCCGCGTTCTCCTCGGGCGCTTCCTCGGCCTCTTCGGCCACCGGCTCGAGCACCTCCTCGGGCTCGATTTCCGGGATGGGCTCGCTTTTCGCGGCGATGCGCGGAGGTCCGGTGGGCGCTTCGGCGGGCTCGCTCGGAGGCTCCGCCGCCGTCTCCGGCTCGGCGACGCGCGCGGGATCGAGATCTCGCGTGACCTCGAGCTTGGGAATCTCCTGCTCGATCGTCGCTCCGGTCGGAACGATGTCCTCGTCACGCTTGGGGCCGCGCGGGCGCTCGGACGCCGCGCTTCGCGGCCGTGACGTGGTCTCGATCTCGAGCCGCGGCGCGCGTGGGGGCGCCGGCTTCGCCGCGGAGGGCGCGGCGGCTTCGGCTTCGGCCGCGGGCGCGGCCTCTTCGCCCTCGATGGGGATCTTGAGAACGGCGGGCCCTTCCTTCGCCTCCGCCGCCGGCTCGCGGCGCGCGGGAGGCTTGGAAGACAGCTTCGGAGGTCCGGTTTCGGCCGGCACGCCCGACGCCTCCTCGGACGCATCCGGCAGCACCGCGGCGGGGTTCAGCTGCTTCGCGCGCTTCTTGCAGCGTTCGGCATCCTGCAGGAGGCCGGTGCGGCCGTATTCCTGAACGGCGGTCAGCAACGATTGAACCGCTTCGTCCTTTTTCTGCATGAGCACCTGCACCTCGGCGAGGCGCTCGAGCGCTTTCACGTTCTCGTTCGAGGTCTCGTACGCGAGCCGCAGCGATTCCGCGGCCTCGGCGTATTTCTTGTCGCGCACGAGATATTCGGCGTGTTGCAGGTAGTAGAGCGAGCCCTCGGTGGTGAGTCCGTCGAGGGCGTGCGCGGAGGCGAGGCGTTGGTAGACCTGGACCGGCGCGAGCTGCAATCGCATCAGCTTCTTGCAGACCGCGATCGCGTTCTTGTAAAGCCCGGCTTTTTCGTATGCGGCGGCGGCGCCCAGATACCGCTGGCCGGCCTCCACGGTATCGCCCTTCTTGAACAGCAGGTCGGCCAGAAGCACGAAGTTGTAGGGGTCGGAGTCTTCGATCGCGACGAGCTTGGTATACTCGCTCACGGCGCCATCGAGATCGCCGTTCTGAATGCAACGCTGGGCCCGACGCTTGATCTCGATCGCCCTGTCCAAGTTGGCTCTCTCCCTAGCGCGTCCGAGTACGCGCCATGGCCCGTGAGTTCGTCCCTGTCAAGCGTTTAAGGCGGCATGCACCGTCTCCTGGCAGCGTGCTGAGGACAAAGCAAGCGCTTCCCGAAGGCGGCGAGAGGCCGACTCCACGTCGTTCTTATCGGCTGAAGCCGCAAGCGACTTCAGGTTGATTTCGACGTTGAGCAGCGCCCCTTCACCCGCCGCGCGGGCCAGCAATCCGGCCACCCCGGCATCGGTGATCGCGTTCGCGTTCCCCGATCGGGCGGCCAGAGCCGCCAGATCGGCCAATTCGGTGCAAACTTCCGCGGTCTCGAGCGGGACCCGCGCCGCGGCCAGCTCGGCCGCCGCGACCGCGGCCTCGCGCGCGGCGGTCTCGGCGGGCGTCCCCTGCGGCATACGCCGCGACTTGAGGACGGCCTCGAAGGCTTCGCTGTCGCGCCGGGCCAGCGTCATCAGACGGCCGCGCGCGGCCTCCGCGCGGCGCTTGAGGTCGCGCATCTCGGCTTCGTGCGCGGTGTATTTCTTTTTCCCGATCGTGAGGTTCGCGACCATCGTGGCGAGCGCCGCCGAGAGCGCGCCCACCACTGCTGCGACCGTGCCGCCGCCCGGCGTCGGCGTCGCCGCGGCGACCTGCTCGAACAGCCCGCCCAACGTGAGCGCCTCGCTCATGGGCGGTCGGCGCAGCCGGAGCTCCAGCACCTGGTCGCGACGGAACTGCTCGAGCTGGAGCGCATGCTCGCCGGCATCCAGCAGCGCCGCTTCCGGAATCAGCCCCACCACCTCGCAGCCCGAGATCGTGGCGCCATGGCGCGCGGCCTCCTCGCGCACCAGCGCGAGCACCCGGTGGATCGGCGTGGCCTCGGTGTTCACGAGGTTCATACTGACCTGGGCGCGCCGCCCGCCCTCGATCGAGAACCCGAGCGCGCGCACGTTCTTCAATCCCCCGTTCTGCTCGCGCACCGCGGCCGCCACCGCCTTCGCCACGCGCACATCACCGGTGTTGAGATTCGCGTTGAACGCGACGAGGAAGCGACGCGCGCCCACCGCGGTGGCGCCGGCGCTGGCGTGAATCCGCGCCGGGCCGAAGTCGGGCTGGCGATCCGGGTCGCGTCCGATGCGTTCGCGCAGACCTTCGAACTCGCCGCGCCGCACATCGGCGAGGCTCACCCGATCGGGGCGGGTGGCCGCGGCCTCGTACAGGAACACCGGGATCCCGAGCTCCTCGCCGATCCTGCGCCCCGCGATGCGCGCGAGCTCGGCGCAATCCTCGAGCGTCACGCCCTCGACCGGCACGAACGGCACGACGTCGGTCGCCCCCATGCGCGGGTGCTGGCCGGAATGGCGGTTGAGATCGATCCGCTCGGCGGCCATCGCTGTGACGCGCACCGCGGCCTCGACCACCGCCTCCGGCTCGCCCGCGAACGTCAGCACCGAGCGGTTGTGATCCGCGTCCATCTCGTGATCGAGCAACGTCACGCCCGGAACCGCGGCGATCGCGGAGAGCAGCGCCTCGATCACCTCGGGGCGTCGACCCTCCGAGAAATTGGGAACACAC
>Ga0209698_10003539_pt1 | contig 17359 bp, 17 predicted proteins | sample LitLauG_LLR_2012_FD_187203 | JGI IMG/M metagenome (GOLD analysis project Ga0209698, IMG submission 187203) | Freshwater sediment microbial communities from Pennsylvania, USA - Little Laurel Run_MetaG_LLR_2012 (SPAdes) (version 2) | ecosystem: Environmental > Aquatic > Freshwater > Creek >...
TGCTCTCGAAGTCGACGATCTCGGAAGCCGACCGTTCGGCCAGCGCGGTGTCGAGGCCTTCGTCCACACGCTCGACCAGCAGACGTCCGTACCACGATCGGTCGAAGACCGTCATTTCACCGCGGCCGGGAATGTCGGGTTGGAAGCGCCACAAGAAGTGATGGGACCTCTCCTCGGCGTTGGGCGGGCCCACCGGGACCACCCGGACGTGGCGGGGGTCGAGGCCGGCCGTTAGGCGCCGGATGGCCCCGCCCTTGCCGGCGGCGTCGAATCCCTCGAACAACACGATCAGGCCCGGACCCACCTCGGACGGCTCGAGCAGACCTGCGGTGAACAGCCGGAGTTGAGTGAGCCGACGTTGGGCGACGCCGACCCGTTGCTCGGAATCGACGTGACTCATCGTCTTGGAGAGGTCGATCTCCTTCACCCGGTCAGTCATTCGCCGGGATTCTGCATCTCGAGTCAGTATCCTGCACGAACCCTCCTTCAACCCTGGACCAAGTATCGCAGCCTTCTCGAGGCGTGACCCCGTACCGGGGAGTCACTTCTCTAGGATTGGACCCACGAACGGAGAGGGCGACATGGGTAGGTTTGTACAGGCGACGTCGGTGGTCGCGGTGACCCTGCTGAGCCTCTCGGCCACTTTGACGGGTCTTTCCTCCTCGGCGCAGGCCCAAGAATCGCCTCGGGTGGCCCCCGTCGACAGATACCTCCCCCCGCCGGTCTGCTACTCCACCTCGAGCACGGCCGTCCAGACGCCGGTCGAGGTCTGTAAGCCCTGGAAGCCGATGGACGCGTGGACCCAGCGTCCGTTCACCGTGCTGACCACGACGTTCCCCACGAGTCCCCAAAGTCCGGGCGTGGTCGCGTACGCCGCGTGGATCCGCTCCTCGCGGACGCTCCTCGCGCTCTACCCGGGGTACAAGGGACCGGGCCCCAGTGCGCCTGGGGTCGACCGCGGACCGCAGATGGTGCCGCCCGGCGCCACTGTCGACTTGCTTGCAACGTTCAACTCGGGCTTCTACGAGGCTGACGGGCCGGGCGGCTTCTACACCCATCACACCCTCTACTTCCCGATGATCAAGGGACTGGCCACCGTCGTGCGTTACACGAACGGCAAGGTCGACATCGTCGACTGGACCGGCGGACCCCATCCGACCTCGTCGGTGCAGATGGCCCGCCAGAACCTTCCACTCCTCGTGGACAACTCCCAGCCCACCACGCTCAGCGCCCAGAACCTGAAGTGGGGACTCACCTTGCACGGACTTCCAGCGGTGTGGCGCACCGCTATCGGGATCGATCCCCGGGGGAACCTCTTGTACGTCGCCGCTCCGGCTCAGACGGCGTCGAGTCTGGCCGCGGTCATGGTGCGCCTCCACGCCGTTCGAGCGATGGAGCTCGATATCAACCCCGAATGGCCGATCTTCGTCACCTACGCCGCGCGTGGTGCAGCGGGGCCCTCATTATTCGTACCGAATCCCAACCAGATCCCGAACCGGTTCCTCTACTCGAGCACCAAGGACTTCTTTGCGGTCTTCGTGTCGACTCGTCCCGGTGAGGCCCAACCGTGGTAGGTCGCCACGCGCGCGAGAAGGCCCCGGCCCCCGGCCGCCGGTCGTGGGTGGCCGGCCTGATTGCCGTACCGGTCCTCGCTTCGGGTGCGGTGGGCGTCGGTCTATTCGTGGGTGACTCTTCCACGACCAGCACCTCCGCCCCAACGACCACGTCGACCCAGCCCCTCGCTTCGACCACGACCACGGTGCCGCGAACGATCACCATCGCCGCCGTCGGCGATACGGAACTCGGCAATTCGCCCCGAGTCCCGTCGGACCCCACGGCGTACTTGGGCAACATGAAGGCGGCGTTGGCGGCACCGATCGTCTTCGGCAATCTGGAAGGCACCATGACGGACAGCACCGTGTCCAAGTGTGCGACCACCTCGATCTACTGCTACGCGTTCCGGGTTCCGCCATCCTTCGCCCCGGTGTATCGAGCGGCCGGGTTCACGATCATGAACAGCGCGAACAACCATGCGTTCGATTTCGGCCAGGTCGGAGCAAATGACACCACCGCAGCACTCCGCTCGGCCGGTATCGTCCAAGCGGGTCTGCCCGGTGAGATCGGAATCGTCCACGAGGGTTCGGTCAAGGTCGCCTTCGTCGACTTCGCACCGTATTACAACACGAACAACCTGCTCGACCAGGCGAACGCGACCCAGCTGATCTCTCGCGCGAAGCGTCTCGCGGACCTAGTGGTCGTCTACATGCACGCCGGGGCCGAAGGTACCTCGGCCGACCACGTGACCCGTGGGACCGAGACCTACTTCGGGGAGAACCGAGGGAACCCCTACGCCTTCGCCCACGCCGCCGTCGACGCTGGGGCCGACCTCGTGATCGCCAGTGGCCCTCACGTCCTTCGGGGGTTGCAATGGTACCGAGGACACCTCATTGACTACAGTCTCGGTGACTTCGTGAACTACTACGACTTCGCGACCGTGGGTGATTTGAGTCTCTCGGCGATCCTGCACGTCACGCTCGGCACCGACGGGACGTTCCGTTCAGGACGGTTCACCTCGCTCATCCTGCAGCCCTCGGGATCGGCTTCGGTCGACCCCGGACAAGCGGCCGCCGCCTTCGTGAATCGGCTCTCCCGAGAGGACTTTGGCCCATCGGCCGCCCTGATCGGAGCGAGCGGAGAGATCGTCGCGCCGGCGTAGGTCGGTGCGAAGGGTCAGCAACCGCCGCCGGGCCCAGGGATTCCGGCGCCGACGGCGAAGCCGTCAACGGTGCCAACGTTGCGGGGGCGGGGATTCGGGCCGAGGTGCACCACGTACCAGATCCCGCGCCAGGAGATCAACGAGTCGACGGCTACCGAAACCGTCTGGTGGCCACGTCGAACCACGAGACGTACTCCGGGAACGTGCCAGTAGCCGACCCGGTTCTCGCAGGCGCCCGGCGGGATCCACGCGGCCAGACGGGGATTCGCGTTGACTGCGATGAAGACCGTCGCGGGGTGGCCGACCAGGAGCCGGTGATATGCGCCGACGTCGAGATAGAAGAACGCGACGAGGCGGTTCTCGTAGTCCGCCGTGGGTCTTGGGATCTCGCCGGTCTTCATCGCGACGTACGCGGCGCGAGGGAAGAAGAGATTGATGGCCGATCCAGGGGAGTCGTTGACGATGGCTTCGGTGAGCCGGAGCATCCTTGAAGTCAGGGAAGCGCCGAATGGTGGCTCCACCGATGTCTGCGTAGGAGTTGACGATGCGGCCGAGGCCGAAATCGCACCACTGAACAGCAGTGCGACCACCAGCGCAACAACCGGGCCGGGATGCCTCGACCTCACCTCGTGAGCCGCCATTTGCGCAGGGCCACCATGGTCCATAGTCCTTCAACCACCCCGAACGGCCACGCTCCGCTGACGAATCCGTAGATGCTCGACAAGATGCAGCCGACGGCGAACAGCAGGATGAAGAACCTGCCTTTGGACTCGAGGGCGTACATCGCCATCATGAAACTCACTGCCAGCACTCCGAACAGCGTCACGCTCATATGCGCCACCGAGAATCAGTCCATTCTCGAACCGCATCCAGCCTGCGAAGAACCACGCTAGCTGCGAAGGTTGCGGGAAGTCACCGAAGGAGCGGACACACGTTCAGGATACAAGGGTCAGCCACGCCGCCACCGTCAAGGGGCGTCACATCAGTACCGGTAGATGAAGTGGTCACCGATCAATTCGAGGGATTCGGCGAAGTAGGGATCCTGAAAGGTCCCGAAGATGTCCCAACGTCCGATGAAGAGGTTCCTGTCCTCGATCGGGTCGAGATCACCGCGCGAAGATCCGGCGTAGTGGAATATCTCAACGTCTGGGCAGAACACGGTGTGACGCCCTTCGAGCTCGCTTCGCAGGCAGAGGTCGACGTCGTTCATGACCACCTTGAGTTGCTCATCCATTCCACCGAGGTGGTGCCAGAGTGAACGCCGAACCATTTGGGCAGCGCCGGTGACCGCGATCACATCGCGGGTCGCCGCACTGAACTGATCGGCGACTGGATAGTTCATTCCCAGTCGCAGATGCTGAGGGTACGGGGCGGCGACGAATCCGTCGTGTTCGTGGTGGCCCGTTCTATCGAGCAGGCAGACACCGACGATTCCGACATCCTCGAGTGACGCGAGACCGACCATCGTCTCCAGCCAGTCCGTACTGAGAACAAACGTGTCGTTATTGAGCGTGACCACGAAGTCGGCACCGGAATTCTCGACTCCCTCGTTGACTATCTTGGCGTAGTTGAAATCTCCCGGTGACCTTACGATCTGGTGTCTCGTCGACTCGAGGAATTCCGTGGTCTCCGGTTGGATCGAGTCGTTGTCGACAATGATGATCCCGTAGTTCGGGTACGTTGAACGTTCGATGGACTGGATGCATCGGCGCACGAGGTCGATCCGGTCTCTGGTCGGGATGACGATATCGATCGAAGGCAGGGGCGAAGGGGGAGCGACGGTCCACCGCGAGACTCCGGCGATCGATGCCGACTCTGCCGTTCCATGCCAACCGCGGCGCTGCATCGCCGCCCTCGTCGCTGCGAGCGTGCCGTCGTTGATGTGCTCAGACTCGAAAGCGACGTTCGGGCGGCCGGCGTCGAGCACCTTGGGCACGTGGAGGAAACGACCCCCGTCCTCCTGGATGCGCAGATAGGCGTCGTGTTCGAAGGCCCACCCGACGTCCGCGCTGAACCCTCCGACACGTTGCAGCGTGCTGGACCTGATCAGCGCGGGCCTTCCGACGACGTTGTAACTGACCAGTGTGTGGGGACCAACGGCCGCCGGCTTGAGCACCGGAGTCGACGGGACCGGTCCGGGCTCGTCGGCGAAGACGACGTCGATCCCCGGGGCGACTCGCGGGAGAAGGGTTTCGAGGGCAACGTCACGTTGGTCGCCCGTCGTTGTGGAGTCGACCAGCATCACCCACGTGGAGGTGGAAGAACGAAGGCTCTCGTTGATCGTCTCGACCAGGGCTTCGTGCGAAGCCTGCCCTTCGTTCATCACTAGCACCAGGACCTCGCGCCGTTCTTCGCGCGTGAGACGTCGTGGCGCCGTGGGCTCTTGTTCCACGGAATAGTTCGACGGGAACGGTCGCGGCCCATCGTCGATGAACACGGATGAGGGCTCGCCGCGTTTGCGCCGAGTCAACCACGGCATCAGGACTCGTCGAATCGCTCGCTGACGGGCGGTGTCCTCGCCGAGTAAGGGACCGCCAATCCGACGAAGGAGGCTCGGGGACCTGGCGTGCTGCATCCGGTGGAAGTGGGCCCAGCGTCGGTTCAACTCTTCCGCACTGAGCGGATTGGCCTGTTCCAAGTCGAAGCGTTGTATCGGTGGCACCGGAGGCGGACTTTCTGCTGGTGGCGCACGCACGAAGTGCCCGTACGTGGGTTCAAATGTAGTTGGAGGCGGATAATCCATGTGGCACGGCCCCCAGTCGCCGGCCGGCGCACTCTGGGCCGAAGTATGAGGGCCGGTCTCGGCCCGGCCCTCCGATCGGACCCGCTGTCAATGGGGTTGTTCGCGCAAACGGCCGACTCGTCCCACTTGCGTCGCCCCGGTGATTCTCGCCGGACTGACCACCTGGTCCGGATCGTCGTCCGTGGTAGTGGCCAATGCATCACCGGTCTTGTCGTGCTGGGTTTCCTGCTTCGGCGGAACTACGTCGACTTCGACCCGATTCGTCTGGCCTTCGCAGAAGTGGATAGCGCTGCGATTGTGGTTGAAACCGGGAACTCCTCGCGTCCAGTGGGGAGTGAAGACGTTCGAGGGTCTGCGGGTTGCCGATTCCAATGGACCAGGGTGTTTGACACCCACTGTTCTCACGGTCCGCAGGAAACTGGCCAGCCCGGCCGTTGCGCGAGCGGCCCCATCGGACAATGGTTTGGCGCCGCCCTCATTGTTCGACGAACTGACCGACGATATGTTGATTGGGCCGAACGGCTCAGCGCATTGGCCTAGCTGGTTGCAACTTCTCGCCAGAGGTCGATGCCACACTCGACGGCGTCCGAGTCGATCAGAGCGAGTTCTTCGGCGTCGAATGTCAGATTGTCCAGCGCGGCGAGATTCTCGTCCAACTGTTCGACGCTGCTGGCACCGATCAGCACGGAGGTCACTCTGGGGTCACGAAGCGCCCAGGAGAGCGCCATCTGCGACAGCTTCTGTCCACGCCTGCTTGCTATGTCGCGTAGGGCTCGAACGTGGCTCAGATTCTCTTCGTTCAACATCTCGTTCGGCAGTGACGTGTGTTTGGCGGCACGCGATCCCTCGGGTACGCCGTCGAGGTAGCGCTCGGTGAGAAGGCCTTGGGCTAGCGGGGAGAAGGCAATGCATCCAACTCCCTGCTCTTCGAGTACGTCGAGGAGACGATCCTCGATCCAACGGTTGAGCATCGAGTAGGACGGCTGATGGATCAGTAGAGGCGTGCCCAGGTCACGCAGGATTCGAACCGCCTCGCGGGTTCGTTCCGGAGAGTAGGAGGATATGCCGACGTAGAGGGCCTTGCCTTGGCGAACGGCCGAGTCCAGCGCCCCCATCGTCTCTTCGAGGGGGGTCGAAATATCGAAGTGGTGATGGTAGAAGATGTCGACGTAGTCGAGCCCCATCCGCGTGAGGCTCTGATCGAGGCTCGATAGGAGGTACTTGCGCGATCCCAAGTCTCCGTACGGGCCGGGCCACATGTCCCATCCCGCCTTCGTGGATATGACGAGTTCGTCACGCAACGTAGCGAAGTCCTCTCGGAGCAGCCGTCCGAAGTTGGCTTCGGCGCTGCCGTACGGAGGGCCGTAGTTGTTCGCCAGGTCGAAGTGGGTCACCCCTTGGTCAAAGGCCCGGCGAAGGATCGCCCGCTGCGTGTCGATGGGCCGGTCGTCACCGAAGTTGTGCCAAAGGCCGAGTGAAATGAGGGGCAGGCTGAGTCCGCTGCGGCCGCTTCGCCGGTAGGTCATGGCGTCGTATCGTTTGGATGAAGGCTCGTATCTTTGCATTCGTGCAGCGTATCTTCGCCGGGCTGCGACGCCGCCGGTCCCATTGTTCGGTATCCGTTGCCGGTCGGGCTGTTTCGCTACGAGCGAGGTTCGTAGGGGACATTTAACCGACGAGAAACGTGGGCGGCTTTCTGCGTGTGTAGCGTGGCGATGATGGGCATGGTATTCGAGGACGATTCATCGGGCGCCTGGAATGAGATGTTCGAAGCGCCGGGGAAGCCTCGCTCCATATACCAGCGACTCTTCACTGAACTCGATCGATACGACCCCGCCGAACTCCTGCAACGTTCCGACCAGCTCTCCCACACCTTCCTCGATCGCGGAGTGACCTTCGCTCATAGCGGCGAGGAGCGGCCCTTTCCCCTCGATCTAATGCCCCGACTTCTTGGAGCGGTCGAGTGGGACCTCCTGGAGCGCGGCATCGCCCAGCGGGTCCGGGCTCTCGAGGCGTTTCTCGGCGACGTATACGGTCGCGGTCAGGTCTTCGAAGAAGGCCTCATTCCCAAGTCCGTGGTAACGACCAGCTCGCACTTCTGTCGTGCGGCGAGCTCCATCGAGCCCCCCAACGGAGTTCGGATCGCCGTGGCCGGCATCGACCTGGTGCGAGACGAGCTCGGCAAGTTCCGGGTCCTCGAGGACAACGTGAGAATCCCCTCTGGCGTCAGCTACGTCATCGAGAACCGTCGGGCGATGACCCAGGCCTTCTCCGCCTTGTTCTCCGACCATCGCGTGCATCCGGTCGACTCGTATCCGGGAAGACTCTTGTCGGCGCTGCGCCTCGCCGCCCCGAGTGGCGTCGGTGACCCGGTGGTGGTGGTCCTCAGTCCGGGCGTCTACAACGCCGCCTACTTCGAACACGTGTTGCTGGCGAGAATGATGGGTGTCGAGCTCGTCGAGGGGCGAGACCTCGTGTGCCGATCGAATCGCGTCTACATGCGCATGACGAACGGTGAACGCCCGGTGCACGTGATCTACCGAAGGGTCGACGACGATTGGCTCGATCCGTTGCAGTTCCGCCCCGACTCGGTGATCGGAGTCGCCGGGCTCGTGAACGCTGCCCGGGCGGGCAATGTCGTGCTGGCGAACGCACTGGGAAACGGAGTGGCCGACGACAAGCTGGTCTACACCTACGTGCCCGACTTCATCCGTTTCTACCTGGGCGAAGAGCCACTTATCGAGAACGTCGAAACCTACCGCCTCGAGGATCCCGAGGTCCTGGCGGAGATACTCGGATCACTCAGCTCCTACGTGTTGAAGCCGGTCGACGGGTCGGGGGGCAAGGGCATAGTCATCGGTCCCCAAGCCAGCGATGACGCCATCGCCGCGGTGCGCGAAGCGATCATTTCGGCGCCGCGCAACTGGATTGCTCAGCGCCCGGTCGCGCTCTCGACGCACCCGACCCTCGTCGACGAACGAGTGTCACCCCGGCACATCGACCTACGCCCCTTCGCGGTCAGCAGCGGTCAGGATGTCTGGGTGCTGCCCGGTGGTCTGACCAGAGTCGCTCTGGGGGCCGGGGAGTTGGTCGTGAACTCTTCGCGCGGCGGCGGTTCGAAGGACACCTGGGTACTCAACGACCAGGCGGTCACCGCACGCTCAACCTTCGCGCGCATCGATCAACCAACTCGAAACGCCGGGGTCATCCCGCGGCAGAATGACGAGTACTCGGACCCCGAGGGGGAACAGTGAGCGAGCACGGCATGCTCTCTCGGCTCGCGGAGTCGCTCTACTGGATTGGCCGTTACGTCGAGCGCGCCGATGACACCGCCCGCACTGTGGATTCCTACGTCCACCGAATGGTCGAGGATCCGTTCAACGATGAGGACGCGACCTGTCGGTCCCTCCTATCCATTCTCGGGATGCCCACCGAGGACGAGCATCCGATCACTCGGGCCGACATGCTCCAGACGATCGTCTACGACATGGAGAATCCCAATTCGATCGCCGGAGCGCTCAGCGGCGCCTACGAGAACGCACGGAGGAGTCGGGACTTCATCTCCTCCGAGATGTGGATCGCCCTCAACAAGACTCGCAACCGTCTGCCGCAGATGGAGAGCACCGCCCGGCTGCTGGGGCCGTCCTCGTACCTCGAGTACGTGCGCGAGCGCACCGCCCTGCTCGCAGGACTCACCGACGCCACGTTGAGCCACGACGACGGCTGGAACTTCCTGGTCCTCGGCCGCACCATCGAGCGCATCGACATGACCGCGAGACTGTTGCGTGGTCGGGTCCTCGGCGAAGAGCACGCGCCAGACTGGTTGGCGTTCCTGCGGGCCAACGGAGCTATGGAATCATTCATGAGGAGCACGAACGTATTGCACGACGCGAGTGCGGTGGCCACGTTCCTCATCCTCGATCGCCTCTTCCCCCGATCGGTCCTCTACTCGCTGATCCTCGCCGACTCCTGTCTCTACGAGATCCAGCCGAGTGGCCAAAGAATCGCCAATGCCGACATGGCCCGTCAGAGCCTGGCGCGGGCCCGGGGGAAACTCGATTTCATGGACTCAAGCCAGCTTCTCGGCCAGCTGCCCGAACTGCTCGAGATGCTCGAGGATACCTGTCGGTTGGTGAACGACGCGATCACGACGAAGTTCTTCCGTCACGAAGAACCGGTGCTCTGGTCGAGCGAGGGGGGACTGTGAGCGCGGTGCCCCGAATCGGTCTCGCGATTCGCCACCACACCGGATTCAACTACGACGGCGTGGCCAAGGCGTCCTACAACGAAGCCCGGATGACCCCGATCACCGGTCAGAATCAGAGTGTCCGCCAGTCGCACATCTCGGTGACGCCGGTCGTACCCTTCTACACATACGTCGACTACTTCGGCACCGCTGTCACCGCGTTCGACATTCAAGACCCCCACTCGAGGCTCGAGGTCGAGGCACGTTCGACGGTCGAGAGCCGGGCAGCCGTCCTCGAACGACCCATCGGATGGTCCCAGATGCGCGAAGAGAGACTCGCCGACCAATACTCCGAGTTTCTGAGCCCGACCCCCCGCACCGACCTCTCGCCCGAGGCCCTGGCCAACACGTCGTCATGGCCCGGACATCTCGACATCCATGAGTGCGCGAGGGCCGTAGGTGACTTCGTGCGTACACGGGTCGAATACGTCCCCGGTGCGACGACCGTGTCCTCGACGGCGCAAGAGGCGTGGGAACGCGGTGAGGGCGTGTGTCAGGACATCACGCACATCACGATTGGACTGCTCCGGGCGCTGGGGATTCCGTCCCGCTACGTCTCGGGCTACCTGTATCCATCGACGGACGTCTCTGGGGGCGATTTGGTGGCTGGTCAGAGCCACGCTTGGGTGGAGTACTTCTCGGGCGTGTGGACCGGTTGGGACCCGACCAATTCCGTGGGCGAAACCGAGAACCACATCATCGTCGGCCGTGGTCGCGACTATGACGACGTCGCTCCATTGAAAGGCATCTATCAAGGACCGGCAGCGTCGAGTCTCGGGGTTGTGGTGGAGATGAGCCGCCTCTTCTGAGAGCGTGGATCACGGCCTCCTAACGTGCGAATGCGGGGCTTGAGACTGACGGACTTGGACTTCGCGCGGCGATGTTCACGTCGGTGATGGCGAACGTTTGAACGATTGAGACGACACTCATTGAAGCGACGACTGAAGTGGTCACGTGAACTTGCTCTGCGAGGATGCTCGGCAGTGACTGGTCTTCGCGATCGTGGTGGCTGGAGCTTTCGGCTTGGGCTGTGAACGGGTCGCTCGGAAAGACGGACCGCCGGGCGCACCGAAATCATCCACCGCGATCGTCGACTCGGTGGTTTGTCGGCGTTGGAAGTCTGGACCTCCTAGGAGCGAATAGCCGCCGATTCGCGGCCGCTTCCCGCGGGTTCGCAGCCAATCAACACGTGGTCCACGTGTTGTTGCGTCAACGCCGGCTGCGGGCGCCGTGCACGTGTAATGACGTCCAACGCCCCTACAACGCCGTGAGCGGACAATCTCGCAGTCCGTCGGGATGGATCAGGACTGTGGGGTCAGCCGCAACTCTGCTTTCCCGAAGGAGTCGTCACGCAGACCGGACCCGGAGCCGGAGCCGGAGCCGGAGCTCGCACGGTCGTCGGAGGAATGTAGACCGTCGTGACGGGGGCCGCAGTAGTCGGGGGAGCGGTAGTCGGGGGAGCGGTAGTCGGCGAGTTCGGAGGTACGGTGGTCGCCACACTGGTACCAGAAGGCGGTGGCGCCACTGTAGAAGTCGGCGCACCAGCGGAGGTGTGAGTCGGGGCCGCGGTGTTGGACGGGTGCGAGCGCCCCGTGCCCTTGCTACTGGGCGGAGTCGTGGTGGGAACCTTGCTGCTTCCCTTGGTGGACGGGGGTCCACCGGGACTTGATCCCGTGGACGTAGGAGTCGTGGGGCGAACAGCACTCCCCGAGCCCGAAGTGGTCGCGACCGTTACCGTGCTTGAGGAAGTCGCAGAGTAGGCCGCACGAGCTGCGTCAGTGAAGTAGTTCACCAGGAGTGCGGCGGCGAGACCGGAACTGAGAAAGATGACCTGAGTCAGTTGGCGGACGCGCGTGAATCTACGACGTCGTTGTCGTTGGGGTGAAGAAATAGGGGAGCGCATAGGAGTCTTCGAGTCCGGCCCTTAGTTGTCCGTACCGCCACCACCGTCGCCGCCGCGTTGGACGGTTGTGGTCGGCGTGGGCGGGATGATCACCGGAGGATTGATCGTGGTGGTCGTTGGTGGCACAGTGGTCGTCGGCGCAACAGTCGTGGTGGGCGCTTCAGTGGACGTGGTCGCCTCGATTGTTGTAGTGGTCGCCTGCTGCGCCGAAGCCGTTACCGGCTTGCGGTGCACCGCGACGCTGTGTGGCGCGATCACGGCGTGGTTCGCGACGACTGAGGCGGGAGGCGAGGCGAGGCGGTGAGCTGGCGGACTGGTTGGGAGTGTCGTGGTGACGTTTCCCGACCTGGTCACGGTTATGGCACTGGTGCTCGTCTTGAAGAGTCCGTGATTGGAGACGACGAGGCCCAAGGCGAGACCGACGGTGACCAGTCCGGTGGTGATCCATGAGGCGATTGCACGAATGTGGTCCATTGCATCTCCCGTCGTCGAGTAGTTATGAATACCGTATAGAAGGATGTTTGGAAAACCTAAAGAAATTGGTTACGACTCTACGTCGATTCAGTGAGAATTCACTGTGAACTTCTCGCCCACGATCGGTTCGGGCGCGAAATATCAACTCCGAAGAACGCGTTACGCGACTTGGGTCTGCCCATCTGAAGGGGGCTGCAGACGAAGGTGCGGTGCGGTCTGGGACAACGGCGTATCAACGACGCCATCAACCGTCTTCGCCTGCTCTTTGAACGAGATGATCCTCTCAACAGGAACGCTCAGCACCGGACGATGGCCGTGGACACCCTCACGATCGGAGTTCCAGATCTGCAGTTGTCCTTTGGAGATCGACATATTCGTTCCCTGCACCACACGAACACTGCTGCTCCCGTATCGCAGGGCGGACTTCTCAACCACGATGTAGTTCGTCAACATGTCAGCCTCATATAAAAACTGTAGGAGGTCGATTCGGGGTGTTCGTGTCATTGAAAGTAAGAATTTGGTGAGAGCTCGTTGGGTAAGACGGGCGGAAGGCGAAGAGCCTCCAGCTTCTTTCTAGAAATTGAGATCCACTGAGCGTTGTGATTCAGTCGCTTCGGCCGGTCGCAAAGTACGCAGCGCACGTAGATGACTCGCTTGACTATTCGCGCCGTGCTTGCGAAAGAACAATTTTTTGGTGCGCCGCGCAATCCTGGGGAAGTTCACCCGTTTCAGGCGCCTAAAACGTGGCATCACCACACGACTGAGCAATGATCAGTCCTTGCGCCGATCACGGCTGATCCGATCTTCGAAGGACCGTGAGTTGAAGTGGAGGCTTGGCCACGCGGCTCATCGAGCACCCCGAAGGAATCCGTCCAGTGGTTGGACCGGGCCCACTCCAATAGTCGGCGGGTGAGTAGATTCTTGTGATGATTCTCACCACGTGTCTCTGGTTCGACGGCAACGCTCGCGCGGCAGCTGAGTTCTACGTCGACACCTTTCCTGGAAGCAGTATCGGTTCCAACTGGATCGCACCGACGGAAACGCCGGGCAACGATGAGGGATCCGAAGTGGTGGTTGAGTTCACCATCTTTGGCGCACCCTTCGTCGGTCTGAATGGTGGACCGCAATTCAAGTTCAGCGAGGCGATTTCGTTCCAGGTTCCCTGTGCGGATCAAGCTGAGATCGACCATTACTGGGAGATTCTCACGAGTGACGGGGGAGAGGCCGGACGATGCGGTTGGCTGAAGGACAAGTTCGGAGTCTCGTGGCAAATCACGTCGCCGATGATGGGTCAGTTCATCGGAGGTCCGGATCCCGACGGCGCGAGCGCCGCTACCGAAGCCATGCTCGCAATGTCGAAGATCGACCTTGATGAATTACGGCGGGCGTATGAAGCCGCTTCCGCGCGTCGATGAGCCGTGTTCTGGATTTCCCGCGAATCTCGAATGGAGCGCATGCATCACGAGTCTCCCCTTCAGATCTGAGTACTCAGCTCACCCGCGGTCGTGGCGATGGCCGAACCGCCACCTAAGTGATCTCGCTCCAAGCAGTTTGAAACACAACCACTTGCCCATCAAATTGTCGCGCGATCGAAGTGGTCGACAATCGTCGCCGTCGCAAAGCCATTGAAGCAGCGGTCTTCGATCCGTTGACGCGCCAACCTGCCGCTCTGCGAATGTGACCGGCTCGCGATCGCCGCGTGAAGCCGGTGAATCCACCTATCAATATCGCGGGGAATCCCTTGCTTCGGCTCGGCGCGTTACTTATACTCAGGCCCAAAGCCTGCTTGGTGCCGTTCCACGTGCGAGCAGCGGTAAGCCACCTTTGGTCAGAGAAGAGTTCGAGGGAGTTTCAAGATGAAATCGATGAATAGGTTCGGCAAGTCGGCGTTGGCGTTCGTCGCCCTCGGTGCAAGCGCGCTCAGCGTAGTTCCCGCAACACTGGCTTCGGCAAGTTCGTCCCAATCGATGACCGGTTCGGTGTTGTCGGCCAAGGATTCTCACGGCTCAGGTGGGTCAGACCACACGCATCCGTACCGCCACGGAGAGGTTCCGAGCCGGAACAACGGAGCAGGAAACGCTGGTGGCGCTGGCACCTCCTACGGACCACTCGTCTACCACGGTGGAACGACGGTCACCGGGACCACTTCGAGCGAGACCATCGGCGTTACAACCGGCGCGCCCAAGGTCTACTTGGTCTTTTGGGGGTCACAGTGGGGCCAGCAAGGGACCACGACGTTCAACTCGAAGACCTACGTCTCGTTCAGCAACGACCGGAGCCTTATGGCCCCGGATCTGCAGGCATTCTTCACCGGTCTGGGGACCAACGGTGAATCCTGGAGCGGGGTCATGACCCAGTACTGCCAGGGAGTCGCCCTGGGATCGTCGAGCTGTCCGGCATCTGCGGCTCACGTCGGTTACCCGACCGCAGCGGGAGTGCTCGCGGGAGTCTGGGGGGACCTGGGCGCCGCCGCACCGTCGAATGCGACGTCGGCCCAACTAGCCGCCGAGGCGGTGGCCGCAGCCGCCCACTTCGGCAATTCGGGGGACGCTGCAAACGTGTCGAATCAGTACTTCATCGTCTCTCCGTCCGGCACCCACCCCGACGGATTCAACACCCAATCGGGGAACTTCTGTGCATGGCATGACTACACCGGTGACCCGTCGATCGCCGGGAATACTACGCCGGTCGGCCAGGAGGGGATTGCCTTCACGAACTTCCCCTACATCCCCGACATGGGAACCAGTTGCGGCGCGAACTTCGTGAACGGAGGAGCCGCGGGAGCGCTGGACGGCGTCACGATCGTAGGCGGACACGAGTACGCCGAGACCTTGACCGATCAGTTCCCCGGCGGTGGCTGGTGGAGTGCGACCAACAGCGGTGAGAACGGCGACCTGTGCGCCTGGAACTCGGGTCCCGGAGCTGTCGCGCAGAACATCTCCTTGGCCACTGGCTCGTTCGCGGTTCAGCCGACGTGGGGCAACGATGGCGCAGGAACCGGTGGTCTGTGCCAGATCTCGCACGCCATCGTCGGCGCTTCCGCGGGACCCGCCGCAAAGTTGGTCTTGGCGACGACTCCGGTGCTCTCGACCTCGGGCGCTCCCTTCAGTCGTCAGCCGGTGGTAGACGTCACTGACGCCAGCGGCAACCTCGTCACCTCGGACACCTCTACCGTCACGGTCGCGCTCGGGACAGGTAGTCCCGGTACCCTCGGAGGCAGCCTTACCGCAACCGTATCCGGCGGTGTCGCCAGTTTCACGAACTTGACCTACACGGGTTCGGGACCTATCACGCTCAACTTCACCGACGGTTCATTGACTCCCGTGTCTTCGGGTTCGCTTACCGTGGGCGCTGCTCCGGCGACCAAGTTGGTGGTCGCCACCGGTCCTGCGTCTAGTGCCGTGAACGGTGTTGCCCTCTCACCTCAGCCAGTCGTGGATGTCACCGACGCCAGCGGGAACACGGTAGTGACGAGCAACGTGGTAGTGACCGCGACAATCACCTCCGGCAGCGGATCTCTGACCAACGCCAGTGTCGCGGCCTCCAACGGGGTCGCCAAGTTCACGGGTCTGACCATCACTGGTCTGGCTGGCAATTACACACTGTCGTTCAACGCCACGGGACTCACTTCAGCCGTCGCAGGGCCGGTTTCTCTCACTGCCGGCGCGCCCGCCAGGTTGGTGATGGTCCAGCAGCCCCAGTCCCAATCGCATACCTCGGTGTTGAGTCCGGCTCCCTCGGTCGAGGTCCTGGATTCTGGCGGGAATCTGGTCACGTCGGCGCCAACCGCGATCTCGGTCTCACTGGCTCGAAAGCCCTTCCGAGGCGCCATTGTCTCAAGCTCAACGACCACGGTTTCCACAGTTAACGGCGTCGCCACGTTCTCGAACTTGCTACTTAGTTCGAAGGGGACCTACTCGCTGGCGTTCAAGAGTGGGTCGATGAGTGTGACTTCCAATACGTTCTCGTTGTCCTAGCGTCGTCCGCGGAAGTTAGTCAAGAGAGGATTCGGTCTAAGTTCTTTAGAGCTCAGTCATCAGGTCTTGGCGGGCCTCGGTCGTTGGAGGGCCGGGAATGCCTTGTGGCCAGTCCAAAAGGACTGCGCCAGCTCTGCTTTCGCCACGTCAGGCATGTCTCCACCTTCTCTCGACCATGCGTTTCGCGGCGTGGGTCAAACCAGATTCCCTCCGTCAAGCGGGAGGGGCCGACCGGTCTGAAACATTGCCGCGGTTCGTTTCGAATTCCAACTCGGTGGAACCAATTGTCGGCTTCGATGGTCAGGCGGGGTGGTACGAAACAGGACGCACATTGCACCGATGGTCCATCGGCGATTCCGTTGAAGGTCCGAGCCGAACTCGGTCCGGCTTCGCATCACCGAGCTGCGAGCAGGATCTGACTGACGTGCGCCGCTCGAAAGCATCGGTAGCCATGATTCTGGAAGCGGCCGACGCGTTGAGTCTCGTTGCCTTCAGAACTTCGAACCTCGGCACACGACGAACACGAGAGTGCCCTGATCGAGACCAGAGGCTGAAGCCGATCGGGTTGGGCGCACCTGCCGCTTCGATCAAATGCCACTCGGCAAGGTGATCCAGATGGGTGGGAGATCCACGCTGGGCGATTTCGGCCGAGTACGGATACGCACACGAAGAATTCTCTCAGCAAGAGCCGCAATCATCAGAATATTTCCTACCTCGGCCGATAAATTTGCTCACAATCGCATCACAACCGTGGTCGGGTAATCAATTTCCATAAAGGGGCATTATGGCTGCGACGTACGAAGACGCCAAGATTTTCATGGACCTAGTTCGCTGGTCGACGGAGATGGGACTAAGCGAAGCATTGAATGAGATTTACGCTCCCGATTTTGACGCAAGCGATGGTTCCTTCGAAAGCCCGGCGGTTTGGAAGGTCTTGGCGTTCGGTGAAACGTTGGGAACCCTGGTAAAGCACAACCTTCTTGACTGGGACTTGGTCAGTGACATGTTCTGGATCAAGGGGATGTGGCGCCAGGTTGGAGCGCACGCTCGTTTCGTTCGTGAAAACGAAGGTGAGCCAGCACTCTACGAGCACTTCGAGTCCCTCGCGGCTCGCGTCGCTTAGTAGCCATTTCATTTCATCGGGCGGCGACTACCGCTGCGCCATCGAAGGTGGTCGTACCGACGACGGAATTGGTGTCGCTGATCGAGAGTTTCCCAGAGGAGCCCACGCCACGGTCTTGGCCTCAGCGGCTCGGGGCATGACGGAGCGAGAAGGTAACTTGCTTGCGGAAGCGCACCA
>Ga0209698_10003540_pt1 | contig 17357 bp, 18 predicted proteins | sample LitLauG_LLR_2012_FD_187203 | JGI IMG/M metagenome (GOLD analysis project Ga0209698, IMG submission 187203) | Freshwater sediment microbial communities from Pennsylvania, USA - Little Laurel Run_MetaG_LLR_2012 (SPAdes) (version 2) | ecosystem: Environmental > Aquatic > Freshwater > Creek >...
AGCTGGAGCAAGCATCACCTCACGGCGGCAGGCGTCGCCTATTATTTTGAAAATATCGTCAAACCGAAATATCTCGGTCAGTCCCCCGATGCGCGCGTCGTCGAGGGGGCCGAGGGGGACTTCCGTCGATAAGCCAGAGTGCTGGTCAACATTCTGGCGTCTCGCCGCTGGTTGATCGACAATCGGATGACCTACGCCGATTTTCGCGCCGCGACGATCATGCCTTTCGCCAGGGAGGGCAAGGCGCCAGTCGATGCTTACAGGAACATCCTGGGCTGGGCGGCCCGGCTCGAAGCGATCTACGCCTGGCGCACGCCATTCGAAGGGCTGATTTGATGAACCAAAGGTGCAAGAGCCCCTCGCCGCCCAAAGGGCGTCCGGTGGTTTGCTATTTGCCGGCGAAGGCCGCGGCTATTGCCGTTACTGCAGGCTTTGGGTTGTAGTCGGAGTCGAACGCCAGGGCGTCGCCAAAACCGGAAAAAAACGAGGGAACCCAGGAATGTTCGTCGCTGAGGCCCCAGGTCGTCACGCCGACGCAAGCCAGGTTGGCCCGGCAGGCGGCGGCGACGCGGCCATAGTCGGCCGCCTGCCTGTCGCGCGCCGTCGTGTCGGCGGGCAAACGGATACGGATGTCGAGTTCGGTCACTGCGACGTTGACGCCGAGCCCGGCGAAGGTCGCCAGCGTCGCCTCGAAATCCGGAGGCACGCCGCCGACGGAGAAATGCGATTGAAGGCCGACGCCGTCGATGGGAGTCCCGGCCTGTTTCAGCTTTGCGACCAGATCGAGCAGCGCCCGCATTTTCGGGCCTGCGGTCTCGATGTCGTAATCGTTGATGTAGAGCTTGGCGGCGGGGTCCGCCTTGCGCGCAGTCTCGAACGCGATGCGGACGAAGTCGGGGCCCATGGCGTCGTACCAGATCGACTTGCGCCACGATCCGTCGGCCTCGAAGACTTCGTTGACGACGTCCCAAGCATAGACCGCGCCCTTATAGCGAGACATCTCAGCGTCTATGTGCGAGATCATCAACGCCTTGACCTCCTCGGCTGAAAATTCGCCCGACGTAAGCCAGCGGGGAAGCTGAGAATGCCAGACCAGCGTATGGCCGCGCAGCCTGAAGCCATGCGCCTTGGCCCAGGCGACGATCGCGTCGGGCCCGCGCCAGTTCATCGTCCCTCGAACGGGTTCGACAACGCCCCATTTCATTTCGTTCTCCGGCGTCACCGACGAGAACTGCGCGCCGAGCGCCTGAGCGAAAGGTTTGTCGTCGAGATAGTCGGAGCGGATCGCGGCGCCGAAATAGCGCCCGCTCGCCGCTGCGGCCGAAGCGAGCGACGGCGGATCGGCGTCCGCGCGCGCGAGGCTTGAGCAGACAATCGCAATCGCAAGACCGATGCGCGCAGAATGGCTTATCGAAGTCGCCCCTTTCGGCGCGAAGGCCGGAAGGCCCTGGGCGAACTTGGCGCCGCTTCGAGGGCCGTGACGACGGGAGGGGGTGATATGGCCGAAGACTTCTGTGCTCATGACGTCCCCCTGGGTCCGAGGTCAATCCACCAGCGCCACGCCGGTTTGAGAATCAAAGAAATGTAAGGGAGCCGCGTCGAAGCCGAGCGCGAGCGTCTCGCCGGGCATGGCGGCGACACGTTCGCGCAGGACGCAGACGATGTCCTCGTCGCCCAATTTTGCGTTGAGATAGGTTTCCGCCCCGGTCGGTTCAACTACGGCGACGGTTGCCGCCACCGCATTCGCGCCGCCGAGCGCAATGTGCTCCGGCCGCACTCCCAACACGATATCGCGCCCCAGCGCCGCGCGCGGCGCCTGTGTGAGCGCAATCGTCGGACCGCCTGGCATCGCGAAGCGCGGCCTTTCACCCGCTTCCAGACGCCCCTTCAACAGGTTCATCGCCGGCGAACCTATAAAGCTGCCGACGAACATGTTGGCGGGCCGGTCGTAGAGTTCGAGCGGCGAACCGATCTGCGCTACGACGCCGTCGCGCAGCACGACGATCTTGTCCGCCATTGTCATCGCCTCGATCTGGTCGTGCGTGACATAGACCGTCGTCACGCCGAGCCGCTGCTGAAGCCCCTTAATCTCGGCGCGCATCTGCACACGCAATTTCGCGTCGAGATTGGAAAGCGGCTCGTCGAACAAGAACACGGCGGGATCTCGCACGATCGCGCGCCCCATCGCCACGCGCTGGCGCTGACCGCCCGACAATTGCCGCGGAAAGCGATCAAGCAGGCTTTGCAGGCCGAGAATCCCGGCGGCGCGCGAAAGCTTCGTCGCGATGTCCGCCTTCGACGCCCCGGCAAGTTCAAGCGCGAAAGTCATATTTCGCGCCACCGTCATATGCGGATAGAGCGCGTAGCTTTGAAACACCATCGCGATATCGCGATCCTTGGGCGCGACATTGTTGACCGTGCGCCCGCCGATGCGGATGACCCCTGAACTGATCGTGTCGAGCCCAGCGATCATGCGCAGCAGCGTAGACTTACCGCAGCCCGAGGGGCCGACGAGCACGACGAACTCCCCGTCCTCGACGCGTAAGCTGACGCCGTGAATGACCTCGACGTCGCCGAAACGTTTGACGAGGGAATCGATCTCCAAACCCGACATAGACAAATCTCCGATGCCAGCGCCGTCAGCCCTTGACGGCGCCTGCGGTCAGGCCGGCGACGATGTAGCGTTGCGCGAGGAGGAACATCAGGATCGCGGGCAGAATGGTCAGCGTGATGAAGGCGAGGACGAGCTGCCACGAGGTTGAATATTGGCCCTGATAGGCCATCAGGCCGAGAGTCCACGGGTAGCGGGAATCGCTGTTGAGAACAACGAGCGGCAGCAAATAGGAGTTCCAACTGCCGACGAACCCGACCACGCCGACGGTGGAAAGGATCGGCCCCGACAACGGCAGCGTGACGTGGCGGAAATAGCCGAGATAACCGCAGCCGTCGATCAAGGCGGCGTCGAACAATTCGGCCGGCAATTGTTTGAAGGCGTTGCGGAGCAACAATATCGCCATCGACAGCGAGAAAGCGACCTGGGGCAGGATGATGCCCCAATAGGAATCGAGCAGCCCGAGATCGCGGATCTTGATGAACAGCGGCAAAAACGCAGTCACGGCAGGAAACAGCAGGCCCAGTTGAAAATAGGCGAACAGATAGCGGTCGCCGAAGAATTTGATATGTGCGAAGGCGAAAGCGGCCATCGACGATACAACGAGCGTCAGGAACACCGTCACGACCGCGATCAACAGCGAATTGCCAAGCACTTGCCAGTAGCGCTGACCAGTGAGGATGCCCCAATAGTTGCTCCACAACCAGACACGCGGCAGTCCGATGGGGTTGTCGTGCAACTCCCCGAGATCTTTGAAGCCGTCGAGCACAGTGGTCGAGAGCGGCAGCAGAACGATTCCGGCCAGTACGAAGAGGATCGCGAGACGCAGAATCGCGGTTAACAAGCCGCGGGGGCGGCCGACGTCGGCCGCGGCGCCGGGGGTTGCGGCGTCAGTCATCTTTCATCACCCAACGCCGGTAGCCGAGCGCGAAAATCACACAGAAGGAAAACAGCAACACGCCGACCGCCGAGCCAAATCCGACGCGCATCCTCGTGATCCCGAAATAGTAGAGGAACGACACCATCGTATGCGTGGTGTCGAAAGGTCCGCCTCTGGTCAGCGCTGCGACGACGTCGAACAATTGCAGCGAACCCACCACCGCGAAGAACACGCTGAGCCGGATCATCGGCGCGAGCAGCGGCAGAACGACGTGGCGAAATTTCTGCCAGGCGGTCGCGCCGTCAATTTCGGCCGCTTCCAGCAGCGATTTGTCGACGTTTTGCAGCCCTGCGACATAGAGCATCATGTGGAAGCCGAAATACTTCCACAGGATGACGATAATAATGGAGAGAAAGGCCCAACGGTCGCTGGCCAGCAGATAGAACGGCTCCACGCCCAGGAAACGCGTTGTCGCAGCGGAGAGCCCGACGTTGCCGTCGAACAGGAATTGCCAGATCAACCCCGCTGCGACATCGGCCAGCACATAGGGCAGAAAGAAGATCATGCGGAACGCGACGGAGCCCCAGGCGCCGCCGCCCACCAGCATGGCGACGCCCAGCGCGAGCGGCAGCTGAAGCAGCAGCGAGATTGCGATGATGAGGCCATTGTTGAGCAGCGCGCGCAGAAAGACGGGATCGGCGATCACATATTGGTAGTTCTTCAGCCCGATGAAGCGCTCGGGACGGCCGAGTCCGTTCCAGTTATAGAAACTGTACCAGCTCGACTCCGCCATCGGTAGAAACACGAAAACCGTAAACAGCAGCAACGCTGGCGGCAAGAAGATGACGAGCGTCGTCCAGGCGCTCGTTCCTCCCCGGTTGGCGCCCGCCGCCTCGTTGCTGGTGGTCGTCGACACGTCCAAATTTCCTTCGGTCGATCGCGCCTTCGTTCTGACGACAGCGAGGACGAGAGACCCCTATTGCTGGTCTGCGGCCTCCTGGATGGCGGCTGCGGCGGCCTCCGGCGTCATCTTACCAGCCGCCACCGACACCGAGATGTCGTTGATCACGCGCCCGACGGAAGGGCCGAGATCCTGGTCGAAGAAGTTCTGATGATATTTGGTCGTCGCCAGAATGCCCGCGATCTGTTTGACGAGGGGGTTCTTGAGTTCGGATTCCGAACCGTTGAACACGGGAACATAAGCGCCGGCGGCAGCAGCCGCTTTGGCGTATTTTTCTCCGCTGAAAAACTTGAGGAAATCGACCGCCTCGGGCGGCGCCCCCTTGGTGACGACAAAGGCGTGCACGCCGCCCAAGGTGTCGCCAGCCGCGCCTTTGCCGCCAGTCAGGCTAGGGAACGGCATGACGCCGATGTCGGTGTCCGGCAGACCCTTGCCGTTCGACGAGCTGGGGCCTTGCATGCCGAGCAGCCAGTCGCCCATGAGATCCATCGCCGCCTTGCCGTCGCCGAAGACGCCGGCCGATTGGCCGTGCGAGGTCGAGACATAACCCGGCTGGAAGGGTTCGAGCGCCGCCAGTTCTTGCAGACGCTTGCCAGCTTCGACCCAAGTCGCGTTCTTGAAGCCGCCGTCCTTGCCGGCCTTGGCGTCGCTCAGCGCATTGGCGCCGCCTATCCGCATGACGAGGTAGGAGTACCAGAAATGCATAGGCCATTTCTCGCCAGCGCCGACGACGATCGGCGTGACGCCCGCCGCCTTCATCTTTTTCACGCCGGCCAGAAAGCCGTCCCAGTTCTGCATATCCTCGGGCTTGACCCCCGCCTTCGCGAATAATGTCTTGTTGTAAAAAATCGGCACTGCGCCCGTGTCCCACGGCAGGCCATAGGTCTTGCCCGCCAAAGTGAACGCATCGACCGCTGTGGGCGACAGCGACTTGGCGGTGTCGGCGACGTCGGCGGATATGTCCTTCAGGAAGCCGGCCTTGACCTGAGCCTCCATTACGCCGCCGCCCCAGCTATAGAAAAGCGACGGGCGCGAATCCTCCGACTGCAACATCGTCGGCAACTTGGCTTTGAACGCCTCGTTTTCGAGATATTTGAACTGGATTTTGACGCCCTTGTGGGCGGCCTCGTAGTCTGAGGCGGCCTGATCCCACACCGCCTTGGCGGCGGGGTTGTCGTTGACATGCAGGATCGTGACGGTGGTGTCGGCGAAACTGGGCGTAGAAAGCGCCAGAACGCAGGCGGAAGCGAAAGCCAGGCTTCGCAAGGACATGGTTTCCTCCGGGATTGTTGAACGCACGTTTTATACGTATCGCAAATTAAATGTGCCGCGAACGTATGGCCTTGTCAACAAGACCGTTGCGTCCGAGGCTCGCCGCCACCCGTGTTCGCGATACGCTCGCGCGACGGTCTGCCGGCCTCCTTGCTGCGCGCCCTCAGACAACTGGCCGCGAGCGGGGAGACGGTTTCTGCGGGTTGACAGGCGCCTCGAGCGGTGGAATTAATTCTGAAGCCGCAATAAATCTCCGATGGCCTCCACCCCGCCCTTATGAAAACCGCAGACCCAGAACTCATGCGTGCGATCAATCGCTTCCACGTCATGGATGCGATCCGTCGCTACGGGCCTGTGAGCCGCGTCGAGATTTGCGCGCACACGCAACTGAGCCCGACGACCGTGTCCGCGATCACGGCCGCCCTGCTCGACGATAGGCTGATCTCGTCGCTGCAAATAGGGGCCTTGCGCGACGCCAGTCGCGGGCGACCGCGCGTCATGCTGCAACTCAATCCCGACGCTGCGCGCGTGGTCGGGGTCAGACTGGCGCCGGACCAGATAACGGTTGCGGTCACAGACTTTTGCGCAACCATTCTGGGCAAGGTTTCGTTGCCGATCCGCATTCGCCGGCAGACCCCCGTCGTCATCGCCGATCTCGTCGAGGACGGGATCCGGCGTTGCGTGAGCGACGCGAAAATCGAAATGAAGGACATCGCCGGCGTCTGCGTCGGCTTGCCCGGCGTGATTGCCAACACGACGGGAGTATGCCGGCAGAGCCCGATCTTCGCCGAGCGCGACGTGGCGTTCGGCGAACTCCTCACGCGGCGGCTGGGAATGGCAGTCCTGGTCGACAGCGACGCAAACCTCGTCTCGCTCGCCGAACATTGGTTCGGCCAAGCGCGCGACCTCAATGATTTCCTGGTGGTTTCGGTCGAACGCAGCCTCGGCCTCGGCATTCTCCACAAGGGTGAATTGTTTCGCGGCGCCAACGGGCTGAGCCCGGACCTCGGCGATCTTATGCTGCGCGGGCAAGGGTCGGGCGGGACGAGGCTCGGGGATATCGCCTCCGAGGATTCCGTTCTCGCGGACACCGACCCGCCGCCAAACGGGGAAGGCGAAGATTTCTACGTTCGCGACCGCGCGCTGGCGCAGGTGTTGCGGCGCGCCGAAGCGGGCGAGGCCAAATATGTGCGCGCGCTCGCCACGGCCGGCGAGGCTCTCGGTTTCGCAATCGCCAATCTCATCACGCTGTTCGCGCCGCCGAAAGTGCTGATCGGCGGTCGCGCGGTGGCGAAAAGCCAACATTTGTTGACGCCTTTGCGCCGCACCGTCGCCGCGCTGCTGCCCGCCAGCCTCGCCGATGTCGCGGACATCGTCGTGCGCGATTGGAGCGAAGATACCTGGGTTCAGGGCGCCGCCGCGATGATGCTGAGTGAACTCTACGGCGCGCCGTGGAGCACGACTGGACCGACACCCTCGCGCGAGCGGCTGCCGACAGGTTGGGAGCCGACATGAAGAACCCCGTCGGCGTCGGCGTCATCGGCTGCGGCCATATCAGCTCGGCCTATCTGACCGCAGCGAGCAAATTCCCCATTCTGAAAATTGTCGCCCTCGCCGACGCGAAACCTGAGGCCGCGCAGGCGCGCGCGGCGGAGTTTGGATTGCGCGCTGCTTCGTTGGCAGCGCTGCTGAACGATCCCGAGGTTGAGATCGTGCTGAACCTCACCGTTCCGCTTGCCCATGTCGACGTCGGCGTCGAAGCGATTGCGGCGGGAAAGCACGTGTATTCAGAGAAACCGTTGGGCGTGACGGTTGCGGAAGCGCGCCGCCTCGTCGCTGCGGCGCAGGCCAAGGGACTGCGGCTCGGCTCGGCGCCCGATACGTTCCTTGGTGGCGGCCAGCAGACGGCGCGGCGCGTCCTCGACGAAGGCCGCATCGGCCGGGCGCTGGCGGGAACCGCCTTTTTCATGTGTCCGGGGCACGAACGATGGCATCCCGACCCGGGGTTCTACTATCTCAAAGGCGGCGGCCCTATGCTCGACATGGGCCCCTACTACGTGACAGCCCTCGTCAATCTGCTGGGTCCCGTCGAGAGCGTCATCGGCGCGGCGGTCCGCACGCGCGCGGAACGCATCATCGGCAGCGAGCCGCGCAAGGGTTCCCGCCTTCCTGTCGAAGTCGCCACCCATGTGAGCGGCGTGCTGCGGTTTGTATCAGGGGCGACCATCTCGATGACGATGAGCTTCGATGTCGCCAAACATCGGCACGCGCCGATTGAGATCTACGGCGAGGCGGGCGCGCTCATGGTTCCCGATCCCAACAGATTCGACGGCGCGGTCGAAATCGCCGCCGCAGGCGAGGATTGGCGGGAAATCCCAATGAATGCGCCTTATGGCGACGACAATTACCGCAGCCTCGGTCTGGCCGATATGGCGCAAGCGATCCGTAGCGGTCGGGCGCATCGCGCGAGCGGTGCGCTTGCCCTGCACGCGCTGGAAGTGATGGAGGCGTTTCAGGTCTCTTCGGACTCGGGGCGCGTTGTGACGGTGAATTCGAGACCGGAGCGGCCGGCGCCCATGCCCAATAAACTCAAGACCGGCGAGCTCGACTAGCGCTGGCGCTTAGCTGGCCGTCAAACGAAGCCGACAGGAGGACAATATGAAAGAAGCGCTGATTGTCTGGGGGGGCTGGAGCGGTCACGAACCTGAGAAAGGCGCGCATATCGTCGCCGAAATGCTGAAGCCGCACGGGTTCAAGGTCTATATCGAAGACACTACCGAGGCTTTCGCCGATCCCGGCATCGCCGACATGAGCCTCATAGTGCCCATCGTGACCATGTCGAAAATCGAGAAGGAGGAGGTCGAGAATCTCACCAGGGCGGTGCGGGGCGGTGTCGGGCTCGGCGGCTATCACGGCGGCATGTGCGACGCCTTCCGCGACAGCGTCGATTATCAGTTCATGTGCGGCGGCCAATGGGTCGCCCACCCCGGCGACGTTATCAACTATCGCGTCGATATTTTGCCCACCGGAGACCCCATCACCGAGGGGCTCGCAAGCTTCGACTATCGCTCCGAGCAATATTACATGCATGTCGATCCCGCCAACGAAGTGCTGGCGACGACGACGTTTTCAGGCGAACACGCGCCCTGGATCGAGGGCGTGAAGATGCCCGTCGTGTGGAAGCGACGGCACGGCGCGGGCCGTGTATTCTTCAGTTCGCTCGGCCACGTGACAGCGGAGTTTGCGGTCCCCCAAATGCACGCGATGCTTGAGCGCGGACTGTTGTGGGCCGCGCGATGAGCGACGCCCCAACGACGATCCGCAATCCGATCCTGCCTGGGTTCAATCCGGACCCGTCGATTTGTCGCGTGGGCGACGACTATTACATCGCAACATCGACGTTCGAATGGTATCCGGGCGTGCAGATCCACCATTCCCGCGACCTCGTGAACTGGCGGCTCGTGCGCAGGCCCCTGGAGCGCGCCGCCCAGCTCGACATGCGCGGCAATCCGGATTCCTGCGGCGTCTGGGCGCCTTGCCTGTCATTCGCCGACGGAAAATTCTGGTTGGTCTACACCGACGTCAAGCGCTTTGACGGAAATTTCAAAGACGCGCACAACTACATCGTCACCGCGCCCTCCATCGAGGCGTCATGGTCAGACCCGATCTATGTCAATTCCAGCGGCTTCGACCCCTCGCTGTTTCATGACGACGACGGACGCAAATGGTTCGTCAACATGGTATGGGATCATCGCGATCCCCCGCCCGAGCCGCGACCGCACGCCGCCTTCGCCGGTATCGTGCTGCAGGAATGGGACGCCGACGCCGCCAATCTGGTCGGCGCGCCGAAGCTGATCTTCAAGGGCAGTCCGCTCGGTTTGGTTGAAGGCCCGCATCTGTTCAAACGCGACGGCTGGTATTATCTGACGACGGCTGAAGGCGGCACCGGGTACGATCATGCCGTAACAATGGCGCGTTCGCTCGTCCTGGAAGGCCCCTACGAGCTGCACCCCAACCGGCATCTTCTGACATCGAAAGACGCGCCGGAAGCCCCCATGCAGCGGGCTGGGCATGGTCAAATAGTCGTGACGCCTAGTGGAGAGACCTATCATACGCATCTGTGCTCGCGCCCGCTTCCGGCCTTGCGCCGCTCCCCTTTGGGCCGCGAGACTGCTATCCAGAAATGCCTATGGCGCGAGGACGGGTGGCTTTATTTGGAGCACGGCGGACAGGTTCCCTCGATCAATGTGACGCCGCCGGCGCCGGTCGTGCGGGTCGAGACGCCAAGCCGCATACGCACGATTTTCGCACCCGGCCCGCTGCCGCTCGACTTTCAGTGGCTTCGCACGCCTTATCCCGAACGGCTGTTCTCATTGACCGCGCGGCCCGGATGGCTTCGGCTCTTCGGCCGCGAATCCATCGGTTCCTGGTTCGAGCAAGCGTTGGTCGCTCGCAGGCAAGAGAATTTCTGCTTTTGCGTCGAGACGGAACTCGACTTTCAACCGGAGACGTTTCAGCAAGCGGCTGGCCTAACGCTCTTCTACAACCGCTACAAATTTCACTTCCTCGCGATTTCCGCAGGCGAGGACGGCCGCCGCGTCGTGACGATTATGAGCTGTCTGGGCGACGATCCATCGGGTCGGTTGACGTTTCCAACCGAATCCGTCGTTCTTCCCGACGACGGGTGCGTTCGTTTGCGGGCGCAGGTCGACGAGGCCGAACTTCGATTTGCAATCTGGAGCCAAGACGGAACCTGGCGACAAATCGGCCCCGTTCTCGATGCGTCGATCATTTCAGACGAGGGCGGCGGCGGCGAACATCGCTCATTTACCGGCGCTTTCGTCGGGATGTGCGCGTTCGACGTCTCAGGAATGGCTCGTCCCGCCGATTTCAGATATTTTATTTATGAAACGCACAACTCCTAGTGTCCTGTCTCAGAAATTCATAGCCATGACGCCGATTATTTGATTCCTGATCGTAGGCTACGAATCGGGGGGCGGGATGGCGCGAAGGAAGCGGTCCGTTGATTTCCACTGAGGACTGACCCAGGCAGCTCAGGTTTTTCTACTGTGCACGGACCCATGTTCGAACCTTACCCCCTTTGGCGTGGCCTGGGGCGATGGAGTGATCGACATGGAGTTATCAAGCGTCATCCGGCGCTGGCGTTTCCGAGACCATTTCTCGATCCGGGAGATATCTCGACGCACAGGTCTGTCGAGGAACACTGTGCGCAGAAACCTGCGCTCGGACAACGAGGAGCCGAAGTTCAACCTCCCTGACCGGCCGAGCAAGCTGGATCTTCACGCAGACAAGCTGTCGCATATGCTGCGACAGGAGACGGGGAAGTCACGCAAGCAGAAGCGGACGATCAAGCAGTTACACGCGGCGGGGGGCGGCCTACCCGATGTCTGCGCCTGACGCCTTGGCGGCCTTATGTGCGCGGTTCTATGTCTTCGTTCTCGGAGTTCGAGCGGCCGCAAGCGCCTCGGTGAGCGCTTCGCGGTCCCCGACATGGTTCGCGAGCAGAAGAATGAGTCTCGCGTTCAGGGCGTCGCTTTCGGCCTTCGACAGGCCTTCGTGGGCGGCTATGAGTTCGGCGTAGAAATCATCGGGATTGGCGATGTTTGGCGCCGTATTCAATCGTGCCACAGATCATCTCCCAATGGCTCTGGCGACAGCGGATTCAGTCTCGCGGAGGTCGAAGGCCTCCCAGCGCGCCGCAATATGCTGATCCGGGCGCATCAGATAGACGGCGCTGTCGCAAGACCCCAAATACCGCGCCCGCAGCGTTTCACCCCCCTCGCCCCGCGCGGAGAGAGCGAGCCGGGCAACTTCGATGTCGCCCACAAGAAGTCGCTCCGGCGCATCGGCGTCGATGGTGATGAGTTGGAAACCGCCGCCAAGACGATCCAGCAGCCATCCCTTCGAAATGGGCGCATCGACGGCCGGCGAGCCCGGGCGTGTCCGGGTTGGCATGCCGATGCAGTCGGGACCATTGAGCGGCGAGCCGTCATAGGTGCAGGGGACCGATAGGCGCCCGGAGTTCACCATCGATCGCGTCGCCGGGTGGTGCTCGGAAAGATCGAGAACCGCGTCACGGAACAGACGGCTGATCTCGGACTTCGGGGTTATGAAATCCGTCGACCGCGTGGAATTGAGAATGTTCTCGTCGGCCCCATGGATACGCTCGAAATCGTAACTGTCGAGCAGGCGCGTCGGCGCGGCGCCGTCCATCACCAGCTTCAGTTTCCAGACGAGATTGTCGATGTCCTGGATGCCTGAATTGGCGCCGCGCGCACCGAAGGGCGACACCTGATGTGCGCTGTCGCCAGCAAACAGGATTCGGCCATGCCGGAATTTTTCCATTCGCCGGCACTGAAAGGTGTAGATAGACACCCATTCGAGTTCGAACTGCGTGTCCTCGCCGAGAAAGGCCTTTAGTCGAGGAATAACCTTTTCCGGCTTCGACTCTTCCTTTTTGTCGATGTTCCAGCCGAGTTGCAGATCGATGCGCCAGACGTTGTCCGGCTGCTTGTGCAGCAAGGCCGATTGCCCGCGATTGAAGGGCGGATCGAACCAAAACCGGCGCTCGACCGGAAACTGCAAGCTGTCGGGCATCACGACGTCCGCGATCAGGAAATTGTCCTCGAAGACGCGGCCGACAAAGTCGAGCCCGAGCAGATTGCGAACGGGCGAGGCCGCGCCGTCGCAGACGATAAGCCACTCGGCGCGCATGTCGTAGGCGCCTGCGGGCGTTTCGACGGTCAGACGAACGTCGCTGTCGCACGGCTCGACCGCTACAACTCTTGAGCCGCCGCGCAGATCGATCGACTTGCCCTCGGCCTGCAACGCGCGAATCCGCTCGACGAGATATTGTTCGAGATAATATTGTTGGAGATTGATGAAGGCGGGGCGCTTATGTCCTGCCTCAGGCAGCAGGTTGAACTCGAACACCTGTCGTTCGTGGAAGAAGACCTTGCCCAGACTCCAGACGACCCCTTTATCGGTCATGACGTCGCCGCAACCGAGTCGATCAAAAATCTCAAGCTGCCGCTTGGCGAAACAAATCGCCCGCGAGCCCCAGCTCACCTTTTCGTTTTCGTCGACGACGACGACCGGAATGTTGTGCATAGCGAGATCGACGGCGGCGACCAGGCCTACCGGTCCTGCGCCGATGACGACGACGGGATGGATCGGCGGCGCAGTCGCGTCCTGATCGGCGGAGCGCCGATAGGGATAGAGGGGAACCTCAAATATTTTCACCATCCGCCCCCCTTTGCAAAGCGTCCCGGCGGCGGATCAATTCTCGCCTCAACCCTGCAAGGCCGCCCACATCGCGAGATCGCGCTCGGCCGTCCAGATGCGCGGCGTGTCCATGCCCAGGGCCTCGTCATAGGCGCGCGCGACGTTAAACGGCAGGCAGTGTTCATAGATGGCATAGGACTTGAACTTGGGATCGCAGGCTTCACGACAGGCGTCCCACGCCTCCTTCAGAGCGCCCCCGCCCTGAGCGATGCGCGCAATGGGACGATAGGTGGACGTAACGAAATCGATTGTGTTGTCGAGCGCCTGCTTGACCAAAGCCTTGCCGACGAGCGCGGCGCCGCGCCCGGGCGCAATGGCGTCGACGTCGAATTTGCGGATCGCCTCAATCGTCCCGGGCCAGTCGCCGAAATGCCCGTCGCCGCAATAGCAGGCCGAGTGATATTCGATGATGTCGCCGGTGAACATGACGTTTTGGTCGGGAACGAAGGCGACGATATCGCCTGCAGTGTGTGCGCGACCGAGATGCTGGAGAACAACCCGGCGTTTGCCGAGAAAGAAGGTCGCTCCTTGTGAAAATGTGAGCGTCGGCCACGTCAATCCGGGTATGCTCTCGTGCCCTTGGAAAAGACGGGGAAAGCGCTGGAATTCGCTGTCCCAATCCTCCTGTCCGCGCTCGGCGACCATTGCCCTCGCCTTGTCGGACATGATGATCTCGGACGCGCCATAGGCGGAGGCGCCGAGCACGCGCACGGCGTGATAATGGCTGAGAACGACGTATTTGATCGGCTTGTCGGTGACGCTTCGGATGCGCTCGACGACTTTCGCGGCCAGCCGCGGCGTCGCTTGTGCATCGACGATCATCACGCTGTCGTCGCCGATGATGACGCCCGTGTTCGGGTCGCCTTCGGCTGTAAAGGCCCATAGACCCTTGCCGACTTCGGTGAAAGAAATGGTCTTCTCGGCGAGATCGCCCTGGGAGGCGAAGGCTCTGGCAGTCATGAAAATCACTCCGCGTCGGGTTGGGCTTCGGGGGCGGCCTGTTGGAAGGGTTCCTGCGCGCGCGCGGCGGCGTCGATACGCTGGATCTCAGGATAGGTTGAAAGATCGAGTTCGAATCGTCTGGCATTGTAAACCTGCGGCACAAGGCGGACATTAGCCAGTGTGACTTGGTCGCCGATCGCATGCGCACCCGCCGTCTGCGCCAGACCGGCCGCGATCGCTCCGAAGTCAAGCTGGATCCAGTGCCGGTTCCAGGCGGTGCGGGCGGCGGCGGCGGCGCCGAAATCCTGGGTTAGCTTTTCGAGCAGGCGAAGATTGCCGATGGGATGGATATCGCAGGCAATGACAAGAGCGAGCTCCCGCGCACGCGCGCGCGCGCTCGGTGCTTTCGGCAAGAGAGGCGGCTTGGGATGCAGGTCGTCGAGATATTCGAGGATCGCCAGCGACTGCGTGAGTTCAAAATCCTCCTCGCACCACGTCGGAACGAGGCCTGCCGGATTGCGGGTCAGATGGGGCGCGCCTCGCTGTTCGCTCTTGCGTAGATGCACGAAGGCCGAGGCACAGGAAACGCCCTTGAGGTTGGCCGCAATGCGCACGCGATAGGCGGCCGAGGAGCGCCAGTAGCCATGGAGCGTCGGCTCAGCCATTCGCGTCCTCGCCCCGCCCGGTCCAGTCGGGCTCGGCGCAGGACGGCTGAACCTTGCCGATACATTCGCCGAAGCCGATCCGGAAGCCGTCGCCCTGCGCCCAACCTTTGACCGTCACCGTGTCGCCATCTTCCAGAAATGTCCTGATCTCGCCGGTTTCGAGCGTCAGTGGTTCGGCGCCGCCCCAACTCAGTTCCAGCAACGAGCCCCGGCTGTCTTTGCCCGCGCCCGAAATGGTTCCCGAACCGAGGAGATCCCCGGAATTCATCAGACATCCCGAGACCGCATCATGCGCGAGTTGCTGTGCGGCGGAATAATACAATTCGCGCGCATTGGTGCGTGCGATCGTCGTCGCGCGCGCCGCGCCCTGCGGCTGGAGGCTGACCTTGAGTTCGATGTCATAGAGCATCGGGCCCTCCATGAAAGCGTTCAGCGTCCGCGCCCTGAAGACCGGCGCGTCCGCATCGAGCACGCCTACAGCTTCCCATTCGGCGAGGTCGATCACCGCGTCGCCGATGGCGACGCCGCAGCGCGGCGAAGACCCGGCGCGACTGAACACGCCATAGGGCAGATTTTGAATGGCGAAGGCGCAGTCGGGCGCATTCGCGCTTTCGATCCAGCTACGCAGGTTCCGGCCGGAGACATTCGTCATGGCGCGCGTCCTAGCCTTTCAGTCCCGGCGCGCCGTCAAAGGTCTTTTCAATACCCTGCCAGCAATCAGGGTAATCGTCCTGAATGCCGGGAAGGCTCGCGGCATATTGGGTCAATTGCTGGGGAAACCGCGTCTCGAACATGAAGGCCATCGTGTTCGTCAATTTATGCGGCTTCAATTCGCCATGGCTGGCCTTGTCGAAGGCCGCCTTGTCCGGGCCATGCGGGAGCATCATATTGTGCAACGAGAAGCCGCCGGGGACGAAACCCGTCTCCTTGGCGTCATATTGCCCATACAGCAGCCCCATGAACTCACTCATGATGTTCATGTGATACCACGGCGGTCGGAACGAATGCTCGGCGACCAACCATCTTTCCGGAAATATGACGAAGTCGATATTGGCGGTGCCCACCTCGCCCGAAGGCGCCGTCAGCACGGTGAAGATAGACGGGTCGGGGTGATCGAACAGCAGCGCCCCCACCGGCGAGAAGGTTCGCAGATCGTATTTGTAGGGGGCATAGTTGCCATGCCAGGCGACCACGTCGAGCGGAGAATGGTCGATTTCGGTGACATTGAACTGGCCGCACCATTTCACGAACACCCGACTCGGTGTTTCCTTCTCTTCATAGGCCGCCGTCGGCGTCTTGAAATCGCGGGAGTTGGCGAGACAATTCGCGCCGATCGGACCGCGTTCCGGCAGCGCGAATTTAGCGCCGTAATTCTCGCAGACATAGCCGGTCGACGCGCCGCCCACCGGATCGACCTTGAATTTCATACCCCTCGGCACGACCGCGATTTCGCCTGATCCGATTTCGAGTTTTCCGAGTTCGGTGAAGATCAGCAGGCGACCCTCATGCGGCAGGATCATCAACTCGCCGTCGGCATTGAAGAAATACTCGTCCGCCATCGGCGTGTTGACGAAGTAGATATGCGTCGCCATGCCCACCTGCGTGTATACGTCGCCGGCGGTGGTGATCGTTCGCAAGCCCGTCAGGAAGGTCGTCGGCTCCGTGGGCGCGGGTATCGGGTCCCAGCGCAGTGGTCCCAGCGGGCGGCTGTGTTCGACGATGTGGGGCGCGGTCTTCCAGTACGGAAGCTCGGTTCTCCGGAAACGGCGGATATGCTGCACCGAAGGGCGTATCCGATAGAGCCAGGAACGCTCGTTGCTGCCGCGCGGCGCCGTGAAAGGCGAGCCGGAAAGCTGCTCGGCATAGAGGCCGTAAGCGCAGCGCTGAGGTGAATTCTGCCCCTGAGGCAAAGCGCCCGGGAGCGCTTCGGTCTCGAAATCATTGCCAAATCCGGGCATATAGTGGAGCGTCATGAACTCTCCCTCGGATGTTGAGTTCTCATGAGCGCGGGGCTCATGTGTCGCTTTTCATTTCATATGAAACGAAAGTCAAGTCACGTGGCTAACGATTCGCAAGAAGCTTTCGACCTCGACGCGTTCCTGCCCTATCTGGTCAATGTGCTTGCGCGCAGGCTTAGCACCGGCTTCGCAGCGATCTACGGCGAAAAGTTCGGCGTCTCGATTGCGCAATGGCGCGTGCTCGCACATCTCTCCGGGCACGCAAAGGTCTCGGTGCGCGAGATTCACGAACGCGTCGCGCTAGACAAGGTCTCGATCAGCCGCGCCGCGGCAGGCCTTGAAGCTGCCGGATATGTCAGCAAGATCGTCAACGAAGCTGATCGGCGTCTGGTCGAATTGCGATTGACCCGAAAGGGGTTGGCTCTGTTCAAGGCGATGTCCAGGATCGCCATCGAATTCGATAGGCAGGCGCTGGGCGGCCTCACCGAGATGGAACGCGATGCATTCAAACGGACCGTAAAGAAGCTCATTGCAAATGTCTCCCCTGCCGACGTGAACGAAACGGCCTCATAAAGGAGGGCAATGATGAAGCGGCCTCGATCAGATTGCACGTTGGAATTCAAGAAGGAACGGGTTCGCCGGGTTCGAGGCGGGCAGCGGCGGCCCGATGTCGGCGCTTCGCTGGGGGTTCCGGGCCAGACGCTCAGCAATTGGATCAAGGCAGATGCGGCGGGCCGGTCGACGGAGCGCGACGGCGTCAAGC
>Ga0209698_10003541_pt1 | contig 17354 bp, 14 predicted proteins | sample LitLauG_LLR_2012_FD_187203 | JGI IMG/M metagenome (GOLD analysis project Ga0209698, IMG submission 187203) | Freshwater sediment microbial communities from Pennsylvania, USA - Little Laurel Run_MetaG_LLR_2012 (SPAdes) (version 2) | ecosystem: Environmental > Aquatic > Freshwater > Creek >...
TACGACCCCGACCTGGGCGACCCGGACGGGGGCATTCCGCCGGGGACACCATTCCAGGAGATCCCAGACACTTGGATCTGCCCGGTGTGCGGGGCCCGCAAGCGCGACTTCGTTCTCCTCGAGGACTAGCGGAGGCGAACGGCAGTCGATCCCCCGGGCAGGACGCGCGCCGATATTGGCTGGCTGGCCAGCTAACATCGCGCCCACGAGGCTGCTCTAACAGACCACCACGGAGGTTTAGGCCAGATGGCAACGGTTGGGCGCGACATCAGGAGTGTTGAACTGTCCGATGAGGAGCTGTGGCGCGACGGGCCGCCCTACGAGCTCTTCAAGCAGATGCGAAGCGAGTGCCCGATCCACTGGACCGAGAACATCGAGGAATTCCCCGAGGAAGACGGGTTCTGGTCGGTGACAACGGCCGACGACGTGTTCACGGTCACGCGCGACTTTCGCACCTACTCCTCCGAACTGGGGGGCGTGACCGCTCTCACCAACGCGATCCCCCTCGAGCTCGCCCGCGCGATGTTCATCGCGATGGACCCTCCGCGCCACGACCGGGTCAAGGCCCTCTTCCAACGCGGTTTCACGCCGAAGCGGATCGCCGCCCATGAGGATGCGATCCGTGCCATCACGCGCCGCGTCCTCGAGCGGCTCGACGGGCGCGAGACGTGCGACCTGGTCACGGACGTCGCGCAGCCGGTCGTCTCACGCGTGATCCACAGCTTCATGGGCATCCCGGAGCAGGACGACGCGATCTGGGCGAAGCTCGCCAACTCGGTGCTCGGGACCGGAGATGAAGACCTCAACCCCGGCGGCTTCGAGGGCATGCTCGAAAAAGACGTCCCGGAGGTGTTTGAGCGCTGCCGCGTGATGATCGAGCAGCGGCGCCGGAATCCCACCGACGACCTGACGAGCGTGCTCGTCAACGCGGAGGTGGACGGAGAGAAACTCGAGGAGCACGAGATAGTGATGGGCTTCTTCCTGCTGGTCGCCGCCGGCAATGACAGCACCAAGGCGACCTACTGCAGCGGCATGCGCGCCCTGATGGAGCACCCGGACCAGAAGCAGCTGCTGCTCGAGGACCCGTCGCTGATCCCGGGGGCGGTCGAGGAGTCGCTGCGGATGTACCCGGCGTTCGCGCACTTCCGCCGCACCGCCACGTGCGACACGGAACTGCACGGGCAGAAGATCAAGAAGGGCCAGAAGGTGATCATGTGGTACCCGTCCTCCAATCGCGACGAGACCCGCTACGAGGACCCGGACCGCTACGACGTGCTGCGCAACCCCGAGCACCAGGCGTTCGGCGCCGGCGGCCGGCACACCTGCCTCGGTCTTGCGCTCGCCCGCCTCGAGCTGAAGGTGCTGTTCGAGGAGACGCTCGCGCGCTACCCCCAGATCGCGATCGAGGGCGCCCCCGTGATGGTCGAATCGATGTTCATCAACCAGCTGAAGACGCTCCCTGTAAGGCTGACGCCCGTCTCCTGAGGCCGGCGGGCGCCATTCGGTGGGAGGCCGCAGGGAGCGCGGCCTCCCACCGATAGTCCCGCCAGCGTCGCGCGCGAGAGTACGCTGCCCACCGTGACACTCGTCCTGCTCACCGGAGCAACCCGCGGGATCGGCGAGGCCGCCGCGATCGAGCTCGCGCGCCAGGGCGCGGACCTCGCGCTCGTCGGGCGCGAGGCCGACCGCGTCGCCGGCGTCGCGCAGCGGGCACGCGAGGCAGGCGCCGGCACCGTGCACGAGCATGTCGCCGACCTGTCGCTGATGGCGGACGTGCGCGCGCTCGCCGCGCAGGTGCGCGAGCAGCACGGGCACCTCGACGTGCTCGCGAACAACGCGGGCGCCCTGTTCGGGTCGCGTGGCGAGACATCCGAGGGCCTCGAGCGGACGTTCGCGCTCAACCACCTGGCGCCGTTCCTGCTCACGAACCTGCTCCGCGACCTGCTCGGCGGCGGCAGCGTGATCACCACCGCGTCGGACGCTCATACCGCTGGCTCGCTCGACCTCAGCGACGTGCAGTCCACGCGCTCCTACTCCGCGATGCGCGTATACGGCACCTCCAAGCTGTGCAACATCCTCTTCACGCGAGAGCTGGCCAGGCGTGCGCCCGAGCTGCGCGCGAACTGCTTTCACCCCGGCGTCGTCCGCACCGGGTTCGGCAAGAACGAAAACGGCCTCTGGCGCGTCCTGACGACTCTCGCCGGTCCGTTCCTGCGCTCGCCCTCGCGCGGCGCCCGCACGCTCGTGTGGCTCGCGACCAGCGAGGCCTCGGCGAGCCTCGACGGCGAGTACGTCGTCGACGAGCGGGTCACGGCGCCAAGCGCGCAGGCGCAGGATCAGACGCTCGCACAGGGGCTCTGGGAGCTCAGCGCCGAACTCGTCGGGTTTCCCGCGTAGCCGAGCCCGCGCCGGCGCGCTAGGTTGGCGTTCGGGAGCCAGTCCGTTGGCAGAGCGAGAGGGAGGCAGCCTGTGAGCCAGGGTCAGGATTTGCGGTCCTACGAGACGGCCGTCGCCGAGCACCGGTGGGAGGTCCCGGAGCACCTCAACCTCGCCGCCGAGATCTGCGACCGTCACCCACGGGAGAAGCTCGCGATGATCCACGAGCACTTCTCCGGCACCGTCCGCGAGGTCACATGGGGAGAGCTTCAGGATCTCTCCTGCCAGCTCGCGAACGTGCTCACCGGGATGGGCGTCGAGCGCGGCGACCGCGTCGCGGTCGTGCTGCCGCCCACGCCGGAGACGGCCGCCGTGTTCTTCGCCACATGGAAGATCGGCGCGCTGCTCCTCTCGATGTCGGTGCTGTACGGCGACGAGGGCATCGAGCACCGGCTCGGCGACTCCAAACCGGCGGTGCTCGTCACCGACGCCGAGAACGCGCACCGCTTCGCCCACGTCAAGGGCCCGCAGACGCTGATCCTCGACGCCGCGACCTTCGCGGGCGCCTCGACGGAGTTCGAGACGGCCGACACCCTTGCCGAGGACCCCGCCCAGCTCTACTACACCTCGGGCACGACCGGCATGGCGAAGGGCATCGTCCACGCCCACCGTTACATCCTCGCCCACGAGGAGTTCATCTACTGCCACGACATCCAGGACGGAGAGCGCTTCCACGGCATGGGCGAGTGGGCATGGGCCGCCGGGATCTGCCCGCTGCTCGGGCCCTGGCGGCTCGGCGCCGTGCAGTGCGTCTATCAGCGCGAGAGCGGGTTCGACGCCGGGCTGCAGCTCGACTTCCTCTCCCGCCACGAGGTCACGAACGTGTTCGCGACGCCGACGGCGATCCGCTCGATGATGTCGATCTCCGACGCGCGCACCCGCTACCCGCAGCGCTTTCGGATCGTGTGCTCGGCGGGCGAGCCGCTGAACCCCGAGGCGATCCGCTGGTTCCGCGACCAGTACGACGTCACGGTGCTCGACTACTACGGGCTCACCGAGTCCTATCCCCTGTGCGGCAACTTCCCGTTCATGGAGGTGCGCGAAGGCTCGATGGGCCGACCGATGCCGGGGTGGGACGTGGCGATCCTCGACGAGGACGAGAACCCCGTCGCGCAGGGCGAGCGCGGCGAGATCTGCCTGCGCGCGCGCAGCAACCCGCACTACCCGCTGGGCTACTGGCAGCTGCCGCAGGAGAGCGAGGAGGCGTTCGGCGGGGAGTGGTTCCACACCAAGGACGCCGCCAGCATGGACGCGGACGGATACGTCTGGTACGAGGGTCGCGCGGACGACGTGATCATCGCCGCGGGCTACCGGATCGGCCCGTTCGAAGTCGAGTCGGCGTGTCTGGAGCACGAGGCGGTCGCAGAGGCCGCCGCGGTCGCGGCGCCCGACGAGCGGCGTGGCAACATCGTCAAGGCGTTCGTCGTGCTGAGCGAGGGGCACGAGCCGTCCGACGCCCTGGCCCAGGAGATCAAGGCGTTCGTGCGCGACCGCCTGTCCGCATACGCCTACCCGCGTCGCATCGAGTTCGTGAGCGACCTGCCCAAGACCCTGACCGGCAAGATCAGGCGCATCGAGCTTCGCGAACGGGAGTAATGCTCACTTCGGTGAGCTCAGGTCATACAGTGTCTGGCCCCCGATCGTGACCGCGGTGTAGTGAGCCTTGACCCATGTCGCGATCGCCGTGCTGCTCGAGCTGGCGCCGGGGCCGGCGCCGTTGGGACGCTGGCCGCCCGCACCGGAGGGGGGCATGCCACGCAGGCCCGGGGGCGGTGTCCCGCCAAAGGGCCCCGCCTGGCCGGCGTGACCCTGCGCAGAGGAGGACGGGGCCCCGCTCAGGCTGCTGGTCGCGGCCATGAAGTAGCGGACCTCGCCCTTGGCGACGTACTGCCTGAACTGGGCGAGGGTGATGTTTCCGCCCTGCCCGTTGAAGCCGCCGATCGCCATCACCGGTGTGCCGCGGGTTGCGAGCTCGAGGGCGGCGGCGGTCTGCGAGCCGGACACGGCGACAGCCCAGCGGTGGCCGGTGCCGGCGCTCTCGATGGCGCGCACCAATGCTGCGCCGACGCGGCCCTGGGCCGCACCGGCTCCACCTGACGGCGGGTTCTTGCCCGTCGCGGAGTGATACGCCGATTCGGGTCCGGCGGACGGGATCGAGCCGGTGTGCACAGTCGTGATCGTCTGAGCCGAGTAGGCGACCGGCCCCGCCAGACATGCGACCGCGGTCAGGACAGCTGCAGCCGCGGCGGCGCGCGGGCGGATGCGGGGCGCCGAGCGGGCGGCGAGCATGCATAGGGCGGCGAGCGCGAGGGCTGCGGGGATCAGCACGAGCAGCCACGATTCCCAGCTGGGGCTGCGGTCCAGCAGCACCCACGACCAGGCGGCCGTCACCAGGACGGCGGCGGCGGCCGTTGCCCGCGCCGCCAAGCGGGAGCGCTCGCGCCATGCGATGTGCCCGCCGATCGCGACGAGCGCGGCGATCGCCGGGGCGAGGGCGACCGTGTAATAGGTGTGGATGACTCCGCTTGAGAAGCTGAAGACGACCGCGGTGACCGCGAGCCAGCCGCCCCACAGGACCAGCGCGGCGCGGGTGCGGTCCGTCCGCGGCGCGCGACGGGTGTGCCACAGGCCACCGCCGAGCGCGATCAGCGCCGCCGGCAGGAACCACGACGCCTGCCCGCCCATCAGCGGGTTGAACAGCCGCATCGGGCCAGTCGAGCCGCTGAAGCCCGTGCCTCCCCCTCCCGGGCCGCTCGCGCCGAAGATCCGGCCGAGCCCGTTGTAGCCGACGATCAGGTCAAGAACGCTGTTCGCCGACGTGCCGTCGATGTACGGGCGTGAGCTCGAGGGCCAGAGTTCGACGGCGGCCACCCACCAGCCCGCGCTCACGACCATCGCGCCCGCTGCGGCGAGCAGCTGCAACATGCGGCGCCGGACGGGCGTCGGCGCGGCCAGGATGTACACCAGCGCGAAGGGCGGCAGGACGAGGAAGGCCTGCGCCATCTTGGACAGGAATGCGAAGCCGACCAACGTCCCGGCCGCGATGATCCAGCCCGTGCGGGCGTGCTCCAGGGCGCGCGTCACGCAGTAGGCGGCCGCGATCATCAGCATCACGAGCAGCGCGTCGGGGTTGTTGAAGCGGAACATCAGCGCGGCGACCGGGGTCACCGCCAGCAGCAGACCGGCCCCGAGGCCTGCGGCGGAGCCGAACCAGCGACGCACGGCGGCGTACAGGAGCGCGACCGAGGCGACGCCCTCGAGCACCTGCGGGATCAGCATGCTCAGGCTGCTGAACCCGAAGATGCGCCCCGACAGTGACATCACCCACAGCGAGGCGGGCGGCTTGTCGACGGTGATGAAGTTGGAGGTGTCGATCGAGCCGAAGAAGAACGCGCTCCAGCTCTTCGTGCCTGCCTGCACCGCCGCGGCATAGAAGCTGTTCGCGTATCCCGACGCGGACAGGTCGACGAGGTACGCGAGCGCGGTGCCGAGCAGCAGCGCGACGAACGCCGGGCGCGCCCATCGCGGGTCGCCGGCGGCAGGCCGCGACGGACGTGGGGCATCCGGAGCCGCGGGTGTGGCCGGAGCGCGTGGAGGCGACAGCGTTGCGTTCATGGACACAGCCTGCGCCCGGAAGCTGTGAGCCTGATGCCCTCAGGCTGAGAGCCTGCTGTGAGATGAGAGGCTGCTCACGCGCTTACCGCCGCCGGCGCGGCAATGGTCGTCGCGTAGCGTCCGTCGGCCCGGACGGACATCGCACCGGCCCTTCCGCTCCCATGTAGGCTTGAGCCGGTTCAGGGAGAAGAGGAGACCGATGACCATTGATGAGCTGAGAAGGGCGACGGAGGCGGGCGAGGTCGACACCGTGCTGCTCGCGATGACCGACATGCAGGGACGGCTTCAGGGCAAGCGCCTGACGGCGCAGCATTTCCTGAAAGAGGTCGCGCACCACGGGGCGGAGAGCTGCAATTACCTGCTCGCCGTCGATGTCGACATGGCCACCGTCGAGGGCTATGCGATGGCCTCCTGGGAGGGCGGCTACGGCGACATGCTGCTTGTGCCCGACCTGGAGACGATGCGCCCGGTTCCGTGGCAGGAGGGCACCGTGATGTGCCTCGCCGACGTCGCGTGGCTGGATGGGAAAGAAGTCGTCGCGTCCCCCCGACAGATCCTGCGCAGGCAGCTCGCGCGCCTGGCCGAGCGCGGATGGTCCGCGAACGCCGGCACCGAGCTCGAGTTCATGGTGTTCCTGGACACCTACGAGGAGGCCTGGCACAAGGGCTATCGCGACCTGCGGCCGGCGAACCTCTACAACGTCGACTACTCGCTGCTCGGAACCGCCCGCGTCGAGCCGCTGATCCGGCGCATCCGCAACGACATGACCTCGGCCGGCATGGTCGTCGAGGACTCCAAGGGCGAGTGCAACTACGGCCAGCACGAGATCAACTTCCACTACGCCGACGCGCTGCGGACCGCCGACGAGCACTCGATCTACAAGAACGGCGCGAAGGAGATCGCATCCGAGGAAGGCTTCGCACTGACGTTCATCGCCAAGTACGACCAGCGTGAGGGCAACTCGTGCCATATCCACTTCTCGATCGCCGACGAGCAGGGACCGCTGTTTCACCGCGACGAGAAGCTGTTCAACTCGTTCCTGGCCGGACAGGTGGCGTGTCTGCGGGAGATGACGCTCCTGCTCGCGCCGAACATCAACTCCTACAAGCGCTACGCGTCAGCGAGCTTCGCGCCGACAACCGTCGCGTGGGGCAAGGACAACCGAACGTGCTCGCTGCGTGTCGTCGGCCACGGGCCGTCACTGCGCTTTGAGAACCGCGTCGGCGGAGCGGACCTGAACCCGTACCTCGCACTGAGCGCGCTGATCGCATCAGGGCTGCACGGGGTCGAGAACGAGCTCGAGCTCGAACCGGCGCTCGAGGGCAACGCGTACGCGGCGACCGAGCGCCCTCACGTTCCGAAGACGATGGCAGAGGCCCGCGAGCTGTTCGCTGCAAGCGACGTCGCGAGCGCGGCGTTCGGCGAGGACGTCGTCGCGCACTACCTGAACGCCGCCGACGTCGAGCTCACCGCCTACCAGTCGGCCGTGACCGACTGGGAGCGGGTGAGGGGATTCGAGCGCCTGTGAGCGCCGGTTAGGGAGATCGTGGCGAGCACGCCAGAGCGCAACCGGGTCGCCGACACGCCCGCGGCGCCTGACGCCGTGTTCGCCGCGGTGCGCTCCCACACGGCGTTCGAGGAGACTGTCGACCGTCTCGGCACCGCGATCAAGCTCGGCTTGCTCGCGCCCGGCTCAAGGCTCCCCGCCGAGCGAGAGCTCTGCGCGCGGATGGGAATCGCGCGCTCGACGCTGCGCCAGGCACTGACGGCACTCGGACAGAGCGGCCACGTCTACGCCACACGCGGGCGCGGTGGCGGGACGTTCGTCTCGGACCCTCCCCCACCTGCCGACCCGCCCTCGCCCGAGATGCTGGCCCGCTGGCGTGAGACGTGCGACGAGCGCCTCTCCGTCGAGCTGGGCGTCGCGCTGCTCGCCGCGCAGCGGGCGGAGAGAGACGACCTGGACGCACTGGACGAGGCCGCGGCCGCGCTCGAGCTGACGCTTGAGGACTTCGCCGCCTACCGGCAGGCCGACATCCGCCTGCACGTAGGGCTCGCCGAAGCGACGCACTCCGCCAGCCTCGTGCGCGCGATGACCGAGGCCCAGGGCGCGATGACGGACCTGATCGCCCACATCGCCCACCCTCCACAGGTGCTCACCTCCTCCAACGCACAGCACCGCCGGATTATCGCCGCCGTGAGAGAGGGCGACGAGATGCGCGCGGTGCGCGAGATGGCCGAGCATCTGCAGGGAACCGAGCACATCCTCGCCGGCCTGCTTCCCGAGGGCTGAGACGCACCGACACGGGCGCTCGCGGCGTTTGGACCGGAGTCGCAACTAGCGCGCATTATTTCCTGCAGGTGCTCTTGACTTACGTCCGGGGTCGCGCGTATTGTCACGATCGAAGGACGGACTACCAAACCTTTATCTTGGGGGCGAGGCGATGAGCACAACGGAGAGCCTGGGCGCAGACGAGCAACGACTGGCGGAGCTTGGCTACAAGCAGGAGCTGAACCGCGGCTGGAGCGGGTTTTCGAACTTCGCGATCTCGTTCTCGATCATCTCGGTGCTCGCCGGGTGCTTCACCACATACGGGCAGGCGTTCAAGAACGGCGGCCCGATCGCGATCTCGATCGCATGGCCGATCATCAGCATCCTGGTCCTCGCGGTCGCCGTCTCGATGTCCGAGCTCGCGTCCTCGATGCCGACCGCCGGAGGCATCTACTACTGGGCATCAAAGCTCGGCGGCGCCGGCTGGGGCTGGTTCACCGGCTGGTTCAACCTGATCGGGCTGGTCGCCGTGGTCGCCTCCGTCGACTACGTCTGCTCCGCGTTCCTGATCTACCTGCTCGGCCTGTTCGAAGTCGACTTCATCTTCAACTTCACCAAGGCCGCGGCCGGGACCGACGTCCACTACACGGCCCACGTCACCTTTGCGATATTCGCGCTGATCCTGATCGTCGGCGGCCTGATCAACGTCTTCTCGAGCCACCTCGTCTCGCTGATCAACGGGGTATCCGTGTGGTGGCACGTGATCGGCGTCGCGGTCATCGTCCTGATCCTGATCTTCGTCCCGAGCAAACACGCGAGCCTCTCCTACGTGTTCGGCCACCGCATCAACGCCTCCGGGTTCAGCGAAAACATGTACTGGTTCTACGTGCTGCCACTCGGGTTCCTGCTGACGATGTACACGATCACCGGATACGACGCCTCGGCGCACGTATCCGAGGAGACGCACGGGGCGGCCGAGGCCGCCCCGAAAGGCATCTGGCGATCCGTCTTCTACTCGGCGGTGATCGGCTGGATCGTGCTGCTCGCCATCACCTTCGCGGTGCAGAAGAGCCACGAAGCGGAAATCATCAAAGCCGGCTACCCGGCGCTGACAATCTTCTCCACGGCTCTCACGCTGACCGGCGCGAAGGCGGTCGTGTTCATCTCCACCGTCGGCCAGTTGTTCTGCGGGGTCGCGTGCCTCACCAGCGCCTCGCGGATGACGTTCGCCTTCTCGCGAGACGGCGCCGTGCCCGGACACAACCTCTGGCGCCGGCTGAACGCGAACAAGACCCCCACCTGGGCGGTGCTGTTCGTGGTGCTGTTCGCGCTGATCGTGACGATCCCGGCGTACTTCCCGAACCACCTCGGCACACCTGTCGCGTTCCTCGCGGTCACGTCGATCTCGGTCATCGGCCTCTACATCGCCTACACGATCCCCGTGTTCCTGCGCTGGAGGATGAAAGAGGAGTTCAAACCGGGCCCGTGGACGCTCGGCGCGAAATACAAATGGATCAACCCGGTCGCGTTCATATGGGTCGCCATCTGCGTCGTGATCTTCTGCCTGCCGTTCGCGCCGGAAGGCGTGCCCGGCAACAGCGCGTTCAGCTGGTCCGCTGTGAACTACGCCCCGATCGTCACCATCGGGACGATGGTCGCGGTGACCATCTGGTACATGGTCTCGGCGAAAAAGACGTTCAAGGGGCCGGTCACCACGCTCGACCAGCTCGACACGGAAGTCGCGCTCCCCGATATTTCACAGGCTCCGTAGGGAGGACAGGCCAGTGGTCTCTCTGATCTGGGCCCCGGCGGGTCCCGGCCAGCGTCGGACGGGCTGAACGGTGAGCGAGATGCTCACCGTTCTCGAGCCCGCCACGGAGGCCGTGCTCGCCGAGGTGCAGCGCGCCGGCACCGAGGACGTCGACCGGGCCGTGGCGGCCGCGCGGGCCGCCCTGCCCGGCTGGCGCGCGCTGGCACCGGGCGAGCGCTCCCGCCTGCTGCGCGCGGTCGCCGACACGGTCGAAGACCACAAGGAGGAGCTCGCCGTTCTCGAGGCCCGCAACGCCGGCAAGGCGATCGGCGACGCCCGCGGCGAGATCGGGATGGTCATCGAAACGTTCCGCTATTACGCGGGCGCCCCCGAGCGGCTGCTCGGCGACACTATCCCGGTGGCCGGCGGCCAGGCGTTCACGGTCCGCGAGGCACTGGGCGTCGTCGGCCTGATCACGCCGTGGAACTTCCCGCTGACGATCGCGTCCTGGAAGCTCGCGCCGGCCCTGGCCGCCGGCAACACGATCGTCCTGAAGCCGGCCGAGCTGACTCCGCTGACGGCGCTGCGGTTCGCCGAGCTCGTGCTCGAGGCGGGGCTGCCCGAGGGCGTCGTGAACGTCGTCGCTGGCCCGGGCCGCAGCTGCGGCCAGCGACTCGTGGAGCATCCGGACGTCGCAAAGATCGCCTTCACCGGCTCGACCGAGGTCGGCCGGTCGATAGCCGCCGCGGCCGCGGGAACCATCAAGCGCGTCACGCTGGAGCTCGGCGGCAAGTCGGCGAACGTGATCTTCGCGGACGCAGACCTCGAGGCTGCCGCCGCCGCGGCTCCGATGGCCGTGTTCGGCAATGCCGGCCAGGACTGTTGCGCGCGGTCGCGGATTCTCGTCCAGCACGAGGCGCTCGACCGCTTCATGGAGCTGCTCGAGACCGCGGTCAAGGCGATCCGCGTCGGTGACCCGCTGGACGAGGCGACCGAGATGGGCCCCCTGATATCGGCCGGCCAGCTCGAGACAGTCACATCCTTCATGAGGGACGACGTCTCGGTGGCGTTCCGCGGCAGCGCACCGGAGGGCCCCGGCTACTGGTTCGCGCCCACCGTGCTCTGCCCCGTCGGCCGCGGCGACCGCGTCGCCCGCGAGGAGGTCTTCGGGCCGATCGCGGCCGTGATCCCCTTCCGCGACGAGGCGGAGGCCGTCGAGCTCGCCAACGACACGATCTACGGGCTGTCCGGGTCGATCTGGACCCGGGACGGCGCGCGCGCCCTGCGCGTCGCGAGGGCGATCGAGACCGGGGTGCTCTCGATCAACGCCAACACCTCGGTGCGCGTCAGCACGCCCTTCGGGGGCTTCAAGCAGTCGGGCTACGGACGCGAGCTGGGGCCGCACGCGCTCGACGCGTACACCGAGCTCAAGACGATCTACTACGCGACGGGGGGATGATGAGCGCCACCGGAAGACTTCAGGGACGTGTGTGTGTCGTGACCGGTGCGAGCGGCGGCATCGGCGCCGCGACCGTCGAGCTCTTCCAGCGCGAGGGCGCGAAGGTGGTTGGCATGGACCTGCTCGACGGCGCCCCCGGCGACGTCGCGCTGCGCGTCGACGTGACCAGCGAGGATGACGTCGCCGGCGCACTCGCGCGCGTGAAGGAGGAGTTCGGGCGGATCGATGTCCTCTTCAACAACGCCGGGATCTCCCCGAGCGACGACGGCTCGGTGATCGAGACGACGCTCGAGGCGTGGGAGCGCGTCCAGAGCGTGAACCTGCGCAGCGTGTTCTTGTGCTGCAAGCACGGCATCCCCCATCTGCTCGAGAACGACGGGCCGCTGCGCGGATCGGTGATCAACACCGCCTCGTTCGTCGCGGTGATGGGCGCCGCGACCTCGCAGATCTCATACACGGCATCCAAGGGCGGCGTGCTCGCGCTCTCGCGTGAGCTCGGCGTCGAGTTCGCGCGCAAGGGCGTGAGGGTCAACGCGCTGTGCCCCGGGCCCGTCGACACGCCGCTTCTGAAAGAGCTGTTCGCGAAGGACCCGGAGAAGGCGGCCCGGCGCCTCGTGCACGTACCGATGGGCCGCTTCGCACGCGCCGAGGAGATCGCGCAGGGCGCGCTGTTCCTCGCCAGCGACGACTCGAGCTTCGTGACCGCGTCCACCTTCCTCGTTGACGGCGGCCTCAGCGGCGCCTACACCACGCCGCTGGACTGACGGTGCTCGGCCCGGTCGACCATGTCGGCTACCTGACCGATGACCTGGACGCGGCGCTCGATCGGCTGAGAGGCCTGTTCGGGATGGCGCTCGCGCGGCCCGTCGACCTGCCGCAGTACTCCCTCACCGGCGTGTTCCTGGGAGCCGGCTCAGGGGTGGTCGAGGTGTTCACGTTCACCGACCCGGCGCTGCTCGCGGAGCGCCTGCCGCGCCCCGGCCTCGCGTTCGACCATGCGGCGCACGAGGTCGCGGACATAGAGGCCGTGGCTCAAGCCCTGTCGGGATCAGGCGTCCGGTTCTCGGGCCCCGACAGGCGGGGGGAGATAACCGAGCCGGTGGTGCTCGGCGGCGTTCGCCACCTCTGGACGATCCCGGAGACCTGCGCCGGCCAGTCGCTGCAATTGATGCAGCGCTGAGGCGCGCGTGTCAGGAACGCGCCCGGGGGCGCGACCGTGCGTGGGGAGGCGATGAGTAGAAACCCGAGTGCCCGCAGGGCGCTCAGATGGTAGTTTTTGCCGGCGGCATCATGCCGCTACCGGAGCGAATCCCGCTTGTGTGTCGTGCGGGAGCCAGTTCAGCTCGGGCCGGGGGGTCCGGGATCACAAGGAGAATGGAGGATGCAATGACTGCAAGGACTCTCGCCGTGCGCGGAAGAGTGACGGCAACACTGCTGGTGGCCGGCGCGGTATTCGCGCTCGCAGCAGGGACCGCAAGCGCAGCGACGATCTACACCAACATCGGCTCGCCGTTGCCGGGCAACGTTCCCTCGGTCGGGTTCGAGGCGACGTCGACCTCGGAGTTCGGCGGACAGGTCTCGCTGGCCGCGGGCGCCAAAAAAGGCACGTCCGTGACGGTCGCGATGAGCTCCTGGGCATGCCAGCACGGCGGCGCGGAAGACGGCACGTGCGGCTCTGCTCCCGGATCCAAGTTCGAAGAGCCCGTGAAACTCAACATCTACAGGGTCGGCCCTGAAAACACTGTGGGTGCCCTGATCTTCACGACTCACAACACGTTCAAAATGCCGTACAGGCCGTCGGCCAACAACGTCAAGTGCGCCGAAGGCGAAAGCAAGGGCGGCTGGTATGACGCGTCCGAAGCGGCATGCCACCACGGCAAGCTGTTCAAGATCAAATTCAACCTCGGCGGCGTTCCGCTGCCGTCCACGGTGATCCTCAGCGTGGCCTACAACACGACCGACTACGGGTACGAACCGACTCACGTCCCCGGGCCGTATGACTCGCTCAACGTGGGCGTGACGGGCGCGGCGACCGTCGGCGGTCAGCCTCTCCCCGAAGACGCATACGTCAACTCCACGTGGAGCGCGATGTACAGCGGCCTCGGCACATTGGGCACGTTCAGCCTCGCCGGTGAATGGGGCGGCTACCAGCCCGAGTTCGAAATCAAGGGCAGCTAGAGAAGCGATGCGGCGCGGCTGCGCCGCCGGTCAGTCGCGAGGGGCCCCGTCCGGGGCTCCTCGCCGTTAACGGGCGCCCTCGCCGGCCGCGGCGAGGGCGAACGGGCTGCCCTCCGAGTCGCGGCAGATCGCCCAGCGCTCTCCCGGGTGGATCACGGTCCCGCCGAGCTCCGCGACGCGGCCGAGCGCGAGCTCGATGTCGTTCACCTCGAAGTACGGGAGCGAGACCGTGTCGCCGGGCCCGGTGCCGCGCTCGTGCACGCCGACGACGGTGTCGGAGTTCGCGGTCTGCCATCCGCGGCCCTGCTCGGCCGAGCGCGGGGTCAGGTCCTGGCCGAGGATCCCTGACCAGAAGCGCAGGGCGCGGGCCGTGTCGTCGGCCGGGAACTCGATCAGTGCGGGTCTCGCGCTCGGCATGCGCCCGACGATAGCGGGGCTCTCACGTCGTAGGGCTAGTCGATGACGAAGGCAACCTCGTCCAGCACACACCACGACCAGTTCTCGCCGGGCTCGATCGAGCTCATGATCGGGTGTCCCTGCGCGGCATGAGCGCTCGCGTGTTTGTTGGGAGAGGAGTCACAGCAGCCGACCTTGCCGCAGGTGCGGCACACCCTCAGGTGCACCCAGCGGCCGCCGATCTTCAGGCACTCGTCGCAGCCGGGGACATCGGCCCGCGCGGGTACTTCCATCACCGTCACCTGATCGAGGTGCTCACACGTGCTCGGGCTCATCGCTCATCTCCTGTTCGCTTGCGGGTTCGTCGCCGTCACCCTCCCTGCTCAGCTCGAGCGGCAGCCGGACGTGGAACACGGTCCGGCCGGGCTCGCTGTCGACCGTGACGCTGCCGCGGTGGCGCTCGACGACTATGCGCCTCACCGCGTCCAGGCCGAGGCCCGTGCCCTGGCCCACCCCCTTGGTCGTGAAGAAGGGGTCGAAGATCCTGCCGAGGTCGTCCGCGGCGATGCCCGGGCCGTCGTCGGCGACGTCAACGCGCGCACAGGATCCCTCGACCGCCGTCGTCAGCGTGATCGTCCCGCTCTCCCCTAGCGCCCCTATCGCGTTGTCGATCAGGTTCGTCCACACCTGATTGAGTTCGCCGCCGTAGACGGTCAGCCTCGGCAGCGAGCGATCGTAGTCGCGCTCCACTCGGATCGCCGTGTGGCGCAGCTTGTGCCCGAGCACCGTGAGCGTCGTCTCAAGACCCTCGTGGATGTCCACCTCGACCAGGTCGCCGCGGTCCATGTAGGCGTACTCCTTGACCGCGCCGACGAGCGCGCTCATCCGCTTCGTCGCCTCGGCGAGCTCGTCCGCGAGGTTGCGCGCGGTGAGCGACGCGGCGACCCACCGCACCGCCGCCGTGGTCGCCGGTCCGGCGAGATCCGCGGTCCGCGCCAGCCACGCACGGTCGACCCCGGCGGACGCGAGCGGCTCTGCCAGGCGCCAGGGCTCCGGCACTCCAAGCTCCTCGAGCGCGTCGAGCAGCTCGTCCTCGGCGTCCGCCGCATCCAGCCCCCCGATCGACCCCTCCGAGCGCACGGCAAGCGCTTCGCGCTGGAGCTCCACGAGCGACTCGGCCTGACCACGCTCGATCCCCGACTCCACGAAATGCCCGATCGTGGAGGAGAGCACCTCGAGCGCCTCCGCCATGTCAGCCGCGGCGCGCTGCGCGGCCGCGGCCGGATTGTTCAGCTCGTGTGCGAGACCGGCGGCCATCGTGCCGAGCGAGGCCAGCCGCTCCCTGCCCTGCTCAAACGCGGTGACACGCGTGACGACCGGGCGCACCTGCCCCATGACGGTCTCGAAGACGGTCCTGTGCGCGAGCACGAGGTCGACAAAGTCAGCGGTCTCTATCGCCGCGAGCGTGACCGGCGTCGCCGCCTGCATCCGCACACCGGAGACGCCCCCCGTCAGCGCCGCGATCGCGCCGATCCACGTAGGAGCTGCGTGCTCACCGACCGGTGAGGCGCCGCCGTCCCCGTCGATCGCGAACGCCTCGAGCGAGCCCTCGAGAACCAGGCAGAACGGCTGGCCGGACTGCCCCTGGTCGGCGACGATGTCCCCCGCCGCCAGCGTGCGCAGCTCGGCCGCGGCCGCCCATCCCGCGAGCTCCTGCTCGCTGAGACCGTCGAACAGATCGATCGCCCGCAGCTGCTCGGGAGACGGCGCGCTCACGCGCTCGCCAGGTATTCGTGGATCAGCGACACCGCCATCGACCCCTCGCCCACCGCGCTCGCAACGCGCTTGATGGACCGTGCACGCACGTCGCCGGCGACGAACACGCCCGGCACGCTGCTCTCGAGCGGGTAGGGATCGCGCCGAAGCGGCCAGCCGTTCTCACGTACGTCCAGGCCGGCCAGAACGAACCCGCGCTCGTCGCGAGCGAGCACCCCGTCGAGCCATTCAGTCCGTGGCGCCGCGCCGATGAAGACAAAGCACGCGTCGACATCCTCGAGGTGCTCGCGGCCCTCGGCTTCGCGGATCCGCAGCGAGCGCAGCCGGCCGCCCTCACCCTCCGCGCCAATGGCCTCGCAGCCGGTGCGCACGTCGATGTTCTCGATCGCCGCGATCTGTTCGATCAGGTAGTGGGACATCGACTTCGCAAGCGAATCCGAGCGAACCAGCATCGAGACGCGCGACGCGTATCCCGCGAAGTGGACAGCCGCCTGGCCCGCCGAGTTGGCGCCCCCGATCACGACGACGTGCTGGTCAGAGCATGCGCGCGCCTCGGTGAGGGCCGCGCCGTAGTAGATCCCGGCGCCGGTGTACTCGGCGAATCCGGGGGCGTCAAGCTGGCGGTAGGACACGCCTGAGGCGACCAGCACACAGTTCGCGCTGAGTGCCCCGCCTCCCGACAGCTCGATGAAGCGCCCGGCCCCCTCGGCCCTCAGCCCAACCGCGTCCTGAACCGTCAGCAGCTCGGCTCCGAGGCGCCTCGCCTGATCGGTGCCGCGCCGGGCGAGGTCCGATCCCGACAGGCCGACGGGAAACCCGAGGTAGTTCTCGATCCTGCTCGACTGGCCGGCCTGCCCTCCGGGGGCCTCGCGCTCGACCATCACGGTGCGCAGGCCCTCTGATGCTCCGTAGACGGCCGCCGCCAGCCCCGCTGGGCCGCCGCCGACGATCACCAGGTCGTAGTGCTCGGCCAGTGGCTGAGCGGTGATCCCGAGGCGGTCCGCGAGCTCGACTATCCCGGGGCGCTCGAGCACCGTGCCGTCCTCGAGCAGCGCAACGGGCAACCCGTCGTCGCCGACGCCGGCGACGGTCAGCAGCTCGCGTGCTTCGCCGTCGCGTTCGACGTCCAGCCACCTTGCGGGCACACGGTTGCGGGCCAGGAAGTCACGGAGGTCATGGGACTGCTTGGAGAAGCGGTGCCCGATCAGCCTCACGCCGCCGGCCTCCAGGGCCGAGCCCGACTCCCACGCGGTGAGCAGATCCTCAAGCACCGGGAACAGCTGCTCCTCGGGCGGGTCCCACGGCTTGAGCAGGTAGTAGTCGAGCGCGACCTCGTTGATCGCCTCAATCGCGGCGGCCGTGTCCGCGTAGGCGGTCAGCAGCACACGCCTCGCCTCGGGCGCGATCGTGCGCGCCTTCACGAGATACTCGGTGCCCGCCATTCCGGGCATCCGCTGGTCGGCGATCAGCAG
>Ga0209698_10003542_pt1 | contig 17353 bp, 29 predicted proteins | sample LitLauG_LLR_2012_FD_187203 | JGI IMG/M metagenome (GOLD analysis project Ga0209698, IMG submission 187203) | Freshwater sediment microbial communities from Pennsylvania, USA - Little Laurel Run_MetaG_LLR_2012 (SPAdes) (version 2) | ecosystem: Environmental > Aquatic > Freshwater > Creek >...
GTCAATGGTGTAGCGCCTGAAGTTTAGGATGTCCGCGCCACGCAGGTACAACGCCTCCAGCGTCCGCTGCGCCTCTCCGGTGTATTCCACGGGCACCTTATACTTTTTGATGATCTCATCGCGGAGTCCATCAAACCCGGCGTCCAAGTCGCCCTGTGCTTCAAGGTCAATGCACCCGGTGAGGAACTCCCTCTTCATCCTCTCGTATTGATCTCCCCGTATCACGTCGCGCAAGGTAGTCTTAGGTTCGCGTTCTTCCTGAGTTCCGGGCTTCTTACCAGCCGGAATCGCGGGAAATAAGAGAGGGAACCAGTCCTCTTGAAGCTGGAGCATCAGGAAGAGACAGTTCTTTCTGCCGTCCAAAATTTCTTCCTTTGACAGCCCGATGCGTGGCTCGGGGAATTCGGGGAAGTAATAGTTTGCAGCAAGCCTCGTCTTGCCTTCAAAGTACCGCAGTAGTCGCCCCAACGTCTGAACTGCCAGCGTGAGACTGCCTTCTGGGTACGTTACGTGAAGGTCAGAGCACGGGCACCAATCGCTTCCCTCGCGGAGCAAGCCGCAGGTGATGATGACGTCGTACATTGACGTACCATCTTTCTTCCGCTTCGGTTCGCGTCGGAGAGCGGTGACAGTGCCGTCGTCTCCCCCACGTTCGTCTGATGGGACGAGGTTCAAAATGCGTTCCCTCGGTGTACCTGCTGCGACTAATTCTGCGATCAGAACGTCAACACCCCAATAAGTGTTTGCCTCGTACTGAGAGCGCCAGCCAGTGTCCCGTGATGGGACGACGATCAGATGTTTTCCGTTCTTCTTGCGGCGAACCACAGCCTTAACCACCTGACTGATGGGGTTGTCCTTGTACTCCAACACGTCCACCGCCAAACTGCTAACTTCCAAAGTGTTGAAGTGCTCAATGAAATCGCGACGGTAAGTATGCAACGCTTCCCTGATCACCTCAGGAATCGTTGGAGTCCCGTCGCCGCGATAGTCAGTAGCAGTGGAAAGCGTCAGCACGGTTGAGCCGTCGTTATGCTTAGCGATAAAGTCAACGATCTTGCCGACCTCATTAGCCTCAGTCGCAATGTGATGGCTCTCGTCCAAAATTAAATGAAGATTCTGTATCGCCTTGAGGCGTTGAATGTGCGACATCCTCAGCCACGCTAGAACGAGGGCTTGATAGGAAGTCATGGCGAACATACCAAGATGCTTCCCCCGGCACAGTTTCGCGATCTTCTTGCGCGGTTGAGTAAGCAGCTTGACTAGCCTGTCAACAGAGCTTTCCTGACAGAAATTGTATTTCTTCTCAACTGCGATGTGGAACTGTTCTCCTAAGATTTCTATGGTGGTGTATTTCCCGTGACGCATGAAGAAGCCGTCAGCTATGTCAAGCTTCGGTACGGCGATGAGTTGAAGCCGACCAAACTGTGTGCCGACAATATCCAGAGTTGAGAGCGCCTTAATAAGGGTGCTTTTACCAGCGCCGGGTGGGCAGAAGAGTCCGTTGTAGTTATGGGTAATACGATTCGCTTTATCAATGAACTTGGCGAGACCCTCAAGTTGCCATTCATGAGGTGCGGAACCGACCAGCACATCCACCCCACGTTTGCGGGTTTCATGACGCTTCGCCGGGTTAGCTGTCGGGTTCTTAAGTTTCATCCAAGCCATAGCGAACCCCTCCACCCATAGTATACAGCCGGGTACCGGAAAATGGCTAGTTGTCGCATGCAAAAGTCAAGCGGGTCATTTCCTGAGTCGTAGATTCTTGGCACGTTTCTCTCCTTGAATCTTGTCGTATGCAGCCTCAGCTTGCGCCCGGCTGGTGGTGATTCCCTCTCTCGCCTGAGTCGCGATAATGGTTCGCACCATCAGTTCTCGGCGCTTCACCGGATCGCGCAGGATCGCCTTGATGTCCACACGCTTCATGCTTTTCGGTATCCGAAGTCATGCAGTTTGAAGGCGATGTTGCTGCTGTCCCGCAAGGCGCTGCGGAGCAGAGACCCGATACCGAAGCGGACGTTTTCCGCATGCAGCCGGGCGACTATAGCCTCCGCCTTTTCCCGGTCGTAGGCGTCGGTGTAGGTGATGCTCATGTACGAGATTCGCCCAGTCTCGGGGTCAATGCCGTAGTCTTCGCCGACGATGAAGCCAGCGGCTTGAAGTTCTTTCCGCAGGTTTGCAAATGTGAGGCGACCGATCCGCACGTTTTCAACCATCTGGTCAATGTTGTTCATCGCTGCTCCCTTTAAGTGTAACAGGCTCGCCTTGGAACACCCAGTACCATCGCATGCGCCCTTCGCCGGGAATCTCCACGGTACCCATGCTGCCGTGATTCGCGATCACGACGGCTTCAATGCCGCAGAACTCCACCCGGTCGCCGGGCTTGAAATTCGGTGTCTTCATTTTCCTGTCTTCCTTTCCAGTTCAGCAATTCGTTTCTTCAACTGTTCCTTCTCAGCTTGCAGCTTTGATGCTGGCATCATGTCACCGCTGCAAACCGGGCATGTGACGTGGAAGCTCATGCTCAGGCGGTCGCACTTCACGCATTGGAACGTCAGTTCCGGCTCGGTCGGCATTGAGGGACTGTCCGAGGCAGCGCACGCTGGTTCTTGCGCCCGGAGACGCGCCTTCATGGCTTCAACGGCTTTCTCGCGCTGCGCTTCACTCGGGTCAGGTAAGGCATCCTTGTGGCGGAACACCAGCCTACAAATTGAGTTGAAACGTCCCTGCCCAAACTCCGCAAGTTTTTCCGCATCAGCGAGTAGCATTTGCGATCTCCGAGAAAACGTCCAGCATCGCCGTGTCGCCCTGCTTCTCCCACCATTCCGCGTCGGAAGCTTTGCCTTTGTCGGCGTGTTCAATGGCACGACGGTAAGCGACGGACGCATCTTCGTTCCGAAGCTGCTGTGCAGCCCTGAACTTCTTCCAAAGTTCCTGTGAGGCGGTAACCATTATCGTTCCTCGTCGGCGAGTTCCGCTGCATGAATCGCGTCTTCCGGGTGCGGCTTCGGTGCGCCGACGTAGGATGGATTTGGGTACCACACGTCGCGGTCGGACAGAATCCAAGCCTGTTCGGGATGGTCAGCGCCGTAGTTCCGGGCGTATTCGCGGTCAGCTTCGCCCGGTGTGGCAAGGTGTTCGGTGAAATGATCTTCGTTGTCAAAGCCAAACATTAGCGGGCCTCCAGTTGAAGGATGCGGTTCTTCATCCACTCAATTTCCTCGGCTTCGGACAAACCTTCCGGCATTCCGGCAGGACGGTGACTGTTCTTGTAGCCGTCGCTTTGCTGTGCCGGAGTTGACACGAAGCGGAACGGCGCATCGTGCTTGCCGATGTTGATGTCAATGTACCAGCCGACGTCAAAATAGTCGGACTGAATATCGCTGCGGTCATGGTTGCCGACCATCATCGCGCCCTTGATGCTCTCAAAAATTTTGAGTAATTTGCCGCTGTAGTGCCCTTGCAGGTTGTGTTCGTTGAGGGAAATGTAGGACAGTTCGCCCTTGTCGCGGGTCTGTGAAACCATGTTCTCTTTGATCAGGTCAACGTCCGCTTGGCGGATGGTCAGGACGAGGGTGCTGTGGTGCCTCACGGCGAGGCTGTACTTCCAGTTCGTCGGCATGACCTTCGCGATTTCCACCGCGAGACGCGCCTTACCTTCTTGGTTGATGTAAGCCATTATTCAGCCCCTTCTGCGGAAGACTTTTCCTGACGAGACTCGTTCTGGCGGAGCACAGCAAACGTCCTGTTCACGAGTTCGGAAAATGCACTGTTGCCACGACCGAAACTCTGCTGTCCGGGCTGTCGGCGATCAACGGAACCGGGGCGGGGTGTCTTGCGTCGGTCGGTAGCCATCAGTCGTTCCTCCACTCATAGTATACAGCCGAGGGGTGGAAAACGTCCAGTGGCATGTGCTTTGAAATCAGTAATTTGCAGAAGATAGTGCGGCCCCAGAACGGAGCCGCACGCCGGGCAACGGAGGGAATTACGCCGTAGCGGTTTGCGAGGTCGGTTCTGCGAACGTCAAGCCGTCAACGGTTGGGACAACCAATCCGCCTTCGGCGTCGGTCTCTGCCGGAAACGTCAAACCCGTTGAAGCGCAGCGGAATGCGTGTGAGCCGTCTTCAAGTTCAACGATGTTCCATTGAGTGCAGTTGCCGTAAGTCAAAATCTTTTCCATGGTGTTCTCCTTTTTAGTTTTTGTTGCAGTACGGACAGTCAATCTTTGGGATGTCCCCGGACTCCGCCTGCCCCACGGTGACAGGAGTCGCATGCACCATTTGAGTGTCCCTGCACCAGTAGCAGGTCAAGGGGCACACGGAACCTGACGGCACGAGGACGGTCTTGGTGCCGTCGCGAAGCTGCTGGTCAAGCGTAACGATGAAGTTATCGCCAGACTCCCCGGTGATCTTCCCGGTACGCTGCGTCGCGAACAATTCGGCATACTCCGCGTCGGACGGTCTACTCCGAAGCATATCTTCTGCGGCGAATATGACGACTTGGTTTAGGGCGTATGCCATGGTCTCCCCTTCCATCAGTTAGATGCCTCTCCCGCGCCCTCAGGCTCAAGTTTATTTCTTGATCTTCAGCGCCATCCCGAGGCGCAGGGCGACGACCGCGACGAGCACGGCGCTGCTCTTGTAGAACCACGGGTTTGAAAAATAATAGGGCGTCCCGATGTACTCCCGCATGTGCAGGACGCAGTAGAAACCGTAGGCGCACAGCCCGATGGCGACCAGCGCCAGCTTGCGGATCGTCATTTGTTCCTCGGTTCTGGCATAGAGGTCATGATCGGCGGAAGATTTTCCAGCCACGCCAGCGTCTTGCGGGCCTTCTTAAGCTCCTGCCGCACTTGCTTTTTAAGCTCAGACTTCGATGATCGCTTTTTTGCCACGGTACTTGACCTCCGCCTGCGCCACGAAATAGGCTCGGGGCTGCCTTGCCTTGGGGTCGTACACCGTTTCGGCGACGACTTTGCCTTCGTGCATGATGACCAGCTTCTCCGCCCCGAAGCACCCACGGCTGTTGTGCGCCGTCCAGACGTTGGGGTTCCCGCGCTGCATCGCGACGCGGTTGAAGTGAAGCTTCGTCTTAAGCTTTGACTTCATTGTTCTCGCTTCCGTCCGTCTCGGGGTCAGGCTCAATGAAAGCCCCCAACCCGATGCCCTTCTTGCCGCTGCGGGCGCGGTAGCGGCGAATCTTGGTCGCGAGGTACGTGTTGCCGCTGTCTGGCACGCTGCGCAGGGCGGTCTCAAGGCTGATGATGTTCTCTGCCAGCGCTTCAATTCCCTTTTCCACCCAGGCGTTCGGACCGATGCGGTGCGGGCCTTCCTGCCAGATCAGTCCACGAGCCGGAACCGTGATGCCGATGTTGTTGAACACCATGCCGATGTACTGCGCGACGTTGAACGATCCGCCCTCGGGGCCGTAGACGATGACTCCCCCCAGCAGTCCGTCGAGCTTGGAGTTGTAGGTGAGGGGCGTCAAGTTGTCAATCCAAGTCATCAGGATCGGCGGTGGTGCGAACCAGTAAACGGGCGTGGCGACGATCACGGCATCTGCCCATTCAAGCTTGGCAGACCAATAAGGGTCGGGCTTCCAGCCCTCCAGCTTCCCGGTGATGGGTTCCACCGGGTGTTCGTGCAGCCGTATCACGTCCAGTTCCGCGCCGAGGGAGAACACCTTCGTAGCGAAGATGCTCAGCATTTGTTCCGTGTGCCCGTCAAGGACGGGCGAGGCGCTGATGCAGAGAATCCTGATCGGCGACGACGCACCTTTGTCTTCAATCTGCACGTCCGCCATAGTTACCTTTCAATTTCTATCTTCACCACAGGGCACAACTGGGAGTCCAAGTTGACATCGTTTGGCTCTTGCCACTCAAACCGGACATCTAGGCTCAGTTTCTTGGCGTCCGGGTACGTGTCTTTCAGCCCACTAATGAGCTTGGAGACCGCATCCATGCGCTGTACGCTTCTGCTTGCCATAAGTTACCTCAGTGCGTTAATGACGTCGGCAAGTCCCCCGAAGAAGACAATGATAATGACCACCGTCAACACCGGATGTTCGCCCATGAAATCCAGAATTTTCTGCATGTTCTCCTCAGTACGGCATCAGTTTCGTTGTTGACGAAACGATGTGAATCTTGACCGCGAGATCGCAGCCCCCGCAGAACAGCACCAAGAAAATGAGAATTGAGAGGATCGGATGATCCAAGATGAAATCTGCGATCTCGTCTAGTATCCTCATTTTATTTCCCAATTTGTCGCACAGGGCTGGTTAGGTTCAAACGTGACTGTCAGCCTGTACAGATAACCCGGTTTGAAAGTCTTACGCTGATCTCCGCACAACCAAATGCTATCATCTCGGTGACCGAACTTCAAGTGCGTAGACGGCACTGCCAAGTCGTTGTTGTCACCGCCCTTGGTCGGGTAGTAGTAGACCGACGTCAGAAGTTCGTTCCAGTATGTTGAGCCGTAGTACGGAGGCTCCTCCGCCTTTGGCTCGGGCGCAGCCTGTTCTTGCTTCGGCTGTTCTTCCTGCACCACGGGTGCCGTGGCAATCCTCGTCTTTACAGACGGACCCGGTCCAAGCGTTCGTGGAGTTGGCGCGTCGCTACAGGCAACGCAGGAGAGGATCAAGAAGGCGGCATATCCCAAGAGCAAGGACTTGGTCGCGACGAAGAACCAGTCCAGCAGCGTGAACTTGGAACCATCCTTAAAAGTGGTAGAAATCACTTTTCACCTCTCGGATAAATTCTACCATATCCGGCTGCGTCATAACCTTGTCGCCCATCTGTGACCAGCACAATCCGCGTTCAATCAGATCGTAGGTCCTCACGATGGTCGCGCCGTTCAAGGGCTGGTACGTCCCGCCATTGGTCGCAAGCTGCTCGCTGGGAATCTGGAGACCTGGCGTGGGCGTCCCGTTGACGTCAAACTCGCGCCCCAGCGCCCAGATATGGTCGGCAATGGAGGCGGCCGCAGAGATGTCGTGCGTGACGACAATGACCGTGTTCAGCCCGTCGCGATTGGCGACTTTCATGATCAGGTCGGTCGCCTTGCCTTCAACGATGATGTCAAGCCCGGAGAACGGTTCGTCCATGAGCAGGTAGTGCTCGGAACACAGGATTTGCTGGATAATGGCGATGCGCTGGCGCTGTCCGCCCGAAAGCTGTGATGGGTAGAGGTGTGCCTTCTCCGCCAGCCCGAACTCGTTGAGGAACTCCATGATCTTGTCGTGCGCAACCTTGGAATCCTTTTCCTTGCGTCCAGCGGCGAGCGCTAGGTTTCCCATCACCGTGCGGTGCTCAAACAGTGGGTAGTTCTGGGCGACGACGCCCACCTCGCCAGCCTGCACGGGGGTAGTGTCGTGGTTGACGTAGACCGCGCCGGAGGTCGGCTTGTTCAGCCCGGCGATGATGCGGAAAAGCTGGGTCTTGCCGATGCCCGAGGGGCCGATGAATCCGACGACTTGCCCTTGGATGTGCTCGGGGCGCTCAATCTTCTTCACCTCGGCGCTGACGTTTTTCAGGATAGGACGGCTGCCCGGCTCCTCTTTTTCAAGGAACCGGAGACCGTCAGCGGAGGCGGAAAGCCCGACGTTATCAATCTTGAGAAGCGTGTCGCTGTAGCTGTATGGGTAAAGGGCTGGCATTTTAGGCGCTCTCCACGTCAGTGACGTTGCCAAGGGCATGCGAGATCACAGTGCCACAAGCTTGGCATTTCAGGTAAGTTCGGTTCGCGTTGTACCGCTCGTGCAGTACAGGTTCAAAAATCGGAAAGCCATTTTCTCCTGTGGACTCACGCCACGCTTCGGCGTTCAGGCAGTCCTGATGCGTGACATGAATCTCCAACGAAAGGTGCGTTGGTGCTACGGTTATTTCAGTTGACATCGCCATCCCCACTCCGGGCAATGAAGCTCCCGGTCATCTTCGGCGGGGGTCCCCAGCCGAGTTCTTCATCAATCTCTGCGCCCGTCGCCTTGTCAAACATGTACCCGACGCCGCGAGGACCACAGAGAATCTCGGTCTCGGTGATCTCCGTGACTCGCAGTTCCATCGGGATCGTCCCGGCGAGCATGCGCGTTACTGTATCTCCGACCTTCAGTTCCATTTGTGAAACTCCCCGTTAGGGTAAACGATGGCGAACGATGCGTCGCCCTTGTTCTCTTCCGTGAAAGTCAGTGCTTCTTCCAACGTGCCGAAATCCGTGAGCGGAAGTCCACCCTGCCCCTGTGTTGCCCAGATGACATACCTCTTGGTGATCTTGGACAGCACCACAGCCTCAAACTCGGTATCTGGCGACATTACTTGCGCTCCGATCCCAGTGCGGCGTATGGGCAGCACAGGCGTTTCGTCGCCCCGATTCCGTAATCTTGGAACAGCCCCAGCAGCAGGATGGTGATCTGGATGGCGAAGACCGCCGAGAGATAGAAGTGCTTGTTCGCCGTGCTCAGCATGGCTCCGATACCGCCCTCGCTGCGCACCATGGACTCAATCATGGTCAGCATCATCCAGCCGATAGCCGCGTTCTGCCGCAGCACGTCAAAAGCTTTGTCAATCTGCCCGAGGACGACCACTTCCCACACCGTGCGCCACGGCCCCATGCGCAGCGTGCGGGCGAGGTCGTACTGCTCTTTCGGGATCGCCGCGATGACGTCCGCCATCCCGGTCACGAAGAACACGGAGATTGAGAACACGAGAAGCGACAGCTTGAGTTGGTGCCCGCTGCTAGTTGCCACGGTGAAAAAGAAACTCAGACCCATCATGGACAGGAAGCGCAGCTTGGACAGGAAGGTGACGATGGGACGGAAGCCAGCGAGCACGGTCAGGTACGCCAGCCCCAGCGATATAATGCAGGAGATGCCGATGGCTTGGAGGTTCGCGTAGAAGCTGGTGATAAGCTCGCTCGGCAAACCCTGGAACCACTGCTCAACGAACGCGGTCCAGACTTCCTTGATGGTGGGCAGTAGCGCGAACGGGGAGAACGCCCACAGCAGGATGAAGAACGCCACTTCCGCCGCGACGATGACCTTGATCGTGGACTTAGTGACCGATTTGTTGGGTGTGAATGCTGCTAGAATTTCGTTCATATAGCCCGGCTCTCTGTTCTAAGTTGGCGGGGAGTATGGACTCCGCAGCGTCCCTCGCCGTGTCGCCCCTCCCAATAGTCCGCTACGACCACCAGAAACTTGCTGACCTTCAGACAAAGCATGCCAGCCTTCCGCCATCGTCCGTCGCGGACGTAGCGAGCGGTGCATAGCGAACCGCAGCGTCTTGCTTCCCTCTTGGTCACTTCTTCCTCTTTGCCGTGAACCGGGCGACGTGTATGGCGAGCGTCCCACCCGCAGAGATGACCAGCTTGCCCAGAGCCTCGGCTTCGTTTCTGCCTGCCTCCCAGACTTCGGGCTGGTCGGCTAGGTACGCCCTGTAATCGTCAGATCGCTTCTCAACTACGACGTCGGTTGTGGGCACGGTGCGCTCCTACCAGTTTGATGCCGCCTAAGACGAAAAGGGGTCGGAATTTTTTGTTCCGACCCCTCGCGTTCCCCCGATGGGTTAAGGCTTAGTTGCCGACCAGCGTGATTTCCACGCGGCGGTTTGCAGCCTTGCCAGTCGCCGTGCTGTTGTCGGCGATTGGGTTCTGTGAGCCGTGTCCCGCCGTCTGGAAGCGCTTCGTCGGGAACGTGCCGGGATAGTTGCGCTGGAGGAAGGTCTCCACCGATTGAGCGCGGGCTTGTGACAGTGGGATGTTGACCGTGTCGGAGCCAGTGTTGTCGGTGTAGCCGTCCACCTTGATGAACAGTCCGGTGATCGCCAAATTGTCCTTCAGGTCGCGGAGTTGAGCCTCGCCCGCTGGGGTGAGGGCACCGCTGCCAGTCTGGAACTGAATGTTGTACGAACGATTGGAGACGGTAGCGCCGGAAGCTTGCGACGTGTAGTCCACGGTCGCGGCTTCGGAACCAGTGTCGCCCTCGCCGGACAGGATAGCCTGTGCTCCGGTGATGTACGACTTGTCTTCAACAGTCTTGACGTCGGGAATCGGAGTCTCTTTGAACAACGTCGGGTACTGTTGGTTGTCAATGTTCGCAAACACCGTGTAGGTTGAACGGAAGTTGTCGTTTGAACCGGGTTTCAGACCGAACAAGATCAGGTTGTCGTCAAGGTTGTTGACCGCCGAACCGCCGAGGGGCACGATGCTGCCCGTCTGTGGGTCTTTGAAGTCCACACCCTTGTAGTAGTTGTACCAGAACGCGCCGTTGTGGCTCTCGTTGTCGCCCTCGTCGTTGTAGACCTTCGTTGAAATGACCGCAGCGGCCTTCAACGATTGGTCAAACGCCTTCACCTGGTCGCCGCCCTCAAACGTAGCCGCGATCAAATTGGTGATCTCATCGCGGTTGTCAGCGAAGAACTTCGCCGGACCGAGGAATACGGCTGGCATCTGCGAACGATACTGCTTGGACGATACGACCTTCACCAAGCCGCCCTTCTGCTTGGCTGCGGTGACGTCGCCCGGAGTCCACGTCACGATTGCGTTGACGCAGGCGTGCTTGGTTTCCCCGGTCGGGTGCCCGTCTTTGACGACCTTGCGGTCTTCGCACTTGCCAGCGACATAGTCGGACGCGGCAGTGTTGTAGTCGGGGGCGTTGACCCAATTGATGGCATCCGGGTCATAGGTGTGCTCGTCGGGGTTGTTCGGGATGTTGTTGTCGGCAGCCCACTTCATAGCGATGTTCCAATCGCCGTCACGGAGCACGCCTTCCACAACGATGCCCTTGGCATTCACAGGGTTCTTTTTGATGGATGGGTCAGCCATGAAGGCGTCTTCACCACGGCTGTAGCCAGCCGCGCCGATGACCTTCACGAGGTATTGAGGTCCGAGCTTCGCAAGCTGGGGGTTGACCGCAGCCGCGAATTGCCCGGAGCCGTCGCCCATGATGATCACGAAGTTAGCGCCCGTGGAGCACTGGGTGGCTCCGTCGTGCAGTTCCTTCGCGCAGGCGATCAGGTCTTCCTGCATTTTGTTGGTGTCATCCTGACGGGTCAGCATCAGATTGACGTTGCGCTTCGCCATCAGCGAACCAGTGGTCGTTGTCGGTCCACCATTCGCAAACAGCAAGCCCATCTGAGCATTCCATTCCCAGATTTCGCCACGAACCAGCGTGTTCTGCACGGTGGCAGCGGAACTGGTCGGGATCGCAACGGGGGCGACGTTGCCGACTTGGGCATCCTTCACATCGGGAAGGATCGCCTTCTGCGGAACCAGCGCCTTCATGATGCCGGGGGTCGGAATCCACCCGTGTTCGGCGGCGGTGCGGAGTCCGAAGATCACTCCTAGTACGAGAACTACCACCAAGAAAATCTTGGCTTGCGGCTTGATATGTCCTGCCATTTTACTGTTCCTCCCTTTCAAAGAGTTTGATGCAGCATCAGCCCGGTAGGTCGCAATGACTTCCGGGCTGAGACCTTAGTGCTTGAACATGTCGTTGAAGTCAGTGGTGCTTGTCCCGGTGCTGCTGGTTCCTGCTGCGACGCCGCGAACCTGCGGCCCTCTCGTAATCGTGGGAACCTGCCCGCTGGCTGCAAGTGCCTGCTCAAGCTGCGAGACGGCCGACGGCTTGGTGGCGGACTCGTCAAGCTTGTTGCCCAGCGTCGTCATAAGTTCCTTGCGTGCTATGGCGGCGTTGGCACTGTTTTCCACATCAATGTCCAGCAACATCTTGTCCGACATCTTGTTGAATTCTTGGATTTCCCCGATTGTCTGCGCCGCGTCGTCGGTCAAGTACTCAATGGCACCGTCCACGAGCTTCAGTTGTTCAGGGTCGCCCTTCAAGAGGCGGACGCCGATGCCGAGGGTCTTCTGGGCTTCCAGAATCGCTTCGCGCTGTGCGGCGTAGAAGTCCACCTTGATCTTCATGCGGTCAATCTTGGCGTCAGACACGCGGCTCCAGTGACGGAACTTCTCCAGCATGTCGGCGGTCTGCTTTTCCAACTCCTGAAGCTGCTGGATGCCTTGGTATTCCAAGCCAGCCTGCGACTCCCAAGTCTCTTTCTGGAGCTTCGCCGTTTCGGCGTCGTCGGAGGACTTGAACTGCCCCGCAGCGATGCGGCGTCCAAGTTCGTCTGCCTTGCCCATCAACTGCTGGACGAGCGCCGTCTTCGCAGCGATCTTGGCTGTCAGCTTGTTGTCCGACCCGGCGAACTTTTGGACGGTCTGGTCAAGTTCACGCTTCGCGGTGACCATGTCGTCAAGCTGATTCTTCAGGATACCGATGGGGTCAATGGTCGTGTAGCAGGTAGCGATGCCCCGGCAGATTGACTGGAAGATGTTCTTCGCGAGCGTCTGCACGGTGCCGTTCATCACGATGTAGACCAAGCCACCAAGAACAAGGGCGCTGAGACCCAACTCAATCAAGTGATTGGTGAAATCCACCAAGTCCGCGACGAGGTTGGTGAGGAAAGGCAGGGCGATGTACAGCCCGTAGATTCCGGCAGCAGCGAGGAGACCCGTCAAGAGCATTCCGGGCTTGCCTTCCTTCTTGTCCCAGAAAGACTTCGACGAGAAATTGCTAAGAGGCGATGGCGTTGTGCTCATTTTGTCCTTTTCATCCTTTCAATTCAAACTCAATTTTTGAAGCCGATCTTTACCGGAGCAGCGAAGCGACTTGCGCCTTCTGCGCCGCGATCTCTTGCGCCCTGCGCTGTTCAGCCAGCCCGTATTGCGTCACTGCGTTGGCATGGCTGGCTGTCTCCGACGCCAGCTCCGTCTGAAGCTGTGCGACTTGGCTGTTGAGGGTTTCAATTTGCTGCTGGATGCTGGTGATCTTGGTCTGGCGAGCCGTGATCTGGTTCGCTTGCACGCCATCGGCGACTCGCTGGAAGGCGGTCGCGTCACTGTCAAGCGCGGCGGAAAGCTGGTCAAACGTGGCGAGAACCTGGTCGGGGGTGATGCTGTCAAGCTTTTGCGCTTGGTTGATAGCCGCTTTGAAGCGGGCGTTCTGGTCGGCGATGACGCCTTCTAGGGCGTCGTAGTACCGAATGATCGCCTTGCCTACCGGGGTGGTGTTGAAGTTCGTCTTGGCGAGGACGGACTGGTAGACCTTTTCGTCAAGAACGGTCGTGTTTGGAACGGAGAACGGCGAACCGGATGGAGCCGGAGCCACCGCCGCGCCCGTCCCGGTGGAGAATGACGGGGGGAGATTGAATGCCGGGTGCGTGGCGGGAGTACCTGTCGCGGGTTTGGCAGCCGGGGTTGGTGTGGCGTCTTCCTCAATCACGAGGCTCTTCGCTTGGTGAATCAACTGTGAAAGTGACATAAAATTTTGCTCCTGTACAGTGAGATTCAAGTCTACAGCAAAACGATGCAAAATTTCTACTGTTTTTTAGGCTCCTGAGCCTCCACGTCGTAATAATCGTGGATCGTATGGTTGTAAAACTCGGTCATGGCGGGGATTTTCGCGTCGGCCTTCACGAATCCGGTCGTATCCTCCGACATGAAGGACTTCAGAAACGTCACAAGCTCTCCGAAAAGCTCGGGGTCCGTGATCCAACGTTCGTGGTACTCGTCGCCGTCTCTCCCAGCACTGTTTACCACCATCACAGGCTTGTTGTCAAACCAGACTGTCTGCAAGGTCCAGCCGCGCCTGCCGTCGTAGTCGTGGTCAACCAACGTCCGGGTCTCCATGCGCTGCGTTTTCTCAACGGCGTCCAAGTCTAGGTCAAAGCCGTTGCCGATCTCGTCTCTGAGATGCACGCTGACTGCGTGCCAAGAGCCGTAGTCCGTTCGGGTAGGCTTCAAAGCGTAAAGCTCGGTGGGGGTGAACACCTTCTGTGCGCAGTACTTTTTGGTCTTTCGGTAGGAAGCGTCCAATTCAGCTAGATCGGTACCACTGACGATGATGCGACCCCGGTGCTCGTCGGTGAAAGCGCGATAGTGCAGGACAAGCTCACCGCCCGGTACGTGTTCCGTCTTCGGGTAGGTTCTGACGAGCTTTCCGTACTCTTTGGTGTCTAGGCCGTGCATCAAGTCGTGCTGGAGAAGATTGAAATCCATTCTGGTGGCAATTTCCAGCGGCTCCTCGTGTTCATTCCAGACGAACGCCTGTACTTTGGTTTCTTCTGCCATAGATCAGCCCATTAGTTAGATGCCGGAGGTTCGGACTTTGATGCAGCCCTCATCTTGGCAAACTCTTCCTGTTCCAGCTTCCCTGCCGGACAGTCGTCGGTGTGCCGGAACGGGGCGCTCTGCAAGATGTTTCCCCACTCCTTGCAGAACACACACTCCATGTGGTAGCTCTCTCCGCCGTCGTCGGTGGGAAGCATGCGGTACGGATTTTGCAGGTCAGCCATTTTACTCGTAGTCGCGAATGCCCTTGCCGACCGGGAAGCGCGGCTTGCCAGCGGGCGTAAAGTTCTGGTACTGCACCGTCAGTTTCTTACCGCGCCAGAGTGAGTGGTCTTTGAAGTACTCTTTCAGCTTGGAGGTTTTGCCCTTCGGCTTCGCCGTGAAGCGTTCGCCTACCACTCCCCCTTGAACCTCGTACTCTTTTGTCACCACGCACCAAAAGGAACCGACGTGACCCGAGAGGCGACCGCTGCCTTCCTCAAAGTCTACGATGGGAAATTCGCCGTCCACCATGTCCTTGCATTTCTGGAGATCGTAGCTGCGCTTGTTCACGTACAGGGAGTCGGCGTTGCGAAGCATTGAACCCTCAAAGCCTCGCTCCAACATCTGAATCTTGAACGCCTCAACGTCAGCGGCAGTCTTGACATCGTGCGTCTCAACCAGCACAAGCGTGTCGTTCGGTGTGATGTTGTCCTTGAGCCATTGGGTGCGAGCACGAAACGGCTGGTCATTCACGGTGTCGTAGAGCCACAACTGCACCAGTTCGTGCCCCTCAACAGGTTCGTCTGGGCGGACAAGTTCAATGATCGTGTCAAAGTCCTGACGATACTCGTGGTTGTATAGTTCGCCGTCAAGAATCATGTCGCTTACGGGGATGGCTTCAATGGCGGCGATAATGTGAGGAACAGACTTGATCGGCTTGCGGGTGCGCGTCCACAAGGTGCAGACGCCGTTCTTCTTGATGGCGATGCAGCGGATGCCGTCCATTTTCGGCTGTCCGAACGCCGGGAACTTGATCTTCTTCGCATCCTTTGTCAGGACACCATTCACCGAATACTTGTGAGCCAGCATCGGGTCAATGCCGCCCTTGATGATCGCATCACGTTCTCCGGCTTCCGCCGCCTCAATACTGTCAACGTAGCCCTTTTTTAACTTCTTCGTCCAGCTTGACTTCGCTTCCCGTTCAGCTTGCTGCGCGGCGCTGGTCGCGTTGGACTGCCCCGCGTTCTTGCCTTCCTTGATGACGTCGGTCGTGACCTGCGGGCTGTCCGTGCCCACTTGGCCGTAGGTGGTTATGATGGCGTTGCCTTCAACGGAGATCGTCCAAAACTGAATCGCGCCCGTGCTGGTCTTTTTGTAGAGGGTGGGGTGAGTCATTTGCCCATTATCCCATAATCGGCTTGTAAGCGCTATAGATGATTCGCGCCGAGATTGCCGCAACGGTTACTACCACCATCAGGGTAATCAGAAAATCCACGGGAATCAGGAAGAAGTTGAGCAGCGGGACAGCGTACATCCACGCCGGACGCCACCCTGCGTCAAGGAGCCAAGGCTGGTACACCAGCAGGAGGAACGCGCCGATCCAATGGCTCGTACACCACGGGCAGGAAAGCATCTCTTCAAGAAACGGCGAACTTTTCTCCAACCAGGCATGGAACGAATTGAGCAGAGTTGACTTGGTGATGAACAGGCTGATCGCCCCGGTCGCGATGCCGATCACGATCACGTGGTACAAGGTGACAAGCGGTTCCACGAAATGCACGTATATCCCCACAGAATCACTCATGAGAATTCAACCTTCCGATACTTGGCTACGTATGCACGGACGGTTTGTCTGTCTGCGTTGCGTTGGGCGTCCACAGTGCAAGCAGCACAGTTTCCGTGGCGGCAGGGCGAGCAACTGCACCCGTGATTACAACGGTCTACAACGCTACGATCCTCACTGCCAAGATCAAAAGAGACAAACTCAAAGGGAGAACCGAAACTCCATATTTCCCGGCAGGCTTGGTCAGCGGCGATCTTCGTAATCTCGCCGAGAAGTTCTTCCACATTCGGAAGTTCAACAGTCGTGGGCGTAATACCACCCATCTTCGGTGTTTTGGGGTCGCCAATCTCCGCGATTCGCTCCTCGCGGGGAGGCACTACTGTTTTTTTGATCTGTTTTCCCATACCGTAAGGCAGCCCTAGTAGCCTTCTGTGGTGTTGCCCAAACCCCATCAGCGGAACCCGCCCCTTCTCGGTGGTGAGAAGCAGCCGCAGTCACGCTGCTCCTGCGAGTACTTCTCCGGGTGTTCGATGATGTCTATTTCCCTTAGGATGTCGTCCACTTCGCCGATGTTAATGTCAAGATCGGTCTTCGGCCCAGTGTCCTCCTGCGGACGAGGCTTCTTTTCCTGTGGTCGTTCAATCCGTTTTTGACTCATCAGTTCAGCCTTGACTTGTCTGTCTTGGGAACGTTGATCACCATTACCTGTTCCTGCTGCGGACGGCGCTCTTCTTGCTTCGTCACTATGGTCTGCCCGTTGTGGCACTGCTCGATGGACTTCACGTCCAGCTTACCGTTCTCAATGAACTCGCGAAGCTCGTCAAAGTGGTTCATGCCATACTGTTCTTTCTGCATCCGTTCAAGGGCGTTGTCAAAGTCCGACTGCGTCAGCCCGAGAACCGCCCGGAGGGCGTTGACGTCGCTGGAAATCTTCACGAGTTCGTCGTAGCCCATGCCGTTGACGGCGCGTTCGCGGAGGCAGCGGTCTATGGCGATGGCGGAGGCACGTTCGACGATCCCGGCGATGAGGGCACCGGACGCGAGGCTTCCGAGTCCGAACGTTGAACGTCCGTTGTGTTCGGTTTCGATGAAGTATAGGGGGAACTTGTCATCGGCGTACAGGGACTCTACCGTCGCCGAGACGAGCTGTTCCTTGCTCACGCCCTCGGCCACGGGGACGCCGCGCATGTGTATGTTGAAGATGCTCTGCGCGTTCTCCTTGGTCGGCGGAGCTACGTAAATCTTGCGGTCTATGCGGCCGGGGCGGACGATAGCCGGGTCTAGGATGTCGGCGCGGTTGGTAGCGAGGATCACGAACACGCCGCTGTCCTCTATGCCGTCCATGCGGGCGTTGAACATCGGCACGATGGTCTGCTCCATGCCGGAGGTCGTGCGCATGCCTCGCCGGATGAGGATGGCGTCGGCCTCGTCGATGAATAGGACCGCCGGGTAGCCGTGCTTCCTGAAG
>Ga0209698_10003543_pt1 | contig 17352 bp, 10 predicted proteins | sample LitLauG_LLR_2012_FD_187203 | JGI IMG/M metagenome (GOLD analysis project Ga0209698, IMG submission 187203) | Freshwater sediment microbial communities from Pennsylvania, USA - Little Laurel Run_MetaG_LLR_2012 (SPAdes) (version 2) | ecosystem: Environmental > Aquatic > Freshwater > Creek >...
CCGTATAATTCACCAACGTGACTCAGTATCTTGCGATCCCGCGACAGAACCGGGAGCGGTTGGGTACGCTCCTCCGGATCGAACCCGTTCCAAATCAGTTGAACCTTGCCGTTTAGGGAAGGGAATTTTTCTCGCCATCTAGCCATTGCCGCATCGGTATTGGCAATTACGGCGTCCGGGAATCAGACGTGGAAAGTGACTCCGTTAAAGTAAGCGGGGTGATCGGCAGGAATTTAGAGCGGCAGTATTCGCGTTTTGCCGCCAACGATTCCCTGCAGGATTATTTTGAAAAGCAGCGCATCGTAGCTATTGACGGAATTGATACGCGGGCGCTGGTCATCCATATTCGCCAGCAGGGCGCCATGAATTGTATTATATCGAGTGCGGGACTACCCTTGGAAGAGCTCCAGGCAGCCTTGCGGGCAGTGCCCTCCATGAGCGGACTGGACCTGGCATCCACGGTTTCCACACGGGAAAGCTACCTACTGGGAGATATGCGCAGTGACATACGTATTGCGGTCCTTGACTTTGGGATCAAAAAAAATATATTGAACTGTATGGTGGAAAGAGGGGGAGTGGTAAAGGTTTTCAACGCAGCTGCCACCTTCGACGAACTGGAGGAATTTGCGCCCCATGGATATTTCATCAGTAATGGCCCCGGTGATCCTGAACCGCTGCATTATGCCGTAAAGACCATTAAACAGATTTTACATGTTAACAGGCCGCTATTTGGAATTTGTCTTGGACAGCAATTATTAGCATTGGCCAATGACCTGCCCACTTTCAAAATGCATCATGGCCACCGGGGCCTCAATCATCCGGTACAGAACCTGATCACCGGCAAATGTGAGATCACGACGCAGAACCATGGTTTTGGTGTCGATGCGGCAGCCGTGAGGGCTTCTTCGAACGTGGAAATAACCCATGTGAATCTGGATGATGATTCCATCGAGGGTATCCGCCTGAGGGACCGGCCCGCCTTTTCTGTCCAATATCATCCCGAATCTACGCCGGGTCCTCATGACAGCAGGTACCTGTTTGATGAATTCTTCGCCATGATGAAGAATAATTAATGTGGACCCAGCCACCGTTATGTATTGATTCACGTAATTTTGCCCGATGAAAATCGCTATCATCAACGGACCCAACCTAAACCTTATCGGTACCCGGGAGACGGGCATCTACGGTGCAGAAACGTTCGAACATTATTTTGCAACGCTCAGCAGGCAATACCCACAGGTTGCTCTTGATTATTTTCAAAGTAATGTCGAGGGGGAACTAATTAATGAAATCCATAAGGCTGCTACCATTGTGGATGGCATCGTCCTGAATGCCGGCGCCTATACCCACACTTCCCTTGCCATTGGCGATGCCGTGGCTGCCATAAAAATTCCTGTTGTCGAAGTCCACATTTCCAATATCGAAGCCAGGGAGGAATTCAGGAAGTATTCTCATATCTCGGCTAAATGCGCCGGCACGATCTTCGGGTTTGGATTGAAAGGCTATGGGCTGGCCGTCGAATCTTTCTTACGATAAGACCGGTATCCCTCAGGTCTTTATTTGTATTGGCGGACAATTCCTTTGACGATCTTTTTGAAAGACTCCGTGGCTGCCAGTTGCTGCTGGATGAATTGGTTATCTTCCAGCCTCCCGATCACTGCGTTCATTTCATCGGCATTCTCGTAGACCATCTTGCGGAAAGGATTGGAATAGTCCTTCGCCCGTGAATCATATATTCCCTTGCCCATCCAGGTTTTGGTCGCTACGGCTTTATCAAGCAAGGTAAAAAAGAACTCGCGGGTAAACTGCCTGGAAGTTATCTGATGAAGTTCCAGCAGCGAAGAATACGCGTGAGTCAGTTTGTCTTTCTGGTAGGAGGAGCCCTTTTGCCTGTAGTAGTCATGTACCTGGTTCCAGGAATTGATCCTGGACTTTTTGATCCCTGATTTTAGTGCGGCTACATCACCGGCCGTCATAAGTTGTCCGCCGATATTCACCCATTGAGCCCGCTGAATGACGACCCTTACGCTTTTTTTCATGTCCTCGAACGATGCGAATTTATGTTGGGTGATGTGTTCGATGAACTGGTTGACGCAATAAAATGAAATCAATTCCCGGAAGGTTCCGATCGCCTGGGGAACTTTCAATATTTCGGTGGGGCGGGTGCTGTTTTCAAAGCCCGTTGTATAATAGTTTCCCTGTTCATCAGGCCGTAGCTCTGACAGCAATTCAATGGCGTCAAACATTTCATTGATGGTATCGGGGGCCAGGTAGTCGGTTTCTATATGCTGAATTTTTTCTGTTCTTTTATCGCGGTTTTCATGTTTATGGCTGTTACGCGCCAAGGCATACATGTTATACATGAACCAGTATCCCGGCATCAGGACCAGTTTGTCACTGGCCACATCATTGCTGACCAGGCTGAACGGCAACGAGATATTCAATTCATAGGGGAAGTCAGCTTTTGACAGAATGGAAAAGGAAGCAAATTTTGAGTTGTGTTTGAGGCTGACGCAAAGGCCTGGCCAAAAACCACGGCCGGCAATGATTTCGCCATCAGCGCCGCGGCTGTTGTGGTTGCTGCCAATAGTGGCGCCGGCAGCAATGTTGCTTTGTCCCATGATCAAGGAGGCGCACAAAAAAGAATTGTTATGATGCTGCTCGTGAGCCGGAAAGATGAGCGAATTAAGAACTTCGCAGCAGGAGATCGTTGAATTGTTGCCAAGGTAGGAATTGATGAGCCGTGCTCCATATTTTAACTGGGAGTGCGACGCCATCACAAAACGGACGGCCTTGACGCCATAAAAAATCCTGCATCCAAAGCCAACGATACCATTGACCATTTCGCAACCTTCGCCAATTTGAGAGGTGCGGTCTTTATCGCTGTTAATGGTCAGGTTTTTCAGTTTGTTGGCACCTTTCAAATACGCATCGGTTCCGATACAGACATCCTTGATAATGTTGCAATCCTTTAACACGCACCGGTCGCCGATCGTTCCATAGTATCCTCGTTTATTATCAAATTCCTTTTGGGTCATATCAATAAACCGGCCCAGCAATTCTGCGTCTTCGCGGTTACTGCTCCACAGGAATGCGTCGCCGGGGAGCATGCGTTCAAAAGGGATCACGCGCCGCCCGCCCGCTTCATTGCGCAGTTCCATCCAGATCCGGGTCGATTCATTTTCACCGTCCTTCAGAATACCATTGCCAAACTTTGAATAGTCCGTGGCGGCCAGTTCATTTACATTGGCGATCATGACATCGTTACCGATAATGTAGTGGCTTAAATAATGGGCGTTATCGATGCAGACATTGTCCCCGAAATCACAGCTGATGATCGTACTGTTGTAGATACCTACCGGCATGCGAAGATTATGGAATTCAAGGTAATAGGGTTCCAGTTTCCCGATCCGCACCAGGCCGAAGAACTTGCAATTTTTCACCAGGACGGGATCAAATTCTTCGGAGACAAAGAATTTATTCCAGTCGTCGGCGCTGTTGTCATTGCGGATGAGGATCTCTTTTTCGCGGCTGGTTAGCCTGCGGTAATTGATACCGTTAGTATTTTGGGCGTTACGCAGGTAATATTCGTCTTTACCGTCGGGTATGTATTTCGAATCAATAAAATTATAGCCCAGGTTATTTAGGGGATGTTTCTTAATGATGTTCATGGTTGTACATTCAATGGGATTAATTCAAAACGGTGATTAGTGATCCATTAGGCGGCCCCGGTTGTTACAAGGTCCCCGGTGGAAAGCCTGATGGGTCCAATGATGCGGGCTATTCTACCGTGACGGATTTCGCCAGGTTCCTGGGCTTGTCTACATCACATCCTTTAGCGACGCCGATATAATAGGAAAGCAATTGTAAGGGGATAACGCTGAGCAACGGAGCCACAATTTCGTCCGCCGGGGGAACTGCAAAAACGTCGTCGGCCATGCCGGGAATCGCTTCGTCTCCCTCGGTAATGATGGCGATAACCTTTCCTTTGCGGGCTTTGATTTCCTGGATATTGCTCACGATCTTGGCATGGTATTCATCTTTGGTGGCAACGAATACCACCGGAAGATCCTTGTCGACCAGCGCTATCGGGCCGTGTTTCATTTCTGCTGCCGGATAACCTTCTGCGTGGATGTAGGAAATCTCTTTTAGTTTTAATGCCCCTTCGAGGGCTATCGGGAAATTGTACCCCCGGCCCAGGTATAACGCATTGACGGCGGTCTTATACTTCAGGGCGATCGTATGCAATTCCCGGCTGTTTTTCAGGATGGATTCTACTTTTTCCGGGACTTCCTCTAATTCGACCATCAGGCGTGAAAAGCGTTTTTCATCAATGGTTCCTTTGGACTTGCCAATCTTTAAGGCGATCATCAGCAATACGGTCAGTTGTGCGGTAAATGCCTTGGTCGAGGCCACACCGATCTCCATGCCGGCGTGAGTGTATGCGCCGGCGTGAGATGCCCTTGCAATCGAGGACCCCACTACGTTTACGATACCGAAAATGAAGGCACCTTTTTCTTTGGCTTTCTCAATGGCTACCAGTGTATCCGCCGTTTCGCCGCTCTGAGAAATGGCGATGATGACGTCTCCTTTATGGATGATCGGATTGCGGTACCTGAACTCAGACGCATATTCCACCTCCACAGGGATGCGGCACAATTCTTCGATAACGTATTCTGCTACCAGGCCGGCATGCCAGCTGGTGCCGCAGGCAATAATGATATACCGGGGCGCCGAAACAAGGGCGTCGAGGTGATCTTCAACCCCCTTCATGGTGATGGTACCCTTGGCAGCATCTAAACGGCCCCGCAGGCAATCATAAATTGTCGCCGGCTGCTCATTAATTTCCTTCAGCATAAAGTGATCGTACCCGCCTTTTTCGATGGCCGCCAGCTCCATGTCAAGCATCGTGATGTAAGGCGTTTGTCTCTCATTGCCCAAATTCTTTAATATAAGCTCATCTGCTTTGATGATAGCAATTTCGTAGTCATTGACATAGACCACTTCTTTGGTATATTCCAGCATGGGCGTGGCATCCGAACCCAGGAAATGTTCTCCTTTCCCGATGCCGATGACCAGCGGACTGCCCTTCCTTGCCGCGATAATGGTGTCGGGGTGGTCTTCGTCGAGCAGGAGTATCACATAAGCACCACTGACTCTTTTCAGCGCAATGCGGACGGCTTCTTCGAGGGGACATTGCGTATTTTTATAAATTTCTTCGATAAAGTTGAGGAGTACTTCGGTGTCTGTTTCGCTTTTAAAGTTGTATCCTTTATTGACCAGGTCCTGTTTGAGCTGCGCATAATTCTCAATGATCCCGTTGTGTATCATGGCCAGTTTCCCCCCCGCGCTGCGGTGCGGATGGGCATTGACGTCACTGGGCTCCCCATGGGTTGCCCACCGGGTATGGCCAATGCCGATATGGGCGTGCAGGCTTTTGCCCAGTAAGGCTTGTTCCAGCTCGGCCACTTTGCCTTTCTTCTTATACACTAAAAGGCCTTCATCATTGATCAGTGCGACTCCGGTGCTGTCATAGCCACGGTATTCCTGTCTTTTCAGCCCTGTTATAATGATAGGATAAGCTTCCCGGTGACCAATATATCCAACAATTCCACACATATTACATCGATTTTGTTTTTCTTATATACAGATTAAATGACTGGAGATGATTTGCCGTATTGCTGGCAAAATCCCGAACGCACAAATTAGCAAAAATGTCGCAGTTGCAAGAATCTGGCCGCGCAGGGCAGTTTTTACAGGACATACAATAGTGGCCGGTAAGGCAAGGGGCCCAGCTGGTCGGAAATTATTTCAATAGGGTGCCTTTCAAAAAGACAATGGCGACATTAAAGAATATGATAAGGCCTGTGACGTCTACGAGGGTGGCCACAAAAGGGGCAGACGAAGATGCGGGGTCAGCACCTAATTTTTTTAAGATGATCGGCAGCATGCTGCCGGAAAGCGATCCCCACAGGACCACCCCTACGAGGGAGAAACTGATGGCCAGGGCAATCAAAAACCAGTGCACCCCGTAAATATCTGTCATGATGCCATGGTGCATCAGGACGCTCCATATCGTAATCCGCATAAACCCAATGGTTCCTAAAATCGCACCGAGGGTAAGCCCGGATAAAAATTCCCGCCGCATGACCCGCCACCAGTCGGCCAGGGTTACTTCACCCAGTGCCATGGCCTGGATGATGAGGGTCGATGCCTGCGAACCGCTGTTGCCACCGCTGCTCATGATGAGGGGGATGAAATTGGTCAGAATGATGGCCTGGGCAAGATAGTCGTTGTAATAGGCCATGGCGGTAGCCGTAAGCATTTCGCTCAGGAAAAGTATAATCAGCCATCCGACTCTTTTCCTGATCAGGCTGAAAAAGGGCGTTTCCAGGTAGGGATGATCGAGGGCTTCGGTTCCCCCAATCTTTTGGATGTCCTCGCTGAATTCCTCGTTGGCCACCCAAAGGACGTCATCAATGGTGACAATGCCCAGCAATACGTTGTAATCATCGACTACCGGTAAGGCTACGCGGTTATTCATCTTGAAGACTTCGTTGGCGGCTTCCTGATCATCGTTGACATTTAATTCCACATACCGCCCGTCCATCATATCACTGACTTTCTTGTCCGGAGGCGCCAGCAAAAACTCCCGGATCCTGATATCATCCAGCAATTCCCCTTGTTTATTGATCACATAGATGACGTCAATCATTTCGGTATCCTTGCCGACATTTCTGATAATATCCAGCACCTCGGCGACCGTATTGTATTCATAAACGTACACATAATCCGGCGTCATCAGCCTCCCCACACTATTTTCCGGATACCCGAGCAACGACAGGGTAATTTTTCTTTCTTCCGGGTTGAGGGTTTTGACCAGTTCACGGATCACTTCATTGGGCAGGTCTTCGAGGAAGTCCGTCCGGTCATCCGGTTGCATCTCATTGAGTAATTCCGCGCTTTTGGAAGGGGGCAGATTTTTGATAATCCGTTTTTGATTGGAATGTTCCAGGATCTTAAAAAGACTAACGGCCCGGTGGGTGGACAAATGCGAAAAGATGTCCATTTCGCGTTCCTCATTTTCTTCGATTAATTCCGCTACGTCACTGATGTTTTGCTGGTTGAGAAATTCAGTGATTGCCGGTTGGTTGCCGGAGTGGAGAATTTCTTCATATTGATCCTGCAGCGTTACTTCTTCTTCCATTTTGATTCTTGCGAATATTATTACGCAATTTAAATTATTTTACAATGGCTATGCTTTTATAAAAATGGTGAACCAGCATTTATACATCAGGACAATAAGCCCCAAGGGGAGGGGTGTTTTTACTACTAAAAAGATCGCTGCCAACACGGTTATTGAAATCTCGCCGGTCATTGTGATGACCGGCGCAGACCGGATATGGCTGGATAAGACCCTGCTGCACGACTATATTTTTGAATGGGGCACCGGTAAGGATCAATGCTGTATGGCCCTGGGATTTGTACCCTTATACAATCATAGCTACCAGAGTAATTGCGAATATTTTATGGATTTTGAACAGGAAATCATTTCCGTGAAGACCGTCAGGGCAGTGTCCCGGGAAGAGGAGCTGACCATTAATTACAATGGCAACTGGAATGACAGCAAAAAAATTTGGTTTGACGCAAAATAAGAGGGCGCCATTCTCCGTTTAGCCGGGATGGCAGCGGCTCCTTCGAAAATCTTAAAATTGACAAATGGTATTTTCCAATCAAAGAAACCTGCTTACATTTACTAAAATTTAAAAAACAATGGAAGTAACAAATAACAACCAAAATTTGAATCCAATCACTTATACGCCTACGGGAGAGGTTTCCCGGACCAAGTCTTTTTTGGCCAATGTGTTTATGCTGATGTTCATCGCCTTAGGCGTGTCGGCTTTGTTCGCGTGGCAGTTTTCAATCAACCCGGTTCTATTGAGCTACCTGGTTTCGCCCACCGGAGGGATGTCAGGACTGGGCATGGTGACGATGTTTGCCCCGATTGGCTTTGTGCTGATCATGTCATTTGGTTTTCGCAGGCTTTCCGCTCCGGCACTATTGGCCCTTTTTATCGCGTATGCAATTATAAACGGCATCAGTTTCAGCTTTATCTTACTTGCTTACACTGCTGGTTCCGTTGTGGGCTGTTTTCTCTCCGCTTCGGCCATGTTTGGCGTCATGGCGGTGATGGGGTATACGACTCAACAGGACCTTACAAAGTTTGGCCGAATCTTAATGATGGGCGTCATCGGGATACTCATTGCCATGGTCATTAATTTCTTCCTGCACAGCAGCCAGATGGACTATATCATCAGTATCATTGGCGTGATGGTTTTTGTGGGTCTGACCGCTTATGATGTGCAGAAATTGAAAAGAATCGGTGAAGGGATGGAATACAATGACGTCTCCGCGGCAGATACCAAGAAAATGTCTGTTCTGGGTGCCTTGACCTTGTACCTTGATTTCATAAATATCTTCCTCTTCTTGCTGCGCTTATTCGGCAGCAGGAGAGATTAGCTGATTGTACGGGTATTCCCGCTGCATAGTAAACCCTGGCCCGAGAGTGCCGGGGTTTGCTATTTTAACAGGCACGGGATGCGCTTTAGCCGTCCTGTGACCGCACAAAAAAAGCGGGAAGACTGTTTCCCGCTTTTTGATTCATTGTCGCCGGCCTATTTCCTGGCCTCAAATTCTTGCCGGATAATATTGAGTGCTCCTCCTGCCTTGAACCATTCGATTTGCTGGGCGTTGTAAGTATGGTTGACGGGGAAACTTTCCGTCGTCCCGTCTTTATGGGTTAAATGAATTTCCAGGGGTTTATTGACGCCAAAGGAAGTTAGTCCCAGGATGTCTATATCGTCATCTTCCAGGATCTTATTGTAATCCTCCTTGTTGTCAAATGTGATGGCGAGCATACCCTGTTTCTTTAAGTTCGTTTCGTGTATGCGGGCAAACGATTTGACCAGGACAGCCCGTACGCCCAGGTGGCGGGGTTCCATGGCGGCGTGTTCCCGGGAAGAACCCTCCCCGTAGTTTTCATCGCCTACAATAATAGAACCGACACCGGCAGCCTTGTACGCTCTCTGTGTCTCCGGCAGCGGACCGTACTGGCCAGTCAGCTGGTTTTTTACGGAATTGGTCTTTTCTGTAAAAAAATTCAGCGCGCCGATCAAAAGATTATTGCTGATGTTGTCCAGGTGACCACGGTATTTCAACCAGGGCCCCGCCATGGAAATATGATCCGTCGTGCACTTGCCTTTTGCTTTGATGAGCAATTTCAGATTATAAAGGTCGGTGCCTTCCCAGGCAGCAAAGGGTGCCAGTATCTGCAGGCGGTCCGAGGAGGGTGACACCAGAACTTCTATCCCGCTGCCATCAGCGGCCGGTGACTGGTAGCCGGCATCATCGACGGCAAAACCTTTCAAGGGCATCTCGATACCTTTGGGTTCTTCCAGCTTTATCTTTTCGCCCTTATCATTGGTCAGGTAGTCGGTCAGCGGGTTAAAGGTCAGCGATCCTGCTATTGCCAGGGCGGTAGTCAGTTCCGGGCTGGCCACAAATGCGTGGGTATTGGCATTGCCGTCGTTGCGCTTGGCGAAATTGCGGTTATAGGAAGTGACTATTGAATTCTTCTTGTTGGGATCTTTGGAATGCCTTGCCCACTGCCCGATGCAGGGACCGCAGGCGTTGGCCAGGACCACCCCTCCCATCTTTTCAAATGTTTTCAAATACCCGTCCCTGTCGACGGTGAAACGAACCTGTTCCGATCCGGGGGTAATAGTAAATTCAGATTTCGCAGTAATGCCATTGCTGGTAGCCTGCTCTGCGATCGAGGCGGCCCGCGTAATATCTTCGTAAGAGGAATTCGTGCATGATCCGATTAACCCCACTTCCAGTTCTGCGGGCCATCCATTTTCCCGAACGGCGGCGGCAAATTTGGAGATGGGCCACGCCAAATCCGGGGTAAACGGACCGTTAATATGAGGTTCCAGTTCTGACAAATTGATCTCAATCACCTGGTCGAAATATTTTTCAGGAGTTGCATAGACTTCCTTGTCACCGGTCAAATCCAATGCAACGGCGTCAGCGGCCGTGACCACTCTTACCCTCCCGGTGCCATTCAGGTATTCCGCCATTTTATCATCGTACCCGAAAATCGAAGTGGTGGCGCCGATTTCGGCACCCATATTGCAAATGGTTCCTTTTCCCGTACAGGACAGGGACGTGGCACCGTCGCCGAAATATTCGAGAATAGCGCCCGTGCCGCCTTTGACGGTGAGAATACCCGCCACTTTCAGGATAATATCCTTGGAGGCGGTCCAGCCACTTAATTTTCCCGTTAGTTTCACGCCGATCAATTTTGGAAATTTCAGCTCCCAGGGCAAACCAGCCATGACATCGCACGCATCGGCTCCTCCGACCCCAATGGCAATCGTGCCCAAACCACCGGCATTGACGGTATGGGAATCAGTGCCAATCATCATCCCCCCCGGAAACGCGTAATTTTCCAGGACGACCTGGTGAATAATGCCCGCACCCGGTTTCCAAAAACCTATGCCGTATTTATTAGAAACAGAAGACAGAAAATCATACACTTCCTTGTTTTGGGACTTCGCTTTTGATAAATCAGCAGCGGCACCTGCCTCTGCCTGAATCAGATGGTCGCAATGTACAGTGGAGGGAACGGACACTTTTGTGCGCCCGGACTGCATAAACTGCAACAAGGCCATTTGCGCCGTGGCGTCCTGCATGGCCACCCGGTCGGGGGCAAAATCCACATAATCCTTTCCTCTTTCATAGGCCTCATCCGCATGCCCCTTCCAAAGATGGGTATACAGAATTTTTTCAGTGAGCGTGAGCGGCCGGTTGACCACTTTGCGGGCCGCAGCTAATTTCGCGGCATAACCATTGTAAAATTTTTCAATCATGTCGATATCGAATACCATAATATTACATTATTTAAAGATGAAAGGATACCCTAGTTGCAGCCAGATCTCCAAAATTTGATTTTCACAAAATTACTTAAAATCGATTCAAGAATTCTCATAATAGTTTGCTGGAATACCCCGATTTTTAGCCCCTGCCTCCGGCTTTGGCTGCCCGAACCGTCCCGGCAACCGGTGGTGGGTCCCTGTGCGGAATACGCATAACATAATAGTATTCTAATTTTCTTGCGGCCTGTAGTTATTATTACAAATTTTTTATAGATTTGAGAATGTATAAAATAAAACACTTCATCGAATGGCAGGTTTTCGGTGTTTGCACCGCGATCGGTGAACGGATGGGAGTGGCCACTTCCGTCATCCGGAAATATTTTATTTACATCTCCTTTCTGACCCTGGGCTCTCCGGTCATCTTTTACCTTTTCTTGGCATTCTGGATGAATATCAAACACTATATTCAACGCTCCAGGAGAAATCCACTGCGGTACTGATGGCTCCTGAGTGGGGCAACCATTGATCTTACCTCCGGCTGTTGTGCGGTGGCACCACGGTGTGGGACGGTTGATTGCAGGCAGTCCGCGCGCTGATGCCACTGTCTAGATCCCCTAATACATACCGAAAATTCTTAATGTAAATATGCTGGCCCCGCGCAGCAGATGCCTCCCTAAGGAAGCCGAATATAATAAAAAATATTTTCGTTTAACCGGAATAGTTATTTACCTTTAAGCATCGACGCCACCCGCTTTAAGTCCATTATGTGCTGAGTTTCCTTATTGTTAGCCACAGGCGCTGCTCGACATACCGGCAAATTATTCATCTCTGCTAGAAAGATTCAGCAGCTTTCCTTCATTCCAGGCTTTGTATTCCAGCTGGTAGTTTATTTCGTTTTGCTGAGTCAAGTGGGGATCATCCAGGGAGAGCAAATCAGGGCTGCCTGCGTTTACCCAGGCGGTATACCAGAAATTGGCCACATCCGCAATGGAAAGCCGCAGCTGTTGTACTACCATACCACCCATGGCGGTATTAAACTGGCGGGCGTATTCATCTGAATAGACGGGTTGGTTATAGGAAAGAACAGTATTGCCCTGGGCGTCCTTCCTGTACATGTTGTCGGCCGTGAAATTCTTGCGAACCTGGCTCTCGTTGGCCAGCAGGGAATCTTCCAGTGAATGCGCGTGGGCAATGATATTCCAGGTTTCAGCCGGCAGGTCCGCCAGGTACCTTGCCGGCGCGGTTTTAAAATTGTACGTGTCCCCGAAAAGTTCAGGAATAGTAGATTCCCAGAGCGCATGTACTCCTTTTTGGCCGGACAGCTGTCCGTTGAAATTCGAGGCCGTATGCAATGGCATGTGGGCATCGCCCACATAATGACCGAGTTCTGCCGATAAGAAAAGGATGTCCGATTTACTACGTTGTTTAAATGCGGTGGTCAATTTTTCAGTGATGTTTTGGATGTACCAGGGGAGGTATCCGGATTTGTTTAAGAACGTACTGTCGTATTTTGCATACGCTTCGCCGGGTGTTTTAGGAAACGCTGCTACCGGAATGTGAAAGTCCTCGATGTCTATATAGTGCCGCGGGCCTTCGTTTTTGTCATTCAATAATCCCCTTCTCAAATCCGGGACGACCGATCCTTCTGTAATAAAATCGATATGATTGTAGTAAAATATTCGCATCGATTCCGGCAGTGCAAATACGGCCGCGCGATTGATATGTTTGTGTCCCCAGGCACCCCAGGCAAACAGCAGGGGAATGCCGGTGATCATACAGAGGGCTAGCAAGGCGATTCTGGTCATTTTCGATTGCAGGAACATAAGAAAATTATTTTTGAGATGCGATCAGCAACCGAAATACCTATGCAGGGACCCGAAAGCGCTGGCCGAGGAGGCGGGGCAAACTTTCGCAGTTCTTCGCAGCATCCAGCCAGTGATCCTTTACCCAGCTTTATGGCCGATAATCACTGACCGGTTTGGTGGGTTTGGGAGCAGGTTTTTTTAACTTTTCTTCCGCCTCCCTGGTCAATTTGGCATCCAATAATTTATCATCCGGTTTTTTCAGGTGATTTTTCAAAGAGTCTTTCTTGAGTGGATCCTCCGAGTTGGGAGCCGGGACCGCCCCTTTTTTGTCTGGAGATGAACCATTATTGTCGTTCGATAAGTTCTTGTTGAATTCCGATTCTACCGGCACATTAGGCGTCGTTTCATAATCCCCGGCATCGCCATTGCCGTTATCCTGGGTAAAGTCATTGCCCTGGCCTTCCTTTACTAAATTTGAAAAATTCTGATCGGCAAAAATGGGATCATTATTGAGTTCGGCCGGTTTTTGAAATACGGCCTTCGGATCAATCCCCAGTTTCTTGTCTGCGTAGGTTTTTTGCATGAAATAGGCCCATTCGGGCATAGCCATATCGTTACCGCCATTGGTCCATCCATTGCTGAGATGCAGGAAAGGGTCGTCACATCCCACCCAGGCGCCTGCAATCAATTGCGGCGTGTAGCCAATGAACCAGCCATCCGTATTTTCATTGGTGGTGCCTGTTTTACCCCCCATATCACTGCTGATATTATACTTCCACCTCATCGCGCCGCCGGTGCCAAAATCTACCACACCCTGCATCATTTTGTACATCGTATAAGCGTCCACTTCACTGATGACCTGCTTGGACTCTGATTCAAAGGATTGCAGCACGTTTCCGTTCTTGTCTTCGATCCTGGTGATCAAGATCGGTTCGGTGTTGAAGCCGCGGTTAGGAAACATGCTGTACGCCCTGAGCATTTCCATTAACTGGATGTCTGCCGTTCCCAGCGCAATGGAGGGTACAATTGGGATATCGCTCTTAATGCCACACAGGTGGGCGAATTCTGCCGTTTTTTTCGGGCCGATACGACTCATCAGGTCCCAGGCAGCGACATTGAGAGATTTTGCCAGGCAGTAGGCCATCGTCCCCCCCGGTCCGGAAAATGTTTTGTTGGCCAGGGTAATGGACTTGCCCCCCAGTTCCGTTTCAGGGGTGAGGCCGGCATCGGTGAGTGCCAGTGTATAGAGCAACGGCTTGAACGTAGAACCGACCTGGCGGTTGGCGGTGACATGGTCATATTTGAACCATTTGAAATCAATACCGCCGACCCAGGCCTTAACTTCACCGGTCACGGGGTCCATCGCGGCAAAAGCCGTCTGCATCATTTGTTTAAAATATTTGATCGAATCCAGGGGCGTCATGACCGTATCGGTTTCTCGCTTTGAATTCCAGGCAAAAACTTTCATTTTGACTTTTACATGAAAGGACTGCCGGATACTGTCGTCGTCCATGCCGGCATCCTTCATAAAACGCCAGCGGTCGCTTTCATGCATGGCGCGGTTCAGCAGGTCTTCCTGGTCTCTCCAAACATTCTTGGGCAACTGACCATTAAATTTCTTTTGCATGTTGGCCATATGCTTAATGACGGCCTCTTCTGCATAGAGCTGCATTTTGGCATTGATCGTCGTGTAAATCTTCAGGCCGTCCCGGTACAGGTCATAATTGCGTCCCGTTGTGGGATCCTGGTGTGTCTTGCACCAGTCAATTAATTTTTTGGTGATGACCGAGCGAAAATAGGGCGCAATTCCAAGATTTTCATCAAGCTTTTTATATTTGATTCCTAAGGGCTTTTGTTTGAATGTTTCCGCCTCAGCGCTGGAAAGAACTTCATTGGTGACCATCCGGTCTAGCACCAAATTACGCCGGTCGAGGGCCGCTTTGGGGTTACGTACGGGGTCGTATTTGCCGGGACCGCTCAGCATGCCTACTAACAGCGCCGCCTCATCCGTCGTCAGGTCGGCCGGGTCCTTTTGAAAATACACATGGGCGGCATTTCTGATGCCATAGACATTTAACCAGGAGACCCGGTTCAGGTAGAGGGCCAGTATTTCCTGCTTGGTAAAATTCTTTTCTAATTTCAGCGCAACAATCCATTCTTTCAATTTATCCATGACGCGTTTGCCCACCCAGCCGCCGCCTTGCCCTAACATATTCTTAGCGAGCTGCTGGGTAATCGTACTTCCGCCACCTTCGCTGCCGAATCCTTTGATGGCACGGCCGATAGCGATCGCGTCAATGCCGGAATGCTGATAAAAGCGAATGTCCTCCGTAGACACGAGGGCATCGATAACGTGTTTGGATATGTCCTGGTAATCGACGGAACTCCGGTTTTCCGCATAAATCTTACCCATGAGGGTGGTACCATCATCCGCATAAATTTCCGAAGCCAGATTGGCCTGTGGATTTTCGAGCTCCTGCAGGGATGGCAGGGCGCCAAACAAACCAAACCAGGCGAAAGTGAAGACCACCGTCGCAAAGGCCAGTCCTCCCAGCACCACGATCCATAAAATTCGGACGGCCGGTGTTGCGCGGGTATTTTTTACGGAGGACTTCTTCCTGTTTCCTGAAGTATCTTTTTTCATTGGTGGTTGTTTATTCCCTGGTGTAATTCCTTAGTGGCCATCGTCAAATTTAGCCGGATATTTTTTCCTCAGCAAGTCCAGGTAACTGGCCAGGTTCTTATTGCTTTTCAATAGTGCAAGATTTGCGCCGGATATGATATAGAAGGCATATTTCTGCGGCGGCAGCCAGGAAATTTCAGAAGGGGCTTCTTTTTTTAATTTATCCAGGTATTTAATCGCCAGGTCGGCCGTTTCAAAGCGGGCAAAAATCAATAACGTCCTGGTGCTATCCAGGGTATCTTTTACGATGTCAATTTTCTGATTGTAAAAGTTTTCCCGGTTATAGCGGGAAAAAGCATTTTTTGCTTCGCTGCTGTAGACGGGATCAACTTTTGTAAGCACCATCATTACGTCCTGACTATCGAGCGGGTCGATAAGGAAGTTCGCATTTTTGATGACCGAGGGTGCCCGCCGGGAGGAATCCAGGTACACCTTTCGAGGGATGATCGCCGTATTGGCTGGGCGGATATTCCTGGTCCCGGTGGAGGAGTCAGTCATATCCCGCTTGATGATAGAAGGATCGTCGTACACCACTATCTGCGAATCTTCTTTTGCCCGGACAACTTTCAGGTTGGTTAAATAATTTTCGATGTCTTTGCGCCTTTTGAGCACACTGATCATCGTGACGGCTTTGGATTTCAGCGGTGACGTGGGATATTTTTGAATCAGCTGGTTTAGCTCGGCGATGGCGGTGCTGTCTTCTTTTTTTCGGATATAATAGATGGACTGGATATACAGCAACTGGGGGCTCCAGTAATTTTCGCCAAAAATGCTGTCAGCCTGGTGCTTTGCGGAGATGGCATGTTCAAAATCCCCCTCAATAAAACTGTTGTAGATCTCTTCATACCTTCTGGTAGCAGCGGGATCTTTTTTGGACGGTTCCATGGCCTCCGGGTGTAAGGCCAGCTGGGTGAACTTGCTTTTTTCAAATTTGTGTACCAGCAGGTTTTTGTAATAGTCGGCTTTGACCTGGTTACCCAATTTGAGGTAACAGTAGGAAAGATTAAGATACAGTTCACCGGCATACAGGCTGTCAGGAAAACGTTGCAGAGATTTTTCGTAGGCATCAATGGCCGCGCGGTAATCTTCCAGCAGGTTCTGATAATCCTTTCCCAGATCAAACAGGGATACGGCCACGCGATTGTTGGAAATGTCCATTTTCGGTTTGGTGGTGGGGACATTGGCCAGCAATCCCTGCACGGACAAATCCCGCTGAACAGGAATCGGGGGTGGATTGAGTTCTGCGGCGGGACCCAGGGGGTCTGCATTCTGGTCGTTTTGAGGGCTTTTCAGGGAGCTATCCACTTCATCAGGATTGCCGAAGGCGTTGGCGGTGGCTGCCTGGTTATTCGACGCGGCACTTCTTCGCCAGTTGTCCACATTTTGCCGTTTCCCCCACCTCGATTTAAAATCACTATACCCCTGTGATTTCAGGGCCGTGTTATTAAAATACCAATCACCCGTGGTGTTATTGCCAAAAATATCTTTAGAAGCATTCTTTGTTTTGAAATAATTGGCCGCTCCATTGGCATACAGGGAGTCTGCTTCCTTCAGGCCCTGTTCCTTCAACAACCGCTTGGACAGCTTTTTTAAAAAGGCATCCCGGTCGGCCGGCGACAGGGCAGCAATCGCCTGCAGGCTGTCTTCGCGTTCAATAATGTTGAGGTGACCTACGATGGCTGCCAGTGCCCTCTTGGTCTTCTGTATCGAAGCCATATCACCCAGTGAAGTGTCCGGTAATTGAAGGCTGTCGTAAAAGGCGTACGCGTCCTTGTATTTTTTCTGTTTGTAACTTATTTCAGCCAGTGTCCAGAAAGCCTTATTCTTAATCGGTATATTTTCCTGGTTGTACGAGGTGCTTTTTTTAAATAGCATTACCGTTTGGGCGGTGTCCGGTTTTATGAGCGCCAATTGCGCTGCCGAGTAA
>Ga0209698_10003544_pt1 | contig 17349 bp, 14 predicted proteins | sample LitLauG_LLR_2012_FD_187203 | JGI IMG/M metagenome (GOLD analysis project Ga0209698, IMG submission 187203) | Freshwater sediment microbial communities from Pennsylvania, USA - Little Laurel Run_MetaG_LLR_2012 (SPAdes) (version 2) | ecosystem: Environmental > Aquatic > Freshwater > Creek >...
GGTTCTGGGTGGGGGGCCTCGGCGGGGCGGGCTTGGTTGGCGGGCTGGCGGCCTACAAGTTCTCCAGTCACGTTCATGACCGCATCCAACATTTCATCAATCCCGACGCCACGGCGGGCGGCGTCAGCGATCACTTTCAGGTCGACACCGCGCTGCAAAGCCTCGTCTCGGGCGGCTGGTTCGGTCGCGGTCCCGGCGAGGGGCTTTACAAGCGCATCTTGCCGGATGCGCATACCGATTTCGTGTTTGCGGTGGCGGGCGAGGAGTTCGGCATGATCGCCTGTCTGGCGCTCATCGCGTTCTTCGGCTTCATCGTCATTCGCGGGCTTTGGTTGGCGCAGCGCAATCACGACCCGTTCTGCCGTGCGGCGGCGGCGGGGATGGCGCTGATGTTTGGCGTGCAGAGCTGGATCAACATGGCGGTCAATGTGCGCGCCATGCCGGCCAAGGGCATGACGTTGCCTTTCATTTCCTATGGCGGCTCCTCGGCCCTTGCGCTGGCGCTCGGCATGGGCTTTCTGGTCGCGCTGACGCGCCGCCATCTGACGCAACCCGGCGTGCTGGAGCGCTCGTGAACGTTCTGCTTGCGGCGGGGGGAACCGGCGGCCATCTGTTTCCCGCCGCCGCTCTGGCGGCGGCTTTGCGCGCCCGCGGGATCGAGTGCGATCTGGCGACCGATGATCGCGCGCTCAAATATGGCGGCGAGTTTCCTGCGCGCGCCATCCACGCGATTCCGTCCGGCACGACGACGCGCGCGGGGCTGGTCGCCAAGGGGCAGGCGGCGCTGCAACTGGGGCTGGGCGTCGTTGTCGCCGCCCGGTTGATTCGACGGCTGAAGCCGGCGGCTGTGATCGGCTTTGGCGGTTATCCCACTGTGCCGCCGCTGGTGGCGGCCTCGCTGCTGGGCGTTCCCACTATCCTGCATGAACAGAACGCGGTGCTCGGGCGCGCCAATCGTTTCCTGGGCGGGCGAGTGACGCTGATCGCGACGGGGTTCCCCAATCTGGGCGGCGTCGCGGCGGCGCTTCAATCAAAGTTGCGCCATACCGGCAATCCGGTGCGCCCCGCCGTGCGCGCGGCGGCGGCGCTGCCTTATCCCGACTTCGCCGAGGGGCGGTTGAAGGTTCTCGTCACCGGGGGATCGCAGGGCGCGCGCGTGATGGCGGAGGTCGCGCCCGCAGCGCTCGGGCGCCTGAGCGCCGACGAACGGGCGCGGCTGGCGCTGACGCTGCAGGCGCGAGGCGAGGATCGCGCGGCGGCGGAGGCCGCCTGCAAGGCATTGAGGTTTCCCGCTGAGATCGCCGAGTTCTTCCCTGATTTGCCCGCGCGCATGGCGGCGGCCCATCTGGTTGTGGCGCGCGCCGGCGCCTCGACGGTCAGCGAACTCGCCGTGATTGGACGTCCGTCCGTGCTGGTGCCTTATCCACATGCGCTGGATCAGGATCAGGCGGCCAATGCGGCGTTGCTCGCTGAGACCGGCGCGGCGACGGTGATCCGCCAGCCCGAGTTCACGCCCGACGCGCTCGCCGCGATTTGGCGCGCGGCGCTCGCCGATCCCGTCGCGCTCGCCGCCAAGGCCGCCGCCGCGCGAAGGGCGGGCGTGCCGGACGCCGCAGAGCGGCTCGCTGATCTGGTGGCGGAAATCGCGCAAAATTAAGCATTCGCCTTTACGATATTTTAAGCCTTGACTTGTCGTTGCGTTATAACGTCGTTAGCCCTTTCGCCAATGTTGCTTAGCATTGGCGAGGGGCCAGGTGGCGATACGTCGATTGTTTCTTGCGGTGCTATTGGCTTGCGGGTTGAACGGCGCGGCTCGCGCGGCGGAGTGGTCGTTGAGCGCGCTTGAGGGCGACGCGCGCAGCTTTGTAAATGGCGAGTGGACGGCGTTGCGGGCCGGCGACGCCATCGCGCGGGACCATCTCGTGGAGAGCCGGGGGCGGCTGCATGTGACGCAGGGCGGCGACACGCTCGATGTCGCGCCCGGCGCAAAGTTGCGCCTCGAAGGCGAGACCTATCGCCTCGTGCGGTTGTTCGAGGGTTCGCTTGGCGTGACCGTCGAACCCGACAAGGCGAGGCCGTTTCTGCTCATGACCACCTTCGCGCAGATCACGACGGAGGGCGCCGGCTTCGACGTGACCGCTGAGCCCTTTGGCGCGACGGTCGCGGTGCGCGAAGGCGTTGTTGAGGTGACGGACCTGACCAACCGCGCCCTGGTTGACGTCAAACAGGGCGAGATCCTCCATCTGCGGGCGGGGCGCACGAACGCGCCCGCGTTGGCTGCGGCCGGCAATTCCGCCACGGCGCCCACCGCCCCCAAGCCGGCGCCGACACCGGAAGCTTTGACGAAGATTTCGGCGCTCGATCATCTTTCGACGGGCGCGATCCGACCGGCCGCCAGGGGCGATGCGCGTCTGGCCGACGAAGCGCTGGAACGTTTGCGCGACGAGAAGCGCAAGGCCAACCTCGGCAAGGCCGACCCGCGCACGTTCGCCGTCGCCGCAGCGATCACGCGTGAATTGCTGGAGGGCGTCAAATACGAGCCCGAACCCTGGGACGACAGCTTCCAGTGGACCGAGGTCGAGAACGGCGAACTCCGCCTGAAACCGCTGTGGAAGATTTTCGCACATCTCGCCGCGCCGGAATCCTACGAATTCTGGTTCCTGACCTTCACGCTCTGCCTGTTGCTTGGCGCGCTGGCGACAACCATCACGGAGAAATCGGGTTTCGGCGTTTTCGGCAGCACTATGCTCGTCATTCTCGCCTTCGCGCTCGCCATACTCGTGCGCGATCTCTTGTTTCGCCATGGCGCCAATATCTCGATTGAGCCCTATATGACTGTTGGCATGATGATCGCGGCGATGCCTGCCTTGCTGCTCGGCGGTGTCGCGGTCAGGCATCGCTTTCCCTGATCAGGCCGAGGCGCGCACGATCCATACCGCTGCGCCGAGCGGCACGGCGCCGTCGCGCACTTGCTCGGTGAGCGCGGCGCGGATTTCCGCCTCCGCCGCCTTGCATGACGCCTCGGGCTGGCCGTCGAGCGCGCGGCTGGCGGGGCCGATCTCCAGCGCCTTCATGACGGCGTTGTCGAGACCCTCGCCCACGCCGATGTCGAGCGTGAAATCGACCGGCGTTAAGGTGATCTCCGCGAAGCCGGCGCCTTCCAGCACGTGGCGCACGCGGGCCTCGTCGGCGAAGGAGAACGGGCCGGGATCGTCGGGGCCGGGGCGGGGCGGCGCCGGCACGTGTTTGATCGCCGCCTGATAGGGCAACATCAACCACGGGTTCAGTTTGGGCTCGCGCCAGCAGATGAAGGCCAGCCGCCCGCCCGCGCGCAGGCCGCGCCGAAGATTGGCGAAGCTGCGAGCGGGGTCGGCGAAGAACATCACGCCGAATCGCGAGATCAGCGCGCCGGCCCCCTCGCCGGAAAAATCGTGAACCGTCGCGTCGGCGAGCGCGAAGCGCGCGGGCGAACCCACCGCCGCCGCCCGTTCGCGCGCGCGGCCCAGCAGTGGCGCCGAGACATCGACGCCGAGAGCGGCGCCAGTGCGCGCGGCGGCGCCCAGCGTCGTCTCGCCGGCGCCGCAGCCGACATCGATCACGTTTTCGCCCGGTTGCAGCGCCGCTGCGTCGAACAGTGCGGCGGTGATCGGCGTGAACAGCTTGTCCTGCGAATCCTGCAACGCCGTCCAGCGGCGGCCGGCGTCGCCGTTCCAGTAGTCGGACTGATCCTTGTTGGCGGGGTCGGGCGCGCTCATACCGGCGTCGCCAGCGGCTTGCCCTTTTCGACGACATAGACGCCAATCAGCGTCGCCGCCTCGCCGCATTTTCCGCCATGTGGCGTCTCGGTAGGCACCTGGAAGCCTTCGCCGGCCTTAAAGGTCTTGGGGCCGACGCCCTCGACGTCGAGTTCGACCGTGCCGGCGATCACATAGCTGGTTTCGACGCCGAAATGCTTGTGGCGGGCGATCAGGCTGCCCGCCGGGATTTCGACCCTGGCCTCAATGGTCTCGTAGCCCGCCGTCGGGCCGTCGGTGCGGCTGAGAATTGTGCGGGTCAGACCCTGCGCCTGCGCCCCCGTCGCCTCGAAACCGGCCAAAGCGCAAAGCGCGCATCCCACAAAACCGCGTCGCGTCAGCATGGCGTCCTCCCTGTCCTTGCGCGAAGGCCAACATGCGCGCCGTCCCCTGTCAAGCGCGCGACAATCGGGCTAGACCCCCGCCCATGATCCTGCGTCCCGACGTTCTCCTCGCCCTCATCGTGTTCTGCATCGTCTCCAGCGTGACGCCGGGACCCAACAACATGATGCTGATGGCGTCGGGCGTGAACTACGGCGTTCGCCGCACGATGCCGCATCTGCTGGGCGTTGCGTTCGGCTTCGCGCTGATGGTGGCGCTGGTCGGGACGGGGCTCGACGCGCTGTTCCGCCTCGCGCCGTGGGCGTTCCCGGTGATGAAATATGCGGGCGCGGCCTATCTGCTGTGGCTGGCGTGGAAAATCGCGCAGGCGGGAACGGTGAAGGACGGTGCAGCGGCGGGCAAGCCGCTGGGGTTCTTCGGCGCGGCGGCGTTCCAGTGGATCAATCCGAAAGGCTGGGTGATGGCGATCTCCGCGCTGACCGCCTATGCCGTCAGCGCGGATTACGCCACCAGCATCGCCGTCGTCGCGCTCGCTTATCTCATCGCCTGTTTTCCGTGCGCTGGAGCCTGGGTCGTGTTCGGCGCGGCGATGCGGCGCTGGCTTGCCGATCCCGCCCGCGCCCGCGTCTTCAATTGGACGATGGCGGCGCTGCTGGTGGCGTCAATCCTGCCGACTTTGCAGGAATAGGCAGGCGCGCGGCCACGCCGCGTCGGCAATCCGTGCAGATTGTGTGAAACACGGCGATGGGTCCCGCTGCGGGAGGCAAGGCGTCCGGCTCCAGCCATTCGCGCGATCCGCGTCTTCGCAGCCGGTTGCACATTGAGCAGCGCAGGTGACCAACTCCCATTACGTCGCCTGTCTCGCGCGTCGTGACCTCGAAAGCCATCGGCGTCTCGTCGATCAAGCGGTGACGGACCCGCAGCGTCCCCTCGCCCATCGGCTCGGCCCACATCTCCATCAGGCGCTTGGTCCTGGGCGCGTCGCAACGATAGGTGCGGCGCAGGCCCCCCGGGGCCGCGCGGGCCTCGGCGAAAAACGCGCGCAGGAAACGTTGGGTGAAATGGCCCGCCACATGATCGTAGATGCGATCGCCCGTGAGATTTGCGGTCGCCAATCGCGTCGCGCGACCATCCCGCGCCGCGCCCTCCCAGGCCGGGCCGCCCCAGTCGAGGAAACGGTCCTCCGCGTCGAGCAGATAAAAGATTTCGTAACCGGACACGCGCTCAGTTCTCGGCGCCAGGGAAAGCCAGGGCTTCCAGACAGAGGCGGCTGATTAGATCGGCGAGCCGGCGCAACCCATCGAAATCGTCGGGCTTACGAAAAAAGCCCGAGGCGTGGCGGCGATAGGCGGCGCGGATATCGCGCCGGTTATTGGTGCCCGACAGCATCCAGACGGGTATCTCGCACAAAGATTTATCCTTTTTCATCGCCGCCAGCAAATCAAGGCCGGAGCCGCCAGGCATGTGAATGTCGAGCAGCACCAAATGGGGCAGCGCGTGGCCCTGGGGGCGCGCTCCGTCGCGCAGCAGGCCCATGGCCTGCGTCGTATTCTCGGCGAACGAAAGATCGATCCCGAAACCGGCCTGCTCGAAAGCGATCCGCACCGAGGCGCGATCCGCCGGTGAATCGTCGACCATCAAAATGCGGGGTGCGCTCATGTTTTGGACGCCGGCGTCCGCCGGCCTCTGGCGCGCGTCAGGGTGATGACGAAGCGCGTGCCCTCGGTCTTGGCGAGGTCAATCGCAATCGAGCCGCCCTGCGACTCGCAGATACGGCGCACCACCGCCAGACCGATCCCATAGCCCGTCACCCCTTGCGCCTCCTCGCCGCGCCCGAACATCTCGAATATCCGGTCGGCCTGCGCCGGATCGACGCCCAACCCTTCGTCCTCGAAAATGATCTTCACCGATTCCGCGTCGCCCTCCGAAGCGACCCGCACGATAGCTGCGGCGCCGGGCTTGTGGAACTTCAGCGCGTTTTGCAGCAGGTTCTGGAACAGCCGCGTCATCAGGATGCGGTCGCCGCGCACGAAGCCGCAAGCGCCGAATCTCGCCTTGATGTCCGCAACCTTGGCCTCGGCGCCCAAAATCTCGCACGCCTCTGCAAAGCAGGCGGCCAGATCCACCGGACCCAGCTTGGGCGCCCCGACCCCGATGCGCGCATATTCCAGCAACCGCTCGACCATCTGCGACATTCGTCCGGCGCTCGTTTTGATGATCGACAAATGCTCGTTCACCGCCGGCTTGGCTTGCGGCCCCAGTTCGGCGCCGAGGAAATCGGAAAACTGGGAGAGATGGCGCAACGGCGCGCGCAGGTCGTGCGCCACCACCGACGCGAAGCGCTCCAACTCGCGATTGGAGACGGCCAGATTGTGGACGCGGTCGCGCAACTCGCGCAGCGCGGCGGCGTTGTCGTGGCGATGGGTGTTTTCCAGCACGCGCACGAGCGCGTGCGTGCGGTCGTCGTTGCGCACGCTGGCGGCGCGCAAATCTACCGTCGCCAGCTTGCCTTTGCGATCAATCACAGTGACGTCGGCGCGCAGCCCGCTGGCGCCGACGTTGATCGAGCCGAGCCAGCCGACCCAGGTCGGCGTCGACCATTCGGGCGTCAGGCGGGAGATTTCCAGAATGTCGGGCGGCGTCTCAGGCACGCCGAACGTCATCTGCGCGCGGCCGTTGGCGAACAGAATGCGCCCGTCCTCGGGATCGACGACGAACAGAGCGTCGCCCGCAAATGGCGCCGCTTCGGCGAGCAACCGGGCGTTGTCATGCGAAAGCGCGTGGTTGGCCGGCCTTATGCCGCCAAGGCTGACGACGGAGAGCACGATGCCTTTCTGGTCAGGATAGCGCGCGGCGCGCAATAGCCAGCCGCGCAAGGCGCCGTCTTGCACGTCCGCCTCCTGCGGCTGGCCATGGCGCATGACGCGGCCCAGCATCGCCTCCAAATCGAATTCGGGGAACGGGTTGCGGAAGGTTTGCAACGGTCGCTCGATGTCGGCGTCCGTCAGTTGGAACAATTCCCCAATCAGCCGGGTGAAGCGACGGATCGCGTAGGTCTCGTCGAGAAACAGCACGCCGATCTCGGAGACGCGCAGCAGCGCGTCGAAATCGCGCGTCAGCTTCACCAGTTCGGTGTTCTGGCGGAAATGCTCGGCGTTGACGGAATGAAGCTCTTCGTTGAGCGAGTTCAGTTCCTCGTTGGTGGATTGCAATTCCTCGTTGGAGGACAGCAGTTCCTCGTTGGCGGCCTTTAATTGTTCGTTGGTGGTCTCGATCTCCTCGATGGTCGACTGCAACGCCTCGCGAGTGCGCATCACTTCGAGTTCGAGTTCGGCGGCGCGCGCGTCGGCGGCGATGGCCGCGACCGGCTTGGCGAGGCGCAGAGGCAGCTTGGGTTGTTCCGCGATCAGCACCAGCGCGAAGGGAGAGGAATCGTCGACCTGCAAGGGCCGGATCGTGACGTCGACGATCATGCCGGGCTCGGGAAAGGCGGTCAGGACGACGCTGGAAAGCTTCTGTTCGAGGCGCTCACGCAGCGCGCGCTCGACGCCGACGGTCAGGCGCGTCTTCAGCGCCGGATCGCACATGTCGGCAAGGTCGAACCGCATCACGCCCTCGGGCGCCCGCAGGAAACGGCGCGCGGCGCCGAACGAGTGCAGCAACTCGCGGTCGGACGAGACCAGCAGCGCGGCGGGCGCGAACTCCTTGAGCAGCGCCGCATAGACCGGTTGCAGGAAAGTTTCGCGCAGCTTGAGCGAACGCCGCCCGCCGCCGAGCGGGACGATGGTGGCCGAGCGCTCGAACGTGTCGAGGCCGCGCACCTTGAACGATGTGCGCGAGCGCGCGCGGGTGCGGCGAAACAAGCGCCGGCGCACGTCGACGAAATCGAACGCCTCGCGCTGTGCGCCGACCGTTTCGCTTGACCCCAAGAACAAATAGCCGTTCTCGCCCAGGCCGAACGCGAAGGACGAGAGCACCCGTTGCTGCGCCTCGACGGAGAAATAGATCAAGAGATTGCGGCAGGAAATGAGATCGAGCCGGGTGAAGGGAGGGTCGGCCAGCACGTCATGCGGCGCGAACACCACGTTCTTGCGCAGGCGCGGCGAAATCTGCCATTTTCCCGAGGTCGTGCGGGTGAAGAAATCGCGCCGCCGAACCTCCGACACATTGATCATGCGGTCGTCGGCATATTCGCCGCGTGCGGCTTCGGCGAGTTGGCCTTTGTGGATATCGGTGGCGAAGATTTGAAAATCCACCGGCGTGGGATGGTCGGCGGTGGCCTCGGCCATCAGCATGGCCAAGGAATACGCCTCCTCGCCGGTCGCGCAGCCGGGAACCCAGACGCGAACCTGGCGGGCTTCCTCCTCGGCGCGGCGAACCAACTCGGGCAAGACGAGCCGGGCGACAGAGGCGAAAGCCGCCTCGTCGCGGAAGAAATCGGTAACGCCGATCAGCAGCGCCTCGGCGAGCGTGCGCGCCTCCACTCTATCGTCGCGAACCACTTCGGCATATTCAGAGAGCGTGCTGCACTCGCGCTCGCGCATCCGCCGGAACACGCGGCGCTCGAACGTCGATTGCGTATATTGCGAAGCGTCGAGATGGTTGGCGCCGACCACCGAGGCCAGGATAGATTGGAGCGCCGTGCCGTCGATGGACGTGAGGGCGGCGGTCTTGCCCAATTTGCGCAAGCCGACGCTCTCGCAGGCGAGCCGCGCCAGTGTCTCGGGGCCATCGACGGCGGTGATGCAATTGGTCGCGATGGCGGCGACGGGCATCGAATCGAACTTGGCGCTTTCCGGCGCCTGCACCAGCGCTGTGCCGCCGGCGGCGTGCAACGCGACCACGCCCTGAGCGCCGTCGGTGCCCGAGCCCGACAAAATGACGCCGACGCCGCGCTCGCCCCAGGACGTGGCGATGGAGCGCATCAGCGCATCGATGGAGGAAAGCCGGCCGGACGCCGTGGCGGCGGGGCGCAGGGTGACGCGCAGCGTCGTGCCGGCGACCTCGATCTCGGTGCCGGGCTGGATGACATAGACGGTGTCAGGCTCCAGCTCGAGGCCGTCGGCGACGGCGCGCACCGGCATCTTGGTGTGGCGGGCGAGCAGTTCGTCGAGCATGGAGCGGAAATTGCGCGCCAGATGCATGACGACGACGAACGCGCCGCCCGAATCGGTCGGGGCCTTGTCGAAGAAGCTCTCCAGCGCCTCCAGTCCGCCGGCCGAGGCGCCGAGACCGACGACGAAGCGCAAGGCGCTTGTCAGGTGCGGGCGCAGCGGCGGCGGTTCGGCGGGCGCGGCGGCGGGACGGCGCGCAAGCGAAGCGGGCGCCTCTTTCACGTCGCGGGCGCTCAAGACGCATGCCCCCGCGCGCAAAGCGCCTCGCTGGCGAGCGGGTGCAGGCTCGCCGCGCTGACGTCGCCCTTGGGCAGGAATCGCAGCGCGCCGCTGTTGAGCCGGTAACGCTCGGCTTCCTGAAGCGAGATGCTGGAGATGACGACCGGCCGCCGGCCGTCGCGCTCCAGCGCCGTCAGCAGGCGCAGTGTGGAGCGCTCGCCGAGGTTGAAATCGACGAAATACAGGTCGAACTGCGCATCGCGGGTCAGCCGCAGCGCCTCGCCGACGGTGCGTGCGCGGGTGAAATGGATAGCGCATTCCTCGTACATGCCGGCGTAGGCGGTGAGAATGTTGGCGTCGAGATCGTCATCCTCGACCAGCAGCGCCTCCAACGCCTCCGCCCGGTCTCTCGCCCATCCTTTGGCGTTCATGAGGCTCCTCGCTGGCCGCCCAAGTTAAAATCGACGCAAGACCCAAACAAACATGACGTTAGGGAAGCTTTGTTCTAGCATCTCGCCAATATATACATAAGGTCCTAAGCCATGTCTGGGCGCCATACAATGATTTAATGACCTGTTAACGGCCTTTTATCGCAATTTCATCGCCGGCCCAGGCTGTGGCCTGGCTTCCCATAGCGTAGCTTATCGTGTATTGCGCCGCACAAATCGGCTCGATTCCGAGCCTATCCGCCCGCCGCGGGACGCTGCTCGCGTCTTCCGGCTGACTTATCGAAAGCCGTCATGAAGCTGCGCAACATCGCCATCATCGCCCACGTCGACCACGGCAAGACCACGCTGGTGGATCGGCTGCTCCAGCAGTCGGGCTCGTTCCGCGAGAACCAGCGCGTCGCTGAGCGCGTTATGGATTCCAACGATCTGGAGAAAGAGCGCGGCATCACCATTCTCGCCAAGGCGACGTCGGTGTTGTGGAAAGACGTGCGCGTCAACATCGTCGATACGCCGGGCCACGCGGACTTTGGTGGCGAAGTCGAGCGCATCCTGTCGATGGTTGACGGCGCCATCGTGCTGGTCGACGCCGCCGAAGGCCCGATGCCGCAGACCAAATTCGTGCTTGGCAAGGCGCTGAAGATTGGGCTCAAGCCCATCGTCTGCGTCAACAAGATCGACAAGGCCGACGCGCGGCCCGTCGAAGTCGTCAACGACGTGTTCGATCTGTTCGCCGCGCTCGACGCGACCGACGATCAGCTCGATTTTCCCATTCTCTACGGCTCGGCCAAGCAGGGCTGGATGTCGCTGTCGGCCGATGAGAGGAAGGACGACATGGCGGCCCTGTTCGATCTGGTGCTCAAGCATGTCGAGCAACCCAAGGTCGGCGCCGGCGGGTTCCGCATGCTGGGCACGCTTTTGGAGTCCAACCCCTATCTCGGCCGCATCGTGACGGGCCGGGTGTTCTCGGGCTCGATGAAGCCGAACCAGCCGGTCAAGGTGTTGAACCGCGAGGGCCACGTGGTCGAGACGGGCCGCGTCAGCAAAATCCTGGCGTTTCGCGGCATTGAGCGCACGCCCATCGAGATCGCCGAGGCGGGCGACATCGTGGCGATAGCGGGCCTCTCGGAGTTCAACGTCGCCGACACGCTGTGCTCGCCTGAGGAAGTCGAGCCGTTGCAGGCGCAGCCCATCGATCCCCCGACGCTGTCGATGACGTTCATGGTCAACGACAGCCCGCTGGCGGGCACCGAGGGCGACAAGGTGACGAGCCGCGTGATCCGCGACCGGCTCTTTAAGGAGGCCGAGGGCAATGTAGCGCTGAAGGTCGAGGCGGCGCCGAACTCGGACGCCTACATCGTCTCCGGGCGCGGCGAATTGCAGCTCGCCATCCTGATCGAGCAGATGCGCCGAGAGGGTTTTGAACTGGGCGTGTCTCGGCCCAAGGTTCTGTTCAAGCGCGGCGAGGACGGCGAGATTCTGGAGCCCATCGAGGAGGTCGTGATCGACGTCGACGAGGAGCATTCGGGCGTCGTCGTGCAGAAGATGAGCGAGCGCAAGGGCGAGATGATCGAGATGCGCCCCTCGGGCGGCAATCGCCTGCGGCTGGTGTTTCTGGCGCCGACGCGCGGGTTGATCGGGTATCTAGGCGAATTGCTGACCGACACGCGCGGCACGGCGATCATGAACCGCATCTTTCATGATTGGGGCCAGTGGAAGGGCGAAATCCCCGGCCGTCGCAACGGCGTGCTGATCTCCAACGAAGCGGGCGAATCCGTTGCCTACGCCATGTGGAACCTGGAGGATCGCGGCCCGATGATGATCGAGCCCGGCTGGAAGGTTTATCAGGGCATGATCGTTGGGCAGCACACGCGCGACAACGACCTCGAAGTCAACGTGCTCAAGGGCAAGAAGCTCACCAACATCCGCACCCATTCCAAGGACGAAGCGGTGCGCCTGACGCCGCCGATCCAGATGACGCTGGAAAAGGCGCTGGCCTATATTCAGGACGACGAGTTGGTGGAGGTGACGCCCAAGTCCGTCCGTCTGAGGAAGACCTACCTGGACCCCAACGAGCGCAAGCGCGCCGAGCGGGCCAAGGCGGCGGAGGTCGTGGGCTGAGGGGCGGCGCCTATCGGGGGCCGGGATTTCGGGCTTTGCCCAGGTTTTTTAAGTCTTGCGGCGAGATCGGCGTCAAGGCCGCTGGGGGGGCTCTCTATTGGAGCACCCGCGCCACTATGGCCTCGCCGACGCGCAGCAATTTCACCTCACTCATCGGCTTGATATAGTTGTGAGCGTAAAATCGCCGGATCATGGCGACCCGGGTTTGCAAGTCCTGCGCGAAAACGACGGCGAACGCCTTTGGCTCGACCCTTACGATCACGGCCTCCACCGCCATATCGTCGAACTCGATATGGATCGGATCGCCCACGCGCCCCGGAGCGGCGCCGGCGAGTTTGGCCCCCGTCAGCGACACGTCCACGAGACGCGCGAATTGGTCCCGGCCATCGCCCGCGATCCTGGCGATTTCGTTGACCTCGAACCGCTCCGACCCCCGATATCGCGGCTGTTCGACGCAGACAAAACAAAGCACGGTCAAGACCAAGATATTGTACCAGCACCAGAACAGCGCCGGTCCCGCGTGAGACACGACGTCCGCGCGGCCGTCGAAGTAAAAGGTTTTTGCGATCACGGCTATCGTCAGGAAGAGGAGGAATAGGAATGGCCGCATCAAGCCCCATTCGACAAATCGGTGGCTGCGATCTCCCCCTTTCGCGGTCACTTTGAATTTCTGGCCGACGGGTTTTAAAAGGCCGACGACACAGGCGCGCAGGATTTGCGGCAATACGATGAGCTGGCCGACGTCGGAGAGGATTGGCGCCGCGCGTCCCGCTGAGATCCAACCGAGCGCCAGAGTGTGCCACAAATAATAGGGGAGGAAGCTGTGGGCGAGGTCCGTCGCGCTCGCCCGGAACGGGTGCAGATCGAGCGCCAAAGTCAGTATGGGCGCCAGCAGCATCACAAGACGATTTGTATAGAGCGCGGTCCAGGCCAGGAAGGCGTCGATCAGGCTGAGGCGGTCGAGGAAGGTCAGGCGCGAGGAGCGCGAGAACGGACCCGAACGGCCACGTGCGATCTGCATGAATCCCAGGCACCAGCGCGCCCGCTGCGTTACGTATTCCTTGAGACCCTCGGGCGCGAGCCCGAACGTCAATGGTTCGTTGAGATAGGCCGTGAGGCCGCAGTTTTCCTTGAGCCGCAAAGTGACCAGATAATCCTCGGTCACGGAATCGGTGGGAAATCCGCCAATCGCCATCAGCGGATCGAAGCGGATGACGGAGGAGGTGCCGCAGCAGAACGCAGCGTCCCAGGCGTCCTTGCTGGCCAGGCCGCAGTCGAAAAACATGCGCTGCTCGTCCGGCCAAAATGCGGTCGCGCGCAGGTTGATCTGGATGGGATCGGGATTGATGAAGTGCTGAGGCGTCTGCACGAGCGCGATTGCGGGATCGCGGAACAGGCTCAGCGCGCGCGAGAGAAAGCCGCGCGTGGGCGCGAAATCGGCGTCGAGGATCGAGATGAAATCGGGCCGGCGCTCGAGCTTGTCGAGGATCGCAAGCGCATTGTTGATGTTTCCCGCCTTGGCGTGCTCGTTGTTGGCCCGCCGGATATATCGACAATCGAGCTGTTCGCAGAGATCTTTCAACCAATCGCGACGGCTGTCGTCGAGCATCCAGACCCGAAAGTTTGGATAATCCATCCCCTGGGCGGCGACGATGGTGCGCTCCAGGATCGTATGCTCCTCGTTGTAGGAGCAGATGAGGACGTCCACCAGCGGGTAGCCGGATTCGTTGCGCAACCATTCGGCGTTGGCGTCGGCGTCTCCGCTCCTGTCGCGCGTGCGCGACAGGAACAGCAGGAACAACAGGGCGGCGATGCACCCCAGACCTTCCGAGACCATCACGACCATAGCGAACGCGAAGTCGAGGCTCAATTCGGGCGGGGGCAGCGAGACGCTCACGCGCCAATACATATAGCGAAGAAGCAGCACGCAGGAGATGGAAAAGATGACGGGCCGCAGCGGGCCTCGCGGATCGGGAAACACCGCCGTTGCGGCGACGAACACTCCGCAGGCGACGAGGCCTGGCGTTAGCGCGCCGATGGTTGTATCGGCGTAAAGGATGTCGAGCATCGCTGAGCGTCTATTTGTTGTCGAAGGTGACGTTTCCCGTGCGTCCCACGTCGCAACCGGGCTGCGCCTGCGGAATGGCGATCGAGACATAGAACGGGCTCTTGCGCAGGCTCGCCGGTGAGATCGCGTAGACGCCGGGGGCTGCGCTGGCGCCTGTCAGGTTGACGATCCGTCCCGCGCTCGTCGGAGAACCGTCGGCGGGAGCAAAAGTCGCCTTCTGGCCGATCTTCAGCCGGTTGTAGACGCTCTCCTCGACATCGGCGGATATGATGGCGCTCGCGCAATCGACGACGCGCAGAATGTCCTGACCCTTGACGATGCGCTCGCCCGGCGCGGCCAGGATTTCAAACACCCGCCCCGCCGCCGGCAGGTCCAGTTTCGAACGTGAAAGGCGCGCATATTCCGCCGCCAGCCTCTCCCTTTCCGCTTCGGTTCGCGCTCTGGCGTGCGCCAGAACGTCCGCCTGCGCGTCCAGAGACGCCAGTTTCAATTTCAATTCCTGCACGGCCTGGGCGGAATTTGGCGTATCGTTGTAGGCGTCCCCGACGAACGCGCCTTTGGCGAGCGCGTCCCGCTCGATTTCGACTTCGGCGAGCTTGAATGTCGCGCTTCGCGCGAACAGCGCGGTCTCTTGCGCCACCGCGTCTGCGTGCCGCTCTACGACGGCGGACGTCACGCCCTTTGCGCGAAGCGCGCGTTCCCGCCGCCATTGTTCGTCCGCCTCCGCCGCACGCGCAGTGGCGGCGTCCGCCTCCGCCGAAAGCGCGGACAGACGACTTTGCAGGGCGGAAAGCCGGGCGGCGCGGAACGCCTCCGTCCGCGTCTGCGCCTCCGCCAGCGCCCCGGCCACAGCGACGCGCTCGCGGGCGTTGATGTCCTCGCGGTCCTCGATGTCGCCGATCTCGCGATTGACGGCGGCGAGCGGCGCGCGGTCGGCGTCGGGATTTGCGATTTCGAGGGCGGGCGCCTGGCTGGCCGCGCTCCATTGCGCGAAAACGGGCGGAAGGTCTTCGAGGCGACCTTCGATAGGCGCACGGACGGTGACGATGCGGGCGTTGACGACCGCCTCCACGCTTGCGGGCACGAACAAAGCCCGCAGCGGCGACCAGCCAAGGCCGATCGCGACGACAAGCCCGACGGCCAGTTTGACCGCGCGCCGCACGAGCGGATGGCGCTCGGCGTCCTCGGTTGCGGTCTTTTGCGGGGCCACAGCAGGCTTGTAGGTGCGAGCGATGCGTTCACGTAGCTCGCGCGCGCCATTGGGAGCCATTTCGGGCTCCTCAACGGGAGCCGCGAGGCTGGGAATCGACATGACCAACTCTTGGTTACGCCTGCGCGCATAAGCGCGACGGCGACGCTGCAATTGCATACCTGTTTGGGTGTGAAAAACAGGTGATGCAATCTTAACGTGCAATTTTGGGTGCAAGCGTTACAAAAGTTTCCTCATAAGAAGCGGTCAGGCCTGACACCCCGCAAGCAGGGTTAGCGTGCGGTTAACAGCATGAGTTGCGCGGCTTGTCCTGGCTCAAGCGACCTCCCGCAACCGCCGCTCCCCGTCCTCCCGCAATGCTGGCGCTAGCTTTCCGCAAAGCGGCATCCCACTCGGCCGAGACCGCCGAAATCGGCGGTGACCAGGGCGCCGGGGACGATGGGCATCGGCACGACGCAGGTGCCGGTCGTCACGATCTGGCCGGCGGCCAGCGTCACGCCGAGGGACGAGAGTTCGTTGGCGTGCCAAGTGAGCGCAACCAGCGGGTCGCCGAGCACGTTCGATCCGATCCCTTCGCATTCCAGACGACCCTCGACCCTTCCTATTACACGATGCGACGCCAGATCGACGCCCCGCCATGCATCGGGCGCCTTCGGGCCGAGGACGAAGCGATGCGCGCAGGCGTTGTCGGCGATGATTTGCGGGCCCCCGGCGGTGACGAAATCGGCGTAACGCGAATCCGGGATTTCGAGCGCGAGATGGAGGTCGCTGACGGCGGCCAGCACCTCGTCGCGCGAATAGGGGCGTTCGCGCGGCGGCAGGTCCGCGCCGAGGCGAAAGGCGAATTCCGCCTCGACGACCTGCATTCGGTTGGCGCCGAAAGGGATCGTCTCGCCGTCGGCGTAAACCATCTCGGCGAGCAACCGCCCCGCCAGCGGCCCATCGACGCCGATATGACGCTGCCCGGCCAAGCTGGTCGCGGCGATCTTCCAACCAAACAGCGGCTTGTCGCTGATGTCCTCGATCTGCAACTGGATCAGATAACCTTGCCTGCGATCGACGGGGCGTATTTCGACGGGCAGCGCATCCAGCACCTCGCCGTCGCGCCAGCAACGCACGAGCAGATTTGAAGCCGCCCTCGCGGACATGATCTCCATCGTCGATTCCCCCCTCATCGCCGGAAGCCCTGATTTGGCCTTCCGCGCCAGCCGTCGCGCGTGGCGGCTTGAGAGCGCTTTGATGGAAGGCGGAAGGGCCCGGCAAGCGCCTGCGCGCGCCGATAGAAGCACATTCTCTCGCCGAGCAAAACTCTCGAAAAAGCCTTCAGACGATCTCGCGCAACCGACGCTCCTCCTCCTCGCTCAGCGCCGCGACCGGCGCCGGACGGCGGCGGCTGGCGGCGTAGATCGCGTAAGCGCCGAGCAGCAATGTCAGCGGCGCGCTGAGCCATAGCAGCAAGGTTGACGCCTTGAACGGCGGTTTCAGTAAAATGAAATCGCCGTAACGCGAGACCAGGAAATCTCGGATCGCTTCGTTGTTCTCGCCCTTCACGATGCGCTCGCGGATCAGCAGGCGGATGTCTTTGGCCAAGGTCGCGTCGGATTCGTCAATCGACTCGTTCTGACAAACAAGGCAACGCAATTGCGCCGACAGGGAGCGCGCGCGCGCCTCCAGCGTCGGGTCGCTCAGCAATTCGCCGGGCTGCACGGCGAAGGCGGGCGCCGCCACGACCAGCGCCAGCAGGGCGAGGCGCCATCTCATGCGGGGGCCGCTTCGCGCGAAGACCGCGCGCGGACAGGCGCGCCAATGCGCAGGCGCCGGTCGGTGAGCGACAAAGCGCCGCCCAGCGCCATCGCCACGGCGCCCAGCCAGATCAGAGTCACGAGGGGTTTCCAATAGAGGCGGACGGGGAGAGTTCCATCGGGCGCGAGATCGTTGATGGACAGATAGAGCTGACCGAGCCCCAACGTTGCGATTCCGGCCTGCGTCGTCGACATTTTGCGCGCGCCGAAGTTGCGGCGGGCGGGGGACAGGG
>Ga0209698_10003546_pt1 | contig 17324 bp, 10 predicted proteins | sample LitLauG_LLR_2012_FD_187203 | JGI IMG/M metagenome (GOLD analysis project Ga0209698, IMG submission 187203) | Freshwater sediment microbial communities from Pennsylvania, USA - Little Laurel Run_MetaG_LLR_2012 (SPAdes) (version 2) | ecosystem: Environmental > Aquatic > Freshwater > Creek >...
CGCGTATGTTCTCGGGGTGCTGAACTCGCACTTCAGGCCGCCCGCGATTGTGCCGACCGAATCGGATTTCTACCTGGATTGGCACGCAGCCGTTTTCGCTTTCGGCATCGCCATTGTGTGCGGCATCGCATTCAGCCTCGCACCCGCCCTCCAGGCAACCAGAGCCGACCTGACCCCGGCGCTCAAAGAGGGCTCGGCTTTGCGGCTGCCGGGTTACCGGCGGATTGGCCTGCGCAACTTATTGATGGTCTCCCAGGTTGCGGCATCGCTTATGCTGCTGCTGATGACAGGGTTCCTGGTGATGGGCATCAGCAAGTCAAGCAGCATCCAAACCAATTTCGACCCGCACACGATGGTTCTGTTGTCCCTCGATCCGGTGAGAGACGGCTACACGCCCGAAAAAACAGAGGCTCTATTCAAAAAACTTCCCGAACGGCTCAAATCGAGCGGCCGGATGCGCAGCATCGCCCTTGCCGCGCAGCCACCATTTACGAGCGAAGTTGAACCCTTACAACTCTCTGCGGAAGTCTCCTCGGGATCCTCGCAGGTAGTGAAGCCGGTTCTCGAGGAAACTGTGGGAGCGGGCTTCTTTTCCGTGTTAGGCGAGCCGGTGCTGGCCGGCCGAGAGTTCGAGGAGCGCGATCAACAAGGCCAGGCGGACAGCTCGAAGACTTTGCCCGCCGTGCTGAACGAGAGCGCCGCACGCGGATTTTTCGGAAACGACAATGCCATCGGCAAGCGCGTCAGGGACGATAAGCGGTCCTATGAGGTGATCGGCCTGGTCCGCGACCTGAAGGATGTACAGGGATTCAGCCAATCCATCATTTATTTGCCGCTTACTTGGCGGGATTTTGCCCGGCCGCCAGCCAGCGGAATGACCATCCTGGTGCGGTCGGTTGCGGGAGCGGATGCGCTGAGCGCGATTCGGAACGAGATTGCTCTTATCGATCCCAATCTAAACATCTTCAATATGCAGACGCTCGGCGCCTACCTGGATCGCAGCCGGTCGGCCTTGCGGTTCTCCATTCAGACTTGGGGCGGGATTGGGGTGTTTGGCCTGGTGCTGGCTGCCATCGGGCTAGCCGGAGTTACGGCCTACGCGGTTGCGCAAAGGCGCAAGGAGATTGCCATCCGCACGGCGCTGGGCGCAAGCAGGGCGCAGGTGCTGGGCCTGGTACTGCGCGAAGGTACGGCACTGGTTGGCATCGGAACGGCTCTCGGCTTTATGGGCGCGATCGGGCTGGCCAGAATAGTCTCGGCGCTGGCCAATATGTTTGTCGACGCGCTTAAGGTTGGTATGAACGATCCGCGTCTGCTCGTCGGAGCACCCTTGCTGCTGGCAGCGGTGGCGATGCTCGCCTGCTACGTGCCGGCGCGCAGGTCGATTCGGATCGATCCGCTGAAGGCACTCCGCGACGAGTAGAGTCCTTACCGGGCCTCTCCGGAGCGCCTCTTTAAACTAGTGGAAGTGGCCACACCTGGCGTCTCCGATTCGATCGGTCACGCGAGATAGCTCCCGGATGGTCGGCAATTCGGAAGTTATCCAGAAACGGGTTTGTAGGAAGTAAGAAGCGAGGTCAGGGCGGATGGTCGGCAAACCGGAAGTAATCGCCTAAGTCCTGATAAACGCGCTAGCCGTACAAGTGAAATTGGCCTGATCCTCAATGTCCGGTAACCCGACTCACCAGGAGTTAGCCAGGATTTCCAACTATTGGCGCTGCTGTCTTTTCCTTCTTTTCCATGGAAGCAGTTCAGGAGATCAACTTCGCGATAAAGAATGCGGCCCCTGCCGCAAGAGCTCCAATGATTAGTGTTTGCACCGCCCCGCGCAGGGGAGCAGAACCAGTGAAACGCCCCTTGATGTAACCGAAGATGAATAGAGCCAGGAGAGTGAGGGTCACCGACAGCAAGAAGGCGGAGCGCATCCGAGTTAGCAACATGTATGGAAATAGCGGGACAAAACCCCCGATGGCATACGCACCCGCAATAGTCATCGCACTCCTGAGTGCTCGGCCACGAAGCGGCTCTTCCAATCCAAGTTCAAACCGCATCATGAAACTGACCCATGCTTGAGGCTTTTGCCGTAGGGCGGCAACGACCGGATAGCTTTCTTCCCTGGTCAAGCCGTAGGATTCAAAGATCTCAGATACCTCCGAAGCTTCCGCTTCCGGAATAGTCTCAACCTCTTTTCTCTCGCGGGCCAACTCTTGTTCGTAGTGTTCGGCGTCACTCTTCGCCGCGAGAAAACCGCCGAGTTCCATGGCGATGGCTCCTGCCGCAATTTCGGCTAATCCCGCCACGACAACCACGTGGGCTGATGCAACGGCTCCTGAAAGCCCTGCGGCTAGTGCAAACGGAACTGTCAACCCGTCAGACATCCCTATGACGACGTCCCGAACACTCTCACTGCCTGTAAAATGACGTTCAATGTGTGGTGTCTGTGGCATTCGAGGAACTCCTTTCAGAAGCCACAGACTATAGCAACCGGCCGCGAATGGGTGGCCGAATCCGCAACAACAAAAATGCTGAGTCCTGATAAAAGCCGTTACCGGGAAAGTGGATACTGGCTTACGTGATGAGATCAATTATCTTGCCATCAGGCTCTTTGACCTTCATCCTCGCACCAGGATTTTCATCCAATACCTTCTGAATCATTCTTTTCGATGTTTGAATGTGGTCGTCGAGAATTCCTGTGTCGCCGGTGTCCCAGAACTCGCCTTCGTCATCCACCTTGAGTTCCCGAAAGTATGACTGGATCGCTTTTAGCAGTCCGACCACTTTTAAGTGCCAGTCGACACCAGCAAACTGCGTTTTCGTGAACTCCTGTACGTACAGGTTCTCATCAAATTCAAGGCGCACCGGGTTGCAATCTTCGTGGAGATAGACTGCTGTGCCCCTGACCGGCCCCGTATAGTCCCAGTCTTGCTCGTCGCGCACCCGGAGCAGTGTCACTTTTTTCGATTCAATTGGCTCGGTCCGCCAACCCTCGACCTTGGCAGTCGATGAGACAAATGCCATCAACTCTTGGTAGGCCCTTTCGTCGAGGAGTTGTCCCTCGAAGTGAATCGTGACTCCCATAGTTGCCGAGTATATGCCAAGGGCCTGATTAACGCGCTTACCGGAAAAGTGAAATCGGCCCGACCCTCAATGTCCGGTAAGCCGACTTATCAGGAGTTAGCAAAGTGGGCGAGGAGCCCGTGCCCTGGTGATAGGGCCGGGTGCATCTATCGATCCGCGGTCATCTTTCGCTTCACTTCGCTGAACCTGGGATCCGCTGCCAACTCGGGATTGTTCAAGTAAACCCAAAACAGCATTGTGGAGCGAAGTTCGGCCGCTTTGTGCAACCAGACAAAAGCGCGATCGGTGTCGCCAAGGTCAGCGTACAGGGAGGCAATGGCGGAAGCATCGAGATGCCAATGATCCTTGTCCCAGCTCTCCAGTTCGTCTTTCAGGTTGTTTCGCAGGACACCTTTCTGGCCGGAAGCCGCATAGATTTTGCGGATTTGCTGGATCTCTTGTGGAGTCGCGCCGCCTGCAATTCGCGCCTTCACGTCTTCCTCAAACGCTTCCTTTGGCATGCCTTTCGTGGTGTAACAACTCGAGAGAGTTTGGTGAAGCATTTCGAGGTGCGGTGGGTTGGGGTTCAGCTCCGAGATGGTTTTGTTAACCACGTCAATTGCTTCATCGCAGCGGCCACCGTCTGACAGCCGACCCGCAAGCATGTTTCTGACAGGCACAGAGAGAGGGTCGACTTCCTCAGCCTTGCGAATCTCAGCGATCGACTCATCGGGACGGTGCAATGCACCAAGAAGGACGGCATAAAAATGGTGCACGGTCGCATAATTCGGGTTGAGAGCAATAGCTCGTTTGAATTCGTTCTCCGCACCGGGAAAATCCCAATCGTAGGTGAACTTGACGACTCCCAGAGACGCGTGACCTTCCGCCAGGCTTTCATCGAGCTCCAGTGCTCGCAATGCTGCTGCCCTGGCCAGAGGTATCGCTTCACGGGGAGGCAAATGCCCCCAGGCGTAACCGAGATAGAAGTAAGTGTCGGCAAGACCGGAATAAGCGGGCGCATAGGTCGGATCTCGCTTGGTGGCCTGCTCAAAATAGTTCCTGGCTTTGCCCAGATCTTCCTCGGTCCTCAGGTTCCAAAAGAAGCGGCCCTTCAAATAATCTTCATGAGCTTGCGGGTCGATCACCCGTGCAGCGGAAAGCCTCGTTTGTTCCAGGGGCGTAAGCTTCACGCGGACTCCTTCGGCAATGTCCCGCGCCAGGTCATCCTGCAGCGTGAGGACGTCCTGCACGTTGCGTTCGTAACTTTTTGCCCACAAGTGACGGTCGGACTTCGCGTCGATCAGCTGAGCAATAATGCGCACACGGTTGCCCGAGCGAGTTACCGAGCCTTCCACAACCGCATCGACATTGAGTTTCTTTGCGATTTGAGAAAGGGGTTCCTTGGTGTCACGAAACTGCATCACCGAAGTCCGCGAGGTGACCCGCAGAGCGCTGATCTGGGCAAGATTGGTCGTCAACTCATCCGTAATCCCGTCGGCAAAGTAGTCTTGCTGGGCGTCGCCGGAAAGGTTCGCGAGCGGAAGAACTGCAAGCGACTCAATCCGGGGAAGGCTCCCAGGAGCCGATGAGCGATTTCGCCAGTTACCCGGATTGAATTTGAACAGAACACTGGCCAAGAGCACTGCTGCTACTAATGCGAAACCTGCAGCGGAGCGTCGCCGGAGCGAGGAGGATTCTATTTCTGGAGCCCGAGATGGGGAGGCGGAGAGCATTTCGAGGTCATTCATTAACTGACGGGCGGATTGATACCTCTTTCCAGGCTCCTTCTCCAAACACTTGAGGATGATCCCGCAAAGGCGATCTTGTGCGCCGCTGCCAGGACTTCCCGGCGGCGGCGGCGTTCGATGGAGGATGTCATCGGTCAGGTGCGTGGCCAGATCTTCGCGGAACGGCCGTCTGCCCGCGGTCATTTCGTAGAGAACCATCCCGAGAGAATAAATGTCCGTACGGCCGTCCACATCTCGGCCCAGAACTTGCTCCGGAGACATATAGGGCAGCGTCCCAACGGGTCCGCGCGTTTGGATCAATTCTTCGAGGGTGGTTTCGCTGTTCGGGCGAATCAGTTTCGCCAAGCCGAAGTCGAGCACCTTGGCCTGGCCGCGCTGGGTCACGAACACATTTGCAGGCTTAATATCTCGATGCACGATTCCCTTGGCGTGCGCCGCTTCGAGCGCGTCGGCAATCTCCGACCCTAACTTTGCAATTTGGTCTGTGGCAAGCGCGTGAGCACCGGCATAATGCTTCAGCGTTTGTCCCTCAAGCAGTTCCATGACGATGAATTGTCGAGCGTGGTACTCGCCGATGTCGTGGATTGTGCAAATATGCGGATGGTTCAGCGCGGATGCGGAGCGGGCTTCCCGTCTGAACCGCTCAAGAGCCACCGTGTCGGAGCGCACCATCTCGGGCAGGAATTTCAGAGCAACAAATCGGCCGAGTCGTGTGTCCTCGGCCTTGTACACAACACCCATGCCACCGCCGCCCAGGTGTTCGAGAATGCGGTAGTGAGAGACAGTTTGCCCGGGTGATGAAGGGAAATCTGCCATGGGCGCAATCTTAGGTGGCGTATCAGAGCAAGTCAACGAAGCGAAATCAATGACGACACAACATTTGGCAGTCGTGATCCAAGGATTTCGAATAATATCGAGAATAGATACTACCTCACCCGTGATAGTGGGTGGAGAAGGCCGTCGACAAACCGGGGATGTGGTCCGCCTTGTTACTTTAGCGATTGTGCCAGGATCACGCCGTACTCGGAAACAATCCACATGCCTGATAAACGCGCTTACCGGAGAAGTGAAATCCAGATCGATCCTCAATGTCCGGTAAGGCGACTAATCAGGCACTGACGGTAAGCTGCCAGAACCATAGGTTACAGTTAGTCAATTTCGTGCGGATTCATACCTCTTTTCTACAAATGGCGTGTTAAATTGCGGTTTGGAACCGAACAGCAATGTCTAAGAAGAAACCGCCGCCCGAGAAGAAAGAAGCAGAGTACGAAAAGGACCATTACAATTCCGCTTGGTATTCACCGCGAGGCTTTCGCAAAACGTGGAAAAAGAAAAAGAACTACAGAAACCGAGTCGTTAGAAGAAAATCGAAGAATCTACTGCATGAGGTGGAAGGGTTAAGTCTGAACGAACTTGGGCCCGTTGAAGAATCATTCACCGCAGAACTGTTTCGAAAGGGCCTATCCAAGAAGAAAGTTCGCAAGACTGGAGTTGTGAATTTACGAGAAAAGATACAAAAGAAAATAGACCGGCGAGATAACCGTGAGGAGACGCGGAGGGAGCGCAAAGAACGATTCGCCGCTATTTACACCGAAGGCATCATCGCACTTGAACACAACCCGGACAGCGAGGTAGCGCGGAAGTTATTAGATGGACTCCGCTTCGGTGATGGTCGCTTATGGATCTTCTTGCGGGACAATCCCAAATGGAAGGCCCGGTTGCGAACAAGAATCGACCAACTTCAAAAGCAGCAACAGTTAGCAGAGAACAAGGTCCGATTGAAGCAGGAACAGAAGTGGAAATGGAAGAGCCCAGCGCTACGCCTTCCAAAGCCTATCGGAAATCAGTCAGTGCCTGATTAACGCGCAAACCGGACAAGTGCCGATCAACAATTCCAGTTGTCCGGTAAGGCGACTAACCAGGCAGTTGAAGCAAAACTGTTGCAATAGTGCGATGTTACCGGCTCTTCAACTCGGGCCATGAGACTGGACATGGATCAACCCTCCGACCACTGGAAGAACGAGGGTCTGACACCCGAGGCTTCAAACCCGCAGCCGGGGCTTTGCGACCCGCCTAGAAATGCTGTATACGTGTTTGTTATGTCGGACAATTCATTGCACACAGTCTCCGTAAAGCTCTGCTTGCCAAAAGTTAGTAATGTCTCCGGCGGAGCAGCGGTGCGTTTTGTGAATTACACGTATACAAGCAGCTCCGTAATGATACCAGCCCAACCTGGGCTCCGGCGCTTTACCGTTGCAATCCCATCATTGGACGGAGGTCCAAGGGTTCGGTTAAAAGTGACTCAGGAAGGGTACTATGTGATCCCTTCATCCGCTCTTTTTGAACCTCTAGAGGATATTAAGAGGGCACTCGTCAGAGCTGGCCTGTCGGGTGAAATGCGAGATTATATGCTGCTTTCGATTGTTCCGGTTTTTATGTTACTCGCCGCCTTGCAAGCTATCAACCCTTGGACAAAGCGTATAGATGACTCAACCAGTATTTTCTTTTCACTCTTCATCCTTCTATATCTGGCAAGCGCATTGGTGTTCTATTTTTGTCGAACTCAGTATCGTAGGCATCACCCGTTGGCGAGCCTAGGAAAAATCGCCAAAGCACAAGGACTACCAGCACCGCATGATGAAGGTGTTGAGATTCTGATTGCATCTGACTGTTTCGACGGCTATGAAGCTGCGCAAAGATTCCAAGTTCTTTTCCTTATCAAAGGAGTGCAATTGTGTGGCTACGTACCGCTACTGCCACCTTGGGCGCTACGAGTCTCGCCCAATGGCAGGGGCCATGCCTTCGACAATCCAAGGGTAACCGGAAGTTGGACTACAGGAAACTACAAGCGTACGGCCTGGGCCTATCGAGAATCACCAGTAACCATTCAAAATAGCATAGCAAGACACATCGGAAAAAGCGTGATTATGGCATCGCGACATACTGTGCAGGGCATAAAGTTCGCATAAACTCTCCGCAATTTGCCGCTCTCAGAGTTTTTGGTGGCTAAAGAAAGAAGGATTCATGATGCCAGAAAATGCTGATAGAAGTCTCTCGGTCCTGATTAACGCGCTTACCGGAGAAGTGGAAATTGGCCTAGATCCCATTGTCCGGTAAGGCGACTTACCAGGAGTTGGATTGTCCGGGCTATCCACCTAACGCCAAGTCGTGCCTTTCAGGTGATCCTAGGGAGTTTGCCGGAAAGATTCCGTAAGCGTTTCGACGGCGCCACTAAGCGCAAGAATCTTAGATAACGTGCTAGTACTATAAGCAAGTCATGAACGCGACTAGCTTGCCTGTGTGAATTTGACGGACGGCACCTGAGACAAAGGCCGGGCTTAGAGGCTAAACTCGTGCGCCCGGCCCGCCACACCCATCGTTCGCTACTGTCCCAAAATTAGCGTGTGGGCATGTCATGTTCATAGCTCTCACCTCACCAACGCATCTGTAAGTGACACCCGTCACTTATGGCCGTGCTGCCACTCACGCCTTTGAGCTTACCGTACAAGTGAAATCGGCCCGATCCTCAATGTCCGGTTTGGCGGGCGGGCTCAAGGGGTCGGCGCAACACTTGCGTGAAGTTTACTCGCAGGAGTTTCAAAGCCTAAAGTTTTTCTCGGACGTTGATTTAGACGCAGCGCGATCTTGTCCAGTTGGGATTGCGTGTAGCCAGAAAGATCGGTTCTCTTCGGCAAGTATTGCCGCAACAGGAGATTGGTGTTTTCGTTCGTGCCGCGCTGCCAGGGACTCTGCGGATCACAGAAGTAGACCTGCACATCCGTGGCTACCGTAAACTGCTTGTGTTTCGCCATCTCCAACCCGCGGTCCCACGTCTGCGAGCGTTTCAGCGTAGTGGGGAGTTTGCGAACATGCGGACTCAAGGCAGCAACGACAACTTCCGTTTTTTTGCTCGGCACTTTGACCAGCATGGCAAACCGTGAATGACGCTCCACCAGAGTGACGATGTAACTGTTCTTTGCGCCGCTCAGCAGATCCCCTTCCCAATGACCAGGAATCGCTCGGTCCTCTGCCTCCGCGGGCCGTTCCCGAATCGAAATGGCATCGACGATCTGTCCTCGGGACTGTCCGCTAGGGCTGGCATGTCGCGAGCGGCGCATGCGCCGCTTCGACCGCAGGTGGTCCAGCAGCTCCTTTTTCAATACTCCGCGCGCTTGAATGAACAGGCTACGGTAAATCGTCTCGTGGGACACTCTCATGCTCTCATCGTCGGGATACTGAGTTTTCAGCCAACCGGAAATCTGTTCCGGCGACCAGTCCAGGATCAGTTTACTCGCAACGATGTCCCGCAACGTGCGGTTCACGGCCAGAAAACATCTCTTCGGGCGCAAGGCGGAATTCCAGGCTTGGTCATCTGCGGCATGAGCGCGGTAGGCACTACGACCGCCATGACGGATGACCTCCCGACTCACGCTGGAAACGGCTCGACTCAGATGTCTGGCTACCTCACGGATCGACGAGCCGCAAGCGATCCCTCGCGAAATGTCCTCTCGTTCCGCAAGGGTGAGGGCCAGACGAGAGCGCCGACGGGCTGCTGGAGGAATCCCTCCGCGAGGCAACAGCAAACAGCGAATCGAGCTATGGGGCTTGTCAAAGGCGCGCCCGATCTCATGCAGCGACTGTCCCGCCTTCCAACGGCGCCAGATGTCGCTCTTCTCGATCGCAGAAAGCCCAAACCGTTTTCCTGGCCTCATTCAACACCACCTTTGAAGAGAAACTTCTATCAGATGGTGTTGCAGCGACCTATCGAATGCACCGCGTTAATCAGGCATGTGGACTACTTTCCAGTAGCCCCGTCAACCTAGAGCAATCGCGATCACTTCCTACAAGCCGACTTCCCATTACCAATTGCGGTAAGCCAGCATCCGATCACTTCCGGTTAGCCGACGATCCTGCACAACAAGCGTAAACCGCAACGGGAGAGAGTCGATATCACAGAAACTGCTGCCGCCGCACTGGCGCTATCGGCGAAGAGATGCGGAGGCGTTGCCATTGTTTATCTCATCGCCGGTTGTGCGTGGCGCCAGTTGCCAGCGATTTCACTCATGCGATTCGCAGGTCTCCGGCCGGTGCCGTTCGAAGAAGTGCGAGTCACAAATCGGACGAAAATAGTTCTTGAAGACCCAGTTCGCGACACGAAGACCCTGTGTTCGGGCAGCAAGATCCGAGTGGCGATAATGGATGCCAACATACACACGCGCATCGACAACCTCATCCTCGGCCTGAGAGAAGCGTGTGAAGGTGCGGGTTTTCTGCGGAGCGTTCGCGTTAGTGGTAGTCATTTGAAAGTTAAGCTCATTCGCATGGAAGAAAAGGCGCAGCACATGAGAAATGGCGCCACTGATAGAGGCGTGACCCGATGGGTACTCAGGGAAATTGGGTGTGTTAATGAGCGGCTGCCAATTCGGATCGACGGCCGTCTCTGAATTGCCGTCCTGGTCGCCCAGGCGAATCGCCGTGATCGGACGCCAAAAGTTGTAGAAGTACTTGCTGTCCCAGCAGGCGATTTGAGCATCGGCCATAGAAGTTTCCACTAAAGCGAACATGCGAGCCGAGTCGCCAATGTCATCCAAGTAGTTGAGAGAAATGTAGCGAAGTGCGTTCTGCCAGAGCACCGGACCACTATCGGCCCAGAAGTACCCAATCTCAGTTTGCTCGGCCGTACGTGTGGTGCTGGTCAGCGAGCCAATCGCCATAACTTCATTGTAGTTGTCCGCCCATAGGTCACTGGTTAGACTAGGGGGCGGATCAACACGGAACTGTGAATTACTCTTCATCGTAAATGGCGTGACGCTGGCAACCCAAGGAGTAAGCCCAGGAGCAAACGATGGCGGCGGCCCTGAGAGCAGGGATGGCGTAGGCCTCCACAGTGCAATTGCGGTACTTCCAAGGAAGGGCGGCGGATTGATCGGGAAGCGCCCGTCGTTCGAGCGCAGCGCTAGAATGGAAGCCGCGGCTTGAGCTCCTACTGTCACTCCAGGGTCGAGAGGGTTAATGCCATTTGTCGTCAGGTAGTTTGTGTAGGCCGTATCGATTGCTGGGGTTGGACCGAAAAGTCCGACGAGCACGTCATGGCCAGCCTTAGCGGCTGCGGCGCTCATCGAGCCGTGCGCGTCCACCACCAGGACGTGATATGGCTCGTAGCGGCGGTCGATAGACTCAACAGCGTCATAGATAGCCAAATGCACAATCGCAAAATCCAGGGCGGCGACGGGCGGCGGCGCTCCAGCGGTCTTGACCGCCTTCTCAGCGATCTCGTTCCAGGCCGCAATAGGGTCGTCCGCTTTGGCTCTGGCAGCAAAGGCGGTGGCCAGCATCAGAACAGTAAGTCCACATAGAATGGTTTTCTTCATGACGGTTCCTTTCTTTTCGCGCGATTTTCGCCGCGCGGGAGCCACATTCGCGCAGGAGTGGCTTGGACGCAAATACTCCGGCCGTAAAATGCTTATATTCGGCCAACCAGTTGATTTTTCAGTGGTTTGACTGTCCGAGCTAACCCATTTGCAGAGTGCTTGTGCGACCTCTATTCTTGGGGTAACCTAACGTGACGCAACCCGCCATGAAAGAAATGGGTCCCCTCGCCGAAATTGTTCGGTTCGGCACATTTCAACTCGACCCGAAGGCCCGCGAACTTCATAAAGCAGGCGTGAAAGTCCGGCTGCAGGATCAGCCCTTTCGCGTGCTTGCGCTACTCGTGAATCGCGCCGGTCAGGTAGTCACAAGAGAAGAGCTGCGGCAGGAGATTTGGCCCACCGACGTCTATGTAGCTTTCGATCAGGGTTTGAACAATGCGATTCGCAAGGTGCGCGATTCTCTGGGAGATTCGGCCGACAACCCCCGGTTTGTAGAGACCATTGCAAAGCAGGGCTATCGCTTCCTGGCTCCGGTAAGCGTCGTGCAAACCCAGCTCTCTGAGCAGCCTTTGCAGCAAGGTTTGCGCAGCTCTCGCGTTGCAGTTCTGGCCGGCGTGGTGGCCGCGGGCGGGTTGCTCACTTTGGGGTATTGGGCCTGGCATGCTTCAGATGTTCGTGCCCGGCCGCCTACTGAAAAGGTAATTCTGGCCGTTCTGCCATTTGACAATCTCAGCCGCGATCCCGAACAGGAGTTCTTTAGCGACGGCCTGACGGAAGAAATGATCGCGCAACTTGGCAAGGTGAACCCAGAGCGGCTCAGCGTTATCGCCCGCGGTTCGGTAGTGAAGTACAAAGGTAGCGCCCTGGCGGTAGAGCAGATCGGCAGGGACCTCCACGCCGAGTACCTCGTCCAAGGTAGCGTCCGGCGCTCCTCCAATCAGGTACGCATCACCGTTCAACTAGTCCAGGTCGGAGACCAAACTAATCTCTGGGCGGAGAGCTACGACGCTGAACTAAAGAATATTCTGGAGCTCCAAAGCTCCGTTGCGCGGACCATCGCTAAGCAAATCCACATCAAACTGTCAGCAAAGCAGCAGTTGCAACTGACCCGCACGCGCCAAGTAGACCCGGCTGCATACGACGCGTATCTCAAGGGCCGGTATTATTGGAACAAACGTTCTGCAGAGGGTATGCAGAAGGCGGCCGGGCATTTCCAAGAAGCAATAGACAAAGATTCAGCGTACGGCGCAGCCTACTCGGGACTGGCGGATTGCAGTAGTGGACTCGCATGGCACGGCTTCGCTTCCCCGTCGGAGGCACTTACAAAAGCCAATACGGCGGCGCTCAAAGCTATTGAAATCGACCCTCAATCCGCGGAAGCTCACGCATCGCTGGCTCTCGTTCTCAGCCACAGGCTGGATTGGCCCGCGGCGGAGGCTGAATTCAAACGCGCGCTGCAATTGGACCCAAACTACGCTAATGCACACCATTGGTATGGAGACTATTTGTCGATAAAGGGGCGACACGACGAGGCGCTGCTCGAAGCAAAGAGAGCCTTGGAACTCGACCCGCTCAATCTAATGATCGGCGCTTGGGTGAGTTGGCGTTACTATCTGGCGCATGAATATGATCGCGCCATTCAACAAGGCCGCGATACCGTTGACTTGGACTCGAGTTTCGCCGCTGCCCACCTGCTGCTCGGAAAAAGCTACCTACAGTCCGGCTTGCATAAGGAAGGGATCGCTGAGCTGCAGCGAGCGGCTAACCTTTCCGGAAACAGCCCGCTCTATCTAGCTCAGGTAGCGGTCGCTTATGGTGTAGCCGGAAAGAAAACGGAAGCGCTTCGGACCGTTGCCCAGCTACAGGAGCTGTCCAGACAGCGCTATGTGTCACCGTATGGAATTGCGCAGGCTTACGCTGCGCTGAACGACAGAGAACAGACTTTCAAATGGCTTCAGGTTGCTTACGAAGACCATGCGGTATGGATGTCATATCTCGCTGTCGACCCGCTATTTGATCGCTTTCACTCGGATTCGCGTTTTCAGGAACTGTTACAACGCGTCGGCCTCCTGCCTTCCAAACCGTAGGCGGATGACGGGAAAACCCGAAGTTGTCAGCTCGCCCGTCGGGTTAGTACCGAGAAACGTTCTTGTGTTCACCGATTCACTTTCACTTGCCTGGTTAGTCGCCTTACCGGACAAGTCCAGTCCCAGAACTTCACTTTTCCGATTAGCGCGTTTATCAGGACTTGAGGATTATTCCCGGTTTACCGACATCCATGATAAGTCCGTGTCAAGAGGGCAAAAGCTCTCCCGACGCGCTTCGGAGAAGCGCGTGCATAAAAGTCTTAGGTGCTTCAGCTCGCGTTCGTGCCTCTCGGCGGTGGTTCCTCTTCGATTGAGAACCACACATCCATTTGCTGTCTCAGCCCCGCAGGGCCTGCACAGAAGATTGAGTTTGTGATCTCCTGCCAGTCTCGAAACAATTCGATGGAGGCCTCGGGAGCTTACGCTCCGTCGCCCAGTCGGCAACTGACGAGACCTGGCAGGCTGCGCGCTGAAGAAACCCTCCTGTATTCGCACCCTCTACGCAGCGCCCATTGAGACCGCACGACTTATCGGGCACTAGCACGGGATAGTCCGCACAGCTCAATCAACGGACTAAAATTCTTCCTTGGTTATTGCAACTTAGCGAATTCCGACTTCGCTGCAATAAGGATGGGAATGTCGGGGTCGGCGCCTTTCCAGAGCGCAAGGAAATCCTGATAGGCCGCCTTGGCCCTTGTGTTGTCCCTAGCCATTGCGTACGCACGGCCCACTTGCAGCTGAGCCAGCGCCTCCATGAGAGCGTTCTGTGCCAGCCCGCGCAACCCTAGCATCTTTCTGAATTGAGTCGCCGCTTCCTCACTCTGCTCGGCTTTTAAATAGGCCATACCGCGAACATAGATCGGCACCATCGTACTGACGTTTTGTATGCCTAACTCGTAGGGCTTGGCGACTTCAAGCAAAGATATCGCCCCTCTGGCGTCGCCCCTCCTGAGGGCCACCGCCGCTCGAATTGTCGGCAGCCAGTAGCTCTGGTTGATGGTGTCCAACGGAGATTCGACATGCAACTGGTCGGCAATCTCTTGTGCCTGGGCCGTGTCACCAATCTCCGCCAGTGTCAGCGCCGCTACCATGCGAACGTCCAGTCCTGGCGAAAGCGCAAGCGCTTGGCCCACCTGACGCCGTGCCTCCGTGGCATTGCCGACCAGCGCTTCCCGGTAGGCACTGCTGCCAAGCCACAGGGCCGCACTTTCGTTGGCCCCGTCACGTTTGGCCGCCGCCACCGATTCCCGCGTTGCCTCGCGTGCTACTTTCAACCTACCGTAAAACGCATCGGTGTCGCCTTGCAAAGCTAGAAGCCTCGCCTGCGTGCCGGGAATTTCCGTCGCCAATCGAACCTGCTTTAACATTTCCGTTTCGTCATTCTGCAGGAAGGCTATGGTATAACGCATTTCGCGAAGGAATTCGTTGTCCAGATTATGCTGCTTGGCCTGCTCGTAGATTCCCTTGGCTTCGTCAATCCGGCCCAGCGCCAGGTACGCAACGATCAGGTTCGCATAGCCGGTGACTGAGGTGGGCGAGACTTCAATCGCAGCACGCGACTCTTCAGCGGCCTTCTCGAACTCTCCCAGAGACTCATAGTTTAGTGAAAGATTGACGTGTGGGGCCACGTCCGCCGGATATTCCTGCGCCCACTGCTTGTACGCCTCATTCGCTTTCTCCAGTTCGCCGGTTGCGAAACTGTAATAGCCTGCCTCGATGTAGAAGCGCTCGCGCTCGCTTACCCGGCCGCGCAACTCGAACGCCTTGCGGAAGTTCTCTCTGGCTGCGCTAGTCTCCCGTAGGTTGTATTGCGCCATACCCAGTGATGCGTAAGCCCGGGCGAAGTTTGGGTCCAGTTCGATCGCCCGCTTATGGTAGGGCACCGACTCGGCATCGCCCTTCACTGCCTGCATGGAGCGTCCGATCGAGTAGGACTTCAGCGCTTCCAGTGAAGACGTTGTTACCTCGGCCAGGGGTTTGTTGAAGCGCTTCAACAAGGCTAGCGACTCGCCCAGTTTCTCGCGCAATTCATTGCCCGTCTCGCCTAACCGCTTGAGCACGTTGTCTTGGTTCGCCACTTCCGATTGCGCGCTCGCCAGCGTATCGCCTGTCTGACAGTTCAGCGCCTTCAATCCAATCAGATAATGGCTTCCTACACTGCCTATCGAACCCTCCAGCAACACTTTACTGTTGCTCCGCAGACATACTTCCCGGGCGACCTCGTGTATCAGTCGCTGGTCAGCGGGACGGTCCATCATCTTCAGCGTCGCACTCACCCGCCGCTCCGAAAGAACGTTCAAGTACGGCGACTGCTCCAATTGGATCGCCAGCGCCTGCTTCAACGTGCCGTCGAACACAGCATCGCCAGTCGTATTGACGAAGTCCGCCACCACGATGGTATCCTTCTCGGTCAGAAGCTTGGGACGATGCGAACGGTAGTAGAGCCCCCCAGCGATGAGTACGGCGCTCAAGAAGATTGCCGTCGTCGCAACAATCTTTCGTTGTCTCCTCTTTTGCGGGGCTTTCGGTTTGCGTACCGTCACCCTGCCGGAACTTTCGGCCGCTACGAGTCCACTCTCCGTGTCGCGCCGCAAACGCTGCAAATCCGTACGCATGTCCGCCGCGTTCTGGTAGCGCAGCTTGCGGTCTTTCTCCAATGATTTCCCGATGATTTCGTCCAGCTTTCGTGGGAGTCCTTGATTTACCTGCGATGCCGTAGAAGGTGTACGGTTCAAAATTGCGTCATGGATAACCGCCGCAGTATTGCCGGGGAATGCCATTCGGCCTGTTGCCATCTCGTAAAAAACAGCGCCAAACGAAAACAAATCAGTCCGCGCATCCAGTTCTTCCCCACGCGCTTGCTCCGGTGACATGTATGCAACAGTGCCCACAATGGAGCCCGGGCTTGTTAGCAACGTGTCCTCTGCTGCGGTTGGCATAGCAGAGACTCCAAGTCCCTCCGCGACGGGAGCGAACTTCGCCAAACCAAAATCGAGGATTTTGGCGTGCCCCCGCTTGGTCACAAAGATATTCGCGGGTTTGATATCGCGGTGAATGATGCCTTCGGCGTGGGCAGCTTCGAGTGCATCTGTGATTTCGATTCCTAATTCCAGAACCTGTTCCGGGGCCAACGACCGACTATCTATAAGGTGTTTCAGTGTCTGCCCATCAAGAAACTCCATCGCAATGAAAGGCTGGCCGTTGTGTTCGCTGATTTCATAGATAGTGCAAATATTGGGATGGTTCAGGGCTGAGGCAGCGTGTGCCTCGCGGTCGAAGCGACTCAGAGCCTGTAAGTCTGGCGCGAACCCGTCAGGAAGGAACTTCAATGCCACGAAACGGTGAAGCTTGGTGTCCTCGGCTTTATAGACAATACCCATGCCGCCGCCACCGAGTTTTTCAGTGATTCGGTAATGCGAAATGGTCTGGCCAATCAGTGATGAGGAGTCCGTCATCAGGCGCTCATCTTAGGTTGCGCCTCTAAGTTAAGTCAACGAAGGGGACAACTTGAGGGGCAATCCGTGATAAATGCGCATCTCGTCAGTGCTTGACTTCCTGACGAGATGCCGACTTGTCGTTACCGTTCCGCATATCCCAATCTGGATTACTTCCTGTTGGCCGACCATCCGCCCGGAATCAGCGTGAGCCTGCAGGTCGAACACAAACAATTCATTGGAAATGGGCAACTCATCGGCTCATCGCTTAGGTGAACGATACTTCTTCGCCTTGATCTGCAATCGGACGGGTCGCCGCATTTTCTAAGAGTGCCACAGGAAAGACCGATGTATCATTCGACATCTAGCCCGCGTACGTCACGTTCACCGTGTGCGGAATTATCGGGACCGAGGCGCGGAACTTCCGAGATTAAGTCATCCGCAAGTACACGAAATCCCATGGCAGATTGGCAAATGCGAGAAAAGCGGCCACTCCGAGGACCTCGGCCGGAGCCAGCGGGGCCGACACCCAAAAACTACATCACGCCCGCCGGATTGCAGCGGTTGAAAGACGAGCATGTGTTCCTACTGAGGCGCGAACGGCCCGCGGTGGTAGAGGTCGTAGCG
>Ga0209698_10003547_pt1 | contig 17319 bp, 12 predicted proteins | sample LitLauG_LLR_2012_FD_187203 | JGI IMG/M metagenome (GOLD analysis project Ga0209698, IMG submission 187203) | Freshwater sediment microbial communities from Pennsylvania, USA - Little Laurel Run_MetaG_LLR_2012 (SPAdes) (version 2) | ecosystem: Environmental > Aquatic > Freshwater > Creek >...
TTGGTATCCTGGAGACCAACGCGGCGGCCGCTGGCATCGGCCAGATCTTCTACGGTGCGGCGCTCGAAACGCTGTTCGACAGGCCCGGGCTGCCCGCGGACGGCGGCGATCCCCGCACGCCGGACATCATCGTGCAACCGAACGTCGGCGACGCCTGCCCGATCTCGCACGCGCTCCCAGGCGTTGGCGACCACCGAAATCGAGAGCGGAACCTTGGAATTCGTCGGCGATGGGAAGACCCATTGCACCCCCTTCTGGCGCGTTCGATCCTTCAAGATTTGCATCGCCGCACGACTCGCCGGATGAGGGCGGCGTTTGCCGCCTTTGCGGGTCGGAAGCGCGAGCGTTTCCGCTGCAAAATCGACGTGCTCCCACTCCAGTTCACGGATCTCCGAAACACGCGCGCCGGTAAACAGCAAGGCGCGGATGACGTCGAGCGCGGACGCGTTGACCAACGACTTTCGATTTTCAGGCTTGGGCCTGTGTCTGGCGTGCGGCGTGTCGCGGTCCTGCCAGGGAAGCCCCGCCGTTTCCGCTTCGATCAAGGCGGCGCCGACACGCGCCAGCTCTTCGGCCGTCAAAAACCGCTCGCGCGGCGTTTCCTCATATCTGGGAACGCGCCGGCAAGGGTTAGAGCCATCCGTCCGCCAGGCCCATTCCTCAGCGAGGTTGAAGGCTTTCGAAAGCGTCGCCAGCGTCAAATTCGCCAGCCTGGGCGTGCTCTCCATGTTGCGCCGCAGTTTCAGGACGTCTTGGCGCGTCACGCTGGCCACCTTCAAGGCGCCCAACGCCGGGCGAAGACGGCTCTCCACAATCGACTTAACCTCTTTTTGCGTCTTGGGCGCATTCGACATCTCGACGTGCTTTTTCAGGTAGTCGTCGAGCAATTCGCTCACGGTCGGAGCCCGGCGCCGCGAGAGAATCGTCGCGGCCGGATCGTCGCCCTTTGCGACGCGCCCCGACAATATCCGGGCCTGCTCCCGCGCCTGGTCAACCGTCAAAGCGCCAAATCGGCCAATCGTGACCCGGCGTTTGCGGCCGTCCGCGTTGCGATAATCGAAGACGAAAGAGCGGACGCCAGATGGCAAGATCAGCAGGCCGAAGCCGCGAAGCCCGGAATCCCAATGAATTTGCCGTTCCTGTGTCACCACTTGGGCGTCGATGAAGCGCTTATTCAGGTTCGGCATAGGCGAGCGATCCAGGCCTTGCGGACAGGTTTTGGACGGGTTGGCGGACACCATTGGACAGGTTAGAATTTTGTTCAAGCTTTTGATTTTTATCTTTTATTTTTACTCTGGACAGGTTGGACACCTTTTTCCCCTACTCCGCACTCTGTATTTTTCATACGCGCAGCTTTCGCAGCGGCGACGCTATCCTCACCGTCAATCCGTGTCACCACCATGTCACCAAATGGGAGAGTTTCGGGGCGAAACGCAGAGTAGAATGGAGTAGAGGAACCTGCTATAAACCCATGCTTTAGTGTAGCTTATAGCACTTTGGCGTATTCTGGCGTATATATACCGGATAGATTTGTAATCAGTAGGTCCTCGGTTCGATTCCGGGAACCGGCACCAGTTCCCTCTGTGGCTTTAACCGCGTCTTATCGCGCCGGCGCCACAGTCGCGGCGACGCGCTGTCGCTCGACGTCCGGCTGAACAGGAGGGACCTATGTCCTGGTCCGAAACCCACACCTTCCTTGACGGCGAATGGTTCGAGGGCAATCGGCCGGTCCTGGGGCCCCGTTCCCACGCCTTCTGGCTCGGCAGCAGTGTGTTCGACGGCGCCCGCGCCTTCGAGGGCGTGACGCCCGATCTCGACCTGCATTGCGCGCGACTGAACCGCTCGGCTGAGGCCATGTGGCTGAAGCCGCTCAAGAGCGTCGAGGAGATGGTCGCGCTGGCGCTCGAGGGGGTCGCCCGGTTCAAGCCGGGCGCCGCTCTTTATATCCGCCCCATGTACTGGGCGGAGACCAGCGGCGTCGGCGCGGTCGCTCAGGACCCGGAATCGACGCGGTTCCTGTTGACCGTCTACGAAACGCCCCTGCCCGACCCGGCCAAGGGCGTCGCGATCACGCGCTCGGGCCGGCAAAAGCCGATGCCGACCATGGCGCCGACGCAGGCGAAGGCCGGATGTCTCTACCCCAACAACGCCCGCGCTCTGCTGGAGGCCCGCGCCAAGGGGTTTGACAATTGCCTGATGTTCGACGGTCTCGGCAATGTCGCTGAACTCGCCACCGCCAACGTGTTTCTGGCTCGCGACGGGGTCGTGCTGACGCCGGCGGCCAATGGCGCGTTCCTCAACGGCATCACGCGCCAGCGGGTTATTAAATTGCTGACGCAGGCCGGCGTCCCCGTTCGCGAGACGACGCTTGCCTATCAGCATTTCCTTGAGGCTGACGAGATCTTCGTTGCGGGCAATTTCGGCAAGGTGACTTTCGTCGGGCGCATAGACGACCGAATCCTGCAACCGGGGCCGATGTTCCTGAAAGCGCGCCAGTTGTACTGGGCGTTCGCGCACGCGGGCGCACGCGCCTAGGAACAGGCCGCGCGCCAGCGGTTTCGGGGCGACAGTCCCGAACGCGCTTCCGTTACGTAGGTCGGGCGTCGCCATCGCGACCGCCCACGGCGCATTTTGACAAAAACCCAGCCTTTATTTGGTTACAGCTTCACATCCGGCGCCGCCTCCTTGCGCGTCAACCATGCGGGAACCGGCAACCCCTTGCCCCTCAGGAACTCGGGGTTGAATAGTTTGGACGCATAGCGCGCCCCGGAATCGCAAAGGATCGTCACGATCCGCTTGCCTGGCCCCAGCTCGCGGGCCAGCCGCATCGCCCCCGCGATATTGACCCCCGACGAGCCGCCGAGCAGCAGCCCTTCATGCTCGACAAGATCGAACACGATGCGAACCGCCTCCGCATCCTCGATCTGATAAGCAAAATCCACCGGGGCGCCTTCGAGATTGGCGGTGATGCGGCCTTGCCCGATGCCCTCGGTGATCGACGAGCCTTCCGACTTCAAGACGCCCGTCGTGTAGAAGGAATAAAGCGCCGCGCCGCGGGGGTCGGCCAGGCCGATCTTCACGTTCGGATCGCGCTCCTTGAGCCCCATTCCGACGCCGGCCAGCGTGCCGCCCGACCCCACCGCGCAAACGAAACCGTCGATGCGGCCCTGCGTCTCGTCCCAGATTTCCGGCCCCGTGGTCTCGTAATGGCCGCGTCGATTGGCGACGTTGTCGAACTGGTTGGCCCAGATCGCGCCGTTGGGTTCGGATTTGGCGAGCGCCTGCGCGAGACGGCCGGAATATTTCACGTAATTGTTGGGGTTCGCATAAGGGACCGCAGGGACCTCGACCAGTTCGGCGCCGAACATGCGCAATGCGTCCTTCTTCTCCTGCGACTGGGTTTCGGGGATCACGATCACCGTGCGAAAACCCAAAGCCGAGGCGACCATGCTCAGGCCGATGCCGGTGTTGCCAGCCGTGCCCTCAACCACCACGCCGCCGGCGCGCAAGGCGCCGCTCGCCATCGCATCCCTGACGATGGCGAGCGCGGCGCGGTCCTTCACGGAGCCGCCGGGGTTCATCCACTCGGCCTTGCCGAGGATTTCGCAGCCTGTCGCCTCCGATGCGGCGTTGAGACGGATCAACGGCGTATGGCCGATGGCGGCGATCACGGAAGGATGAATCAAGATAAGGACCCTCGTCGAGGAAAGCTTCGCCCTAGATAAGCGTCGCGCGGCGCGGGTCAAATCACGCGCTTTGACTTGGTCGCACGCCCTCGCCTACGCTGGCCCCGCCCAGCGTCGGCGAACGGCGCGGCCGGAGGAGGAACGCTTGCCCGCGTTAGCGTCGAACGTCATCACGGAAAGCGACGCCTATCGCGCCAACCGCGCCGCCCATCTCGCCTTGATCGACCAATTCCGGGGGCTGGAGAGCAAGGTGCGCGCCGCCTCCGCCCGCGCCGACGAGAAGTTTCGCGCGCGGGGCCAATTGCCGCCGCGCGAGCGCGTCAACCTCCTGCTGGATCGCGGCTCGCCGTTCCTCGAACTCTCCAGCCTGTGCGGGCTGGGTTGCCACGAAGACGACGGGGCCGAGAACGTCTATGGCGGCGGGATCGTCGCCGGGATCGGATTTGTGAGCGGCGCGCGTTGCCTGATCTCGGCCAATGATTCCGGGATCAAGGGCGGCGCGGCGCATCCAATGGGGGTGGAGAAGGCGATCCGCGCGCAGGAGATCGCGCTGCGCGAGAAGCTCCCCTTCGTGCAATTGGTTGAAAGCGCCGGCGCCAACCTGATGCTGCAAGCCGAAATGTTCGTGCGCGGCGGGACGACCTTCGCCAATCTGGCGCGGCTGTCGGCGGCGGGGATTCCGGTGATCTCGATCGTGCATGGCTCGTCCACGGCGGGCGGCGCCTACCAGACGGGGCTGGCCGATTACGTCGTGATGGTGCGCGGGCGCTCCAAGGTTTTCCTCGCGGGGCCGCCGCTGCTGAAGGCCGCCACCGGCGAGATCGCGGATGACGAATCGCTGGGCGGGGCGGAGCTGCATACGTCTACGACGGGTCTGGGCGAGTATCTCGCCGAGGACGACGCGGACGCTTTGCGCATCGGGCGCGAGATCCTGGCGCGCATCGGTTGGGGCGGGCGCGCGGCGCGGGCGAAGGCGCCGCCGCCGTTGTACGATCCCGAGGAATTGCTGGGCGTCGTGCCGGTCGATTACCGCAAACCCTATGACGTGCGCGAGGTGATCGCGCGCCTGGCGGATGCTTCAGAATATCTGGACTTCAAGCCGGGTTATGGTTCGGCGACCGTCTGCGGGCATGCCAGCGTCGAGGGGCGCCCGGTCGGGTTGCTCGGCAACAACGGCCCCATCGACGCGGACGGCTCGGCCAAGGCGGCGCAGTTCATCCAGCTTTGCGCGCAAGCCGGGCTGCCGCTGGTGTTCCTGCAAAACACCACGGGCTATCTGGTCGGGCGCGCGGCGGAAGCATCGGGGATCGTCAAGCATGGCTCGAAGATGATCCAGGCCGTGACCAACGCGCCTGTCCCGAAAGTCACTCTACAGATCGGCGGCTCTTTCGGCGCCGGGCATTATGGCATGTGCGGGCGCTCGTTCGGGCCGCGTTTCCTGTTCTCGTGGCCGAACGCGCGGGTCGCGGTGATGGGCGGCGAGCAGGCGGCCAAGGTGATGAGCATCGTCGCGCAGGACGCCGCCGCCGCGCGGGGGATCGCAGCGGACGAGGAGAAGCTCGCCGCGCAAAGCGCGAAAATCGTCGCGGCCTACGACCGGCAATCGACCGCGCTCTACGCCACCGCGCGGCTGTGGGACGATGGCTTGATTGATCCGCGCGACAGCCGCGCCGTGCTGTCGTTCTGTCTGGAGACGAGCGCCGAGGCCGAGGCGCGGTCGCTGCGGCCCAACACTTTCGGCGTGGCGAGGTTCTGATGGGCAAAATCCGCACGCGACGCGAGGGCCGCCATCTGATCCTGACGCTGGCGGATTCAGGCCGCCAGAACGCGCTGAGCGGCGAGATGATCGCTGAGGTCGAAGCCGCGCTCGACGCGCTGACTGAAGGTCTGGGCGCGCTGGTGATCGAGGGCGAAGGCGGCGTGTTCAGCGCCGGCGCCGATCTGAAGGCGCTGGGCGCCGCCCTCTCGACGCCGCCCGGCGACGTCGATCCGCTGGAGACGTTCAACGCGGCGGGCGGGCGGTTCTTTGCGCGATTTCATGCTTTGCCTTGCGTGACCGTGGCGCTGGTGGACGGCGCGGCGGTGGGGGGCGGCATGGGGCTGGCCGCCGCCGCCGACATCGTCATCGCTACGCCGCGCGCGCGATTTGCGCTGAGCGAGACGAGCCTGGGTTTCCCGCCCGCGCAGATTGCGCCCTATCTGGTGGCGCGGCTGGGGCTGCGCGTCGCGACAAGGCTGGCGCTGACGGGGGCGCGGCTGGACGGGCGCGAAGCCGCCACATTGGGGCTGGCGGATTTTTATACCGAAACCGACGGGATGGATCGGCTGGGGGAAGTTCTCGCGGCGGTTGGGCGCTGCGCGCCGGGCGCCAACGCGCAGACCAAACACTTGCTGCGCGCCGTGGCGGGGCCGGACTACATCGAACGCGCCGCAAGAGCGTTTGCGGCGGCGCTGCGGGGACCGGAGGGCGCTGAGGGGCTGGCGGCCTTTGCGGGCAAACGCGCGCCCGATTGGGCCAAAGCATGAGCGCGCGCTTTTCTTCCCTGCTTATCGCCAATCGCGGCGAGATCGCTTGCCGCGTCATTCGGGCCGCCCGAGCGGAGGGCCTGAGGAGCGTCAGCGTCTACGCTGACGTTGACGCCGACGCGCTGCATGTCCGGCTTGGGGACGCCGCGGCGCGGCTGGGCGAGGCGCCGATGACTTATCTGTCGATCCCGGCGCTGCTTGAAGCCGCCCGCGCGACGGGCGCCGAGGCGATCCATCCCGGCTATGGCTTTCTGGCGGAAAACGCTGATTTCGCCGAGGCGGTCACGGCGGCCGGACTGGTGTTTGTCGGCCCTCCCGCGTCGGCGATCCGCGCGATGGGCGGCAAAAGCGCCGCCAAGGCGCGCATGGCGGCGGCGGGCGTGCCGGTCGCGCCGGGCTATCACGGCGAGGACCAGAGTTTCGAGCGGTTCGCGGCGGAAGCCGAGCGCATCGGCTATCCCGTGATGATCAAGGCGAGCGCGGGCGGCGGCGGGCGGGGCTTGCGCATTGTGCGCGACGCGGGGGCGCTGCGCGGCGCCGTCGAGACGGCGCGGGCGGAGGCGACGTCGGCTTTCGGCGACGGGACGCTGTTGATCGAACGCGCCTTGCTGGGCGCGCGGCATGTCGAAATTCAGGTGTTCGGCGATGAACAGGGCCACATCGTCCATCTGGGCGAGCGCGATTGCTCGATCCAGCGCCGGCATCAGAAGTTGATTGAGGAAGCCCCCGCCGTGTCGGACGATTTGCGCGCGCGCATGGGCGCGGCGGCCGTGCGGGCGGCGGCCGAGGTCGGATATGTCGGCGCGGGAACCGTCGAGTTCCTGCTCGACGCTGCGGGCGCTTTCTACTTCCTCGAAATGAACACGCGCATCCAGGTCGAGCACCCGGTCACCGAGGCGGTGACGGGCCGCGATCTCGTGCGGTTGCAACTGCATGTTGCGCAGGGCCGACCTCTGCCGTTCTCGCAAAGCGACGTCGCGATCTGCGGCCACGCCATCGAGGCGCGGTTGTGCGCGGAGGATGCGGATTTTATGCCGGCGACCGGGGCAGTGTTGCGGTTCAAGGCGCCCGAGGGCGTGCGCGTCGATTCCGGCATCGCGACCGGCGGCGCGGTGACGCCGCATTACGATTCGCTGCTCGCCAAGATCATCGCTTACGGCGCCGACCGCGAAGAGGCGCGGCGCAAGTTGGTTGGGGCGCTGGAGGGCGCATTTGTCGCGGGGCTGAAGACCAATCGCGACGCCTTGCTGCACATGCTGACGCGCCCGGATTTTATGACCGGGCCGCCGACCACCGACTTCCTGCGCGACAATCCGTTCACGCCGCCGCCGCCGAGCGCCCTGGCCTTCGCCTTGGCCGCCGTGTTGTTGGTCGGCGTGGACGCCGACGCTCCAACGGCGGGGTGGCGCGAAGCGGTCGTGAAACTGGGTTGCGAGGGCGTCGAAACCCCGCTGCACGCCGCCTACGCCACGCAGGGCTGGCGCGTCGGCGACCTCACGTTACGAATCGTCGAGCGCTCCGGCGACGATGTGCGCTTCGTCATGGACGGCGTAGGGCGCCGGGCGCGCTTCGTGCGCGACGGCGACGATCTTTGGTTGGACGTCGAGGGCGCGCTGCGGCGCTTCACCGATCTGACCTACGCCCCGCCGCGTCGCGCCGACCCGCAGGCGGGCGGCGAAGTGCGCTCGCCGGTGTCAGGCGTCGTCGCCGCCGTCGAAGCCAAAGCGGGCGACGACGTGAAGCGTGGCCAGCAGCTCGCCACCGTCGAGGCGATGAAGATGCAGCACGCGCTGCTCTGCCCGCTCGACGGGACGGTAGCTGAAGCGCGCGCAGTCGCGGGCCAGACGACCAAAGCGGGGGCTCTGTTGTTTCTGATTGCGAAGGGCGTCACGTGAACAAGGCCGTCGTCACCTGCGCGCTGACCGGCGTGCTGACCGATCCCGCCGTCTATCCTGCGCCCGTCACGCCGGAACAAATGGCCGCCGAAGCCCGCCGCGCGGCAGACGCCGGCGCCAGCGTGATCCACGTGCATTTTCGCGATCTGGCGCCGGGGCGCGGCCACCTGCCCTCCTGGGACCCGCAAGTCGCCGTCGCCGTCATCGACGCGATCCGCGCCGCCTGCCCCGGAATCGTCATCAACCAGACGACGGGGATCGTCGGCCCCGACATTTCCGGGCCTTTGGCCTGCCTGCGCGAGGTCAAGCCGGAAATCGCGGCGCTCAACGCCGGGTCGCTCAATTATCTGAAAACCCGCGCCGACGGCTCGTGGGCGTGGAAGCCGATGCTTTTCGACAATACGGTCGAGAAGATCGCCGCCTTTCTCGACGTGATGAGGGAAAACCGGATCGATCCCGAGTTCGAGTGTTTCGACACCGGCATCGTGCGCACGGCGGAGGCGGTGGCGCGCAACAGCGGCTTTGATCGCCCGCCGCGCTACAATTTCGTGATGGGCGTAGAGTCAGGCATGCCCGCCGATCTTGAATTGTTGCCGATCCTGCTGCGGCTGAAGTCGCCCCCGGCGCGCTGGAGCGTCACCGCCATCGGCCGCAAGGAGATCTGGCCGCTGCATCGACGCGCGGCGCAGCTGGGCGGCGATCTGCGCACCGGGCTGGAGGACACGATCTATTTGCCCGACGGGGCGCGGGCCAAATCTAACGGCGACCTCGTGGCCGCGCTGGTCTCGACCGCGCGCGAGGCGGGCCGCGAGATCGCGACGCCGGACGAAGCGCGCGCCGCCCTCAACCTGAATTCGTCGGAGACGCGCCTATGAAACATCCGTTTTACACCGAAGAGCACGAAGCGTTTCGCGACTCGCTGCGCAAGTTCGTCGCACGAGAGATCGAACCTTACGCCCACCAATGGGACGAGGCCGGCGAATTTCCGCGCGAACTCTACAAGAAAGCGGCGGCGGTCGGCTACATGGGCCTGGGCTTTCCCGACGTCTACGGCGGCACGGAAGGCGACCGCTTCATGCGGATCATCGCCATGCAGGAGGTCGGGCGCGCGGGCTGCGGGGGCGTCGGCGCGGGGCTGTTCAGCCATACGATCGGCGCGCCGCCGATTTTGCACCGCGGCTCCGAGGAGATGAAGAAGCGCGTGCTGCCGCAGATCCTCTCGGGCGAGAAGATTTCGGCGCTGGCGATCACCGAACCCAGCGGCGGCTCGGACGTCGCCAACCTGCGCACCACGGCGCGACGCGACGGCGATCATTACATTGTCAACGGGCAGAAGACGTTCATCACGTCCGGCATCCGCGCCGATTTCATCACGCTCGCCTGCCGCACCGGCGGTCCCGGCGCCTCCGGCGTCAGCCTGTTGTTGATCGAGGGCCAGCCCGACGGCCTGCAACGCACGCCGCTCAAGAAAATGGGCTGGTGGTGCTCGGACACCGCGACGCTTTATTTCGAGAACGTGCGCGTGCCCGCGAGCAACCTGATTGGCAAGGAGGGCGAGGGCTTCCGCGCCATCATGCTCAATTTTAACGACGAGCGCCTGCACGGCGCCGCCGGGGCGATTTCCGCCGCGCGCGTTTGTTGGGAGGAGGCGACCGCCTATGCCCGCCAGCGCGAGACCTTCGGCAAGCCGCTCGTCCAGCATCAGGTGATCCGCCACAAGCTCGTCGACATGGCGATGAAGGTGGAGGCGTCGCAAGCGATGCTGGAGTTGCTGACCTGGCGGCTGGAGAACGGCGAGAACCCGGTCGCGGAAATCTGCATGTTGAAGAACCAGGCGACGACGACGCTGGCGTTCTGCGCCTCGGAAGGCGTGCAGATTTTCGGCGGCGCCGGGTTTTTGCGTGGCCCCAAGGTCGAGCGCATCTATCGCGAGGTCAAGGTCAACGCCATCGGCGGCGGCACGGAGGAGATCATGAAAGATCTGGCGAGCCGGCAGATGGGGTTGTAAGACGCCATCCGTTCGGTTGTTTGACGACGACGCCCCCGGGGCCGTCCGCCGTTGGTTGAAATACGCCCGCCGCGCCCCTGTAGACGCGCGCTAAAGTGCGCGTTTTCCGCCGCCCGAGAGGTCGAGGCGCTCCGGCTCGTCGGGCGGCGCCCCGACCGCCGCATGGGCCGCCTGCGTTTCGCCGGCCCGAGAGACGGCGTGCGAGCCGTCCGGGTGCTTGCGCGGCCCCATGCGGGCGCGATACGCTGGCGGCGTGGGGATGAGAACGAGCAGCAGGCGGGGGATACGCGCGCTTGGCGGGCTGGGGGCGGCCGCGCTCGCGTTGGGCCTGGCCGTCGGCAAAGCCGAAAACCGGCTGGCGCTCGTCGTCGGCAATGACGCCTACCAGAACATCGCCCCGCTGGACAAAGCCAGCGCGGACGCAAACGCCTACGCGGACGCGCTGCGCCAGCAGGGCTATGCCGTGCGCGAGCACGCAGATCTGACGTTCGTGCAATTCAACGCCGCGCTGGCGCGGTTCATCGAGCAGATCCAGCCCGGCGACAAAGCGGTATTCGTCTATTCCGGCCACGGCTGGAGCGACGGCGCGACCAATTACATGGTGGGGGTCGATGCGCCGGCGTCTGCGGGGCAGGACGAGCTGGCGGGCATCACCATTCCCCTGCAAAACGGCGTCACCGGCGTGCTGGACAAGATGGAGAAGCGCGGCGCGCAATTGCGGGTGGCGATCATCGACGCCTGTCGCAACAATCCGTTCAAGCCGCCGGCGGGGGGACGAAGCCTCTCCTACAGCCGGGGCCTCGCGCCGCTTGCGCAGCCGCCGTCGGGCACGTTCGTCGTCTTTTCCGCCAGCGCCGGCGAGACGGCGCTCGACCGTCTGAACGCGGCGGACACGAACCCCAACAGCGTGTTCACCCGCGTGTTCCTGCCGTTCCTCAAACAAAAAATGTCGCTTCAGGACGCGATCAAGGCCAGCCAGGCCGAGGTCGTCGCGCTCGCGAACGGCGCCGATCATAGCCAGAAGCCCGCCTATTACGACGAGGTCGTGGGCCCCGCCTGTCTGGCCGAGCCCTGCCGGGGCCAGCCCGCGCCCGCATCGTCCCCGGAGGCCCGGCTCAGCCCGTCCAAGCCCGCGCCCGAGCCCAGCGGCGAAATCGCCATGCCCGCGAAGGCGCCGCGTCTCTACCGCGTGCGCCCGGAGGTTTCGGAGGGCATCCAGAACGTGCGCGCCGGTCCCGGAGTCAACCACCCGCTCCTCTTCGCGATCCCGGCCGGTGTGGGCGGCGTGGCGATGGGCGAATGCCGACCGCCGGACAGGGGCGGCGGACACTACGATTGGTGCCTCGTGACCTGGCGCGGCCGTCAGGGCTGGGCGTCCTCCAACGGCTTCACGCCCGAAGTCGGCCGCCCCTGAGCGCCCGCGCGCTCCCCCCGTGTGCCTGCGGGCGCGCAACTAGACATCCTCGCGGCGCCCGACGCGCGCGCATTGCGCTTTGATTGGGCGGCCCGGCCTGGCGGCGCCAAATTGCAACTCCGGGCAGAGCAGGACTTATTTGGTCCCGCAAATAAGTATTGAACAAGAATAGCGTTTCCAGACTTCGGCTTGACAACAATTTCGAGCCTGCGCATTGTCCCGCCGCGGCGCAAGATCGCTTTGGCAAGATCGCTTTGACAAGACCGCTTTGGGGTGAGGACACGTCGATGCAGGGGCTCCCCCGGAGCGCGATCGGTGCTTGAAGCGCGCGGCGTCTCCAAACGCTTCGGCGGCACGCAGGCGCTCGACGACGTCGGCATGAGCGTCGGGCGCGGCGAGGTCGTGGCGCTGCTGGGCGAGAACGGCGCGGGCAAATCCACGCTCATCAAAATTCTGGCCGGCGTCTATTCGCCCGACAGCGGCGCAATCACCTATAACAATCAAGACATGACGGCCGCCGTGCGGCGGATGCCGATCTCGTTCATCCATCAAGACCTCGGCCTGATCGACTGGATGACGGTGACGGAGAACATCTGTCTGACGCTGGGCTATTCGCGCCGTTTCGGCCTGATCGAATGGGGCTGGGCGAGAAAGCGCGCGGTGCGGGCGCTCGCCAAGCTGGGGGCCGACATCGACCCCGACCTACGCATCCAGCAATTGACCCGCACCGAAAAGAGCCTGGTCGCCATCGCGCGCGCATTGATGACGGACGCCGAAATCCTCGTGCTGGATGAACCCACCGCCAGCCTGCCCGCCGACGAGGTGGCGCGGCTGTTCACGGCGCTGCGCCGCCTGCGCGAGCAGGGCGTCGGCATGATTTATGTTTCCCACCGGCTCGATGAAGTGTTCGAGATCGCCGACCGCATGGTTGTTCTGCGCGACGGCAAGGTGGCGGGCGAACGCATCGTCGCTCAAACCGGGCCGGAGGAGACGATCCTGCTGATTGTCGGGCGCGAACCCTCACAGGTGTTCAAGCGCCCGCCCGAGCGCCATGGCGAGCCGCGCCTCGATCTGCGAGCGGCTGTCTTCGGCCACGTCGGACCCATCACCACCAGCTTTCATGCGGGCGAGATCGTTGGGTTGGTCGGCTTGCGCGGCGCGGGGCAGGAGAAGGTGAGCCGCGCTCTGTTTGGCGTGGAGCCGGTGACGGGCGGCGAGATTTTCATCGACGGCCATGCCGCCGTGATCGGCTCGCCGCGCGAGGCGATGGCGGAAGGGCTGAATCTCGTCTGCGCCGACCGCGTGGGCGAGTCCATCATGCCGGGCCTGTCGGTGCGCGAGAATTTCTTTCTCAATCCCGTCGCCAAAGGTGCGGGGCTGATGAGCTGGTTGGGGCCGCGCGCCGAGGGCGCGCGCTCGCGAGACCTCGGCGGCCTCGTCGGCCTGCGCCCCAACGATCCCGGTCTGGCCATCGAATGGCTGTCGGGCGGCAATCAGCAAAAGGTCGTGGTCGGACGCTGGCTCGACCTGAAATCGAAGATCTACGTCTTCGAGGACCCGACGGCGGGCGTCGACGTCGGCGCCAAGGCGGAGATTTACCGGCTGTTCGACGTCGCCTTGCAGGAAGGCGCCGCGATCCTCATCGTCTCCACCGATTTCGAGGAGGTCGCCAAGGTCTGTCATCGCGCGCTGGTGTTCGACCGGGGGCGGGTGCGCGGGGAGCTGGCGGGCGACGATCTGTCGATCCCCAATCTGCTCGCGGCCGCCTCCGCCAATATCGGCGCGGTAGAGACTCTGGAGGCCGCTCATGCCCGGCATTAAGTCGAACGCGCTGGAGCCGACCCGCCCCGAACTCGCTTCCCTCACCACGGCCCAAGCGATCCTGCGGCGGCTGCCGATCTATGGCCTGCCGATCCTGACGGTTTTGCTAATCGTCGTGTTCTCGATCCTGCTGCCTGACACGTTCCCGACCTGGCTCAATTTCCGTTCGATCCTGGCCGACAAATCCATCGTCGCGCTGTTGGCGCTCGCCGCCACCTTGCCAATGATGGCGGGGCGCATCGACCTGACGGTCGGATTTGGCATCGTGATGTGGCACATTCTGGCGATCAGCTTTCAGGTCAAATACGGGATGCCGTGGCCGCTGGCGATCGCAGCCGTGGTGGCCTGCGCGGCGCTGGTCGGCCTCATCAATGGGTTGCTGGTCGAAGTCGCCGAGGTCGACGCCTTTGTTGCGACGCTGGGCACCGGCACGATCCTGTATGCGCTGGCGCTCTGGCACACCGACGGGCGCCAGATCGTCGGCACGCTGCCGCACGGCTTTCTCGCCATCAACTCCACCTCGATTTATGGCGTGCCAATAGCGGCGTTTTATGTGCTGGGGCTGGCGATCTTTCTTTGGGTGGTCAGCGAACGCTTGCCCATCGGACGCTTCGTCTACGCCATCGGCGCCAACGAGAAGGCCGCTGCGCTCAACGGCATTCCGGTGCGCAAATATGTGATCGGCGTGTTTGTCGCGTCGGGCACCATTTGCGGGCTGGCGGGCTGCGTGCTGGCGGCCAAATTGCGCATCGGTCAGGCCAATGTCGGCCTCGACTTTCTGTTGCCGGCGCTGGTCGGCGCGTTCCTGGGCTCGACGACGATCAAGCCGGGGCGCGTCAATATCTGGGGCAGCATCTTTGGAATCCTGATCCTGGCGGTGGGCATTTCGGGCATTCAATTGTTCGGCGGCGCGTTCTTCGTCGAGCCCCTGTTCAACGGCACGACGCTGGTGGTCGCCATCGCGCTGGCCGCCTTCGCACAGCGCCGACGTGCGGTCGTCAAGCCGCCGCGCGAAGCCGCGTCTGCGGGCGCCAGTTCAACCAATCCCGCCAAGGCCGTTTGAGGCCGTAAGCGGATAACGCCGGAACTTCCGGTTATCGAGGGGAGTGAAACATGACGATCAAATCCATCGCACTGGGCGGCGTCGCCGCTATCCTGGGGGCGGGGCTCGCCCATGCCGACGACGCGGCCTATATGGAGAAGGCCAAAGCCTTCCTCGCTAACGTCGCCGCGCCCGTCACCAAATGGGACGGTCCGACCACGGGACCCAAGGGCGTGGCTAAGAAGCTGATCGTCATCGTCTCCACCGACGGGCGCAACGGCGGCGCGCAGGGCGCGGCTGACGGCGCGGCGGAAGCCGCCAAGGCGCTGGGCTGGGAGGTGCGCATGCTCGACGGCCAGGGCACGGTCCCCGGTCGCGCGACGGCGCTGACGCAGGCGCTCGCCATGAAGCCCGCCGGCATCCTGAACGCCGGCATCGATTCCAAAGAACAGGAGCCGCTGTTCGAACAGGCCGCCGCCGCAGGCGTCAAGGTTGTAGGTTGGCATTCCGGCCCCAAAGCGGGACCGGACCCGGCCATCCCCTCGGTGTTCACGAATGTGACAACCGATCCCAAGGAGGTCGCCGAATCCGCTGGTTATGAGGCCGCCGTGCATTCGGGCGGCAAGGCGGGCGTGATCCTGTTCACGGATTCGATCTACGCCGTCGCCACCGCCAAGACCAATCTCAGCAAAGGCGCCTTTGAAGGCTGCGGCGGCTGCACGGTGCTGGAAGTTGTCGACACCCCCATCGGCGATCTCTCCAACCGTATGGGCCAGTTGACGACGTCGCTGCTCTCCAAATACGGGAAGAAATGGACCTACTCAATCGCCGTCAACGATCTCTATTATGATTTCTCGGCCCCGTCGCTGGAATCCGCCGGCGTCGATCCCGCCAAGGGAACTCCATTGCAGATATCTTCCGGTGACGGCTCCGTGCCCGCGTTCAAGCGCATCCGCGACAAGCAGTTCCAGCTCGCCACCGTCGCCGAGCCGCTGAACCTGCAAGGCTGGATCATGGTCGACGAGATGAACCGCGCGCTGGCGGGAGAGAAGCCCTCGGGCTTCGTGCCGCATGTGCATCTGTTCACCGCCGAGAACGTCGAAGCCGACGGCGGCAAGGACAACAAGTTCGACCCCGGCAACGGCTATCGCGAAGCCTACAAGAAGATCTGGGGCGTGAAGTAACACGGATCTTCTGCGCCCTCCCCGTCAATGGCCGGGCTTGTCCCGGCCATCCACGCCGGGACATGAGGGCGCGGGCGCCTGATTGAACTCCGCGCTTTCGGCAAACTCTTGTAAGCTTGCGACGGCTAAGCTTGCGACGGCGTTGTGGCGGCGCCGCGTGGATGGCCGGTATAAGCCCGGCCGTGACGGCCGCAGCGACCTTTCAGCCAACATCCTGCTTGCTTATAAAACACCCAACGAGGCGAACCCATGAGCGATCTCCCCAAACCCGACTATTCCACCCCCAACATGCGCCTCGTCGGCTATTCCGATCAGGCCGGCCGCTGCGACGGCGTGCAGATCATGGTCCACAAGGGGTTTGCTTACGTCGGCCATATTTTCTCAAAGGGCTTCTCCGTCATCGACGTGCGCGATCCCGCGCATCCCAAACCCGTCAATTATATTGCCGCGCCGCACAACACCTGGACGCTGCATCTCCAAACCGCAGAAGACAAACTGCTCGTCATCCACAACAAGGACATGTTCGCGCAGGCCGAATTGGCGGATGAGAAGAACTATTACAAAGGCTCCGTCGATAGCCACACAGAGGCGAAGGCCGAGACGCGCGATTGGTCGGCCGGCATGGCGGTCTATGATCTGGCCGACCCCGCCAACCCCCGCCAGATCGGCTTCATGCCCGTCGAGGGCACGGGCCTGCATCGCATCTACTGGACCGGCGGGCGCTGGGCCTACGCCTCGGCTTTGCTCGACGGCTTCACCGATTACATCATGATCTGCATCGACATGGCCGACCCGACCAAGCCCCAGCTCGTCGGCAAATATTGGTTGCCGGGCATGAACAAAGCGGCGGGCGAGACGCCCAACTGGCCGACCAAGAATGGCCGCTTTGGCCTGCATCACCCGATCGTGCAAGACGACGTCGCCTATTGCTCCTGGCGCGACGGTTGTCTTGCGGTGGTTGACGTGAAGGACAAGACGAAGCCGACGCTGATCACCCACAAGAGCTGGGCGCCCCCCTTTGGCGGCGGCACGCATAACGCCCTGCCGTTGAAAAACCGCAACCTGCTGGTGGTGGTTGACGAGACCGTGCTTGACGATCAGGAGGACGGCTTCAAGCCGATCTGGATTTTCGACAATCAGGTGAAGTCGAACCCGATCAGCGTCTCCACCTTCCCCGAACCCAAGGACAAGAATTATCTGAAGGTCGGCGGGCATTTTGGGCCGCACAACGTCCACGAGAACCGGCCTGAGAGCTTCTACAGCGAGGAGATCGTCTTCGCGACCTACCAGAACGCGGGCTTGCGCGTTTACGACATCAAAGACCAGTATCGGCCCAAAGAGGTCGCCGCCTTCGTGCCGCCGCCGCCCGTCAAATGGGTGGACCCCCGCCCCAACCGGCCCATCGTGCTGCATTCGGCCGACGTGTTCGTCGACAAGCAGGGCCTTTGTTATGTCACCGACTTCAGCGCCGGGCTTTATATCGTCGAATACAAGGGCTAGAGCGCCGCACCGGGAGCAGAACGATGACGTCTTGATGTGACGCGCGATTTGGCGTCAGAATGGGACGGGATCGAGCGCCCCCCGCGACAGCGCCGTAAAAAGGGTTGCGTGGGGGCAGGGCGACGACCGCAAAGGGAGGAAAAACATGAAGGTCAGGGTTTGGCTCGGCGGCGTCGCCGCGCTCGCGCTTCTTTCGGGGACGGCGTTCGCCGACACGTCGAAGATGAAGATCGCGTTCTCCAA
>Ga0209698_10003548_pt1 | contig 17318 bp, 14 predicted proteins | sample LitLauG_LLR_2012_FD_187203 | JGI IMG/M metagenome (GOLD analysis project Ga0209698, IMG submission 187203) | Freshwater sediment microbial communities from Pennsylvania, USA - Little Laurel Run_MetaG_LLR_2012 (SPAdes) (version 2) | ecosystem: Environmental > Aquatic > Freshwater > Creek >...
TCGCCAGTGTGAATGATGACGCCGAGGGGGCAGTGGACGGCGAGCGCGACGCAATCGACCAGGCTGTGCGTGACTTGAATCGGATGGATAGTGAAAGGGCCGACTTTGATGCGTTCGTTGGGGCGGATCTCACGCAGGTCGGCATCGTCGAGCAAGCCGTGCTCGTCAAGCTTATCTTCGACGTAGGCGAGCGTGAACTCGGTGCCCCAGACGGGGACGTTGAGCTCAGAGAGAATCCAGGGCAGCGCGCCGATGTGGTCCTCGTGGCCGTGGGTGAGGATGATGCCGCGAACGCGCTGGCGATTCTCGGTGAGGTAAGAAATGTCGGGGACAACGATATCGACGCCGAGGAGTTCGGCCTCGGGGAACATGAGTCCGGCGTCGATGACGATGATGTCGTCACCCCAGCGGACGGCCATGCAGTTCATGCCGAATTCGCCGAGTCCCCCGAGGGGGATGACTTGCAGTTTTCCACTTGGCATTGAGTAAGGAGAATGCTAGCACGTATTCAGGAGCAAGTGGCTAGGGACCAGTGGTCAGTGGTCCGACATGGACGATCCGCGCGGGCGAGTCCCCAGCCCCTGGCCCCCTGAACCCTGGATAGCTTTCTCAGTCGGCGTGCGATAACGTTGAGACAATGGCAGAGCACCGGAAATCGTGGTTGCGGCGAAGGGTGGAGACCGGGCTCATGAAGGGGTTGACGCGTGCGTATTCGACCGTGCGCGTGGATCCGGAAAGGTTTTTGTGGCAGTTGCGGACGGCGTATCGCGTGCCGATTAGCGGCTACCATGGCGTGTTCTCGCTGGAGATTGGCGAACTCGACCTGGTTGCCAGTTCCATTGTGCGCAGCGGGATGAAGCTGGCAGCGGTGGAGGGCGCGGGATTCGGACTGGGTGGATTGATCACGATTGTGCCGGATTTAGGGATTCTTTCTGCGATCACCATGCGCACGATTCAGAAGCTGAGTCTGATTTACGGATTCGAATTCAATACGGACGACGAGATTGCCGAGTTGTGGATCGCGGCCGCCAGCGCGGCAGGGGTGGACATCAGCCGCGAGTTGATCGAAAAAGAAGTGGTGAATAAGTTTGTGCCGAAGGTGATCCAGCGGATCGCGACGAAGGCTAGCGGCGAAGTAGTGGAGAAGTGGGCGGGACGAATGATTCCGCTGGCGAGTGCGGCCATTGGGGCGGGATTAAATTACTGGTTTGTGCGAGCGTGGGGCGCACGGGCCCAGGTGCATTTTCGCCAGAAACATCTGGCCCTGCGGCAAGCCGGGCTGGCTTCGCGGACGCCCCAGGCTACTCTGCCGTCATCCGGCGACTGACAGTACCTGTCAGATCTCACCACAGAGACACAGAGAAAGCGCAAAGGCTTAGAAAAGTACGGCATTTCTCCGTGTCTCTGCGCCGCTGTGGTTAGAATTGTTTACATGTCTTCTTTTTCCTGCTCGGCCATACTATTTGACCTGGATGGAGTGCTTTGCGACTCGACTCGTGCCGTGGACCGCGAGTGGCGCGAGTGGGCGGCGCGCAAGGGCGTGGATGGCGACGCGATCATGGCGATCGCGCACGGAGTGCGAACGATTGAGGTGATCCGGCGGGTGGCGCCGCATCTGGACGCCGAGGCTGAGGCGGCAGCGATTGAGAATCACGAAGCGCACGATCAGCGCGGAGTCACCGTTATGCCGGGAGCGCTGGAGTTGGTGCAGTCGATTCCGGCCGGGCGGTGGGGTGTGGTCACGTCGGGATCGAGACTGCTGGCGACGAATCGGTTGCGTTATTGCGGACTACCGGTACCTGAGGTGCTTGTGACGTCCGATGATGTGACGCATGGGAAGCCGCATCCGGAGCCGTATTTGAAGGGTGCGGAGGGGCTGGGATTCGCACCAGGGGAGTGTCTGGTGATTGAGGATGCGCCGGCGGGGATTCAGTCGGCGAGAGCCGGCGGCATGAAGGTGGTGGGGATTGCGAGCACCTATGTGACCGAGAAATTGACGGATGCGGATGCGGTCGTGCAGCAGTTGGCACAGATTCGGGTTACGCCTAATGGGGCGGGGACTTTGGTGACGGAGATACTGTGATTTGTCTCTGCGTCGTAAAGGACGAGAATATGGTTATCTCTTCTTTCCCGTCTCGTCCTTCCCGTTTTGATGCCGCGTTAGGAACGCAACCTCGCCTTTATCGTTCGTTGAGAATTCGAACTGTATGTCCCACGCCTTGGAGAAGAACCTCGTTTCCGACTCGGCGAAAAACACTACCGTGGCGCCATCGTCGAACCTGGCGGTGAGGTGGCTGCCCTCGATTGTCATCTCGAGGCTGTAATCCGGGAATTGATACTTCCCCGAATACCTCGCCAACACCTCCTTGGGTAACGCGATTTCCCTTGGCGGGGGAGAGAGCGCCAGAGTTTCTCCGCGCGCTGCTGCTGAGAGTGCCGTTGTGATCTTGCCGGTTACTGTGCCATTCAGGTTAGCCAGAACGATGACGGCCAGGCCGTCTTCGGGGTAGTAGGCCATATCAGAGTTGAAACCGATATTGTTTCCATCATGTTCAATCATCAGGCGGCCGTTTACGCGATTGACGTGTAAACCACAGGCATAGTCGCTCCTGAAAGGCGTCGTCAGCTTGCGCAGCGAGGCCGGCGTCAGCAGTTTGCCCCCGAAGAGCCCCTCTTCCCATCGCAGCAAGTCTTCGGTTGTGGAATACAGAGAGCCTGCTGAGAAACCGATGCTGAGATTGGGTCGCTCGGCGTTCTCAATCCCGTTGCCTCCGGGCCAATAGCCGGACGCGCGATGGGGAATGACGGTCACGTTTGAGTCGAGCCCCGAATCATTCATCCGGAGCGGTTCGAAAATGTTTTCATGAAGGAAATCGGCGTAGGTCTGCCCGCTTATTTTCTCGATCAAGTACCCCAAAATGAGATATCCCATGTTGACATAGGACCACTTCTCGCCCGGCTGAAAATTCAACGGCTTGTCAGACAAGACCAGAGAGTCTGGTGTGCCGGGAGTGTATTTAGCCGAGTCGTCAGATATGCCTGACGTATGCGTGAGCAAGTTGTAAATGGTGATCTTGCTCCAGTGGGCGGGGGCATCAGGGAAGTATTTCGTTATGGGGTCATCTGTTCGCAACTTGCCCCGATCTTCCAGAAGCAAGATTGCGGCAGCCGTGAACTGCTTCGTCATGGAGGCAATATTGAATCGGGTCGTAGGCGAGTTTGGAATGTTCCACTCCAGGTCTGCCCAGCCGTAGCTTTTGCTGAATGACACCTTTCCATTTCTCGCTACCAGTACGCTGCCCATGAAGACTTGGGCGTCGGCATAGGGCTGCACGACCTTGTTCATGCGCTCGGCAAGGTCTTGCGCGGAGCATGCAGCAGCGGCCAAGAGCGCGACCGTAATTGCCAGCAGCGGAAGCCGAGTGTTCTGTCTCTTCACCATGGCCGAAGCCCTCCGGCTTATCTGAGCCAGTCTTCCAATTCGATCCCGCGGTCGGTTTTTTCGTCGCGGTACTTCACGATCACTGGGGTGTAGAGCGACAGGTCCCATTCTGCTGCTTTACCCTTCTTAACCGCGCGCGAGCCGGGGACCACGACCGCATTTTCCGGCACTTCTAACGGTGCGTCGGCTGTCGCGCGGTAGACTTCGCCTTTTACCAGATCGTAGAGAGGCGTGGAGCGGGTCAGGATTGTGCCTGCGCCCAGCACGGCACGAGCCCGTACCAGTGTTCCTTCGAAAATTCCGCAATTGCCGCCGACTAACACGTCGTCTTCGATGATGACCGGGGCGGCGTTGATCGGTTCGAGGACGCCTCCGACTTGCGCGGCGGCGCTCAGGTGGACGCGCTTGCCGATCTGTGCACATGAGCCTACCAGCGCGTGGGAGTCGACCATGGTGCCTTCGTCGACGTAGGCGCCGACGTTGATGAACATCGGGGGCATGCAGATGACTGAGGGCGCGACGTAGGCTCCGACTCGGACCGACGATCCCCCGGGGACTACGCGCACGCGGTCTGCTGGCGTGAATTGGCGAGCCGGGAAGGTGTCTTTGTCGACGAAGGAGAGTCCGGCGGTCATGTCTGCGATCGCGCCGAGGCGGAACCCAAGCAGGATGCCTTGCTTGACCCAGACGTTGACGGTCCAGCGGCCTGGACTCCCCGGAACAACGATTTTTTCGGCGGCGCGGATTTTGCCTTGGGTGAGTTGGTCGCGGAATTCCAAGAACGTTTTGCGCGCTTCGGGATCGTGTTCCACTTCACCTTGGGCGGCGAGACGTTCGATGGAGGCTTTCAGGGTGGACATGGAATGTTGATTGTCGATTGGGGATTCTTCGTTTGTCAAAGAACTGCTAGCGAACGCAAGGTCCCTCCACTGCGCTCGCGTTCGCTCGCTTCGGTCGGGATGACAATGACTGCAACTGCAGCAGCATCTCTTACACGCACTTGCACTCGCTGCGGATCAGGATGTTGGTCATGGCGTGGGCTGCGTCGCGGGCTTCGGCAATGGTGGCGTAGGGGCCGTGCCAGCGGGCGTGGTTGGTGTCGTGGCCGGCGGGACGGCCTTTGCCGTGGCTGCATTGGCCGCAGGAACCGCGGTGCAGGACGATTTTGTGCGGGCCGGCGGCCCAGTTTTCGTAGATGAAGAACTCGGCGGCTTCGGCGGCGGGGCCTGCGGGCCTGGTGATCAGTCCGACATCGATCGCGACTCGCTGCAGCTTCGAGCGCGTGTCGCGGCGCATTGGGACGAGCGGCAGGCGGTAGACTTCTTCGATCTTGCCCATCATGGCGAGCACGGCCTTTACGGGTAGCGGGCTCGATTCGATGAAGTTGGCTTGCATCAGGGGAAGATATTTGCGGTTCAGACTGCGCGCGGTACCCCAGTCGTTTGCGAGAGCGGCACGAGTGAGCGACGCCATTTCATGCGGGATTTCGTTCGAGGCAACGGAAATGATGCCGACGCCACCGAGAGCGATGACGGGCAACGTGACAGCGTCGTCGCCGGAGAAAACGAGAAACCGCTCCGGGACCACGCTGATCACTTCTGCGATCTGGGTCATGTTGCCGCTGGCTTCTTTCACGCCAACGATGTTTGGTATCTCGGCTAGGCGGACGAGCGTTGCGGGTTCGATGTTGGCCGCGGTGCGCCCGGGGACGTTGTAAAGAATGACCGGCTTGTCGCCGACGGCCTCGGCGATTGCTTTGAAATGGCGGTACTGGCCTTCCTGGGTGGGCTTGTTGTAGTAGGGAGAGGCCGTCAAAATCGCGTTCACTCCGGGGCGGGCGGCTAGTTCTTTGGCCTTTTCGACGGCTTCGTGGGTGGCGTTGGAGGTCGCGCCGGCTACGATCGAGACACGTCCGGCGACCACTTCGATCGTTGTATCGATCACGTAGAGCCACTCATCGCGCGTGAGGGTAGGAGTCTCGCCCGTCGTGCCGCAGGGAACGAGAAAATCGATGCCGGATTCAACCTGCCACGCGACGAGTTTGCGCAGGGCCGCGTCATCGATCGAACCGTCTTGACGGAACGGAGTAACCAGAGCAGTACCACAGCCGCGAAGTTGCATGTGTATAAGATAGCGCGAATGAAAGACGAGGAAAACTGGACGCGCCGCGCCCGTCCTCCTCGGATCAGACCCAACGGCGGCAATCGCGTCAGCCAGCAAAAACCTTAAACCACAGAGTTCACAGAGGATTAGCGGAGATCGCGGAAACCTCAGCAGCTCGGACTGGGCGCCTTGGACCGGAGTGCCAGAGACCTGAAGCAATGCCTCACACAAGGAAACCAGCTGAACACTCCCTGCAATTTCGCCGATTGTCGGAAGGCCGGCTTCTTGGCATAATGTAAGGGCTCTGGCCGATTACAGCACCGGTAGGCATTTGTGTCTTCGGGTGTGAATCCGGCCTTCATGGATTATCTGGCGACGATTTTCGTGCCTACCGCGAACCGGCGGCTCAACGAGCTGATCGGGTTCCTGATGTGCGTCTCCGCCCTCCTGCTCTTCCTGGCCCTCGTCTCGTACTCCCCTTTGGACCCTTCGTGGAATAGCGCGTCGGTTCTGACCGGATCACATGCGGCGCGCAACTGGATTGGCGTGGTGGGTGCCTACACCGCCGATCTGCTGCTGCAGTTTTTCGGGATCGGGGCGTTCCTGCTGGTGATCTTTCCTGCGACGCTGGGAGTCCGCTGGTTCCGGTCGAGCAAGGTTCAATCGCCGATGGCGAAGAGCCTGGGCGTAATCTGGCTGATGATGTTCGTTCCGGCGCTGCTGGCGTTGCTGCCCGGGCATCTGCGCTGGATGCACGTGATTCCGATCGAAGGCCTGCTGGGGCGCGTGGTCGGCGACTTCATGATTCATTACCTGAATCTTGTAGGCGCTTACATCGTGTGTGCAACGGTGCTGGCGGTGGCTTTGTATCTCTCGACCGCGTTTTCGTTCTCGTCCATTCAACTCTGGGCTCCGACGCGGTTCGCTTTCGTGACAGCCCTGTGGAACCGCTATCAGGATTGGCAGGAAGAGCGGGCGAAGCGGCGGCAGCAGAAAGAACTGGATCAGCGGCGGATTTCGAAGCCCGTGGTGAAGACGCAGCTGATCCAATCAAGGCCGGTTCAACCTGGACCGCCTGCGCCGACGGAAGCGCGGCGCACGGGTATCGAGCGGATGATGGCGGAAGAAGAGGCGCAGAAGCCTACTCCTTCGACCGGTGGCGTTTTGGCGGAATCTGTTCCACCTGCTGCGGCGATGGAAAACGTTCCTGATCCCGAGGTGACCGAGCGCGCCGACAGCGGCCATAAAGCAAAGACCACGATGCCGCGCATCGCCGCCGGCGGCTACAAGCTGCCCTCGAGCAGCCTGCTGCAACGGCCGGACGAGCATGAGGCCGTGGATGCCGAAGAACTTAAAATGCTGGCGCAGGTGCTCACCGAAAAGTACGCGGAGTTTGAGGTGCACGGCCAGATCACGCAGATTAATCCCGGCCCGGTCGTCACGACGTTCGAATTCAAGCCGGAAGCCGGCATCAAGTACAGCCGGATCACGAATCTTTGCGACGATCTTTGTCTGGCGCTGAAAGCCGAGAGCATCCTGATCGAGCGCATGCCGGGCAAGAGCACGGTGGGCATTCAGGTGCCGAACCGGCAGCGCGAGATTATCTGGCTGCGCGAGAACATCGAATCGCAGGAGTTCATGGGCTCGAAGTCGAAGCTCACGATGGCCATGGGCAAGGACATCAACGGGCGCATCGTGACCGCCGATCTGGCGGGCATGCCGCACTTGCTCATCGCGGGTTCGACCGGCGCCGGCAAGAGCGTGGCGATCAACGCGATGATCATGTCGATCCTGTACAAGGCGACGCCCGATCAGGTGCGGCTGATCCTGGTCGATCCGAAGCGGCTGGAACTGGGCAATTATGAAGGCGTGCCGCACTTGTACACGCCGATCATTACCGAGCCGAAGCTCGCAGCCAACGCCCTGCGCAATGCGGTGCGCGAGATGGAGCGGCGGCTGAAACTGCTGGCAGCGAAGGGCGTGCGCAACATCGATCAATACAATCGCCTGTTTGATCAGGGAGGCACACCGAGCCTGTTCGAGGAAGAGTCGGACGAAAAGCCGATTCCGTACATCGTGATCATCATCGACGAATTGGCGGACCTGATGATGCTCGATTCGAGCAACGTGGAGGAATCGATTACGCGGCTGGCCCAGATGGCGCGCGCCGTGGGCATTCATCTTGTGCTGGCCACGCAGCGTCCCTCGGTGGACGTGATCACCGGTCTCATCAAGGCTAACTTCCCTGCCCGGGTTTCGTTCCGAGTAGCAACCAAGGTCGACTCGCGGACGATTCTCGATGCCAACGGCGCGGAAGCTCTTCTGGGCAAAGGCGACATGCTTTATCTGCCCTCGGGATCGGCGCGCGTGCACCGGCTGCATGCTCCGTTTGTGACCGAGAAAGAAATTGCCGCGGTGGTCGAGTTCTGGAAGTCGCAGGGTACGGCTGAGTATCAGCAGCGGTTCCTGGAAGCACCGAAGGACGAGCGCGAGCCCGCAATCGGCACGAATGACGGAGGTCCGGGCGAGGAAGGCGAAGGCGAAGACGATCCGATGTATGGCGAGGCGGTGAAGCTGGTGGTCGAGTTCGGCAAGGCCTCCACTTCCCTGCTGCAACGGCGCTTGCGGATCGGCTACGGGCGCGCGGCCCACCTCATCGATCTCATGGAACAGGATGGAATCGTGGGTGCAGCGGACGGTCCCAAACCGCGCGAAGTGCTGAAGCGTCCTGACTGGATATCAGAGATTGAAGAGACGATGCGCTAGGTTTTGATGCAAAGAAATAGGGCGGCCTCGAGCCGCCCTTTCCTTTTCCAACCAGCTCAACTGCGGAACAAACTAGTAGCGGAACACCAGACCGGCCGAGTAGCGGAAGTTCTTGCCGCTGGTTCCCCCGTTGCCATGCACCATCATCCAGTCGGCCTGAGCCGCGCGGAAGGCGATGTGCTGGCTGACGTTGAAATCGACGCCGCCACCTGCGAGGAGTGCAAAGCCGTTGCCGGTTCCGGTTACGGTTGTTCCTGCCACCGAGGCGGAGGCAGAACCATGATCTCCACCGATCAGGGCGTGCACGAAGGGTGTGTAAGCCTTATTCGCACGAAGCGAGAGCACCGGTCCAAAGGTGTAGGTGTAGTTGTGGTAGTTGATACCACCCTGGCTCTGGTACGCTGCGCCGAAATCGGCAGTGATGCCGAGGGTATTGGAGAAGTTCCCGTTGAACGCGAAGTTGAAACCGTTGGCGTTCCCGGTTCCCGAAAGGTGGCTGTATTGATATCCGCCAAAGAACTCGGCCTTGGGATAATCGTTCTCGGCTGCCATCGCGGAGAGCGAGAACAACGCCAGCAAGCATCCCACTGCAATAAACTTCTTCATTTGTTACCTCCTAAGATGTGAGCAGTAATTTGCCTCTCCCGCGTCTTGCGCGCGAGATGCCAGCTCCTCAGCAGGGATCGCGCTTAGTATTTTTGTGAGCGAAAGAGGAATACTTGATTAAGTGAAATTCATGAGGAAAAGGCTTTCAAGTGACTGACAGCCTTGTCCTGACGTAATGGTAAAGGTAAGTCGCTGCATTGATTAGAGATAACACCCACTTAGCCCCGATGGCGTGTCAGTTTAGCCCGATCCAATTCGTGACGCTTTCCTTCAGGTGCCGGTACCACTGCGGCAGCCAGCTCTTGTAGCGCAGAAGGACGGTCGCCTGGATCGACTTGGGAGTCTTGGGAGCGAAGCGATTGTTGAAGACGAGATAGTAAATGCCGGCACCGGCCGGGATGTCGGTTTGCAGCTTGCCTTGGGAGACTCGGCCGCTCTCATAGACGGAGGAGGTGGCGTACCCGTTCTGCCAGATGGTGAAGGCGGGTTCGCTAAGCACGAAGAGTTCGATGTTGTTGTCGGGAGAGTCCTGACTTTCCTTTCCTTTGTCCTTGCGTGGCGTTGCGGCGTGAGAATCGCTCGTTACATTAAATTCGCCGACAATGGCCACGTTGGTGGAACCTTCGGGCAGGGAGAACTTGTAGTAGCGGAACGTGTGCGGCCCGACTGTAAAAGGAGTTTCGAGAACAGCCTGGTCGTGCTTCCATCCGGCTAACTCTTGAACGGCCTGGGCGGCGTCACTGTCGCTCAGGGCGACCCAGGCGATCCCGGCGGCCAACAGAACAAGAAGAAGCCAGGGCCAGAGCCTCCTCTTATCGCGTGTCACCATTGGGGGTGGAGGCGGAAGTACTTCGACTCCCGGCTGATTCTTCGGAGGCACACTTACCGGCTTGCCACATTTCAGGCAGAACTGGGCTTCGTCGGGCAAGGCAGCGCCGCATTTACTGCATCCCAACAGAACCGTGGGAGTGGGGGACGAAGCTTTATTGGCCGTCATAGCTGCTGGCGCTCCACAGTCGTGACAGATTGAGAAATACGGGGGAACCGAAGGACGGGCGGCGACGCACGCCTTGTAAGAGCCAGATATTAGCACAGGATCGGCGACTGGACCGACTCGAGTAATTTAGCGCAAGCCTTCGGACCGTAATCCACGAAGAGCGAGAATCGCAAGCCCCAATACTGCCAATAACATCGCGCCCCAGAGGATCACCGTATGCTGCTCAGTCCAAGGACGGTCATCCGGGCGTCCGGCGTATTGATCGTTATGCGCACTTTGGCCCAGCTGGGACACGACGGGTGAAGACGCCAGGTGGAAAAACCGTGCATAGTCGTAGCTGGGCGGATCGAGTTTTTCGTCTCCGTAATAGAGCTTCAGCGTCGACCTTCCCTCGGGATCGAAGTAAATGCGGCGTTCCAGGGTTAGGGGGTCCGCTCCTGTAATTGCTAAAGGTGGATTCTCTCCATTCTCGATTTTCAGGATCAGCTTGCCAGGATTGGAAGTGAGGTTGACCGCCAACTGCTCGGATGTCACAAGCGTCCCAGCGCGGTTCACGCGGACGCGCGTGATTTCACCACTGCTGATTTGCATGCCCTTCGCATCTTCAACGCTAACCGTGCGGCGAAAGTTCACATGAGCAGGATCGATTTGAAAAGAAATACGGCTGAGGGGAACTTTGGGTGGAACCCCGCAGGAGATCACGGTCGCGCGTTGCTGTTGTTGGGGCGCGGCGCAGGATCCAACCTTGGTCCATGCTGCCTGTTGTTCATGCAGGTCATAGATGGTCGCCCCCTTCACTTGTTCCGGACGTATCCCCGCGGCCAGCTTTATGTGGAGATAGCGAAAACTGGAGGGCGGCAGTTTCAGCTGGGAGTTCGATCCTAATTGTTCTTTCGCGAAGTCATACAGAGTTGAGGGAGGCAGTGTGACCTCCGCGGCTTTGCCAGGATCGCTGCCGCCGGACACGGATGCGACGGCAACGAAGTCGTGGGCATCGAGACGCAGGCGAATACGGTCATATTCAGGCAGACCCTGCGCGTCAAGATCGAATTCGGTGTGGCCGGAAACGGAGCCGAGATTCAGAATCTTGGCTTCGACTTCATCGGAGCTGATTCCGCCATGTTGCTCGGACAGCGCATATTGGACCAACGTCTGGCCGTCATATAAGCGGAGGTCGCCCAGGTCGGGGCGAGAGTGGTTCCAGATCTCTTCATCCACGACGAAGAAGTTTTGACGATCAGATTGAGCTACGTGGACGTCGCGGACGTTGGTGAAGAACGGAATGGCCGGCCCCGGCTGCGCAGCGCCGGCAAACAACATAATCAGCAATATAGACGCGCATCGTTTCATGCGTTCCCTTTAACCTTGGGCTTGGCCGAGAGTTGAAGCCAATCGCGCTGGTAGACAAACGAAATCGCCAGCAGCAATACGCCGAGCACGATGAAGCTTACGATCCGGTAGCCGCGATCGAGTTGGGAGACATCGTAGATGAAGACCTTCCCAATGGTCGCGGCGATGAGTAGTAACGCCTGCCAGCGGACAAACGCGGAACGTCGCAGGAAGCCGATCGCCATCAGCATGGCGCCGTAGGCCATCCAGAGGGCGGAATAGGTGAAGTCGCGCTCGATCTCGACGCGGTGAAGGTCGCTGTACACCCCCCTCCACTGATTGAGCACGGTCGGGCGATAAACAGCCATCTGACGAGCGTAGTAATCCGTTACCTCGCGGCTGAGCGCGATCAGGGCAAGAGCATTGAGGGCGACTAGCGAGACGGCAGCCACGGTCCGCGCAGCCTCGTCCTCGCGATGTCCGGCATACCAGGCCACCGCTCCCAGTACGACAACGGCTACGGCGTAGGTCGCCATCCGCATGTTGAAGATGAGCTGTGTGGTATGAAAATTGTCGAAGAACAACAGTCGGACGACTCCCAGGGCGAGCGCTGTCAAGGCGAGGACATTCAGGAAGTCGGAGTTGATGCGATTGGCCACCCAAAGCAGAACTCCGGCTTCGATGAACCAGCCAATCGTGATCCAGTGCGCATCGAGGCGGATTGGAATTGCAATCGTGATGAAGCCGATAGCGACAGCGAGGTGAAGGAAATACAGAATCTGCGCGGCCTCCTCGGTGTGCTTCCGGTTGTGCACCTGGCGGCTCAAAAAAATGTAGATCGCCGCGAGAGCCAGCGCGAACCAGGCCATGTAGGCCCTGTTTACTTCCTCGATCATCGCGTAAGCCTGGAGGAAGTACACCCCAGCGTTCACGAAGGCGAGAATGGCGGGGATGACGGCGAAGAAAGCGATTTCTTGTTCCGGCTGCAGCGCGACGAGAGGAGCCACGGCAAAAATTGTGAAGAAAAGAGTCGCGAATCCCAGCGTGAGACCGAGTTGAGGGCGGGTGTAGAAACTCGAATACCATCCGACGTACAACAGGAGGGTTCCTGCGTAGCTCATGACCAGCAAGCGCCGCCAGGGGCGGAAGGTGACGAGAAACAGGGTTGCGAGATCAAGGATCGCGACGTAGCTGAAGAGCGCCAGTTCGCGGTTCTGGCCCGTCGAGAGAAGGATTGGAGTGGTGAATCCTCCAGCGAGCGCGAAGGCGGCGAGGATTTGCGCGTCCTCCGCTAATGCCATGGCAGCGGTGGCGGCCGTCACCGCGAGCATCATCGTGAATGCAGCGCCGCTGCCAACCAAATGGTAAACCTGAAACGCGGCCCAGAGGGAGAGATAGAGCGTACCGATGCCTACGGCTTTCAGAGAATATGAAAACGCTTTGTAGCCTTTGGCGCGGAAGCGCTCGCTCCAGACGACGATCGCGATGCCCGCGAGCAGTCCGATGGTGACGCGTCCGGCGGGGCCAATCCAGTTGTTCTCGAAGGCGAATTTCAGGAAGTAAGAAATACCAATTAGAAGCGCTGCGATGCCGATGCGGTTGAACCAGTGCGATGCGATTCGGGATTCGAGATCGGTTTCGGCCGGTGCTGACGGGAGTGGCGATGATCGCGGCGGAATGGTTGGAGTTGCGCTCGTCTCTTTGACCACCGAGGCGGCGGGCGTGTCGGAACGTTGCGGCGAAGCCGGAGTTGGCACGACAGTACGAGGTTCAACGGAGGGCTGAATCTTGGGCTCAGCCTGGATCCCAAGTTGACGCTCGATGCGATAGACGCGGGTCGTAAGATCGGCAAGAAGCTGCCGGATAACTTGCAGATCGCTAGGAGGAGTTTCCATAGACTGAGCAGAGCATTATCGGCGAACAGTGATGGGCGTGCACGCTATTTTTGATCCGGAGAAGTTCCCGTGGGTGCACTTGCGGCGCTTCCGTCCAATCCCAACTCCTTTGCGATGGGCTTCATCGCCTCGATGCAGAAAGCGATGTGTTCATCCAGATCAACGCCCAGGTCTTTGGCGCCGTTGATGATGTCGTCGCGATTCACTTTGCGGGCGAAGGCTTTGTCTTTCATCCTTTTTCGCACCGACTTCGCGTCAACCTCAGCTAGCGACTTTCCCGGCTTGATCAGGGCTACTGCGGTGATGAATCCCGCCAACTCGTCGCAGGCAAACAGCGCTTTTTCCATGGGCGTGTCGCGGCTTACGCCGGAGTATTCGGCGTGGCTCATGATGGCGCGGCGGACCTCGTCGGAGTAGCCGCGATCTTTGAGAATCTCGTTGCCTTTGTACGGGTGCTCTTCAGGAGTAGGCCAGCGCTCATAGTCGAAATCGTGAATGAGACCGACGAGTCCCCACAGATTTTCGCTATAGGGAGAGCCGTCGCCAAATTTGCGGGCACAGGCGCGCATGCAGGCTTCTACCGCCAGTGCATGTTTGCGAAGACTCTCGGATTGCGTGAATTCGGTCAGCAGCGCCCACGCGGCCTCTCGGGTGTGGTTTTCGGTCATTGCAAAATAGTACTCGAATCCCACTCGTGCGAAATCAACCACGGTTGGCATAGAATAATCGGGCTTTCCGCGCGCTGGTCACGCGGGACTGTTTCTATGGCAACGACTCTCCCAGCCCAACAGGAAATAGACTCTGAACAGGCCAGCAGGGCTGCGGGCCCGTGCGTTCTTGTGCTTTTCGGCGCCGCGGGTGACCTGACGAAACGCAAGCTGATTCCAGCCCTTTTCAACCTGGCCCAGGCGAAGTTGTTGCCACAACAGTTTGCGGTAATGGGCGTTTCCGTCGATGACCTGAGCCTCGAACAATTTCGCGAGCAGCTATGTGAGTTTCTGCCCGCGGGATCGAGTGGCACCGACGAGCTGCGCTGGTTCCGGGAACGGCTCTTCTATGAACGCGGCGATTTTGGCGATCCGAACACGTTCGCAAAGCTGCGCGACCGCCTCAGCGCCATCGATGCCGAGCAACACACCGAAGGCAACTACCTTTTCTATCTGGCGACCGCTCCGAAGTTCTTTGGCTTGATCGTGCAGCAGCTCGGAAAAGCCGGACTCGCAACGAACGACAAAGGCCGCTGGCGCCGCGTGGTGATCGAGAAGCCTTTTGGACAAGACCTGGAATCGGCAAAGGTGTTGAACCGAGAGATCAAGAGCGTATTGCAGGAAAACCAGATCTACCGGATCGATCATTACCTGGGCAAGGAAACCGTGCAGAACATCATGGTTTTCCGCTTCGACAATGCGATCTTCGAGCCCATCTGGAATCGCCGGTACATCGACCACGTACAAATCACCAACGCCGAAACTGTGGGCGTGGAGCGGCGTGGCGGCTACTTCGACAATGCCGGAACTCTGCGCGACATGGTCCCCAACCATGTCATGCAGTTGCTCACGCTGACCGCGATGGAATCGCCGGTCTCGTTTCAGGCCGACGCCGTTCGGAGCGAGCAAGCCAAGGTTCTGCATTCCATTTTGCCGCTCAATTCCGACGAAGTATTGCAGCGCACCGTGCGCGGGCAGTACGGCGAAGGGATGCTCGATGGACAAAAGGTTCCCGGGTACCGAACAGAGCCTGGAGTCGCTCCCGAATCGCGCACCGAAACCTTCGTCGCCATGAAGCTCAGCATCGACAACTGGCGTTGGGCGGGAGTGCCCTTTTACCTGCGAACTGGCAAGAGGCTGGCGCAACGCCACACTGAAATCGCGATCCAGTTCAAGCGCACGCCGTTTGAACTGTTTCGTCATGCTCCGCTCCATAAACTACACGCGAATACGCTGGTCATCCAGATTCAGCCGGTGGAAGGAATCTCGTTAAGCTTTGGCGCAAAGGTCCCCGGGCCGCTTCTCAAGGTCGGATCCGTGGACATGAGTTTTGAATATTCGAAATACTTCAAAGCCGAGGCTTATACGGGCTACGAAGTTCTGTTGTACGACTGCATGATCGGCGATGCGACGTTGTTCCAGCGAGCCGATATGGTCGAGGCCGGGTGGAGTGTGGTCGACCCGGTTCTGGACGTGTGGAGAGCGCTGCCGCCGCGCAAGTTTCCCAACTACGCATCGGGAAGCTGGGGACCTGCCGAGGCAAACCAACTGCTGGAACAGGATGAACGCCGATGGAGAGAGATTGAGCCATGATACTCGCGGGTGAAATTGGCGGTACTCGGACGCGCCTTGCCGCGTTCCAAACCGAAGGCAACCGGCTGGAGCATGTGGTCGAAAGGATCTACCAGAGCCAAGAGCAAGACGGTCTGGCCGGAATTCTCTCGCAATTCGTCAAGCAAGAAGGAATCCCGGTGCACAGCGCCTGCTTCGGCGTTGCCGGGCCGGTGAGAGGCGGACGGAGCAGAATCTCGAATCTGCCCTGGACGATCGATGCGCGCGAACTGGCCGCGCAGCTCAAGTTGAATTCCGTTGGCCTGCTTAACGATCTGGAGGCATACGCCTACGGCATCGACGCGCTCGAATCCAAAGATTTCTTCACTTTGAGTGAGGGCTCCGAGGAGGCAGAAGGCAACCGGGCGGTGATCTCAGCCAAAACTGGACTCGGCGTGGCGGGAATGTACTGGGATGGATTCCGGCATCATCCGTTCGCCTGTGAAGGCGGGCACGCCGATTTCGCTCCCAAAGACGAGTTGCAGATGCAGTTGCTGGCTCACCTGCAGAAGAAGTTTGGACGCATCAGTTGCGAGCGAATCTTGTCCGGTCCCGGCATCAGGAACATTTATGAATTTCTGCGCGATACAGGCAAGGTTGAGGAACCACAGTGGCTGCGAGAGCAGTTGGCTACGGCCAAGGATCAGCCCGCGTTCATCTCGCAACTCGCGCTGGAAGGCAAAGCCGAAATCTGTGCCAAGACCCTGGCGATTTTTGTTAGCGTCTTTGGTGCCGAGGCAGGAAACTGCGCTTTGCACTACATGTCTACCGGGGGTATCTTCATCGGCGGTGTGATAGCAGCCAAAACGATCACCCGGATGAAGGACTCCGGGTTCATGCAAGCCTTCCTCGACAAGGGACGATTGGAATCGATACTCAAGGACATACCGGTTCGAATCGTACTGAACGATGACTGCGGGCTGATCGGAGCAGCCCGCTACACGCTCATTCAAAAAGCTTTCACGATTTCGGGTCGAAAGGTGAGTTAGGCGCTCGAACGCGCTCGCGCAAAGTCTAAGCCGCATGCCTTCCATTTTCAGAGGAACACAGTTAGTAAACATTTCAGCCAATCCGTACCCAGAGCGGGGTTTGGCTGCCTCTCGCGGATTCTCAGTGGATTCGGTGGGACGTCGCGCGGCACTGTCGCGGTTTTTGTGCACTTTATCCTTGACTTCCACAGGCCCGATGTCTCAGATTGATCCTGCAAACAGGAATCTCCCCCAAGTCATTCCTGTTCTTTGCTTTAGGCTGTAAGGAGGGCCCGCTCTGGCACTCCCACAACCCGATGGCCACGACTCTTGCCCCGGTAGATTCACGGGAAGTCGTCCGTTGCGATCACTGCCTGCTGGTTCAATTCCGTACCTCGAACAATAATTGCCGACGCTGCCACGCGTCTCTGGACGAGGAACCGGAACCTGAGCCGATTGAGGTCGCGCCACCTTTGATGATGCCGGTGCCCGGCAATGGTCGCGGGCATCTGAACCTGGCGACGTCGATCCGCTCACTGCGCCTGCGCAACGGACTGAGCCAGCGGCAACTGGCCGGACGCATGGCGGTGCCGCGGACCTACGTCTCCAAAATAGAAAACGAGAAAGCCACGCCCACGCTGTCTTCCCTGGAACGGCTGGCGCGCGCACTGGAGGTAACTGTGCCCGAACTGCTGAGCGGCGGCGAACGCAGCCGCCAGGAAGAAATCAGCGAGTTGATGAAAGATCAATTTATCGCCGAACTGTTGCCGTTCGTTTCGCAACTAAACGGGATGCAGATGTCGAGCATCCTGACGCAAGTGCGGGATCTGACGGTAAGGCCGAGAAGGAGTGCGTAAAAACAAGTTTCAAGGTTTCAGAGTTTCAAGGTTTCAA
>Ga0209698_10003549_pt1 | contig 17314 bp, 15 predicted proteins | sample LitLauG_LLR_2012_FD_187203 | JGI IMG/M metagenome (GOLD analysis project Ga0209698, IMG submission 187203) | Freshwater sediment microbial communities from Pennsylvania, USA - Little Laurel Run_MetaG_LLR_2012 (SPAdes) (version 2) | ecosystem: Environmental > Aquatic > Freshwater > Creek >...
TATGAGGGATTCCACAATTCCAAAGTCATGGACTTCGCCTCCGGCCTCATGGATTCGATTGGCGAGCGTCTCACCGGATCGCCGAACATGAAGCGCGCCAACGAGTGGACCCGCGACCAGTTCACCGCCATGGGCCTGAGCAATGCTCACCTGGAAGCCTGGGGACCGTTCGGTCGCGGATGGGCGAATGAGAACGTAAATGCCCGCATGACCTCACCCGACATCGTTCCGCTCATCGTCTATGCCAAAGCGTGGAGTCCCGGCACCAACGGCGTCGTTACCGGTAAGTGCGTTCGCGTGACGATTGAAGACAAGAAAGATTTCGAGAAGTATCGCGGCAAACTCGCGGGCATGATCGCCATCTTCGGTCCCGATGCCGAAGTGAAGCCTATCGCCGAGGCCCCCTACAGGCGCTACACCGACGATGACCTCGCCAAGGAAGAGCAGTACCAGATTCCCAGCGAACGCTCGCCGTCTCGTCTGGCTGAGTTCGCGCGCCGTCAGCAGTTCATCAAAGACTTGAACCAGTTCTTTGCCGAAGAAAAAGTTCTGGCGGTAATCGACCACAGCCGTGGCACGTCGGGTGGCGGCACTGTGTTCGTACAATCGGGCGGGTCCTACAAAATCGGCGAAACCACCACCGTCCCGCAGCTCACGATGGCATCGGAGCACTGGAGCCGCATCGCCCGCCTCCTGCAGCAGAAAAAAGATGTCACGCTGGAATTGAACGTCGTCAACAATTTCTACGACGATGATCCGATGCAGTACGACACGATCGCCGAAATTCCCGGCACTGACAAGAAAGACGAACTCGTCATGCTGGGCGCGCACCTCGACTCGTGGCATGCAGGCACGGGCGCCACCGATAACGGCGCGGGCACCATCGTCATGATGGAGGCCATGCGCATCCTGAAAACCCTCGACATCAAGCCCCGGCGCACCATCCGCATCGGCCTGTGGAGCGGCGAGGAACAGGGATTGCTCGGCTCCCAGCACTACGTCGAGCAGCACTTCGGCTCGCGACCGCCCCTCGACGACCCCAACATGAAGGGCATGCCCACGCTCACGCGGCGGGAAGCAGGCCCGGTCACGATCAAACCTGAGCAGGCGAAAGTCTCGGCCTACTTCAACGTTGATAACGGCACCGGCAAAATCCGTGGCGTCTACCTGCAGGAAAACGAAGCCGTGGCGCCGATCTTCGAAGCCTGGATGCAGCCTTTTAAGGACCTCGGCATGACCACGGTCACCATGCGCAACACCGGCGGCACCGACCATCTTTCCTTCGACGCGGTCGGCATCCCAGGATTTCAATTCATCCAGGATCCGATCGAGTACGAGACTCGCACCCACCACTCCAACATGGATGTGTACGACCGCCTGCAACCCGACGATCTGAAACAAATCTCCGTCATCGTAGCCAGCTTCGTCTATGACGCAGCCATGCGCGACCAGATGCTGCCGCGCAAACCCATCGAGAAGCCGCTTCCCCGGGAGCCAGAAAAGAAGGAAGATCAGTAGCGGCAAAGATGGAAGGAATCTCAGAACCTATGTTTTCACCACAACCGATCGGATACGTAAGAAGTCCGTACACGAAATCGCAAGACGTACCGAAGGGATTTGGTGCCAGGCACGATGCCGAAGGAGTGCTCGAAATACTGCCTGAATTCGAAACCGGGCTCACCGACATCGAAGGTTTTTCTCACCTGTTCGTTCTGTGGGTCTTCGATCGTTCGGATGGATTCGAGTTGCTCGGCATACCTCCAATCGACGATCGGCCGCACGGAGTTTTTGCGACGCGATCGCCAAGACGTCCGAACCCAATCGGACTCACCGTGGTCGAACTGCTGGGCCGCGAAGGAAAGCGGTTGCGTGTCCGCGGCGTTGACATGCTTGACGGAACGCCGATTCTGGATATCAAGCCTTACCTGTCCAGCATTCCGCCGGAAAAGTTGCTGCGAGGCTGGATGGTCGACGCCGAAAATCGGCGAGCAAAATAGCCCGTCCCGGCCATACTTCAGGCGTGCACGGTCGCAAGCCGCTTGGGCCCCGCCTCCAGAATATGCTCCGGGCACTCCGCCATCATCAGCTTGAAGTTCTCGATGAAGCGGGCGGCGAGCGCGTCGTACTTGCGGAAATACTCATCGCGGCTCGGCCAAGTGTTCGCCGGATCCAGAATCTGCGACGGAACTCCTTCGCACTGAACCGGCACGTCAAAGCCGAACACCGGATCTTTTTTATACTCCACCGAAACCAGCGAACCGCTGAGCGCCGCGTTGAGCAACGCCCGCGTGTGATGGATGCTGATCCGCTTGCCCACGCCAAAAGGCCCGCCGGTCCAACCCGTGTTCACCAGCCAAACGTGTGCGCCGTGCTTCTGGATCTTCTTCTTCAGCAATTCCGCATAAGCCAGCGGATGGTGCACCATGAACGGCCCGCCAAAGCAGGTACTGAACGTCATCTCCGGCTCCAGGCCCAGCCCAATCTCCGTACCGGCAATCTTGCTCGTGTAGCCGGAAATAAAGTGGTAGATCGCCTGGTCTGGACTCAGCTTCGAAATGGGGGGCATCACTCCCGAGGCATCGCACGTCAGGAAAATGACGTTCTTCGGATGTCCCGCCCGCTTCTCCGGCATGCAGTTCTCGATATAGGAAAGCGGATAGGCCGCCCGCGTGTTCTCGGTCACCGTGTAGTCGTTAAGGTCGAGATGCCGCGAGACGGGATCGAAAGTGACATTTTCCAACACGGTCCCAAACCTGCGCGTGCAAGCGTAGATCTGCGGTTCGGCCTCCGGCGAGAGACGGATCACCTTGGCATAGCAGCCATCTTCGAAGTTGAATACTCCGTTGTCGCTCCAGCCGTGTTCGTCATCCCCAATCAGGTGACGCTTCGGGTCTGCCGACAGCGTGGTCTTGCCGGTTCCCGAAAGCCCAAAGAAGATCGCTACGTCTCCGTCGCTGCCCACGTTGGCCGAGCAGTGCATCGACAGCACACCTTCGAGCGGCAAAAGAAAATTCAGGACCGTAAAGATAGTCTTCTTGATCTCGCCGGCGTAGCTCGTGCCTCCAATAATCGCCAGCCGTTCCCGGAAGTTAATAATGATGAAAGTCTCTGTGCGAGTTCCATCCACCATCGGCGATGCCTGAAACCCAGGCGCAGCGATCACCGTGAATTCCGGTATGTGATGCTGCAGGGCGTCGTGATTCCGGATTTTCAAAAACATGGTGCGGGCAAACAAGCTGTGCCACGCCTTCTGCGTGATGATCCGCACCGGCAGGCTGTGCTCCGGGTCTGCGCCGGCGAAACAGTCCTGAACGAAAACGTCGCGCCCCTGCAGGTAGCCCTGCAGCCGCGCGAGCAGCGAGCTGAAACTCTCTCCCGTGAACGGCCGGTTGTACGGCCCCCACCAAATCTTCTCTTCGGTGGATTGCTCACGCACCACGAATTTGTCAGCCGCCGCTCGTGCCGTATGCTTTCCGGTATCGACCACCAGCGGTCCGAGGTGCGACAGCCTTCCCTCCGATCGGAAAATGCTCTCTTCATAGAGTGCGGGCGTCGGCAGATTCCAGTAGACCCGTCGCAGATTGACCAGCCCGTGATTCTGCAGACCGTAGTTCGAGGCCAACTTCCCTGCCTCTTTCACCGCCGGAGATTGGACGTCGAGGTAGATATTCATAGCCACTCCCTCACCAGCTTGCGGTCGCCAAGATACAGTTCGTTTGCCGAATTCGGGTCCAGCGCCCACTTGATGCGGTCCAGTCCCTCAGTAATATCGCGGATCGTCCCGCAGTAGCTAAGCCGCAGGTGCCCTTCAAAACCGAATTCCTTGCCCGGAACCGTAACCACGCGCACCTTGTCGAGCAGGAACGTGGACAGCTTTTGCGAATCCTTCATGTAGGCGCTGAAGTCCGGGAAGCAGTAGAAAGTCCCGTCCGGTTTGTGCACCTTCACTCCGTCAAAAGCCTTCAGGTGATCCAACATCACATTCCGGTTGTTCTCCAGCGTGACTCTCAGGCTCTCCACCGACGACTGCACACCGTTGAGCGCGCCCACCGCCGCCCACTGCGACGGCGAGGCCGGACCCGAGGTCTGCTGCGACTGGATGGTCGTCATCGCTTCGATCAGTGGCTTGCTGGCAATTGCCCAGCCAATGCGGAATCCCGTCATCGCGTACATCTTCGATACGCCGTTGATCACCACCAGCTTCGATTCCTCGAGCGGCTCCTTCGCGAAGTCATAACAAATCGGCGCGCTCTTCCCGTCGAACACCAGCCGGTTGTAAATGTCGTCCATGATCAGATAGAGGCTCTTCTTCTCGCAGAACTCCACCATCTCCTGCACAAATTCCTTCGCCAGCATCGCTCCCGAGGGGTTATTCGGACTGTTCAGGATGATGGCCTTAGTGTTCGAGCCCACCGCGTCCGCTATCTCCTGCACAGTCGGACAAAACGATCCGTCCTCCGCAGTCACTGGCACGGGAACACCGCCCGCCAGCTTCACCATTTCCGGATAGCTTACCCAGTAGGGCGCAGGAAAAATCACTTCTTCCTTGGGGTCGAGGATGGCGTGCAGCAACACCATCAGCGCCTGCTTGGCGCCACCCGACACGATCACGTTGTCCGCCAAGACGGTCTTCCTGTAGTGATCCTCGCTGTATCGAATTACCGCCTTCTTCAGCGCCGGAATCCCGTCGGGTGCCGTGTACCGGATTTCTCCCGTGTTCAGCAAAGCGGCACAGTTGATCACCGCATCCGTTGGCGCCTTGCTCTTGGGTTCACCGCCTCCCAAATGAATGATCGGCTCTCCTTTGTCGCGGAGCCGCGCCGCCGTTTCATTCAGCTTGAGAGTCGCGGACTCCCGGATGGATCGAGCAAGCTGACTAAGACTCATGACGTTTCCCTTCCCTCTTTGCGTATCTTCGAATTCCTTACAAGCTGTAGGCATTTCCTTCGGCTCCAAAGACGGGAACCATGTTCCCTTTTCTGGCCCGGTCGCTACCCGCCGCAATCATTCTTACCGGGAATGCTGTGGAAGGGGTGTGATTACGATCACTGGTGTTTTGTGCTCGTCACTTCGCCATCCGTTCGACCTTAGTCAGTGCGCTTGGGAACTAAAGTCTGAGGGAGAACGGTGGGCCAAGCTCTCCAAGATCCAGCCGCGCAGCGGCGGTATGGGAAAGCCCGGCACGGCAGTGCCGGGAAAGCACAGGAGAGTACGCGAGTCCTGAACGGACGGCACGGGTCCCAAGCAATCTCTCAGCAGCGTTGTCAGTTGATCGAACGAGCAAAACTCCTATAGGGTTGTGGTGGAGTTGCTCCTTGGACGTCCACCTGATCGACGGCACCTACGAACTGTTCCGCCACTACTACGCCCTGCCCTCCGCACGGGATGCGGATGGCCGTGAGGTAGCCGCCGTCCGCGGCGTCCTGGCGTCGTTGCTGGGCATGATCAAAGGCGGTGCGACGCACGTCGCCGTTGCCACTGATCACGTCATCGAGTCGTTTCGCAACGCATTGTGGCCCGGTTACAAAACCGGCGAAGGCATCGAACCCGACCTGTGGGCGCAATTCCCTCTTCTGGAAGAAGTACTGTCCGCCGCCGGCATCGTCGTCTGGCCGATGGTGGAATTCGAGGCAGACGATGCGCTTGCCGCCGCCGCTGCTGTCGCGGATCGAGACGAAACGGTCGAACACGTGATCATCTGCACGCCCGACAAGGACCTTGCCCAATGCGTGCAGGGTACGCGCATTGTCCAACTAAATCGCCGCACCGGCGTCACGCTGGATGAGGACGGCGTGATCAAGAAGTTCGGCGTCTCTCCGGCATCGATTCCCGACTACCTTGCCTTGGTCGGCGATGCGGCAGACGGTTACCCGGGCCTGCCGGGCTGGGGTGCGAAGTCATCGGCTGCCGTCTTAGCCAAGTTCATCCATCTCGAATCGATCCCTGCAGACAGTCGCGACTGGCACGTGAACGCTGCCAACGCAACTGCCCTGGCAGCCACATTGTCCCGCGAACGGGACAGCGCGCTGCTGTTTCGTACACTAGCCACGCTCCGCACCGATATAGCGTTGTTTGAGGGCGTAGATCAGTTGCGCTGGAAAGGCCCCACTCCCACTTTCGCTGCTATCGCCGCACGATTGGATGCGGCCCGCACCGAAAAGCGGTCGTCCGTGGCAGGTCGCTCCCGGGGCGCAGCGAACCTCAGAGCCGCACCGGGACAATAATCAGAGATCCGCCACTCTAGAACTCCAGGAGATTACAAATGTCGTCCGCGTCCTCATCTTCCTCCAGCAGAAAACACGCCGGCCCCGGTCCAGCCAGTGATCAGCCACCGATCCCCGAGCCTTCGTTCGCCGAGCGCGCCCGCACCCTGATGCACCTGGGCCGCATCGGCAGCCTCTCAACCCTTTCGCGGAAACAACCAGGATTCCCCTTCGGATCGGTAATGCCCTACGGCCTAGACAATCACGGACGCCCCATCTTCCTGATCAGCACCATGGCCATGCATACCCAGAACCTGCAGGCGGACCCACGTGCGAGTTTGCTGGTCACCCAGGACGACGCGAGCGGCGATCCGCTCGGCGCATCCCGGGTCACGTTAGTGGGAAATGTTCGGACGATACCGAGCGCCGAGGTATCGGAGTCACGTGACCTCTACCTGGCCCGTTATGCCAACAGCAAGTACTGGGTGGACTTTGAAGACTTCTCTTTCTACCGCTTGGAAGTAGTGGACGTTTACTACGTAGGCGGCTTCGGAGTGATGGGCTGGGTATCTGCGTCGGATTACGACCAGGCGCACCCCGACCCTCTCGCTGACTCGATGACGGACATCATTGAGCACATGAATGCCGACCACAAGGACGCGCTCGTCCTGCTCGCTCGTACATTTGCTCGGATCGAGTCCCAGGAAGCGACCATGACAGCGGTCGACCGCCTGGGCTTTCACGTGCGACTGAGGACCCAGGATGGCATGCGTGGCGCCCGCATCGCATTCTTGCAGGAAGTGACCAACGCGGCAGAAACCAGAAAAGTCCTGGTCGAAATGGTGCAACAAGCGCGGTCATCAGCGAAATGAATGGCTTGGCGGGCGGTCGATTTAGACTAATAAGCTAAACTCTCTTTCCTTCTTGGAGGCTTCTTGGCTGGCGTTCTCAAAATCTCTCCTGCGCTGAAGAAGCGCGCTGCGCAAATAAAACTGCTCCTAATGGACGTAGACGGAACCATGACCGACGGCGGCGTCACCCTGCTCTCGCAGCTCGACGGCACCGCCCTCGAAATCAAGACTTTTGATGCCCACGACGGCCAGGGCCTAACCCTGGCGCATACCGCCGGCCTGCGCACCGGCTGCATCACGGGTCGCGAAAGTGCAGCCCTCCTGCGCCGCGCTCACGAAATGAAGATGGAGTTCATTTATATGAAACAGCCGGTGAAGATGCCGGCCTACGAAGACATCATTAGAAAAGCCGGGGTCCCCGATTCCGCTGTCGCTTATGTCGGCGACGATCTTCCGGACATTCCGCTCATGCGGCGCGCTGGCCTAGCTGTTGCCGTCGGCGACGCTGTCCCCGAGGTAAAACGCGCCGCCCACTACACTACGAAAGCGCTCGCCGGACACGGCGCCATCCGCGAAGCCGTTGAACTCGTTCTCAAGTCCAAAGCTATCTGGAAAACGATGATCGACAAAGCCCGCGCCTGACGCTGGTACGAAAATCAGACTTGACCACGCGCGGCGAAGACAAACTAGTCCCAGCCGCGTAGCGGCGGGATGGGAAAGCCCGGCACGGAAGTGCCGGGAAAGGGAACAAACTGAGTCCGCCTTGGCGGACGGCACAAGTTTTCGTACCGCAATACTGATCCCGTCTTTCGTCGTTCCCCTGTTTACTGCCGGCACCGCGGATTCGCACCCTTACAACCGCGACGGCACGTACGGCTCCCGCGGCTTTAATATGAGCAGGCCCAGATTCAAAATTCCGACGATGACAATCGTTCCGATGGTACGATCCATGCCGATGCCAAACGCTGTCTTCAACTCCCCCGCGAAAATCAGCCGCTCCGCGATGCGCAGCACCGCAACCACCACCGCGGGATAAACCAGCCCCGCATAGCGCACCGGATCCTTGGCGATGAACAGCATCATCACGCCGAATGCCACCACGTAGGCGCCGAGAAACTTCGCCAGATAGCTGAACTGCGGATCCACCGTCACGTTCGCGTGCCACAGGACGCGGGCGCCCCATGCCGCTGTCGAGCCCGACGCAATCCCCAGAATCCCCATCAGAATGTGGTAAATCCCCATGAAACCAGCGAGAAGTCTGATCCCGGTGTGGCGATTCATAGTGAGCTCCTGAGATTTTAGAATGCTGCTGCAAAATTGCCGCGAATGCTAGTCCCAATTCAAGCAGTGCCCTAAGAGTTACTCCGCCGCCCGGCGTGCCCCTTCCTCCAGATGACAGACTCGCCCGACTTGATAGCGTGATCGCGCTCCGGCAGAGAGCTTGAACCGGCTGGCTGTAATTGCCCCGAGAAAGTCCTGGTCGTAATCGAGCCCGAGAGGAAATTCACCTGTTGTTGGTGGGATATAAGTCCCGAAAGCGCGATCCCATATCGCCGTGAAGTTGCCGTAGTTGCCCTTGATCGTCGCCGCGTGATGCAGCAGGTGCTCCCGTGGACTGATCAGCAGGAGACCCCGGAACCCAGTTTCGGCCCAGTCGAAACGCCGCAAAAAGATCGAGTGACTGGCGCTGGCCACAAATGCGAAGGTCAGCAGCAGCGCTGGCACAATGTGGATAAACGTCGCGATCAGTTGCGGGCGCCCAATCATGCGAACCATGCCGAAGATCGCCGCGCAGGAACCGGCGTTAATCAGAAAGTTGGGCACCACGACGAACGGACGGGCGGCAATCCCCGGCATCACGTTCGAGACCACAGAAGGCAGGTGGTGGTTTTCGTGCAATCGCCACAGAAACCCGTGTAGTAGGAAGCGGTGAACGAAGTAATCGAAGAAAGTGCCGGTGAAGAAAGCGCCAATGAAGACCGGGATGATCCACTTTGTACCCACTTGGGTCATGTTCACGTGCGATGCCCGGATCACGTAGTCGCCGAGCTTGCCAATTGTCGGCAGTATAGAAGCCAGCACGATCTGGATCACGAAATAGACGACGCAGGCTGCCGCGACCGCAAGAATGAGCGCTCGGTGTCGCCCCACAACTTGCCGAATACCTGTTCTGCGAGCCGATCGCCAATGTTCGTACAGATCCAGGGCGATGAATCCGATCTGGACGTATGCGAACAGCCAAAGGAATGTTCGTGCGTTCGACATGGACATCTTAGCCTGCAGGCCCCAAAGCCTGAGCCCTAGCCGCATTCTCGGGGATCAAGTCCACCTTCGCGCGCAACTCGCCTCGCAGGAACCACAAGTTGGTAAATGCCTGGACCCAGATCGATCCCGCCGAGATCAGCCAGATATGATGCAAGCTCAGCCCGCGCCACCGCAAAAGCAGAAGCACGGGCACGGCGAACACAAACAGCCGGATGATCGAGCTCACGAATGGCGGACGCGTGTTGCCAAAACCCTGGAAGACACTCGCAGAAGCGAAGATCAGCCCAGTTGCAAGAAACGTCCAGGAAATCACTCTCAAATACTCAGCGGCAACCGCCACCACGTCGCTCTGCTTGGAGAAGAGACTCACGATCGCGCCAGACTTAAACTGGCAGAGAGCAGTCAGCAGCAGCATCACGACGGAACCCACGCAGCAGGCCGCCCAGAAGCTCTGGCGCACGCGCATCGGCCTATTAGCGGAATAGTTTTGGCCAACAATTGGAGCATTCGCCATTCCCACCGCCACCGCCGGCAAGATGAGCGACTGCATCACGCGGGCTCCGATGGCGAAGCCGCCCTGAGCTTCCGCGCCGAAGTGCCGGATCACCGCATAAACGACAATCAAGTAGATTCCAAGGATCCCCAACTCGGCTCCCGCGGGCAAGCCAATGCGAAATACTTCTCGCCACAGCGCGAAATCCGGGCGAAACACCGAAGCGTCAAAGGCCAGATATTTTTCCCTGGTGGCGAAATAGCCGAACATGACGGCCACCCCGATCGCCAGCGCGAGAAACGTGGCCATAGCCGCACCCTTCACTCCGAACACGCGCCCCGTTCCCCATCCAAAGATCAAGATCGGCGCCAACACCAGGTTGAGCACAACAGTCACCACCAGCACAGCCACCGTCGGCTTCACCACTCCCGCGCCCCGCAGCGCCGCACCCATGGCAATCAGAGGGAATTGCAAAAAGAGTGCCGGAACAAACCACGCCAGGTACCAGGTACCGAGCCGCACCGTTTCCGGACTGGCAGCGAGCGCAGCGCAATATGCGTGGCGAAGCAGAAACGCCACAAAACAAAGCGCTCCACCCCCAACAATGGACAACAAGAACGACTGATTGAACACGAAGCGTGCACGATCTTGATTCTTTACCCCGGCCGCATGGGAGATCAGCGTCGTCGTCCCCACGCCCATCATCTGCGTCAGAGCCAGCGTCAACGCCATCAGATTGGCGGCCAACCCGACCGCAGCGACAGACTCTTTGCCCAAACGTCCGACCCAGTACATGTCGGCGAGCAAGTAGAGCGCTTGCACCAGCATGCTCGCCATGAGGAAGGCGGACATCCGCACCAGGTTTCCCCACACTGAGCCTTGGGTCAGGTCTTTCAAATACAATCCTCCGTACAGTCAGATAACCTAAAGCATGAAGCTCTGGCATGCTATCGCGAACTTGAATCTGCTCGTTCTCGCTGCCGACCATCTCACCACAGGTCTGGCCGGCGTCTTTTTTCCGAAGCGTTCGGCTGGCCTCTACCAGCGCTTGTTCGGAGCTCGCTTCCCTGCCGACTCTCCCGTGGTCGCCGTTCTGCGCCCGTGGGGCGCTCTCGGAGTCTTCGCCGGTTTAGCAGGTTTCCTTCCGCTCTATGATCCGCTCCGCTACCGCCCGATTCTCTTTGCGCTCTTGATACTAGTGGCGCTACGGGTTTTCATCCGTCTCAGCTACGATGCAGCCACCCTCCAGTTCTTTGGTCTGTCCCCCAGACGCAACTACCTCCACATCTACCTCGTATTGCAATGTGCGACCATCATCGGCCTGCAGCTAATCTGGTGGTAGCGGTGCTTTCCGCGCGCGATGGCACACTCCTTCCTGACGCTGGCCTGACAGTGACCAGCACAGGGAACTCCGGACGCAGCGTGACCTTTGGATCGAGCACGAGTTTTGTTTCCGGAATCAACTCGACTTCCCACCTCCGGAGGATCGTGCCCAGCGCCAGCGCACCTTCCATGAGCGCGAAGCCCTCTCCGATGCAGCGTCGCGGCCCGATTCCGAACGGAAAATATGCAAACTGGTGCATCTTGTTCCCCGCAAGAACGCGGTCGGGATTGAAGTGATCGGGTTCAGGAAAAAAGCGGGCATCCCTGTGCAGCAGATACTGGCTGGCAAACAGAATCGACCCCACAGGCGCAACATAAGCCCCAATCGAGCATGGCTCGGTGATGGCGCGGCCCAGCACCCAGACGGGCGGGTACAGACGCATCGACTCGGCCAGCGCGCGGCGCGTGAAATGAATCTGCTCGTATTCCTCGGCGCCCAGTTCTTTCTCTCCAGCGATCCCGCTCACTTCACTGCGAATTCTTGCGACGTGCCCGGGATTCTGTGCCAAAAGGAATAGCGCATATGTCAGCGCATTCGCAATGGTTTCATGCCCGGCGAGAAGAATAGTGAGGCACTCGTCGCGCACCTGGCGCACCCCCTGCGCCCGGTTCCCTTCTGCCAATTGATGACGAACCAGCATCGAAAGAAGGTCATCGCCTTCCGCACCCGACTTCAACCTTTCGTCGATGAGGCCATAGATCAGACGATCCAACCGCTGGCGCACTCTCTTCAGACGGCGCATGCCCGGCAATGGCGCGTTCATCAAATGTTCGGAGAAAGGCACGAATACCAGGTCCACCAGAGACATCAACTCGGTAACCGCCTCCCCGATTTCGCTCGCATCCTCCGCAATCTCCCGATCAAAGAGAGTCTTGCCCAGGATCGCTAGCGTGAGCCGCATCATTTCTTGATGCAGGTCGATGGTTTGGCCGGGCCGCCACCGGTCGCAGGCGCGGCGCGTGTTCTCGGACATGACCTGGGCATGGCGCGCAATTCGCTCCCGGTGAAATGCAGGCTGAATCAGCCGTCGCTGCGTGGCATGGAGTGGTTCTTCGCTGGTCAGAAGGCCATCGCCCATCACGGCCCGCCCACGCTGCATGATCGGACCGCGCACATGTTTGGCAGCCTGGGTGACCAGAAATTCCTGAACCAGATCAGGATGGTTCAGAAGAAATGCGTTCCTCCAGCCCAGGCGAAAGTGCACGATGTCACCATAGCGCTGCGCCAGATTCTGCAAGTAAGTGAGCGGCCCCCTGCGGAAAGCCAGCGCCTCGCGAATCCCCAAATACGACCGCGGCCCCGGCGGACTGGACCTCGACCTCACGCTCCCGCCCCTTGCCATCCCTTGCCCAGCACGAAGCGCCTCCAAACGCACAGCCAGAGCGACCTCTCCTCAAGCCCCGGATCGGTTCGCGTTGCGATCACGCGCTGGTGAATGGCAGGGAGCCTACTCCAATGTGCCGAGGGAAACATGTGGTGAGCCGCGTGGTAGCCGTTGTTCAGAAGCAGCCAATTCAGCAGGCGGCCAGTAAGATTGCGCGAGTGATTGTACTCCGAGCTGAAATCGCAATCCTGGTGTTGCAGAAGATTGATCGTCACCAGAACCCATTGTGCGAAAAACCACGGCCCGAGGCAGTATTTCACTGTAGAACGCCAGTCAACGAGGACAAGCAGCAGAAGAAACCCATAAGTCAAGATACGTTCAGCAATGGCTTGCCGGTACAGATCCGGCCGCGAATGCCGCCAGGCCTCAAGATCATTGGGCTTGTTCCGATACATCGTCCGGATAGAAGCGAAAAAGAACGCCATCAGGTTAAGAAAGTTCGAGCGATAGCGCACCAGCGAGCATCGGACAAAATCCGCGTCCGTATTGTTGCTGCCGTGGTGCAGAACGTTGTGCGAAGTGATGATGCCCGAGGTCGGATGAGCCGTAAGAACGCTGAGCCACAGTTCGAAAAGGCTATTCCATGATGCACCCCGGAAAGTGGGCGAGTGCACGTGGTTATGTTTCACCACGAGCGCCACTACCGCAAGAATGTAAGTTGGCAAGAGCAGATATGCTCCGCGGGCAATCCCCAGCCACTGCACCGCGAGCAGCACGTTGAACAAGATCAGGAATGCGAGCGTCCTGAGATCGGCGCCATAACGCAGAGAACCAAGATGTGTGGTTGTCTTCCTCATCAGAAGGTCGCCGCCTCCAGATAGGGGACACGGCCGTCCAGACTCCGGTACAAATCTTCACCGTCCTCAAACGTCACGCAAAAAAGCCGGCCCGAGAACGGTGTCAAAGAATAATCGCGCAGCGCCGGCAAAAGAGAATCACGCTCGTGCAAGGCGAGGATGGCATACAGGCATCGGCTGCCCACGGAATCGTTGTAAGCCCGTCGCAGGAGAGCCCGAAAGATCTGCAAATTGTCATCGTCCACGGCGATGAAGCTGATGTAGAAATACGAGACTTCCTGCCCTGGTTTCGGAAAGAAAGGCGAGCCGGTGATCGGGCGCAGCATATTTGCCAACGGAACCAGATATCGCAGCCGTGGCCCGTAGCCGGCAATGCGCGTCTGTTTGAAAGAGCTCTGGTCCCAACATCCCAGGACACCGATCACACGGCTTCCTCGAACAGCTACACGGAAATCTGTGACCCGGAAGTCGCGCCACTGACTCTTGAACATCTCCACGGCATGAACTGGCGCGAATTGGCGGCGCGAATTGTTTCGGTTGAGGCACTCCACGATCCCGGCTAGCAGCTCGTCTGATCCTCGCAGAATGTCACAACCGGCGTTGATCGGCGGTTTGTTGCGGCGAATGTTGATGCCCGGCGAATGCACCACTCCCATGTCGTGATATTGCGGGAGACCCGCGCGTCCGCTGGCAATGGTCTCGATAGCTGCGTGATTTCCACTGAAGATCATGGTCGTGTACAGGCGCGCGCGCCGATCTTCATGAAGATACCGCAGGAAGCGATAACCACGCGCGATGAGAGTGCCGCCCCGGTAGTGGTCGTCGAGGCGTAAGTCGGCGAGGTAGCCCAACGGCATGGGTTGACCGTTCACGAATGCGGGAGCCACAGACCGTGTGCCCAGGCCAATGATTTTTCCGGTGCGCCAGTCGCGCCCGATGCCGACCTGAAAACATCCCCCACGCACCCGGCACGAGGCGAAGAAACTCGGCTCGCGCTCAAAGGTCACGCTGATGGAGCCGGGAACCGAACTGCGCCGCAGCAATCCGCGGAGTTCGTCGTCGTCCGCAACATCGGCCAACTCAATCTCAAATCGTGACCTTGAAGGCAACGGCTTCGGCCTGGGAACGACGGGCGCAATCATGCGCAGACCTCAGCGCGGTCGGCGTTCACAAAGCTCCCGCCAAAGACTTCTTCCCAGCCGCTCTGTTTGTGCAGAGCCGTCATTTTGACGCTCCCCGCGCGCTGTCCGAGCGTCTCGCAATGCTTCAGGTACGTCTCTCGAGCACCGCGCGGGATCACAAACACTCGAGGCTCGGCGAGTTGTCCAAGTCTACGGCAGTATGCGTAGTGCGGATTGGCCCGCAGCTTTTCATCGAGACGCGCAGCCAGTTCAGCATCACAACGTCCGCTTTCGAGAAACAGAACGTAACGCGGAATGTCGCAGCCTGAGGGCGCCAGCATCGCGAAGGTTGCAGACCGGCAAAACTCGAATTCTTCAAGAGCCTTGGCCACAAAGATGGCGTTGAGCTTTTCTCCGCGGAGATCGCTCACGCAATCTTCTTTGCCGATGAATTCCAGAACCGGAGTCTGCTCTGCGAATCCTCTCACTCGGACCCGGTCCCCGAGTTGGTAACGCCAAAATCCTCCGCCCGTAGTGAGAACCACGGAATATTCAGCCCCCCGCTCAAGTTCTGAGACGAGACGGCACGCTCCCGACTCCGCATCGACAAATTCCAGAAAATGCGAAGTGACCGCCGCCACGCAGCCTTTGTATCTTTCGATGGGGATGGAGACCACACCTTCCGTGGCCAGCAGTCCTTTGCCCTGAATGGCTACTCCGGGAAAGGCCCGCTGGATTTCACTCTTCATGGCGGCAGACGCAGCTGAAGTCCAGCAACTGATGAGCTTAAGCCGCGGCCATAGGACATCGGGCTCGATTCGACCTCTGCCGAGCATGGTTCGCAAGTTTCCCGCCTGGCTGGCGTCGCGCTTCAATGAGTTCGCGATTCCCCGTGGTACCGGCTCGCCCAAGCTCACTGTGCCATCGAGCAAATCGCGCACCAGCTTTTCGCCGTGCAACTCCAGTTGCTTCAGAAGAATCTGGAGAAAGCTCGGATTCCAAACAGAAATGAATGTCAACGATCGCGCCTGCAGTAGAAACCGCAGAGTGAGATAAACGCAATTGTCCAACCCAGGCACGCATGCCAGCTCAGCAGGAACCGCCATTGTCTTTTGCAGAAGCCACCGATGCAGAGGCCCAAAGTACTCCGCGTCGCTCTCGAACCCAACCGGAGTGCCGCCTTGCGTACGCTCGCGTTCTCGCGACAGCGGAGTCACCAGCCAATAGGCGCATCCGCTCGCCAATCCGGGAAACGCGTCGTGCAGGTCGGCGATCCATGGTCCTAAGGCAGCGTGGAACTGCGCTCGCAAGCTGCGTGTGTAGGGGACGTATTTGGCCGCGCTCGCCGAACCGCTGCTCTGTTCGAACATGAGCAAAGGTTCGCCGGTGAGGACTCCGCTCTCGCCCGCCTTCATGCGCTCAACCCAACCCGCGATATCGTCGTACGCGACGATGGGGACGCGTTCCTGATACTCCCGAACGCAGCGGATCGTGGCAAACCCATGCCGCCTTCCGTAAGCGCAACTTTGATTCCGACGCAAGAGCCGAAGCAAGAGATCGCTCTGCACTGCTTCTGGATTGTGCAATCCTGCGTCGAACTGGCGGGCTGCACGCCAAAATCCGGCCAAGGGCAGCGTATTCAGCGCGCGATACCCCAGCGTCTCGAGCATCAGTCTGCTCCTTGCCACAACACTCCGGCGGCTTGAGCTTGTTGCATAATTCGGCCGGCAAACAGCTTCATGTTTGAGGGCGAGATCTCGGCCAGACAAGCGAGTTCCGAACCCGCTGCAAAGCCAGGATTGTGGCGAAGAAAAAACTGTACATGCGGATTTCTCAACCGCCGTGCCGGTATCTCCGCCAGATGCGGCTTCAGTTGGCCCTGCGACTGTTGAAACTCGATCACTCCGCTCGCCGGACGATAGCAGCCAGGGAATTTTGCCGCCGCCAGTGTGTCAAGCACGCGTTGTTCGAATTCCGGCGTAGGCGTCTGGCAGTTGGGATAGAAGCTCTCGAAAAAAAGCGGCAGATACAAATAGGTCCGGTATCCCTTCGAAATCAGGAACCAGTAGAGCGGCACGTCCGCTTCTTCCGCATAGAGCGAACTGACATACCGGCACCAGCAACGGCCCAGTTCCTGCTCACCCCAGTGCGCGCGGTCGACAATCGTGTCGCCGGAGAATACTGCGCGGACAGGACTTCCCGCTACCGACACGCGCAGAAGTTTCTGAGTCGAGAATCCACAGATCTCACCATTCGCATCCCGCAGCACCAACACGCAGTCCTTTTCCGCCAAGTCCGCCAGGAATCTGTCTGGGGAAACGCAGTCGTAGTGCCGGGCAAAGACCTGGAACATGGCGCGTGCATCGGCTTCCGTGATCTCTGCTAGAGGAACAATGCGACTTTGCAGAACCTGGTCTCTCATGGACTCCTAAGAATGTGCTTCTAGAAACAGATCGTGATCTCGCGCTCCTGTGGGGCCTGCGCCGCCGGGGCTTCCGACTGCTCCGAGCGTTTGCGCATCGATTGAATCTTCAATCCCAGCAGATCGGTATCCACATGGCAAAACTGTGGTCCTCCGAAGCTGCGAATTTGTTCGGTCTGCGCCGCCAGAATGTCTACATCCTGCGCGATAATCTTGCGGCAGACGGGTTCCAGCAAAAGCCTTACCAGTGGCCCAATCCGGCCGAAACTGTAGGTAATGACGGTGTGCACTTCCGTCTCGTACTCCGCCAGCGGAGTGCATTGCGAGGTAATAATGAAATGCCGGCCCGGGCCGAAGTCGTAGTCAACGCGGCTGATGTTCGGCATCAGAAAGC
>Ga0209698_10003552_pt1 | contig 17307 bp, 16 predicted proteins | sample LitLauG_LLR_2012_FD_187203 | JGI IMG/M metagenome (GOLD analysis project Ga0209698, IMG submission 187203) | Freshwater sediment microbial communities from Pennsylvania, USA - Little Laurel Run_MetaG_LLR_2012 (SPAdes) (version 2) | ecosystem: Environmental > Aquatic > Freshwater > Creek >...
GACTACATCCACATCCACCTCATTTGCGTGAAAGAATGATGCAAGCGGCAAAGTCCATCGACGGGCTGATGCGCCCGCCGGACCAGGTTATGCGGCTGGACCGGCTGGGCAGCATGCACCAGACACGATTGAGTTTCATGCGGGAACTGTTGCGACGGCTTCACCGGGAGCGCTGGGAGGTGAGCCGACCGGTCTTCGACATCGGCCCGCGCGGCGCCGGTGTTGCGACTTATCAGGCGAGTGGCCCGGAACGCGCCTACACGCTGGTCTGCTTTGCGCATGATCTGCCGCCCGAACTGCGTAGCGACCGGGTCATCGCCGAGGTCTGGGATGCAACCTTCAGCCTGTTCGACGGCGTTCCTACAACCATCGACATCGACAGGCTTGGCCAAAACGTCCCGCGCCAAGAAGCTGGCCGCTACCGCCAAACGGAGCTCGTTCTCGCCCGCGCCAACCGAAGCGCCCGACTGTTCGACAATGTCGTCGCGTGTCTTGCCAAGGGCTGTCAACCGGACACCGACGCCCTGGACTCAGTTGGGTACCTGATGCGTACCACGGCGGTTTACGGCAATGGCAAATTCGGCATTGCCGATCGCGATCGGATCGCCGGTCGGCCGGAGTTGGCCGGTCCCTTCCAGGCTGAAATGCTGACGGTCTGGCTGATCCGGGCTTTTACTATCGACCTCGTGGAGCATATGGCGGCACTGGCCGGAGGACGCATCGCCGCCCGGCTCGATCGGCGCTTGTGCCGCCGTCTGGGCATCGGCAATGCCACGGGTCTTGGCATGGCGCCGTTTCTGGTCCGGCACCCTGCGCTCATCCACAATTGGATGGCGGCGCGCGAAACGGCGCTGGCCCGGGTGCGCGCCTTGCCGTCTGCCTCGCGCCAACAGATCGACTGTTTCCGCTCGGCCCTTCGCCGGTTCAGCCTTCATCTGTCGCGATGGACTACCGCCGATCCCGTGCTTGCGCCACGACTTGCGACGCTCGCGGTCGACCTATCGCTCATCTACGGCTTCACCTCCGATGCCGCCTTTGCAGCTCAGCTTCCCTGGGATGCGATCTGCCGCTGGGCGGAAAAGACCGTTTCACTGGAAGCCCGGGAGTTGGTGGTCTCGCTGGTTTTGGAGCCGCATCCAGCAATCGCCGATCCGTTGTTCGAGTCGATGGCGACCGACGAGCTGGCCAGTTTCACGATTGATGGCCGGATGAGCTGCCAGGCTCTTTTGACGCTGATTGATCGCAGTTATGCCTGGGCGCTGGCGACCGATTTTTCGCGCCGTGAGGAGAACCGGCTATTTTGGTATGTGTCCGAGGAGAAACTTGAGCCTCGGCTGGGTGAGCGAGCGACCGAGGCGGGCGCGGAGCTGGAACAACCCCTCGCCGTCGCCAGGGATGTGAAGCTGCTGCGCGAGGCGCTCACCGCATGCGATCCGGCGGCAAGCCTCGCCCAACTGCTCATCCGCCACCCAGAACATCGGCACACGGTTCGGCGGGTACAGCTCGAATCGCAACGCCCTTATGCCGAAATTCGCGACAATCTGATCGGTTCTGGAGTCCGTCCCATCGATCTTTTGCGGTGCAAGCTGTCGTTTTTCGGCGCCACGCGCTTTGATCCGCGCTCCGATAAATGGTTGCGCGTCACCATGTTCCAGAACGCGCCCCACCCCAATGAGATGCCGGACAGCTATGACGATGGCTGGATCTGGGGGCCTGAGGAAGTGCCGTGCTAGAGGTCTCGCTAAATGAGATCGAAAACCTAGCGCTCAAATCGGCGCGCGGGTCGGGATTCGACTGGGGACTGGCGGAGGAGGCGGCGAGGGCAGCGCGGTGGCTGGCGGCGCGGAATTTGTCCTGGTCGGGGTCGCTGGCGGCGATCCTGGAGGCCAACGCTGCGGGAAGATTGGGGGGCTTCGCATGGACCGGCACCGACGTCGTATCCAGTGTTGACGACTTGGACTCTTGTCCTATCCGGGGCGGCGCTTGCCTTTCTGATTTTGCCCCTGTTCTCGCACGACTTTTCCTGCCGCGTACCCTTCACCCCCTCTGGCTGTTGCCCTTCGCCGACACGGCCTCGAACCTCATCGGCGTGCCCATCCATCTGCGGTGGAGTGAACACCGAATGGTCGTTGGCCCGAATGGAACGTTTGGTGTCGTTGCGCCATCCCTGCAGCATTTGTCGATGGTTTCACGCGCGGATCTGGCCATGGAAATAGGGATAGTGGAGGCAACCGATCTGCCTGTGGAGAAATGGGCCCGGAGAGCGACCAGTCACATGGTGCCTGAATCCGACTGGCGACGGTTACAGCATTTCGAGCACTTCACTTACGTACCTGCAAGCGAGACGTCGCGCCTCAGTGGCGCTGGCGCAGGCATCAAGGACAACGACTGAACAGAATATCGCGAAGCTACGAATTTGGCGCAATGCCAGACAGCAACTGCGTTTGACAGCTACCGGGCTCGACGAGGTAACCCGTCACAGAGGCCGGTACCGCAGCTAACCGGGTGCAGCTGTACTCCTGGCCACCAGTCCACCATTGTTCGCGACGCCATTTTGGACCAACATGGCCTCGTGTTGGCGGCTCTTTGTAAGTCCGTCGAGTTGTGGTCGAATTCTTTGGAGGGATTGGAATGCGGGTCCATCGCTTCATGCCTAACATGTTCCACAATACGATCGGTGCCCATCCGCCTGTCTTCGAAATCGGTGACGGCGATAGCGTCGTTACCGAGACGCTCGATGCCCACGGTTATGACGCAAGGGGGCAGCAGCCCGGGCGCAGTCCCAATCCAATGACCGGACCATTCTTTGTGTCTGGTGCAAAGCCTGGTGATGGATTGCGTATACGCATCAATAAGATCAATCTGATCAGCAGTTCGGGCTGGACATTTCAAGGCCTGGCGTCTCACGTCGTCGATCCAACGGCCAAGATGCTGCTGCCCCAGCGTGAGAAGATCGCTTGGTTGATCGACAACACCGGCGGCAGGGCTCGCCCAAAGCTCCCGCCGGCCGGAACTGAGAGTTGGTCCGTTGGGCTGGCACCGATGATTGGCTGCTTCGGCGTAGCGCCGGCCGGAGGCCAGGCCATCTCGACGGCGACCTCGGGCCCCTATGGAGGGAATATGGATTATCGCGGCTTTGGTGCCGGAGCCGAAGTGCTTTTGCCGGTTTCTGCCGAGGGCGCCCTGTTCTTCCTCGGTGATGTTCATGCGGCACAGGGTGCGGGCGAGATAGCCGGAACCGGCATCGAAACTGCGGCCGAGATTGAATTTTCGGTGCATATCGACAAGGCGCACGCACCCGGCTGGCCGCGCGGTCAAACTCCTGAGTCAATTTTCACTGTTGGCAACGCCCGTCCGCTCGATCAGGCACTGCAGCATGCCACGACCGAAATGATTACGTGGCTGATGACCGACTATGGCCTCTCGGCCATCGCAGCAAGTCAGATCATGGGGCAAACTGTGACCTACGAAATAGCCAATGTGTTCAATCCGGCCTACTCCGTGGTGTGCCTGATCGACAAAAAGTCGATTCCCGGTCACACTTCATAACTGCGCGCGATGGGCTCGACAGTAGTCATGCAAAACCGTGCGACCGATCCGCGAGGATAACGTGGCATCTCAATGGCAGTTTCAGGTGCGATTCGATATCGGCGATTCTGCCGTGGCGGAGTCGATCCGACGGGGTCTTCGTGACCCGGCACTGGCGCCGCTGTTTGATGTGCTGACTGATCATCGCGCAACCCCGAAATGCCAGTTCGATGCATTCGCCGAATATGTCGCCGCCGCAGAAGAGCACGAAGCCGGAAGGCATCCGCTCTATCTGTGGACCAAGGCGACGATCGCGGATCCGGTTAAGAAAGAGAAGTATTTGAAATCCTTCACCGTGTACGTGGAAGATCAAGCGATCTATACGAAGGAAATCGCTGACGCGCTGGAGACAGATCTAATGCCCCTCGCCAGGAGCGGCATGATAGAACGCCTATCGAGGATCGATACCAATCCCGCCAACAATCCTCAGCCACCGAAGCGCTTTCAAGAGCTGGGATAGCTCACGCGCGGGGTAGGCCTATTGAAACTCTTCTGCCATCGTCTTTGGTGCGTCGGCAATAATATACAATAGCTGCCATTTCCGCGCGATGATCGGCGCCGAATTTCTCGTGCCCACGTCTGCTGACATGGTTGGCGAGTGACGCTCTTGACCCAACTCGGAAATCGCAGATTGCTTGGCAAGCACACTGCTGGCGAGCCTGCCCTAGGCCGCAACCAACATCTTGCGATCACGCAGGTGCATGCCGAACCCCGGCGCCGACGAGAGTTTGAGCTTGCCCTTCTCCGGCAATGGCTCGCCGACGAACAGATCGCCAAACACAGGCTGGATCGATTGGCCGTCGGCGCTGGCGGCCACGTATTCACAAAAAGCTGCGCCGGTCTGGCTGGCTATGAACTGATAGGAATACGGTCCGCTGCCATGCGGGACGACCGGGATATCGTAGGCCGCAGCATGCGCTGCAATCCTCAGAAGTTCGGTCATGCCGCCGACCCACATCACGTCGGGCTGGACGATGTCTAATATCCGCTCCTCGATCAGTTTGCGAAAGCCGTAGCGCGTGTACTCGTGCTCGCCGGTTGTCCACCTCAGGGCCGGGTGGGCCTGCTTGATCTGGCGGTAGCCCTCAGTGTCTTCTGGCGACAGCACTTCCTCCCACCAATATATATCGAGGTGTTTGCAGGCTTCGGCCAGGCGGATCGCATATTGCGGCGTCAGCGACATGTAGCAGTCGACCATCAACGGGTAGTTCGGCCCGACCGTCGCCCGGTGCCGGCTGAGAAAATCGATGTTCGCACGCAGCCCATCCTCGCCGTCGAAATGCGAATGCGGCAGCGGCACCTTGGCGCCCCAGAAGCCCATCGCCTTGATGGCACCGGCATCGGGGCCGGTACAATAGAAGGTGATCTCGTCACGGCTGAGTCCGCCAATGAGATTGTACACCGGTTCCCCGCGCACCTTGCCGATAAGATCCCACAGCGCCAGGTCCACAGCACTGATCGCCATGATCGGCAAGCCCTTGCGGCCATAGGGCAGCGAGGCCCGGTACATCTGATCCCAGATGCGGTTGGTGTTGCGGGCATCCTCGCCATTGAGGAAGCGGGAATAGTGGTTCTTGATAAGCCAGGCGGCCGGTGCGCCGCCGGTACCGGTCGCAACACCGGTGGTCCCATCGGCCGTTTCGATCTCGACCACCAGGCTCCCGAGCACGCCGATGCCCCAGCTCGAACGCTTCTCCCGGTAGCTGGCGTACCCCGACATCGGGTTCGAGATCAGGCTGTCGACCAGCCAATGCTTCGCGTCACCCGGTTTGAAATAGGTGCCAGCGGAGGCCGCAGCAGCCACGGTGAAGACACGAACCTCCTTGATTGTGAACCCTTTGCTCACGGGAGGTAGAATACTTTCTTCATCGGGATCTGCACCGGTACGTTGTCGGCGTCTGTGGCCATGATATCGGCCATGTGGGCCCACCAGCGCTTGACCGCTTCGGTGTCAGGCAATTGGTCTAAGGTGTGATCATCGGCTCGCGTCAAGACGCCGAACAGGTGGCAGCTTTCCGGGTCGAGCCAAATCGAATAGTCGGAAACCCCGGCATCCTTGAGGGCTTTCGCAAGCTCCGGGAAGATCTCATCGTGGCGCTTTCGATATTCGGCGGCCTTGCCGGGAAACAAGTTCATGCGGAAGGCGATTTGCTCTGGCACGGCTGCACCTCACGAATTTGAGCGAACCTTTGCGATGGCTTCGATCGTGGTCTCGCGGACATGCACGAGGTGCTGCTGGTAGGCAGCAACAGCCGCCTTGCAATCTCCCTCGATGACCGCCTCGGCTGTGATGATGTGCTGCTTGACGCTCTTCTTGATGTTGCCTGGCACCTCACTGGCAACCCGCCGGAAGTCAAGCCCGATGTCATAGAGGCCCTGTGACAAGGCCGAGAGCAGCTGGTTGCCGGCCCCTTCGTTCAGCGAACCGTGGAACTCGATATCGAGAAGCCGGAAGGCGACCGGGTCATCGTAGAACGCCTTGCCGTCGACCGCGAGCTGCATGATGCGCTGGCGCTGCTCGAGTGTTGCACGCTGCGTGCACAATCGAACGAGCTCAAGGTCGACGACCTTGCGCGCCTCAAAATGTTCGCTCACGTCATAATCAACGACCGAAAGCATGGCGTTGAACGGCGCGATCAGACGGCTCGGCGACAGATCGGTAATAGTGTAGCGGCCGCCCTGACGGCTCTCCAGCACGCCCATCAACGTCAGTGCCTTCAGCGCCTCGCGCAACGGCGGACGGGAAATGCCGAAGGCGATACCCATGTGAGCCTCGGTAGGCAGCCGGTCGCCGGGCTTCAAATTGCCCGACTTGATCATCGCCATCAGCCGGCCAGCCACCTGCTCGGAGATGGAGCGACGCTCGAGCGCACCACCACCAAAATTGGTTGCCTTGCGAGGTCTCAGGACGGCCTCGATCAGCTCGCAAAAGGCGTCAGGTCCGCCTTTGCGTTGCGCCAGTCCTTTCGCCTTGCCCGCCACGACGGTCATCAGCACCCCAGCCGGTAGAAAGCGTTGGCGTTGTCCCGGTAGATCTTGTGGGTCTCGCCTTCGCTCAAGCCGAGACTGGCGAATGCGTAATCGAGGATTTCGACCCATTCGGTCATCGTGGTCGATTGCAGCAGGATTGGATAATCGCCGGCGTAGATTGTGCGCTCTGGGCCAAAGGCTTCGAGTGTCGCTTCGATATAGGGTTGGAGATCTGCTGGCGTCCAGTCGGGACCGGCATAGGGCGGCAGGTCCGAGAGCTTCACCCACAAATTGGGATGGCGCGCGAGGTCCTTCACATCGTCCCGGTACTGCTGAATGGCACCCTGCTTGATGCCCGGTTTGCCGCAGTGATCGAGGATCATGGGTACGCCCCTGCTCACGCGCGGCACGAACTGACGGATGATGTCCATCTGCGTGTAGTTCGGGTTGATATCGAAGGACCAGCCGAACCGTTCCAGCAGGTTGACGCCTCCGATAAAGCCGTCGCTCAGCGTGAGCGCCCTAGGATCGGCATCGAACTCCATGATTCGCCGGACGCCTTTGACGCTTGGGTGGTTGGCATGCATTTGTTCGAGCAGCGGAAGCGCTCGCTCGCCCCACTCCAGGGGCGCCATCGGCACGATGCCGCGAATGCGCGGATCACGCTTCTGCTCGCCCTCCACGAACTTGATTTCGTCGATGTACTGGCCGCCGCCGTCCCAGAAATCAGCGTAGCACTCGAGGAACACCATCGCCTCGATCTTCAGCACACCGCAGTCGCGTTGATAGTCCTCGACATGATACGGATGGCCGAAGAGAGGATGCCCGTCGAAGGCGGAATATTTCAGGCGCGCCTGATCCCAGATATGGAGGTGCGTGTCGATGATCGGGAAACTTGGCATCAGCGTGTCAACCTGAAGTTGGCGTCGGGATTCTTGAGGGTGATGCCAAAGCCCGGCTTGCCGTCATCGAGATCGATGAAGCCGTCCTTGGCCACCGGCTCGCCATCGAAGATGTACCAGAACAGTTCGTTGCCGACTTCGACCGGAACCTTGGGGAAGTACTCCGCGAGCGGCGCCGCATAGCTCGACATGGTGACGTGGTAGTTGTGCATCTGACCGGCATGCGGGATGACGAGAACGTCGTTTGCCTCGCAGAGGTCGGCGATCTTCTTAGCCGCCGTGATGCCTCCGACGCGATTGACATCGAATTGCGCGATGTCGAACGCTTTCAGCGCGAGCGCGTCGCGGAAGCCGGCAAGCGTATATTCATGCTCGCCGCCCGAGATATTGACGATGTTGAGGGCGCGCAGTTCGGCATAGCCGTGCAGATCGTCGGCGATCAGTGGCTCCTCAATCCAGCGCATGTCGAAGGGCGCCAGCATCTTGAGCATCCGCCTGGCGTATTCGACATTCCAGCCCATGTACGCATCGGCCATGATATCGACATCGTCGCCGACGGCCTCGCGCGTCGTGCGCACGAGACCCACATTCTTGCGCATGCCCTCGATGCCGTCCTTCGGCCCCCAACCAAAGCGCAGTTTCACCGATTTGAAGCCTTGTTCTGCATACTCCCTGGCTTCGCGAAAAAGTGTATCAAGCGGCTGGGAGTAGAGTCGCGAGGCATAGACCGGTATCTTCGGCTTGGTCCGGCCGCCCAGCAGCTTGAAGACCGGCTGCCCGAGGAACTTGCCCTTGGCATCCCAGAGCGCAAGGTCTACCGCGCTGATCGCCGACATGCCGATGCCCTTGCGGCCGAACGGCAAGGTGCGGCGATACATCGACTGCCAGATATATTCGCTATCGAGCGGGTCGGTCCCGATCAGCAGGGGCTTCAGGTAGGTGTCGATCGTGGTCTTGGTGGCATGTGGCGCCAGCGCGGCGTTGCCGATCCCGATCGTGCCGTCATCCAGTTCGATCTCGACGACCAGCCAGCCGAGGAACCGGAAGCCTGAAATGGAACCGGTGACATCGGAGACCAGATCACTGGCCGATGTGCAGAAATGCGGCGGCATGGGTGCCACGGGGCCGACCCACTGGTAGATCGTCGTGCGGACGTCTTTGATACGGGGCATGGGAACTCCGGTCAGGCAGGCAAGGGTCCGAGCTCGGCGGCAAATCGCTTGGCCCACGCAATTCCCGTCGGTGTCGCCGAATCTGAGGGCACGCGGTTCTCGCTGGGCGCGATGCCCAGCCGCTCGGCGGCGATCAGCTTGCCGTAAAGCAGGAATGTATTGAGCCCCTGCATGATGAAGGCGACCGTCGGCAGCAGCTTGCGGTAAAGGTCCTCGGCAAGGCGTTCGTTGCCCGCACGTATGGCGCGCTCGATGCTGACCTGCAGGTCGATCGTCTCGATGCCGGGGATCATTCCATCGACGCCGGCCCGGAGGTTGTCGAGCAGCTCGAGGCCGGCCCGACCGTTGAAGACCTTCATTCTGCCGTCGATCTGCCTGATAAAACCGGCGACCGTGAGAGCAGTGCTTTCGGCCTTCACGACCGACACATTGGGGTGCGCGCGGTTGAGCGACAAGAGTTCGGTCGGTGACAGTCCGATGCCGAGGAACTCGGGCGCGTTCTGGATGCCAACGGGGACATCGACGCTGTCGGCCACTTTGCCGAAGAATTCGATCAGGTCGGCACCGCTGGCCGGCGGTCGGGGCGGCTGCAAGATCAGCCAGGCGGCCCCGGCGCCTACCGCATGGCGCGCGCACTCGATCATGTCGGGGACATTGCCGTCCGAAACAGTAACGGCGACCGGCAACCGCCCGGCGACGTCGGCGAGGGTCCATTCGATCAGTGAGCGGCGTTCCTCGCGGCCGAGCTTCTGCACCTCGGTGCCCAGCCCGAGAACAGCAATCCCAGAAGCGCCACTCGCCAAGGCGGCCTCGATCTGGCGCGTCACCGCATCACGCCGCAACCGACCGGCCTTGTCGAAAAAGGCATAGAGCATTGGATAAGTCCCGCCGATGTCCATAATGCAATCCACAAGCTCTGTTGCGTCACCGTTCAAATGCGGCGGTTCACGGCGCTTAGCAAAATGAGGGTGGAGAGAAAATCTTGTCAAATGAATTTTTGTCTGACAAGTTGCCGGAGAAGCATTGAGAGCGGACACGCAAGGTCCGCCGGTTCGACGATCGGGAGGCGGCGATGGCGATCGATTCAGCACTGAAAAAGGTGGGCGCGACCAGCCTGAGCCTGCCGCGTCTGGGCTTTGGGACGGCGCATCTGGGCGAACTCTATGCCAAGGTCGATGAGGCGGACTCGCGGGCGACGCTCGATGCAGCTTGGGACGCCGGCATCCGGTACTACGACACGGCCCCGTTCTACGGGCGTGGACTATCCGAGCATCGCCTGGGCGGCTTTCTGCGCACCAGGCCGCGATTGGATTTCTTGATCACGACCAAAGTCGGACGCCAGCTCATCCGGCCGAAAGACCCCTCTCATTTCGACCGGTCGCCGTGGGTTGGCGGACTCAATTTCGAAGTGCTTTGGGACTATTCCTATGACGGTATCATGCGCTCCTATGCTCAGACGCTGCAGCGGCTGGCGCTCGATACGGTCGATGCCCTCGTCATTCATGATCTGGACGCCCTGTTCCACGGCGACAAGGTGCCGGGCTTTGAGAAGCAGCTCGTCGACAGCGGCATGAAGGCGCTGGAGGAGCTCAAGCGCTCGGGCGATATCAAGGCCTATGGCATGGGTATCAACACCGATGTCGCGCTCGAAACTACGGCCACTAGGGTCGATCTCGATTTCTGTCTCGTCGCCATGCCCTATACGCTGCTCGATCAGCGCAGCCTCGATCGCGGCATGGCCGATCTCCAGCGCCGCGGCATATCGGTCATCATCGGCGCGCCGCTCGCTTCGGGCATCCTCGCCACGGGATCGAGTGGAGCGGGGCATTACGCCTATGCCAAGGCCCCGCCCGACGTGCAGGAAAAGGTGCGCGGAATCGAGGCGGTGTGCAAAGCTCACAAGGTTGCCCTCCCGGCGGCAGCCCTGCAGTTCGTCCTTGCCCATCCCATCGTTGTTTCGGTGATCCCGGGCGCCGCCAAGCCGAGCGAGGTGCGGGCCAATGTCGCCCACATCGAGGCGCCGATCCCGGCCAGCTTCTGGTCCGACCTCAAAGCGCAGAGGCTGATTGATCTTCAGTCACCCGTTCCGGCGGGGCGCTGAGCATGGTTGAGACGGCAAGCGCTATGCCTGATGTTCCGTTGATGGCAGCGCGGGGCATCACAAAGTCATTCGCATCCATCGAAGTATTGCGCGATGTCGACCTCGATCTGCGACGCGGCGAAATTCACGCCTTGCTTGGCGAAAACGGCGCGGGCAAGTCCACCTTCGCCAAGATTCTCGCAGGCGTCCATCGCCCGACAAGAGGCACCCTCACCCTAAACGGCGCGCAAGTCGAAGTGCTAAATCCCATCGTTGCTCAGCGGCTCGGCATCACGCTGATCCACCAGGAGCCGATCTGCTTTCCGGACCTGACGGTCGCCGAGAACTTGGTCCTCGGCCAAAAGGGTGGTTCGCCGCTCGCACGTGTGCCCTGGGCCGAGATGACGCGCAATGCCCGCCAGCTGATGGACCTGCTCGGCGTCAAAATCGACGTCTCCAAGACTATGCGCGGCCTCTCGATCGCCGATCAGCAGATGGTCGAGATCGCACGGGCGCTGGCCTCCGACAGCCGCCTCATCATCATGGACGAGCCGACAGCCCCGCTCACACCCAAGGAGGTCGAGACACTCTTTGCCATTGCCCGCCGACTACGCGACGAAGGGCGAACGATCGTCTTCATTTCGCATCGACTCGAGGAAGTACGTATACTGTGCAATCGAGTCACGATTTTCCGCGACGGCAACAAGGTCGCAACCGAAGATATCCAGAGCTTCACCGATGCCGACATCATCCGCCAGATGATCGGCCGGCCCCTGCGCGAATACATGAAGAAGCATGGCACCACCATTGGCGAGGTGGCCCTCAAGGTCGAGGGACTGACCCTTCCCGGCGTCTTTTTCGATATCAGCCTGGAGGTCCGCAAGGGCGAGATCGTCGGTCTCGGCGGCCTCGTGGGGGCCGGCCGGACGGATGTTGCACGGGCGATTTTTGGCGTTTCCCCCGCGGCGAGCGGCAAGATCAGCATCAACGGTAAGCCCGTTCAGATCAGCGATCCGTCGCAGGCCATCGCTCTTGGGCTCGCCTTCGTGCCCGAGGATCGAGCGGCGGCGGGCATCTTCCGGACGCTCCCGGTCGAGGAAAACATCACCGCTGCCGTGCCGGGGAAAATCGCGCCCTCCGGCGTGATCCGGCGCTCGCTCGAACGGGTGTTGGCCGAGGATTCGGTGCGCAAGCTGCGCATCCGCCTCGCATCCTTCCGCCAGCCGATCGGTGAGCTTTCCGGCGGCAACCAGCAGAAAACTATTCTTGCCCGCTGGCTGCTAACAGAGCCGCGTGTGCTCATCCTCGACGAGCCGACGCGCGGCATCGATATCGGCGTCAAGGCCGAGTTCTACGACATGATCGGCGAGCTTGCCGCCAGCGGCCGCGCCATCCTTCTCATCTCGTCGGAGCTGCCCGAACTCCTCGCCCTTTGCGATCGCGTGCTGGTGATGTCCGAAGGACGCATCACGGCCAACATTCCGCGCGAACGGGCCACGCAGGAATCGATCATGAACGCCGCAGTGCCACGCAGCACCAGAGAGGCGGCGGCATGAACGCGCTTGGCTCCGTTTTCCTGCGCCGTGAAGCCGGCATCGCGGTGATGATCGTCCTGTTCTGCCTCGCCGTCGGGATGATAAGGCCACGGTTTCTGACATTGGACGAACTGCGCATCATCCTGCTGCTCACGCCGCTGATCCTGATCGGGGCGATGGGGCAAATGCTCGTGATCCTGTCGCGTCACGTCGATCTCTCGATCGGATCGACACAGGGTTTTGCCGCCATGGCGACGGCGATGATGTTCAAGTTCCATCCCGAGATTCCCTGGTATCTCGGCTTTGGCGTGGCGATCGGGGTCGGCATTGGACTGGGCTTTGTCAACGGCGCTTTGATCACCCTGTTCCGGCTGCCAGCCATCATCGTCACGCTTGGCACACTCAACCTCTACCGCGGCCTGACGTTCATCATCTCGGACGCCAAGCAGATCGACCGACAGTTCGTGCCGGCGGCCCTCAAGGGTATGTCCACAACGTCACCGATCTTCGATATCCCATGGATCATCTTCATGGCGCTCGGCACGGCGCTGATGACCCACTGGTTCGCCAATCACTCGAGGATTGGGCGACAAGTGTTCGCTCTCGGCTCCAACCCGGCCGCCGCCCCATTGCGCGGCATCCGAGTGAACGCAGTCACCCTGATGGTGTTCATGATCTCGGGCGCCCTCGCGGGCCTGTCAGGCATCATGTACGCAAGCCGCTGGGGCTTCGTGAACCCTTCTAACACCGGCTTCGGCTTTGAGTTCCAGGTCATTGCCGCCGTGGTGATCGGCGGCGTCTCGATCAATGGCGGAGTCGGCTCGGTTCTCGGCGTCACGCTCGGGGTGCTGCTGCTGGGCTGCGTATCTGCCGCGCTGCCGCTGCTCGGCATTCCGGGAGCTGCGCAAAATGCGATCTACGGCGCGGTGATCCTCATTGCGCTACTCATCGACCGCTCGGTGCGCCAACGCGGTATCGCAGCCCTGGCCTTGCGGAGGGTTGCGGCATGAGTATGTCTGGCGGCGCTCCATCTGACACCGTCTCAGCCCTGGATGCGGCGGCTCCGCGCCCCAGGTGGCAGGTGATCCTGATTCGCCCGGAGACAATGACCTTCGTTCTGCTGGTCCTTGCCATCGTCGTCTCCAGTCTGCTGTCGCCCTATTTCCTCGACCTCACCTACATCCTGGCAAGTTTCACGCTCTATGCCGAGTTCTCGCTGGTGGCGCTGGTGCTGACGATGGTGATCATCGCCGGCGAGATCGATCTATCGGCGGCGTCCAATATGGCGCTTTCGGCGTGCCTGTGCGCCTGGACGTTCCGGGCGGGCCTGCCGCTGCCACTTGCCCTGCTGGTTGGGGTCGGCGCGGGCATTCTGATGGGCGCGCTCAACGGTTTGCTGGTGATCGGGCTGCAACTTCCTTCCATCATCGTCACCATAGGAACGCTGACGCTTTATCGCGGATTGGCGCAAATCATCGCCGGCGACCAATCGATACGGCTTCCCGACTATTTCATCGGCATCAACACCTGGCTTGTTGCCGGCATTCCGGTTCCGGTGCTGTTATTCGTCGTGCTGTCGGCCGTTCTGGGTTTCCTGCTCAGCGAGACCATCTGGGGCCGGCAGATCTATCAGATTGGAACCAGCGTGATCGCGGCGCAACATTCCGGCATCCGCGCCAAACGGATCAAGTTCGCGCTGCTGGTGGCGATGGGGTTTGCAAGTTCGATCGCGGGCCTCATCACAGCCTCGCGCCTGGGCTCGGTCCGCTACGATCTTGGACTCGGGGGAGAGTTGCAGATGGTACTGATGGCAATGCTCGGCGGCACCTACATTTTCGGAGGGCGCGGCTCGATCCTCGGCACGTTCCTGGCCGCCTGGCTGCTGGCCGTCATCTCAACCGGCATGACCACGGCAAATCTGCTGCCGGCGACTCAACTCTGTGTGCTCGGCGTGCTGCTCATCGTCTCCATCATCGCAACCAATCTCATCTATTCCCGCACCCAAAGGTGACGGGCTCTGCGCCTGCCAAAGGCAACCCAAAGGAGGAACTGAAGTGTTGAAGAAATCTCTGCTAGCCGGTCTTGCTCTCGGACTCACCATGGTCTCGAGCGCGCTCGCAGCCGACCCGCTAAAGATTGTCTATATCGGCAAGAACACGGGCAACCCCTACTTCGACAGCATCACGGGCGGTTTCAAGGACGCCTGTGCGAAGCTCGGCTGCGAGTTCCAGTTCGTCGCTCCGGCGACCGCCGAAGCGACTTCGCAGATCCCGATCATCGAAGCGCAAATCCAGCGCGGCGTGAACGTCATCGCCATCGCTCCCAACAGCCCTGATGCGATGAACCAGGTGCTCGACAAGGCGCGCGAGAAGAAGATCCTCGTTCTGGCCGTGAACGGTGATCTTGTGGGCAACGAAGGTCACCGAGACGCCAACATCCTACCGGTCGACTTCACCAAGACCGGCCCGAACCAAGTCGAGCTGATGGGTTCGCTCATCGGTTACAAGGGCGATATCGCCATTCTCTCGGCCACCACCGAGGCGCCCGACCAGAACACCTGGATCGCCGCCATGAAGGACACGCTCGCCAAGGATCCGAAGTATAAGGATATGAAGCTCGTTGCCACCGTCTACGGCGACGACCAGCCGGAGAAGTCCACGACCGAGATGGAAGCCCTCTTGTCCAACTACCCCAACCTCGTCGGCGTGATTGCACCGACCACCGTGGGTGTGGCGGCGGCGGCCCAGGTCGTCCAGCAGCGCAAATTGGCCGACAAGGTGCATGTGACCGGCCTTGGTCTGCCCAGCGAAATGCGCGACTTCATCAAGGACGGTACCGTGAAGGCTTTCCAGCTCTGGTCGCCCTACAATGAGGGCTGGCTCGCCTCCTACTTCGCCGACGGTGTGATCAAGGGTACGATCAAAAACGAAGTTGGCCAGAAGTTTGACGTCCCGAATCTCGGTTCTGTCACCATCGGGCCGAAGAACGTGATGAACACCCAGGCGGAACTCACGAAATTCGACGCTTCGAACATCGACAAATTCAACTTCTAGGCTGAACGAATTAGCGGGGAGTGCCGGCCTTTACACTGGCGCTCCCCCTTTCAATTTCAAGCGGATACGGGCAGTGAACAGCTATGATTTTCGAGGAGGCGTCGCCATCATCGAGGAGATAGCCGACGAACCGCAGTTATGTGGGAATTGTGCACAATCTCACGAAAAGTCGTGGCCGATGCGGCCAGAGGTGGTAGGCACAAGACTGCACTGCCACAAGTATTTGCAATTCAGCGCTCACCTGAACTTCTCGGGAGAACCATGCCGAAACTGAAAGCGGAGACGCTGGCTGGGTTCATTCTGTGCCACAGCTTGGCGTTACTCGCGATGGCGCCTTGGTTTTTCAGTTGGACCGGTGTGTTCTTGCTGCTCCTGGGCATTCTGCTGACCGGCGTTCTAGGTTTGAATGTTGGTTTTCACAGGCTGCTCACCCACCGGGGCTTCAAATGCCCGCTTTGGTTTGAACATACGCTGGCCCTGTTGGGCACCTGTGCGCTGCAGTTCTCGCCAGCCTATTGGGTGGCGGTGCATCGCAGACATCACCATTTCTCCGACGAGGAAAATGACCCGCACTCGCCAAACAAGGGCTTTCTTTGGGCGCATCTCGGTTGGGTGATCGTGCGGGGCGGCGATATGAGGGCCAAGATTGTTATCGATCGCTACGCGCGCGACCTAATGCGGGACCCCCTCTACGCCGCGCTCGAACGGAACTACAATTGGATTTGGCTGCCTTTCGCCGTTTGGCTCGGACTATTTCTGCTCGGTTACGGGGCTGTCGCTCTTACTGGTGGAAGCGCCTACCGGGCATTGCAGTTTGGCTCCAGTCTGGTGGTGTGGGGCGGCGCATTGCGCATCGTAGTCGTGTGGCACAATACTTGGATCGTCAATTCGGTTGGCCACATCTGGGGTTATCGAAATTATGAGACCCCCGACGACAGCCGCAATAGCCTTCTCATCGGCATCATCGCGGGCGGCGAAGGCTGGCACAACAACCACCACGCCGATCCCAACTCGGCCAAGCACGGACATATGCCGGGAGAATTCGATTTGGCCTGGCAGATGATCCGGCTGCTAAGGTGGCTCGGCCTTGCCAGCGACGTATCATTGCCTTCGCCGAACCTGGCCTCAAAGCAACGACTTCCAGTCACGGCGCACCAGCAAGATTGAATGCTAAGTCGGCTCGGAATGACGAAGTGGTCTTCTGAGCAACCGCGCCGAATTGCGATCGGTTTGTCCGGTCCAAGCGCAGCGGTCCCTGCCGTGACAAAATGCGCGGCGCAGGCGAAACTCGAAGGCTTCGGGATGGCCGCCCACAACGGCCCGGTGTACTTGAATACGGCCCGCGATTGTGCTGCAAGACGCACGTGCAAAGCCGGTCGCTCGATCCGACGCTCCGAAGGCCTTCGCGCTTTCACCAAGGCATAGGCGCCCAACGATAATACAGCTGAAATTAGTCCCGTATAATCAACAACAGAAATCGAGGCTTGTTGCCGTCACGCAAGCTATCCCAGCCGTCAAAGGGATGCCTTGCCACTTCAGCTGGTTGCTAGTTGGCAAAAAAACGACCAAGGGTGACGAGTCGCTTGACCCTAATCAGCGAATTCCTTGGTGAGCCGGGCCAGCTGATCCCTTGGCGGAAAGGATCGTGGAGATTGGCGTCGCACTGGAATATTACCGAAGGAATACGGATCGAAACCCCGAAGAGCGCAGACAAAGGCCAAAGTCGCGTAAGCAATTTGCCGGACCCTTGCGCTTCCCCGTGGCCAGATCGTCACCGAGACTCTTGCGATCAGCGCCAGCGCGACGGGCGTAATGATGAGCATGCGCGAGTACAGTTACTGTGCCGCTATTCTCTCGCTCACAATGGCGCTCGACGACAAGAGCTTTCTCGGGGCTGAGCTTTCTAGCTAACCGAATGGCCGCGGGTGGGGATGCGAACGTGGTGCTCCTTCGTCGCCATGTCCGTTCGTGGCCCTTCTCGACCGGCGCCTGATGGAAGGTATCTGA
>Ga0209698_10003553_pt1 | contig 17306 bp, 20 predicted proteins | sample LitLauG_LLR_2012_FD_187203 | JGI IMG/M metagenome (GOLD analysis project Ga0209698, IMG submission 187203) | Freshwater sediment microbial communities from Pennsylvania, USA - Little Laurel Run_MetaG_LLR_2012 (SPAdes) (version 2) | ecosystem: Environmental > Aquatic > Freshwater > Creek >...
GGCGACATGCGCGCGTCAGCGCCGGCGCGAAATCCTCGCTCATCCGCCCTCCCCCGCCCGAGCGGAGTCGTTGAGCGGCACCACCGCGCCGGAAATCGCCGCCGCCGCTGGCGAGGCGAGGAACATCGCGACATTGGCGACGTCCTCGCGCGCCTCACAGCGCCGCAATTGCGTGAGGGTGGGTTTGGGCTGGCCACGCCGGGCCGCGCTCGCGGCGGCGCGCTGCACCGCGTCGGCGAGCGTGGCCGCCTCGGGCGCAATGGCGTTGATCCGCACGCCCTCGCCGCGCGCCTGCGCCGCCAGCGTGCGGATCAATTGTTCAAGCCCGGCGCGCGCGGCGGCGGCGTGGGCGGAGAGTTCAGGCGGCAAGTCGCCGAGCGGCGTCGCCACCGCGATCAGCGAGGCGCCGGGCCGGCGCAGATGCGGCTGGGCGCAGGTGAAAACATGGATCGCCTGCACCACGTCGGATTCGACGAGCGAGCGAAGCCCCGGCGGCCCTCCCTCGGGCGCGGCGGAGGAGACGACGACGTCCAGCGGCCCCTGCGCCGCCGCAAAGGCCTCAAGCGCCGCGCCGACGCCCTCCAGCCCCGGCGCCTTGGCGTCGAAGGCGGCGACCGACCCGAGCCGGCGCAGCTCGGCGACTGCGGCGGCGCTATCTTTTGGATTGCGGCTGTGAATGGCGACATGCGCGCCGGCCTTGGCGAAGGCGCGCGCGACGCCGAAGCCCGCCCCCTGCGCGCCGCCGAACACGAACACATTGAGACCCGCGGCGAGACCCGCGGCGCCGGGGCGCCCTTCGGCGCGGGCGGACGCGGGCTTGATTTCGGCCCGGCGATAGCGCTTGGGCAGGCGCGCGTTGAGCGCACGATGATGCCAGTCGTTGAGGGCGCGGCGCTCCTCGTCGATGCGCAGCGGATAGCCCGACAGCACGCGCCGCGCGGCCAACCCCGGCATGGCGTCGTTGATGATGCCTAGATCGACCAGATAGCCCTCGACGTCCTCCATCTCGTAATGCCGCGCGACGGTTTTCACATTGCGGGAGATGCACTCCTCAGTCCGGAAAACCGGACCCTTGAGGCCCGCCAGCAACCCGTGGTCCCACCGCGCCGCCATCTGGATTTCATAGAACGCCAGCCCCGCCGGCGTCATCAGCGTGTCCCAGTAGATATCGGTGTAGTTGAACAGACCGTCGAGCACGCTGCCGGCCTCGGCCATCGCCTTTTCGATCTGCGCCATCATGTCGTCGAGCGCCGTCTCGACGGTGGCGATCATCATGTCCTGACGGGTCGCGAACTGGTGCAGCAGCGAGCCGCGGCTGAGGCCCGAGCGGTCGAGGATCACCTGCGTAGTCGTGTTGGCGTAGCCGGTTTCGGCGACCGCGACGACCGCGCATTCCAAAATCTTGCGCCTTGTCGCCCGCCCTCTGGGCAGAGCGACGCGTGCGCGTGCTTCGACGTTCATCCGGCCCCCCTGATCTGCAATGCGAGTTCTATCGAATTTTTTCCGCCGCGCACATCGCGGCCAGAGAACGGAGGGCGGGGTGCGCCGGGCGTTTGCGTGTCGACCCCGTCAGCTCTGACGCAGCCAGTAGGTCGCCAGCCCCCGAAAGCCGGGGTTCGGGCTATATTCAAAGGGTCGGTCGGCCGCCCGCAGCCCCGGCCAGCGGGTCGTCATCGCCTGCAACAGCACTTCGCATTCCAGCCGCGCGAGCGGCGCGCCCAGACACCGGTGAGCGCCGCCGCCGAACGCGAAATGCTTTATGCCGGGGCGGCGAATGTCGAACACGTCGGCGCGCGCATTGAGCGCGGGATCATGGTTTGCGGCCGTCAGCATGGCGGCGATCATATGGCCCTTGGGGATCGTTTCGCCTTCGATCTGCATCGCCTCGGGCGCGAAGCGTTCGGTCGAGAAGAAGGACGGCGCGCTCTACAACGTCGAGTTCGCGACGATCCCGATGGCGGTCCTGATAAGCGCCGACTCTTCGACGAGCGCCCGCCAACTGTCCGTTTCGAGCAGGTTTTTGACCATGGCGCCCATCAGATCCGTCGTCGTCTGGTTGCCCGCCAGCAGCAAGAGCTGCGCGTGCTGCGAGATTTCAAACGGCGTATAGGGCTCGATGTCCTCGACGCGGGCGTCGATCATGCCGGAGATGAGATCATCGGGCCGCTCGTCGGTGTGCAGGCGCCGCTAGACTTCGGCGCGCACGATGGCGTCGATGGCTTCAGACGCCTGCGCGCCGAGCGCGCGCGTCTCCTCGTCGGCCAAGGGATTGAGCTTGTCGGCGATGATGCGGTCCGACCAAATCTTGAAGTCGCCGTGCATGGCGGGATCGACGCCGAGCAACTCCGTAATCACGAGCGTGGATAGCGGCCGGGCGATCGAAGCGACGAAATCGAATTCGGCGTCGAGACTTTCGAGCAACTCCTCGCAATGCACGCGCATGCGCGGCCGGAAGGCCTCAAGCCTGCGATTGTAAAAGGCGCGCATCATGGAGGTGGCGACGCTCAGATCCTCGTTGCGCAGTCCGCGGGTCGAGGTCTCCGCCATGTTGCGGGAATCGACAAGAAGAGTGGGGTCGCTGACGACCTTTTGCACAAGCGCGGCGGTCGAGACCACGTGATCGCGCAATTGCCCGTCTTCAAAGATCGGCGCGGCCTCGCGCAGGCGCTTGAGAACGGCGAAGGGATTGTCTCGAAACTCGGGCGAGAGCGACGTCAGTTCGAGGCCGCGCGGGAGATCCGCGATTTGTGTCGTTGAAGTGGACATGACGGATTGGGCTCCGGTCAGGTGAGCGGGGAAAGATTGAGGGCGGCCTTGCTCATGGCGATGAGTTCGACGTCCGACGCGGGTTCGCCCTTGATGGCGTTTTCGATCTGGCGATGCCTGGTGATGATTTCGTCCTTGTATTCGGGATGCGTGACGACCCAGAAGCGCCGCTCTTCGAGCGCCAGAAACACCGCATCGGCGACCCGTTCGGGGCTGAGGCCGCCGGCGACGCTGGCGCGCGCTCGACCTGTGCGGATGATGCGAGAACACGAGGCGACGCATCCGTCGCGGTGGGCGGGGAGGCGCAGCGCATACTTACAAACAGCGGTATGCCGGCGATTTACCGCACGTGGGGGCGCGGAGAAGACCGGAGGCAGGCGAAAGGGCGCGTCAGACAGAACGTTCATGGTTGGCCAAGCGTTCGAGGGCTTGGTGCAAGGGAAAAAAACGCATGGTGTGTGTCCTGGGTAACAGCAACCAGGTCAAGGCGGTGGTAGGATGCGCCTTCTTGGTCTGATGGCGGCAAGCAGGCCCTTGCAGACCGTAAGCCTTGGGTACATCGTTGGAGGCTCAAATGCGCCACCTTCACAACAAATCCCACTTTCGCCACGCACTTTTCGCGCTTCAAGGGCCGGACGGGTACGTCGAAGCCCTGCTCGAAATGACGCGGAGCCGCGCTGCAGGGCAAAGGTTCCCGGAAGGGCAATCGATGGCGACCTTCGCGCCGCAATTGTCCATCTCACCGCAGCGCAAGGCCGCTGAATTACACTTTGCGAATGGCTTTCCTTCGTAGCGGCAGGCCCGTGCAAACAGCCGCGCCCGTCCGGGCGGTTCGCCGGATTTGACCGATGAGCATGTACGCGACTGACGAGTGGCGCGCGTCAGCGCCTAAATCGCAAGAGCCTAACAAGCTCAAAAAGTGCGCCAGCGGGCGAAGCCGCGCCGCCGAAGAGAGGCAATCATATTTGCCCCGCCGTTCAGAGCGTCGAAGATTTATTGGTCTGCAAGGTCGCCTTGCGGAATGTGATTTTCGCCACTGCCGACGTTCGGGAAGTCGTGCAAGTTCCTGATCGCCTCCAAAGCGGCGGTCCTTCTCCTCCCGATGGGCCGCCGCGGCATACTCGCCCCGCCGATATTAAGGCGGGGCTTTTTGTTCGCGGGGGCCTGCGCACAAGGCCAGCGACGGTGATCGAATGTCTCAATCGGGTCGAAGCCAGTCGCATGGGAAGAAGCCAGTCACAAGGGAATGAGTGCGTCAACGCCGGATTTTCGCCGAGAGTTCGACGGCATGCAGTCCGGCGGCCAAAGGAAAGGAGCGCAAAGGGGCGGTAAAGAAGGCCTCCGATCGCGAATCTCTCACGGCCTTAGGCGCCGAAAAGCTGGCTCGACTTGTTCTCGAAGCGTCGAAGCGCGACGCAGACTTTAAGCGACTTATCGCCGCCGTGATGGCCGGCGCCAAAGGGCCCAAGGCCGTGGCCACAGTGATTGACCGAAAGTTCGCGGCTCTCAATCGCGCGACGGGCTTTGTCAAGTGGGATCGCGCCAAGACTTTCGCCTCCGATCTCGAGATGACGTTGAAAGCCATCGTCGATGAACTCGGTCGCGACTTTTTTCGCCGCTTTGGGATGACATGGCGTGCTCCCGTGTTCGGAGTCCTGAGCATCAGGATTTGTCATGATGCGTCAAGAAGCGGGAATCCGTGGCCTGCCGTGCGCAGGACACCTGGGCGCGAGCGCCGCTTAGCCAAGCGGCCTCGCGGCGATCACGCGCGAAGGCGGGAGGCGCGGATATCGTATCCGCGACGCGACTTCCGAGCGAGCCAGACGTCAAGCGCTTCGGCGGCGGAGGCGACATCGGCGTGAAGATCGAGGCGACGACGCCCGAGGGTTCCGATCCGCCCCCATTCGCGCGCCAGCGCCACATCGCCGAACAGGGTCGGCTCGATCGCCAGCACATAGAAGCGCGCCATGTTGAGGCTCGGATCTCGGCGCTCGAGCACCAGCATTTGCAGCTTGTCGGAGGCCGTGTCGTCGAGATCCGTCATGATACGAGTCTCGCGAATTGCCGAGACGCCGTCCAACGCATTGTTGGAATCTATCAGGACGCAACGATTCACAAAGCTGATCGGCCGCGCGTTGCCGAAGGCGCAATCTCCGGCATTATAACAGTATATATGCAGGTGATCGCCAAGGGGCGCGCGCCCAGCGCGCCCCAGATGATCACCGCGTCCGTCGCCGAGGCCAACCGCTGCATCGTCGTCACCGACAACAAAAGGGATTTAGAGGACATACCCCTCGTAAATCCACTTTCCGACGCGAAATGACCCAGTTTCGGCGCCGGCGTCTGGTCGTTAAATCAACGCCAATCCGACTAACGCCGATGCGCACTCAACAAACTGTGGATTGGCTCGTCCCAGCTTGCTAAGTGCCCCTGTCAACAATCGCATCCCCATTTCAGGCGACGGCTCTGGCGGCCCGCGCTTCAAATCCGAACGAGTTCATCTGCGCTCGCAATCCATCCACAAGGCTATTGACGCCCTGATCTCCGGAGGCGTCGCCGAAGATATAGAAATCCGGCCGGACGATGATCGCGTCTGCGTTGGCGGCCTTGAGAAAGCAGGTGAACTTAGTCTGGAGATCCTCGACGTCATCGGGTTGGTCGCCGAGCGTAACGACCCTGGCGCCAAGTTGCGAGAGGAACGCGCGGTTGGAGCCGCTGATCGCTGAAGCCTCCACACCGGGGGCCAGTATCACCAGGAAGCCAAGTCCAACGATTTGATCGAATCTGCCTTCGCTCTTGCGCAACCGCACCGTGGCATGCGGCGACAATTGCCCCGCCAGACCACGGGGCTTCCCGCTCGCATCGCGATCCAGCAGTCCATCTGTAAGTATCGGAAACGGCGCCGGCGGCGGCGCGGCGCCGCTCAAGAACAATTCGTCGCGTTTGGCCGCTTCGGCGACGTCGGGGATGCAGATGATCTGCCCCAAAAAAATGGAGGCGCGAATGACGTCGGAGACATGCGGCGCACGCTCCTGCTGGTAGGTGTCCAGCAAGCCGTCGCCGACGACGCCCCGAAGCAGAAGGTCGAGCTTCCAGGTTATGTTCCAGACGTCGCGCAGGCCTGCACACATGCCTTGCCCCATGAAGGGCGGCATGACGTGCGCGGCGTCGCCCGCGAGCAGCACCCGGCCATCGCGCCATTTGTCGGCGACGAGCGAGCGGAACGTATAGACCGTGTGGCGGATGAGATCGGCTTGATCGGGCTTGATCCAGCCACCCAGCAATTCCCAGACCTTCTCGGTCGTCTCCATCTCTTCTCTGGTTTCATGCGGCAAGCGCATGAACTCCCAGCGGCGGCAAATCCTGTCGCCGTCCATGCCGCCGGGAACGATGGTCGTCGGGCGAACCGGGTTGCAGTACTGGCCGCAAAGAGGAATGCCGAGGCTCTCCACGGTCACGCCGAGTTTCAGGGTAAGATCGATCACCAACCAATCGGCTTCAAACCCGAGGTCTTCTCGCCCGCTGCCGATGGCGCCCCGGACGAAGCTGTTCGCGCCATCCATGCCGACCAGGTAGCGTGATTTTACGATTCTGGTGACGCCGGTCTCGACGTTGCGAACGGTGAGTTCGACATGGTCCGCCGTCTGCTTCAGGCCGACGGCTTCCCAACCCAAATTCAGGGAAACGTTCGGCGTCTCGCACACGACCTCGTGGAGGGATCGCTCGACGCTTGGCTGATGCACGAAATTGGTCCCCTGTCCGCCGGAAATCGATTCCTGCGTCCAATCGATGCAGAGCAACTCCTTCCAATCGGCGTTGAACCAACGATAGAGCGGCGCCGGGGAGGTGAACTCATCGAGTTGGCGGCCCAAGCCATTGGCGTGCAGCACGCGATAGATTTCGTGGTCGATGCAGACCGCCCGCGGCAGGGGGTAGATCTCGGGAAACCGCTCAAACACGGCGATCCGGTAGCCAAGCCGCGAAAGCATGATCGCCAGCGACTTGCTCACGGGGCCGTACCCGACCTGGACGACGTCGTACATGCTCTCGGACATCAGAGAATCCGTTTTGGCTGAAGGGCTGCGAAGAGTGAAGGTTCAGGCTTCGTAATTGTGCACGAAATCCTGCGGAACGTTGGGACCCCAGGCGTAGAAGGAATCTTCCGGCGGGAAGTCGCCTGCGGGCCAGTCGACGTCGGCGGGGACGTAGTCGATATCCGCAGAATATTCGCTGTAGCTGCCCCAGGGATCGCGGACGTAGTGAAAGTAGTTGGAGCCCAGCACATGCCGGCCGAGGCCCCAACCCTGGTTGTAACCCTTGTCGAGCATATGCATCGCGCCCCCGCCGATCTCGTCGATGGAGCCCACGTCCCAACTGAAATGATGATGCCCGGCTGCAGAGGACCGCGCGAGCGCGATCATGTGATGGTCGCTGCCGTGAATGCCGTGAAGGAAAGCGATGTTGTCGCCGCTGTGATCGGAAAGCCGCATTCCAAGCACGCGAGTGTAGAACTCGATAGCCTTGCGCACGTCGGTGGTGAACAACAGGATATGGGCAAGCCGACGCGGATAGGTGCGCTTCATCGTGCTGCGGAACGGCGCGCCGCGACGCTCCGCGCCGCGCTGTTGAAAGCCGAAGCTGCTCGGCGCGTCAGGGGAGGACTTTGGCGCGACTTTGATCTCGACGAGATTGCCGTCGTGATCGCGGAACCAGAGTCCGTTGGACTCGACGCCGGGCGGCGGGTCGAGGCGCTTTATCCCTAGGGTTTGCAGGCGCTGGGCGAAGGCGTCGATGTCGTCCTCGAAGGCGCCGAACGAGATATGCCCATGCTTCTTGCGGGCGCCCTCGCCGATGGATCCCCAGGTATGGGGATGTCCGTGCGTTCCCAGAAGAAGAGTGTCGCCCTTGGCGGTGACGTCGAGCCCGAACTCCCTGTAAAAGTCTTGGGCGACCGAGAGGTCAGGCACAACGAAATAGAAGCGATCAACCGAATGGACGCCCAGTTCGCCGGGACGTCGCGACGGTTTGATATAGCCGTGGATCTCAGTCATCACGTCTCCTCCTAATTGGCATTTTTGATTTTATTGCGCGTTCTCCTCGTCGAAGGGGGAGGCCGCGCGCTTCCCCCTTCCCAAACCTCGCCTTCAGGCGAGGCGCTGACAGCTACGCCGCCTCGTCGACGATCGGGTTGGTAAGCACGCCGATCCTCTCGATCTCCACTTCGACCACATCGCCGGCCTTCATGAACAACGGCGGCTTGCGGCCGAGGCCGACGCCCGAAGGCGTTCCCGTGACGATGACGTCGCCGCTTTTCAGCGTAATGGCTTCGCTTATGGTGGCGACCAGCGTCGCGACGTCGAACACCATGTCGCTGGTCGAAGCTTCCTGCACGACCACGCCATTCAGGCGCGTCTGCAATTTGAGACCTTTCCCGCCAGGCGGGAGCTCGTCCGCCGTCACCAATACCGGGCCGAATGCGCCGGTGTCGTCGAAATTTTTGCCCACCGTCCATTGGGGCGACTTGAACTGATAATCGCGGATCGAGGCGTCGTTGAAGATCGAATAGGCGATGACGTGATCGAGCGCGGCGGCGTGCGCGATGTGCCGGCCGCCCTTGCCGATGACGACGACCATCTCGCCCTCGAAATCTAACTGGGTGGAGACCAGCGGCCTGACGATCGGCGCCTTGTCGCCGATGAGGCTCGAATTGAAGCGGCTGAACAGCGTAGGATAATCGGGCTGTTTGAAACCCGATTCCGCCGTATGATCGCGGTAGTTGAGGCCAACGCAGATCACTTTTTCCGGCGTCCGCAGCGGCGGCAACAAGTTTACTCCGCCGAGGTCGATCTGGCGGCCCTTTTTCAGCGTCGCGGCGGCCGTCTCGAGCGCAGCGTGCCCGCCACGCATCAAAGCGTCGAGGTCGCCGGGGTAATGGGGATCGTTGGACGTCAACCCCCAGGCGACGCCTCCGACCAGGGCCGCGAGGCCTTCGACGCCCCGGTCGAGAAAGCGGACAAACCTCAAGTCGTATCCTCCGATGAAGGGGCCATGCCCGCTTTACGGATTGTAGGTTATCGAGCCGTGACAAGTTTTGTCAACGGAAAAAATATTTCTCTTGATTTTATAATTTTTGCTCTCCAAAAGAGGCGCATGGACAGACGTGCGCAGCTCGATCAGTCGGTTACCCAGACGGACGCCGCCTATGCGGTGCTGCACGACGACATTTTGAGCTGCCGGTTGGCCCCCGGCTCGAAGATCACCATCAGCGAGATCGCGGTAAGATACGGGTTCAGCCCCGGCGCGGTGCGCGAAGCGCTATCGCGACTGGCGGCCGAGCGCATGACAGTCGCGACGGCGCAGAAAGGCTATTCGGTCGCCGAAGTCTCGGCCGCCGAATTGAAAGACCTCACCCGCACCCGCATCGCCATCGAGCAGTTTTGCCTGCGTTCCGCCGTCGCCTGCGGCGATGTGGAGTGGGAAACGGCAATTGTCGCCGCCTACCATCGGCTCCATCGCGTTCCGGTCTACGCGACCCGGGATACTTCTTTGCTCAACCCGAATTGGGCGGCGGCGCACACGACATTCCATTCCGCGCTCGCCAGCGGCTGCGACAGTCCGTGGATGCTGACCTTGCGCGCGATGCTCTATGCGCAGACCGAGAGATACCGCCATCTCTCGGTTGCTCTGGCTCGTGAGGAGCGCAACGTCGATGCCGAACACAAGGCGATCATGGACGCTTGCCTCGCCCGCGACGGCGATCTGGTCGCGCAACTCATCGATGCGCATTTAACCAAGACATCGGAGATCGTCTTGAGTTCGCCCCGGCTGGCCGTAACCGATGACGATCAAATGTTCACAGCGAACTCGTGAGGGCGCCTGACCATACCGATATATCGCGAACGCGTGGAGAGCTCGCTAGGTTGAACCGGTTTCCGGGGATCTGGCGCGAGTACGTCGGCGCCGAAATCAGAGTGCGCGAAGTTCGCGCATCATAAGGCGAATGCAATGTCCAAATATAACAACGAAATCAAGCGGGAGGAAAATATGGTTGAACAAGGATCATCGCGCGCGATCAGCCGCCGGCAGGCCCTGCAACTGGCGGGGGCCTCCGCCATCGCGTCGGTCGCTCCCTTCAGTTCCGCTGGCGCAGCCATGCGGCCAATAAAGATCGGCCTCGTGACGCCGACGACCGGGCCGCTGGCCCCCATGGCGGAGGCGGACGACTACGTCCTCAAGGTCGTGCGCGAGGCGCTGAAGGGCGGCGTATCCACTCCTGCCGGCGCGTTCCCTGTCGAAATCATCGTCAAGGACAGCCAGTCCAATCCAAACCGCGCTGCGGAAGTTGCGGGCGAACTGATCCTTCAGGACAATATCGACCTTATGGTCGTCGGTTCAACCCCCGAAAACTCCAACCCGGTCTGCGACCAATGCGAGCTTAACGGTGTGCCGTGCATTTCAACTACGACGCCCTGGCAGCCCTGGTTCTTCGGACGGGGCGGCGATCCCAGCAAGGGCTTCCAGTGGACCTATCACTATTTCTGGGGCGTCGAGGACATACTAGAAACTTTCACGAGCGTATGGAACGGGATCGAGACCAACAAGAAAATCGGGCTTTTCCTCGCCAATGACGGCGACGGCAACGCCTGGGGCGACCCCAAGATGGGCTTGCCGCCGTTACTGACCAAGATGGGGTTCACCGTATTCGATCCCGGCCGGTTCCAACCTCTGCAGCAGGATTTCAGCGCTGTCATTTCGGCCTACAAGAAGGAAGGCGTGGAGATTCTGTGCGGCGTTCCGATCCCGCCTGACTTCATCAACTTCTGGAAGCAGGCGCGCCAGCAAGGCTTCCACCCCAAGGCTGTGACGATGGGCAAGGCCTATTCCTTCCCGTCCGTGATGGACTCGATGGGCGACATCGGCGTTGGACTTTCACAGGAACTTTGGTGGACGCCCGCCAATCCCTATAAGTCCTCACTCAACGGCGTGACGTCAGCCGATCTCGCCAAGAACTACGAAGCGGCCAGCGGGCGACAGTGGAATGGAGCGGTCGGGTTCGTCCACTCGCTGTTCGAAGTGGCCGTTGACGTCATCAAGCGCGCAAAGGATCCGACGGACAAAGCCTCGCTGCGCGACGCCATCGTCGCCACAAATCTCGCTACGACAGTCGGCCACATTAATTGGGCGAAGGGGCCGATGAAGAATGTCTGCAAGACTCCCCTTGTCGCGGGACAGTGGGTCAAAGGCGAGAAGCACAAATACGATCTTCTGGTCGTCGCCAATACCGAGGCGGCGGATATTCCGGTTGCGCAAAAGCCCATCCCGATTCCTTACTGAACGGCGGGAAGGGGGCTTGGCATGACTGTCGTACTTTCATTCGAAAACGTCTCGAAGAATTTTGGGGCGCTGAGAGTGACGGACGACTTGACGTTCGAGGTGCGCCGGGGCGAAGCTCTGGGCGTCCTCGGGCCCAACGGCGCCGGCAAGACCACGGTGTTCAACCTGATCACCGGCGGTCTTAGCCCGGATGCGGGGCGCGTCAAATTCAAAGGTCAGGACATCACGCGGTTCGCGCCGCACAAGCGCTGCCGCGCGGGCATTGGCCGGTCCTATCAGGTCGCGTTGCCGTTCGAGGGCATGACAGTATTTGAAAATCTCCTTGTCGGCGCAATGTATGGCGGCAATACTCGGACCGCGGAGGACGCCAACGACCTCTGCGTCGATTTGCTGGACCGCACGGGCCTGCTCGACAAGGCCAATCGTCTGGCCGGCTCGTTGTCGCTGCTCGATCGCAAGCGGCTGGAACTTGCACGCGCCCTGGCGACTAGCCCCGAACTATTGCTGCTTGACGAAATCGCTGGCGGCCTGACGGAGGCGGAGGCCCATGTGTTGGTTGAACTCGTCAACACTATCCGCACCCAGGGCGTGACGATCATCTGGATTGAACACGTCGTGCATGCCTTGCTGGCCGTCGCCTCTCGGCTTCTCGTAATCAATTTCGGGGCGAAGTTGGCGGAAGGCGAGCCACGCTCGGTCATGGCCAGCCCCGAAGTCAAGCGCGTCTACATGGGCATCGAGGCATAGGTTGGCGAATGCTGCAGGTACAAAATCTGGAGGCGAGGTACGGCGACTTTCAGGCTCTGTTCGGGATCGATTTCGATCTCAAGCAAGGCAGCATCGTCGCGCTGATCGGCGCTAATGGCGCGGGAAAGTCGACCTTCCTCAAATCAATCGCCGGGCAGATCCCTAACAAGAGCGGGCAAATCCGCTTCAACAGTGAAGAGATTGGTCACCTGCCGTCGGATCGCATCGTGCGTGACGGCATTTCCATGGTGCCCGAAGGACGACGGCTTTTTCGCTCGCTTTCGGTGCAGGAAAACCTCAAGATCGGCGCTTTCGCCGGTCGCAAGGGCCGCTGGACTCTTGACGCCATCTACTCGCTGTTTCCTGCGCTGAAAGACAAGCGTCATAGTCCGGCGAGCGCGCTCTCGGGCGGACAGCAGCAGATGGTTGCGATCGGGCGCGGGTTGATGTCCAATCCAGACCTGCTCATGTGCGACGAGGTCTCACTCGGGCTTTCGCCCGCCATCGTGAAAGACATCTACAACGCCTTTCCCAGCATACGCAGCGAAGGGCTTTCGCTCATCGTGGTCGAGCAGGATATCGACGTCGCCCTTCGGGTCGCCGACTACGTCTGCTGTTTCATGCACGGGCGCATCACGCTGCGCGGGGCGCCGGCCGACCTCACGCGCCATCAGATTTCGGACGCCTATTTCGGTATCGGGGATATTTAGATGATCGACGTCGCCGATACGATCATCCACGGCGTTCTGCTCGGCGGTCTCTACGCTCTGTTCGCCATCGGCCTTTCCATCACCTACGGCGTCATGCGCGTGGTCAACATCGCGCACGGCGATTTCATGGTGCTGGCCGCCTATCTGGCGCTATGGCCGGTGACGCATCTCGACATGAACCCCTTCGTCGCCATCGTCCCTATTGTGCTGCTGATGTTCTGCCTTGGCTACACCGTGCAACGTGTCGTCCTCAACCGGACGATGGGGACGAATTTCCTCGCGCCGATGCTCGCGACGTTTGGAATGTCGATCATTCTGCGCAACGGGCTTCAGCAGACCTATCACTCCGATTCCCGCTCGTTCCAGATCGGCGCTCTGGGCACCGAGAGCCTGCACCTGACCGACACCATCGCGATCGGCAAATTTCCGCTGATCGTATTTTGCGTATCGGTGATCCTGGTCTTCCTCACCTCGTTGCTGTTTTCTCACACAAAGATCGGCATGGCCTTGCGGGCGACGTCGGACGACCCCGAGACGGCGGGGCTCATGGGCATCAAGGCCAAGCGCACCTATGGCGTGGCGCTGGGCCTTTCCTTCGCCCTGCTCGCGGTCGGGGGCATTTTCGCGGGCATCCGCACCACCTTCACGCCGGAATCGGGACCGGCGTCCTTGCTGTATGCGTTCGAGGCGGTCGTTATTGGCGGCATGGGTTCGCTGTGGGGCACGTTTGCGGGCGCCGTGATCCTGGGCGTCGCCCAAGGCGCCGGGGCCCAATTCGGAGCCGGATTTGGCGTTCTCGCTGGACACCTTGTCTTCCTCGCGGTGCTGGCGTTCAAGCCGACCGGCCTGTTCGAGAGAACGCCGTGATGCGTGACTCGCTCTCCTACGTCGTCTCCCGCAACACCGCCCTCAGCAACGCGGCGGTTTGGGCAGGCGTCGTCGCGGCGATCATCGTCGTCGCCGTCCCCTGGTTGCCCTATGTCGGAACCTTCGGCTTCATGCGCTGGGCCGTCGAAGTGATGTGCTATTTGGTCCTCGCCCAGATGTGGAACCTGATGGCGGGCTATGGCGGCCTCATGTCGGTGGGGATGCAAGCCTTCGTGGGCGTCGGCGGCTATTCCGTCATCATTTTCGCGCAGCATCTGGGCGTGCATCCGTTCCTCGCCATACCCATCGCGGGGGCCATGGCGGCGCTTGCGGCGGCGATCACGGCGCCGTTGGTCTTTAGAATGCGCGGCGGATATTTCGCCATCGGCACATGGGTGCTGGCCGAGGTGTTTCGTATCGCATTCTCGAACGTGTCGCTTCTGGGCGGCGGATCGGGACAAAGCCTGACCGTCATGAGCCGCATCGACCGAAATACGCGGGAAGTTGCGATCTATCTCATCGCCGCGACCACGTTGATCGTCGCATCGGCCGTGATCAACCTCCTGCTTCGCTCCCGTTTCGGCCTCGGACTGACCGCGCTTCGCGACAGCGAGGCGGCGGCGGAGAGCCAGGGCGTCGACGTGCGCATGTTGAAATTTCAGGTCTACACCCTGGCCTCCTTCGGCGCCGGGCTGGTCGGCGCTATCTACTATACGAGCATCTTGCGGCTCTCGCCGTCTGCGGCTTTTGACCCGAATTGGGTGGTCGCCTCGATTTTCATCGTCGTTATTGGCGGCATCGGCACTGTCGAAGGCCCGATCGTGGGCACGGTGATCTTCTTCTCCCTGCGCTGGGCGTTAGCGGACTACGGAACCTGGTATTGGCTGGTCATGGGGACGGTCGCTGTCATCACCATCATGTTCGCGCCGGCTGGCGTTTGGGGCTTCGCGCGCGCGCGCTGGGATCTCCAGTTGCTTCCGCTGCAGCGTCGTCTGACTCTAAAATCTGCGGCCGACGCGAGCGCGCCAAAACCCTCGCAGTTTGTGTCGCCATCAAACCTGGAAAGCTAGACTTACTAAAAGCTCGATTTGCCAAAATTCAGTGGAAGCCGTGATGGCCGGGACGATTGAGCAAGTGAACCCTGTCAATGGGCGCAAGGCGCACTGATCAATCGAGGCCGAACCTGAGTTCGGGGTCGGGTGAACGACTTTTTGCCGTTCCGCAACCCAGCGGACTTCGAGCGGCGCGTCGAAGGCCTTCGCCAAGGCGGAGTAACGGTCTGATACTGTCGAGGAGCACGCATCGCCGGAACCAGCTTGTCGCGAGAGTTGATACGCCGATTTCGGACGGCTTCGTTTTCAGCAAAGTTCGCAGCGGCCCGCTGATCCGCGCGCGGCCGGGCGCGATGGTCGATGTCTCGACCGCCTCGCCCTCCACCGCCTCGCACTCGCGAAGGGTCCGCCTTGCGCGCGCGGCGCGGAAGGAGGAGCCGTGTTCTGCGACCTTGGCGAAGATCGCCCACGCTTCGAGATCGGGGAGACGGCGTGTCATTTTCGGCAACGATGAAATGCCGTCGTTTCTATTTCGTCAAGTCGAACTTCGTCCCATCTTGTCGTCAACGGGCCAACGCCCGGCCGACTGAGGAGAAAATGACATGATCGAACGCCGCCCCTTCGCCACTCTCGGCGCCGCCAACCACGGTTGGCTCGACGCCCACCACCACTTTTCCTTCGCCGGCTACCACGACCCCGCCCGCATGGGCTGGGGGCCGCTCCGGGTCTGGAACGACGACGCCATCGCCCCCGGCGCCGGCTTCCCGCCGCATCCGCACGCGAACATGGAGATCATCACCTATGTCCGCGACGGCGCGATCACCCACCAGGACAGCCTGGGCAACGAAGGCCGCACTGAAGCCGGCGACGTGCAGGTGATGAGCGCGGGATCGGGCGTGCGTCATTCCGAATACAATCGCGAGGACGTGACGACGCGCATCTTCCAGATCTGGATCGAGCCGAAGGTGCGCGGCGGCGCGCCGTCCTGGGGCGCCAGACCCTTTCCCAAGGGCGACCGCTCCGGCCGCTTCGTGGCGCTCGCCAGCGGCTTCGCAAAGGACGCCGACGCGCTGCCGATCCGCGCCGACGCGCGGGTGCTCGGCGCAACGCTGAAGGCGGGCGAGACGACCGAATACACGCTGGGCGTCGAAAATCACGCCTACCTCGTCCCCGCCAAGGGGTCGGTCGAGATCAACGGAGTTTGCATCGACGCGCGGGACGGCGCCGCGATATCGAAGGAGGCCGTGTTGCGCGTCACCGCCATCGAGGACGCCGAAATCGTCCTCGTCGAAACCCGGTGACGGGCTTTCAGCAGGGAGACAAAGCCATGCCGACGATCACCACTTCGGACGGAACCGGGATCTTCTACAAGGACTGGGGTCCGCGCGACGGGCAAGTTCTCATGTTCCATCACGGTTGGCCGCTGAGTTCGGACGACTGGGACGCGCAGATGATGTTCTTCGTGGGCAAGGGCTTCCGCGTCATAGCGCATGACCGTCGCGGCCACGGACGCTCGACCCAGGCCGCGACGGGTCACGACATGGACACCTACGTCGCCGACGTGACCGCTTTGACGGACGCGCTCGACCTCAAGGGCGCGATCCACATCGGCCATTCCACCGGCGGCGGCGAGGTCGCGCGCTATGTGGCGCGCGCCAGGCCCGGACGCGTAGCCAAAGCCGTGCTGATCAGCGCCGTCGCGCCGATCATGCTCAAGACCGCCGGCAATCCCGACGGCGTGCCTAAAGAGGTGTTCGACGGCATCCGCGAGCAGACCGCGACCAACCGGGCGCAGTTTTTCCTCGATTTCACGCTTCCGTTTTTCGGCTACAACCGCGAGGGCGCGCAGGTGAAGGAGGCCGTGCGCCGCAACTGGTGGCGCCAAGGCATGGAAGGAAGCGCGCTCGCCCACTATCTGTGTGTCGCCGCCTTCTCGGAGACCGACTTCACCGCCGATCTCAAGGCGATCGCCGTGCCGACCCTCGTGATGCACGGCGAGGACGATCAGATCGTGCCGTTCGCGACGACAGGCAAGCGCTCGGCCGAAATCGTCAAAGGCGCGCGATTGAAATCCTATCCCGGCTATCCCCACGGCATGCCGACCACTCACGCCGATGTGATCAACGCCGAGCTTCTGGCGTTCATCAACAGCTGAAAGGGAGGGGCCGCCGCGATGTCCGACCGCATCCTGATCTTTTATGGCTCCTACCGATCCGATCGTCAGGGCATAAGGCTCGCCGATTATCTGGTTCGCGCCTTCCGCCAGCGCGGCGCCGAAGTAGAGTTGATCGACGCGAGGGCGGTGAATCTTCCCATGCTCGACCGCATGTACAAGGAATACCCGTCCGGCGAGGCGCCTGCGGCGCTCGAACGTCTGGCGGCCCAAATACGCGCCGCCGACGCCTTCGTCTTCGTGACCGGCGAATACAACTGGGGCGTTCAGCCGGGATTGAAAAACCTTACCGACCATTTTCTCGAAGAATGGTTCTGGCGTCCCGCGGCGATTGCAAGCTATTCGGCGGGCCGCTTCTCGGGCGCCCGCGCGGGGCTCGCCTGGCATGGGACGTTGTCGGAGATGGGCATGGTCGTCATTTCCAGTTCGCTGGCGGTGGGCGCCATTGGGCACGCGCTAAACGCCGACGCGCGGCCCACCGGCGACGGCGGCGCGGCGCTTGAGCGCGCGTTACCGCGCTTCGCCGACGACCTCGCCTGGTGGACGGCCGCCGCGCGAACCCAACGCGAGAAAACGCCGCCGCCGTATTGACGACAGTTGGCAGGGGCTCCGCGCGCCGATCCTGCGCCTGTGTCGGCGACCGCGTTCCCTCATCGG
>Ga0209698_10003555_pt1 | contig 17303 bp, 14 predicted proteins | sample LitLauG_LLR_2012_FD_187203 | JGI IMG/M metagenome (GOLD analysis project Ga0209698, IMG submission 187203) | Freshwater sediment microbial communities from Pennsylvania, USA - Little Laurel Run_MetaG_LLR_2012 (SPAdes) (version 2) | ecosystem: Environmental > Aquatic > Freshwater > Creek >...
ACTGGCATTTGCCTTCAGAAGGCGTGGGGCGGAAGATTGGGCACCTGAGCACAGCCACGCACGCGGTCAACTCTTCGCGTTAACGAGGGGACTGCTCGTGGTGGAGGCAGGGCGAGAGCGATGGATGTTTCCCTCACAGCGTTGTGCATGGATTCCTCCTGATTGCAAGCACACCGCACGTTCTGTGGGAGGCGCTGCGGGCTTGATGCTTTACTTGTCACAAGAGACGTGTCGTGGACTCCCCAGAAGACCCTGCCTGTTTAGTTCCTCCGAGTTGTTGTTCGCGATCAGTCATCGCATCCTCTCGTGGAGCGCCTGGCAGCCCCTCGACCCAGAGCAGAAGCGTCTTATAGCGGTTCTTCGTGATGAGATTCGGCACCCAGAACAACAGCCTTTGCGCTTGCCGATACCCACCGAGGAGAGGCTGGCGAGGGTTGCTCATGCTCTGCTGGATGATGTAGCGGATGACCGCACGTTAGACGGCTGGGCGAAATGTGCTGGCATGGCTCGCCGCACTTTTATGCGTGCATTTTCCACGCAAGTGGGTATGCCATTTGGCCGCTGGAGACAGCAAGCGCGGCTGTTTGCTGCCCTTGAGATGCTCGCGCAAAACAAGTCGGTCACCGAGGTCGCTATTGCAGTGGGGTACGACAGCGTGAGCGCGTTTATCGGTATGTTCCGCACCATGCTGGGGAGTACACCCCATACATACTTTCGATCCAAGCAAGAAGGGCGCGAGGCTGCAATAGCCGGGCTGCCGCCGCGTTGACCTTTGTTTCCGCCCGACCTAAGATTCCCGCCAATGGGCACATCCACCCAAGTTCGAGGTCCGCGCCGGTAGTCACAATCTTCATCTTAGAGCGTGTAACAAAACCCCTAGTGTCAAGTGCGTGTAACTCAACTGAAATGGCCAACTGATTTGATAGTCCGGGAAATACCACGCTGATTTACGCCGGGGAGGATGATACAGAGAGCTAGCAACAGCGCGGAGAGGTTGTCGCTACTCATTTGCTTCGGAGACCTCTCGCAAACGGAGCAATTAGTGCCAGTCTCCAGCCGCGATGAAGGCTCCCCAGTAGAACGGATGCGTACTCTGATGTTTCGCCCGACGTTGCCTCAGAATCTGCAAGGTTGCAGCCCGTACCGATTTCGCTGTGTCCTTCCCATTTAAGAAGTGTTCGCGGTACAACGTTCCCATCCATTGCTCTGTCGTTTTGTCCTCTACCGGCCAAAGGCTCATGATCACTGTCTTTGCTCCGGCGACTTGGAATGCCCGCCGCAGGCCAAAGACTCCCTCTCCCATTTTGATCTCGCCCACTCCCGTGTCACAGGCGGACAGCACCGCCCAGTCCACACCCTCTAGGTTGATCCCGGCAATTTCTTCTGCCGTAAGAATCCCATCGGTTTCGTCAGGCTTTGCTGAGCTTCGACGGTTCGCACCGGTGAAAGCCAATCCCGACAATAGCAAGGGGTTCTCGGCGGTAGCTGGCAGGACGCTTTCGTCCCGCTTGCTCGGATCTAATCGTCGCTGCACCGCCGACTCGCAACTGCCTTCCAGAAAGAACCCGTGGGTGGCCACGTGCAGCACCCTTTTGCCGGGAGCGTATTGTGTGAATGCTTCCGGGCTTGCGTCAACGCCTGTCATTTGCAACGATTCACCCTTGCCAGGCTTGGCATCAGGTCCTCTCATGATCTCGGCGCCTGCTCCCGCGCTGGATTGCTTCCAGAGAGCAGCTATGTTTTCCGCTTCTTGCTGGGATGCAGGCAAGGGGGGAAAGTAAAGTGTTTGGAACGTCCCGCAAGCCGAGCGGGTACCCCGCAGGAGGATTGCGGCAGTATCACTTGTCGCACCCGGTACTGCGGATTGCTGATTGGAGGCCACTGCAAGCTTGCCGGCCTGATCAAATGCCGGATTGCCAATCACCAGAATGCCTTCCCCGTGGCGGGATTGCTCCGGCACCAAGTCGCGCTCCGTAGAAACGAAGTGAATCAACGGTTTGGTTTCGACTAGATACTGCGAACTGCCAACCGGCAGCGAAGGCAGACTCACCAAGTGTAGAGCGCCATCAGGAACCACGAAGACTTCGCCGGCACCCCCGAGTCCAGGTAGGAGTGGGTCCCAAATCCTTCGGCGGAGGGCTGCGCCGGTGCGACGGTAGGTGGCTTCGGCTGTTTTGGATACATTCGGCTCCTCCTGTCGCGCGATGTCGCTTCGCCATGCAGCCAGCAAACTCTCGATCTCACGCGCCGTTCCCAAACGAAAAAATTCAGGCTGATGTTTCCTGGCGCGCAGTACAAATGCCGCATACGAAGGAACTGGTTGCGGAGTGACTTTGCCGGCACCGAGTTTCTGGAAGTCGTACTTGGCGTATCGGACGTATGCCACAAGGGCGGCGCCCTCCGGCAGGGACGCTGCGATGTCCTTCAGTCCGAGCTGCGCCCGGGCCTGATCCTGCCGGAACGCAATGCTTTTCTGGGCCAGCATCCGTTCCGCCTTTTCTTTCCCGTCACGAGCGTCATCGAGGAGCTTTCGGTATGCGTCGGGCGTCACGTCGCCTGCTCCACGAAACACGAGCGTCGCCAGCCGCGCGCGGGTGGATGACAGCTGGTCAGCCAACTGTGTGACCTCGGGATCGCCGCTTCCGTAAACGGAACGATGACGCGCGGCCTGTTCATCAAACACGAGTGCCCGGGAGTGGATCACAGCATCGAGGACCTCACTGCGAGCCGAGGGCGTGTTCCCGCGGCCCGCGGTCAAGGTCAAGGCGGCGTCCAACCCCGAAGCCCGGATGCCCTCATACGCGAGTGCCTGCCGCTCCGACAGAGTACGCACCGATATACGCAGATGCTCCGTGCCAATCCGCTCGGCCCGCAATGCCATCTCAAAGGCATCTGGCGTTTTCCCCAAGGCCGCCAAGGTATGCGCCAGGTTATTCAGACTGCGCGCCAAATCGGGATGCATGGGCCCGAGGCTCTTCTCCCGGATGTCTACGGCTTGGCGAAGGTAGCTCTCAGAACCCGCGAGGTGACCTTGCTCATATGCCAGCTCTCCAAGGTCGTTCAATATCCCCGTCACGCACCACGAATTCGGGCAGGATTTCTGTCCCAACTTAAGCGCGCGGAGGTCGTATTCCATTGCCAGGCGTTTGTTTTGTCGGGATCGTTCCAGCTTGGCGAGATTCTGCAGACTATCGGCTGCATTCAGTGATCCCGGGTTCAACTTTTCGTACATGTCCAGTCCCCGGTGATAATAGTCGGCTGCTGCACTGAAGTTGCCTTGCTCTCGTAATATGTTTCCCAGCAGTATCAAATCCTCGGCAATCACTCCGGATTCTCCACCTTTGAATTTCTCTTCTGCGCTCGCAAGACTCCGCCGGCCATATTCGAGGGCGGACGCCAAGTCCCCTTGGTTGTAAAATGCGTCGCCCAGATTCTGGAGAGTAATTGGAACCCCAATTGAATTGGGAATCGTCCTGGTAAAAGCAGCCAGCGCCTTTTCGAAGTAATCACGAGCGGCAACAAAATCATATTGGTCTGCAGCTACTGCTCCAAGATTTAGGAAAGAGGACCCCAAAAACTCATGTTTCTCTTCCCTGAGACCTAACGCGCGCTGCAAGTGGTCGCGAGCGACGGAAAGATTTCCTTCTTCCCTCTCCACAAGCCCCAAGTCCTGTACAGCGGTTTCAAACTCCGAGGACTCTGGGGCGAGCCTCTCCGCCATGGCGACGGACTCGGCAAAGTGTTCGTGCGCCCCAGCCAGGTCTGTCAGTAGCAATTCGAGGTTCCCGATCTCATGCCGGATGCCCGCTTCCTCCACGGACCCGCCGGGCGAGAGTCTCTCCTGAATCTGCAAAGCAGTGAGATAGTGCTGTCTTGCGGCAACGGTGTCGCCGCCGCCGGACAAGGCGGTACCGGAGTTTCGTATTTCGGCCTTAGCCAACCGGCGCAGGCTTTCAACCACCAGAGGGGAATCGGGGGCAACCCGTTGGCTCATTTCGAGTGCCCGAGTGAGGTAGCTTATGGCCAGCTCGTAAGACTGCGTATCGGCGTTAAGGCCTCCGCGGTGGGCCGCCAATCTTCCGAGGACAATCAAGGTCTCTGCAACCTTCACCGATTCGGTTGACTGTTTCTCTCTCAGGGCCAGCGACGCCAGGAGGTATTCCATCGCCATCTGGAAGACGGGCCCTTGCTGCCCCATTGCATACCCCGAGTCGTAGAGTGCCTGTGAGAGCGCGGCAGGACGCGGACTCTCCATCTTGCCGACCACCAACCCTTGCGCAAACAGCCTTTCTGCCTCACTTTTCTTGTCCGCAACACAGAGCAGCCCCGCCTGGGCTAACGCCGTGACCTGCTCCGGGGTATCGCCAGCGCTCGCCCATATCTGCTGAGCCTCCTGCCATGCGGCCAGAGCTTCCTGCGTACGTTGGAGATCCTGCAGAACTTTTGCGCGCGCCTGCTGTGCAAACGCCGCACCGGCTGTGTCGCTGGTTTGTCGGGCTGTTTCCAGGGCTTGGTCTGCTGCTTTCAGCGAGTCGAGGGGCTGTTTGATTTTTGCCAATCGGCCAGCCTCCGCCAGCATCTTCTCCACGGATGGCGAGGCCTTCGGTCCGGATGGTTCGGCGGCGGCTGGCGCTTGTTGAGGTGGTTCAATGACAGCGGCACTTACTTCAGGCAGGAATATGGAGCATGCGAGCAAACATACTGAGACTCGTACGAGTCGAGTGGTCACGGTTCGCTTCCTCTCGCTACAAAGACACCGCGATGCTCAGTTGCCGAGTTGGCGCAGAATCTGCGCTGCTTCAGATTCCAGGCCGCCGTGAAAATGAACGGTCTTCTGCAGTTCATCTTTCGCACGAGCAACTTCTTTTTTTTGTAGATATGCTTTCGCCAGATAAAAGTGCGCTGACTCGGAGTATGCGGGGTCTCCCAGAGAAACGGTCTGGCGGAAGGATACGATGGCCGGGTCGGTTTGGCCAGCCAGTAAATAACATACACCCAGATAGAAATTGAAGCTGGCGCTTTGGGGGTTAGCTTTCGCCGCGGCACGAACACCGGGAATCGCTTTCGTGTAATCCCCTTTCTCGTAGAACTGCATCGCGGTGTGGAAGGTTTCATGTGCTTCATCTTCGGTGCCGCGCAGCACAACGCCAGAGTAAGGCGGCGGCTCCACGCGGGCCAATTCTTCGAGTGACGGAGCCGCCGGGGTCGACTGCACTTGTACTCGCACATTGGGACTAACTTTGAGCGGCGAGGGGACCTGCTGCGAAGGTGGACGATTGTGCGCCGAATTCCACCAGATTCCCGCACTGAATAAGATAATGATTGTTGCGAACGTCGGTGCCCAGACCCACGCGCGGAGCAAACTGGCGCCGCGCGCGCGGGCAGCCATGGCCGGCTGACGCCGCAACTCGGTCTGCAAAGCCAGTCCGGTCTGGAGTTGGGAAAAACACGTTCCGCATTCAAAATAATGCTTCTCGAATTCTTCCCGCTCCGGCTCGGTCAGCCGGTCCAGCAGATACCCCTCCAGAATGTTTCGTTCTTCCACTTCTTCGCAGTTCATGGCTTGATAGCTATGTGGCAATTCTGCTCAGGTTCGTGACATCTTTTTCCTTATAAGATCCGCGACCTTTTTCACGGCACGCGTCTTGCGCGTCCGCACCACTTCCGAGGTGAGGCCCAGGGCGGCCGCGATCTCGCCGGGCTTGTGGCCCTCCACCAGCGTCATCAACAGGATTTTCCGGTCTTCCTGCCCGAACCCTTCCATCGCCTGATGGACCAGCCGCATCCGTTCCGCGTCTTCGAGTTGCTCAGCCCGGCAAGCTTGAGCCAGATCTTCGTGAAGCGGCTCCATGGGCGGGCGCTGGCATGCGCTGCGCAACTGGTTGTTGATCAGGTTCCGCGCCGTGCCGTGGACGAATGCGGCCAGCTTGTCCGCGTCCTGCAGTTGACCCTTGCGCAGCGCACCAATGACGGCCATCAGGACATCCTGCACCAACTCGCGCGCGGCTTCCCGGTCGTGGGTGCGAACCACGCCCATCACGAAAACCCGGTGGCTGAACTCATGCACTAGTTCCGTCTCCGCCGAGGCATCCCCCTGACGGATTCGTACGGCCAAGCTCCGCAGTTCTCCGGCGTTCGTGGCTGACGGCAGACTCACCCCTTATCCCCGTAGTCGGCGGATTATACCTCGCCCCAGTCTTACTGTTCAGCCAAGATGGCCGCGAATGGAGGCTCCGCAGATTTTGCGAACGAAAGTTGTCACGTTCCCAATTTCCCGACCACTCTTCCTCTGAACGACACGGTCGTATCGGACTTGTGGGGGAAACATGAATTCCAAGACATCGACGCGCATCACCGCTCTCACCTTACTCGCCGCGCTGGCGATCCCAGTTCAATTGGCGGCGCAGGACACAGCCAAGCTACATCACCCCCACAAATACCATCACTACCAGATCGTTGACCCGGGCACGTTCGGCGGGCCGCAGAGTTGGACGTTCTCGCCAGAGTGGTCCCGGGCCGGGTTCCTCAACAATCAAGGGACGTTCGCCGCCTCAGCCGACACGTCTGCCGTGGATCCTTATTGTTTCTGGTCACTAGTGGACTGCAACGTCACCGACGGATTCCAGTGGCAGGATGGTGAAACGAGCAATCTTGGTGTACTGCCCGGCGGCATCGGCAGCCAGGTCAATTGGATCAGCGCGAACGGACTAATGGCGGGAATCGCCGACAACGGCCAGCCGGATCCACTGAACCCGGCCCTTCCGCAAGTACACGGGGTGCTATGGGATCACGGGCAAATGATCGATCTGGGGACCTTGCCGGGAGGTGCGGATGACATGTGGGCCATTGCTGTCAACAACCGCGGCGAGGTCGCCGGGCAAGCCTTCAACACAATTCCAGATCCCTACTCCTTCAATGGTTACGGGTATCAGTCGCGGGCAGTCTACTGGAACAAGGGAGTGATGCAGGACCTGGGCACTCTGGGCACCGGTACCGACGCCGTTGCGCTCTTGATCAACGAGCGCGGAGAAGTCCTCGGCGTGTCCTACGTCGATTCGAATCCCAGCGCTTTTTGCTCTGGCGTCCAAATCGGTTTCACCTTCACCACCGGCTCTTTTATCTGGGACAAGAAAAATGGGATGCAGGACATCGGCACTCTCGGAGGCACGTGCACTGTCGCGTACGACCTCAACAACCGGGGAGAAGTCGTCGGGCAGTCCAGCCAAGTCGGGGATCCGACGAACGTTGCGTTTGTTTGGGATCGTGCGACTGGGATGAAACAGTTGCCCACGGGTGCGAATCTTTACGGAGGCGCGTTCGCGATCAACGATGCAGGCACGATTGCCGGCTACGGGGACGCTCCGGATGGCCAAACCAACGCAATCCTATGGCGAAAAACAGGAGGGAAATGGCAGGCGACCTATCTCGGCAATCTTCACAGCGGGGATTGCGCCGTAAGCACATCGATTAACCCATCGGGGCAGGTGGTCGGCCTTTCGGGGCCGAATGGTTGCGTCACCGTACTCCCTTTCCTGTGGGAGAATGGCGGCTCGATGGTGGACCTCAATACTCTGGTGCCTCCCAACTCCGGCATTCAGCTGCATGAGGCGCTACAAATCAACAACCGCGGAGAGATCGCCGGCAATGGAGTGGACGCCAGTGGCAATAACCACGCCGTCCTGCTGATCCCGTGCGACGAGAATCATGCAGAGAGGGAGGGCTGCGACTACAGCCTGGCGGATGCGAGCGCGACGGCGGAGGGTACAACCCCGCTTCAAGTGCCCAGTCAACCGAAACGCCTGCTTCACTCGCGGTCGGGCAATCGGTTTCGCATCTCCAGCCGCGTTCCAGAAGGTCGCGTCGCGGCGCTTGCGGTTCCGGCCTCGCCGGAGGCGGATTACACAAGGCCGCATGTCTTCTTTGTTTCGCTCTCCGTACTAACGCCGAGTTCGGTCAATCCAGGCGGCTCGTCCACCTCCGCGGTGACCGTGGGGATCACCGGTGAAACTGCTGTTGGCACCGCCGCGCTCACATGTGCGGTGCAACCGTCGCCTCCTCTGGCTCCGACGTGCTCGATCAGCCCCGCGTCCCTACCCTTTCCCGGGACGCCTGCCACGCTCACCGTGAGCACAGTCGGGCCAAGCGGTGCATTGCTCTCCCACCGAGATCCGCGGCTGCTCTATGCGCTCTGGCTACCTCTGATCGGATTGGTTGCCACGGGTGCTGGTCTGGGTTCGAATCCGAACCGACACAAAGGAAAACTCAAAAAAGCGGCCCTAGTTTGCGCACTGTTTGCGGGCTTGACCTTTCCCCTCGCCTGCGGCGGCGGCAGTGGCCAACGTACACCGCCGGGAACGTACACGATCAACGTCACCGCCACAGCGTTTATCCCCGTAAACACAAGCTTCACGTCCACGACGCTTACGGTGCAGTGAGTATGAAGCTGCGGTCACGGGTGGAGCAACCGGTTCGTATGTGCGGTTTACAATCGCCGGGCAGATATTTTGCCGAAGCAGCAGAGATCCCAGGGGAGACGATGAAATCCCTAAAACAGATTTCCAGCACTGCGTTAGCCTTGGCGGTCCTGCTGCTAACAGCCGTCCTGGTGACGCGCCCGGCGCAAGCGCAGACTTTCACCGTGCTTCACACCTTCACCGACACCCCAGACGGGGCCAACCCTCCCGAGGAAGGCTTGGCGCTGGACGCGGCGGGCAAGCTCTACGGCATCACGACGAACGGGGGCGCGTACGGAGCTGGATCTTTGTTCACGCTGGACGCAACCGGCAAGGAAACGATCGTGCACAGCTTCGGTGTCAGCGCAGTCGGTCCACAGGGCATCATTCGGGACACAGTGTTTTCGCCATGATTCGAAAACCTCACATCCTTGTGTTCTGTTTCAAGCAAATTCAGCGAGAGAAATTCTCTGCCACACTCCCAGGCGATGTGCAGGTCACATTAACCGATTTCTTAGCTACCACATGAGTGCGCGCCATTTGATCATCGCGACCTTCAACGCGTCGTTCTCGCCGAGACACGCAACCATGGCGTAAGCAAATACCGTGGGCACCTGCTCCCAAGGCAATGGCTTGAATCCTAGAAGACTCACAAAGGTCAAACGGTGCGAGCATTATGCTCTGGCAATCGCATCAAGTTCGTGCCAGAGCTTCTCTGACGGCTTCCGGACGGATTGGTAAATGACGAAGGCGCGCACCCGAGGCGGCAAAGATCGCGTTGCCAATCGCAGGCGCCACCGCGGTGGTCGCTGGCTCACCAAGGCCAACGGGCATTTCCGAACTGGGGAGAAACTCTATCTCAACGTCGGGTACGTCGCCCATGCGCAGTGGAGTGTAAGTGTTTAGATTCGTATCCTTGGGCTGGCCTTTCACAAACTCCGTTCCTTCAAACAAAGCCATGCTCATTCCCCACAAGGCGGAGCCCTCAACCTGGGCTGCGGCGCTGTCGGGATGAATAATGGTGCCAGCGTCAATGACAAGGGTCAGCTTCTCGACGAAAACGTGGCCACTGGCGCGGTCAACGCGTACGCGGGCAACGCATGCGATCCAAGTGGGCATCGCGCGTTCCTGGCCAAAAGTTGAAGCAACGCCAAGTCCGACCCCACCGGGCATCGCCTTACCCCAGCCTGCTTTTTCGGCAGCGCGACGCAGCACCGCAGCTTGTCGATGTGCACCGCCCACGGAGTTCGGCGCTGATCCGGAGTTACGGCCAGCGCCGTCTAGCAAGCGCAGGCGAAACGCCACCGGATCGACGCCGATGGTATGGGCCGCTTCATCCATGAAGCTTTCTACAGCCCAGTTGCTCCAACCCGCTCCAACAGAGCGCAGGTAGCCGGGGCGGAATACCTGGTGCGCCAGGTCATTGCGTAGCGCTCGAACCCGCTGGGCTCCCACCGTGTACCAGTGGTCAGCGCCCTGAATGGCGAACGGATCATAAGGAACGCCACGCGCATCTTTGAACATGAACGCCGGAGCGATAACGGACGTCGGCCAGCCCGCTGCCGCGTGATGGTCCATTGCCGTCACCTGGCCACCCTCCCCGAAAGCCATGCGCAGGACCTGCATCGTAGGCGATCGCGGGCAATCAAACAGCATGTCGTCGGCTCGCGTGCAGACCATCTTGACCGGCTTGCCAACTGCCTTCGCTGCAACCGCGGCTGGCACAGCGTAGTCACCATCAAGGCGGCGACCGAATCCTCCCCCAATCAAGTAAGTGCGCAGCACGACCTTGTCCTCGGCGCGGCCAAGCGCCTTGGCCACAAGAGGGACTGCCACTGATTGCCATTGATTTCCAGTATGGACTTCGAAAACGCCATTCTTTTCGAAAGCCAGGGCGTTCACTGGTTCCAGTGCGAAATGCATAACCGTACTGGTCGTGTAGGTCCGCTTAAGCTTCTGCTTTGCTGAGGCGAGAGCCGCGTCCACACCCGGGTCATTGACGTGCAGAGCTCCTCCCTTCGGGTCTGCTATGAGTTCGGCTGCACGGCGCTGGATATCCGGCTCAGATATATTGGCTGTCTTGCCTGAACTCCAAGTCACCTTCACGAGATCTGCCGCTCTGCTTGCCACGACGAAGCTATCGGCATATACCATGACCCATCCCGGCACCGTGCCCGATGGATCATCTAGGGAGATGCTTTGAATGTATCCAGGTAGGCCCTTTGCTGGCGAGTCGTCGATTGAGACCACCTTGGATTCGAACCGGGTTGGGGGAATTTTTGGGCGGGCATAGATCATGCCTTCTACTACCGAATCAATGCCATAGCGGTTCTGACCATTGGTCTTTGATGGAACATCGAGCGCCATCGTATCTCGTCCAATCAGCCGGCGATTGGATGGCGTCTTTATAGGAATTTGCTTCAGTTGCTCGGGAGTGTAGGTTCGTTGCAGATTACCCCGCGTCACGATCTCACCATACTGAATCGACCCTCCGTTGACATGCACCGCTCCGTTGCGGGCCGTGCAACTCTTTGGACTGACGCCCAGCAATTTGGCGCCTTCTTCAATCAGAGCCATTCGGCCTGCAGCACCCGCTCGACTGAGCAACGGGAAGCTCTGCCACACCGACCAACTGGCGCCCGTTATCATCAGGCCCCATTTGGGATCGGAGTCGACGGCGACGATGCGAACCTTGGCCCAATCAGCCTCCAACTCATCAGCCACAATGCGAGCGAGTGCCGTGCCAACATGCTGTCCCATCTCCGCCCGAATGATGTTGATACTCACTTCTCCACTGCGATCGATGCCGTACCAGATCGTCGGCTCGAACAATTCTCCGACGCTGCCCGGTTGCTGCGTTCCCCAAGCGATCGATTCCACTGTGGCCAGACCGGAGCGGGCGTACCCCAGCATTACACCGGCCCCGATCATGGAAATCAGGAAGCTGCGGCGCGATGGGTCGACATTGGTTCGGAGTCCATGAGTGGACAAGCTATCCATGAGTCCCTCCTCCCTGCATCCTCGTTGCTGCCAGCTTAATCGCCTTGCGTATGCGCAAGTACGTCATGCAGCGGCAAAGACTTCCAGCCATGACTGCGTTTATGTCGTGGTCGGTTGGATTCGGATAGTCCTTGAGCAGCGTGGCAGCCTGCATGATCTGGCCTGATTGGCAATAGCCGCATTGCGGCACCTGGAGTTCGAGCCAGGCAGTCTGCAGCGGGTGCTTTCCCTCTGGGTCCAGTCCCTCGATTGTCGTCACTTTGGCTCCGGCAATCGCGCCAACTGAGGTGATGCAGGAGCGAGTGGAGCGCCCCTCGACATGCACGGTGCAGGCGCCGCACATACCGATGCCGCATCCGAATTTAGTTCCCGTGAGACCAAGTTCATCACGAATCACCCAGAGCAGGGGTGCGTCGTCTGGGCTATGCACCGAGACGTTTCGGCCATTGAGAGTAAATGTAGTCATGATCCGATTGCTCCTGTTCCATCCTTGTTCCCGCTTTGTCTTAGTCCGAAGCCGCCAACTCCCGGCGGACAACAGATACCTTCTTCTCTAGGTTCCTCCAGGGCGGGCGGTTCGTACGCGTGCGGCGCAAGTAAGCCGCGAGCCTTGCCACGTCAGCGTCGGAAAATGATGAAGCGTAGGCAGGCATGGTGAGGCCCGGTGCACCATCGGTATCGCTGATGCCTCGCAGGACAGCCTGAATGAAATTGGTCGGTTCAGGCATCGTGAGCGCGCTGTTCAGGGCAAGTTCCGGGCGCGCAGAAAGGGGAACCGCTCCGCTGTTGTAGTGGCACGAAAGACATGCACCCGCATAGAGGTTGGCATCGGGATCCTGCTCCGGACCGCTGCCAAGCGAAGAGGTCTTCATCGCTTGCGTCACCGTTACCTCGACATCCGGCGCACGGGCGTCGGCATGGGTAATGTCACTCATGTACGTAGCGATGGCACGGATGTCGCTATCTGGGACCACCGGACGCGCAAGTGCGTCGCGGATGACCGGAGTCATCGTCGCAGCGGTCGCGCCGTGGAGCGGCGTGACTCCGATGCGCAAGAATGTGAACAACTCCTCCTTCGTCCAAGGAACCGGTGAGGGGTTGGCCTGGGTGAGCGCAGGAGTGATCCAGTGGTCAACGACGGCGCCAGAATAGGCGTCCCGGAGCTTCTCGCCGCCGAGCGAATTGCGCGGTGTGTGACAACCCCCGCAATCGCTGAGTGCCTCAACCAAGTAGGCTCCGCGATTCCATTCAGCGTCTCTTGCGGGATTCGGCCGAAAGCGTTCGCTCTTAAAACAGAGAATCTTCCACCCTTCCTGTAGAAAGCGGACATTGAGCGGAAATGGAATCGTATTGTGCGGCACGGTGGCGTTAACTGGGGGCCGCGTCATTAAATAGGCATATAACGCTTTGATGTCGTCGTCCGCCAGTTCCGTGAAAGCGGTGTAGGGAAACGCCGCGAACAGATGAGACCCATCTTGAGCGACACCCTCACGCATAGCGCGCGAAAACGCATCCAATGACCAGCGGCCTATCCCGGTTTCCGGGTCAGGGGTGATATTGCTCCCATAGATGACCCCGAATGGCGTGTGTACACCGTATCCTCCGGCGTAAGGTTGCCCTCCCGGACGGATATGGCACGACATGCAGTGTCCGGCCGCTGCCAGACTCTCTCCTTTCGAGACCAGCTCAGCAGAGAAAGTTGCGGGATTGGGTCGCTCGATGGCGGCAATAGCCGGCCGCCAGGACAGAAAGAAGAAGCCCATCATCCCGAAGACGGCTCCGGCGATGAGCACAACTACGGTTCGCCGAATCGTTGAGCGCTTGCTTTGAAAGGGGGCGTTCATTTCAAATTCTCGTTTCTATGTGCATCGGGCATGATGAGCGCATGACAGCAGAAACGTTGGATCCGAACAATCAGACGATGGTATCGGCGATACCTTGGTATTAGTTATTTGATGTACTGAGTGAGCCCTCCCGATGCGACCTTGACATTAACCGTATTTGCTATTCGAGCCGACGCGGCGATCGTGACCGCGCGCCAATTTCGGTCTTCCGATTGAGGCGGGCTGTCCATGAGATCCGATTCGTCGAGCCAATCGTGTGCCGAAAGCCTGGCCTGCTCTGGGCCGTACAATTGCGTCACAGCAGCAATGAAGGAAGACGGCTCGCGTTCGGCCAAGTACGTCTGCTTCTGTAATGTGATCTCCCGTTCTACTTCAGATCGTCGATGGCCGTACCCTTTTCGCTCCTGTTTCCGTGTTGCTGTTGCTGCACTATGTGAAAAGCAATGCACATGCCATCTGTAAACCCTTCAAAAAGCTCAGTCGTAGTCGTCACAAGAGCCGAATCTGTTCGTGAATTCGCGAACTCCGCGAAGAATTTCTACCTGGCCGCGCTGCGTCAATTATTTTTTCGCTCTTCCATCGTTAGACCCTTAAAAGACGGCCTCGTCCCTTTGTTGAGCCCTACGACCGTGTGCTGTCTGCCGCATAGCAACGAGCAATGTTCACTCCTCATGAATCCGCTCATGAATCCACCGCTCGATATCCGTCAGGCCCGCATCCTTATTAATGTCGTGAAGCCGATCGTGGAAGCCACCCTCATAGAGCTTTAGGTCTTGTCAGTTGAGCCCGCGTTGTCGAAGAAGTGTTGACTGCCGCTTGGCTTTGCAGCTTTGTGAGCCGTCCCGTGGAGGATCAGTACGGGGCGGTGATGAGCGGAAACCCCTTCTTCAGTCGCCCGTCGGCCCGGACGAGTGCCGCGACGGTCTCGGTTGGCTGAACTTCGTTCGCAATAATAAGGATCGTTGTTCATCGATTCAACGACCTTGCATGCGGCGCAACGTGGCATTCGCTCAGGCAGAATAAGTGCTCAGCCACTGTTCCCCGAGCAACGGGATTACACCTGACGCTGATCTGAGTCGCTGGCACTTTCCGTTCATCGGTGGACCGGATTGAAGGCGAAATAGGCCAGATTCCAGTGGTGCCGGACTCCGTCACGAACTTCGCGAATTTGCGAACCGGTTGAGCTCTTGTAACGGGTATGCGTGCGCGTTTTAAAGAACTTACGAGCGGCGGGTGCGTTGCACATGACAGGCCACTGAAAGCAACACCCAACGAAAAGGAGAAGAAGTTTGAAGCGGAGGTTCGTATACGGTCGGATCGAAGGAGCGCACAAAAAACCGAGAACGCTATTAAGCACCGCCGAGGAGAGGATGTATGGCCAAGTTCACTAGACGGGACGTGCTGATCGGCGAAGCTGCCGCATTCGCTCAGGCTGAAAATGCGACAAGCACCGGTCCGGATAGGGGCTACGAACTGCTGAGGGAGGATGAGGATTGGAGTTTCTTGCGTGATCCAAACCTTCGCAGCGATTTCTGGGATCTCGTCAAATACGTTCCACTCGGCCATTCTGGAGAGGGCTGGTATCTAAGCATGGGCGGAGAAGCTCGTGAAGTGTGGGAGCAAATGGGAAACGACAACTGGGGCCAGTTTCCCTATATGAATGGGTATTTGAATGAAAGATACATGCTTTATTTCGACGTGCATTATGGGACCCATGTCCGCACGTTTGTGGAGCTGAAGAGCGGGTTGAATTCTTTTCGCATCGGAGGGCCTCGGCCAATCGATGAAAAGAAACTCGATTTTCAGGCAGCATTGTTGGAGTCGGGCACAACTGTCGACGAGAGTCCCGTCAACCTTATTGTCGGCCGGCAAGAGCTGGAATACGGTTCAGGTCGGCTGATCAACGTACGCGAAGGTCCAAACGTTCGACTGAGTTTTACTGGATTTCGCCTCCGGACAATCACGCACTCATGGCAAATTGATGGGCTAGCCGTGCGCCCGGACGAAGATAATCCAGGATTCTTCGACAATTCACCGAACCACGCGGTCAGCTTTTGGGGCATATACGCGACTCGGCCGCTTCCGCGCAACACGCTGTTGGACACTTATTACTTGGGCCTCGATCGGGCGCAGGTGACGTTTCAACGCGGCACTGCACAAGAAGTGCGCCATTCGCTCGGTGCAAGGTTTTCACGCCCGATCGCGACCGAACGGCCCGCATGGGACTTCGACTACGAAGCCCTCTGGCACTTCGGAACCTTCGGTTCAGCGAACATCCGAGCCTGGACTGTTGCATCGGAGACGGGCTACCGCATTCCGACTTTGCCACTGAAGCCGCGATTCAGTGCGAAGGCTGATATTTCGAGCGGAGATCACCTGAACTCGAACACTTTGGGGACCTTCAATCCCCTGTTTCCGAAAGGACACTATTTTGGGATATTGGCCAGTACCGGTCCCGGACCCATTAACTTTGTTGATCTGCACCCCCAAGTCGAAACTTTGCTGACCCACAACGTCTCGGCTTCCTTCGATTGGTTCTTTCAATGGAGAGAGAGCGTTCAAGACGGCGTATACGCTGTTCCGGGGTTTCTGATCCGGCCTGCGGTCGGAAGTCACGCTCGATATGTGGGAAACAGACCAGGCACGGAAATTCGGTGGCAAGCAAATCGTCATCTGTGGTTTCAGGGCGACTACGGAATTTTCTGCTGGCCCGTTCTTGAAACAAACACAGCCAGGACGCAACCTCAACTACTGGGCTTTGTGGACCGGATACAGATTTTGATCCCTCGCGGGAAAGGCGAACCTCGAGGCGGAGAGTCACATGAACAAACCGGCAGAATTGTTACAGCCCGAGCAAATGTAATGGTATTCAGCAAGATCAGGAAACATATCAACGCGCCTCAGTTCTGAGCGAGGCAAGTAGGAGGCACACATGGCCGGAATAGAAGGACTGCATCACGTAACTGCGATCGCGGGAGAGCCGCAAGTGAACATCGACTTTTACGCCGGTGTGCTGGGCCTCCGGTTGGTAAAGCTGACGGTGAATTTTGATGATCCCACCACGTATCACCTGTACTACGGAGACGGCCAGGGGCATCCGGGCACTATAATGACCTTTTTCCCATGGCCAGGTGCATTCAAGGGACGCATCGGTACTGGGCAGTTGACCGTTACTTCCTTTGCTGTGCCAGAAGAGTCATTGCCCTACTGGCGAGAGCGTCTCCGCAGGCGCGGGGTTGAATTTGACGAGGCGACGTCGGACTTCGGAGAGGAACTGCTCTTTCTCAGAGGTCCGGACGGGCTTCAACTCGAACTGGTCAGCACCTCAAATGCGAATCCCGACAGGGTGTGGAAGCGAGGCCCTGTGCCGACCGAACACGCAGTGCGCGGCTTTCACCATGTAACGCTCTCGGAAAATGGCTATGAGCGCACCGCATCCATGTTGACCGATATGCTGGGCTTCAAACAGATCGCAAAACAGGGAAACAGATTCCGCTATGCCGTTGCCGACGGTGCTCCCAGTACGATGGTCGATCTGGTCTGCGCTCCCGAAGGCCGTCCCGGAAGCGTTGCCGTAGGAACGGTCCATCACGTGGCATGGAGAACGGCAACAAATGCCGAGCAAGTGCAATGGCGGGACACCCTCACGAAACTCGGATATGACGTCACGCCTATCATCGACCGCCAGTATTTCCACTCCATTTACTTTCGCGAACCCGGTGGGGTGTTGTTTGAAATCGCGACTGATCCTCCCGGTTTTGCAACTGACGAGACTGTGGAGCGTCTCGGCACATCTTTAAAATTGCCCCCGTGGCTTGAGGAAGATCGTCCCGAATTGGAAAGGTTGCTGCCCCGAGTCAAACTGCCAAGGATCGATGGAGGAAAAGACCATGAAGCCGCCTAACGATCTAGGATTCGTGCATATTTTCGTGCCCGCCGAAAAGCCTGATTCGCCGACGCTCCTGCTGCTGCACGGTACAGGCGGCGATGAACGCGACCTGTTAGG
>Ga0209698_10003557_pt1 | contig 17294 bp, 21 predicted proteins | sample LitLauG_LLR_2012_FD_187203 | JGI IMG/M metagenome (GOLD analysis project Ga0209698, IMG submission 187203) | Freshwater sediment microbial communities from Pennsylvania, USA - Little Laurel Run_MetaG_LLR_2012 (SPAdes) (version 2) | ecosystem: Environmental > Aquatic > Freshwater > Creek >...
CACGCTCAATCCACCGGGCTGGTCGTGTTTTCTTACCTCAACCCGATCCTGCGGATGGGGCTGGACAAGTTCTGTAAAGTGGCGCGGGCAGCGGGTGTGGACGGCGTACTGGTCACGGATCTGCCGGTGGAAGAAGCGGGTGAGTATCTGCTCGCGACGCGGGCACACAATCTGGCGCCGATCTTTCTGGCTGCTCCGACGAGTCCGGATGCCCGGTTGGCGCGGATTGCAGAAACTTCGCGCGGATTTGTGTACGCGGTTTCGCGAACGGGAGTCACCGGAGCGCGCCAACAATTGGCGGACGACGCGCGGAAACTGGTTCGACGGTTGCGGCGTCTGACCAAGCTCCCGATTGCCTTAGGGTTCGGAATTTCCACCCCAGAGCAGTTCGCCGAAGTCGGCGAATTCGCAGATGCCGTGGTCGTGGGCAGTGCAATTGTGGATACGATTGAGCGCAACCCCGGGCGCGAGGCGGCGGCCGTGGGAGAATTTGTCAGAAAGCTGACGGCTGTCAGTCCTCAGCTGTCAGCTCATACCAGTTGATATGGGCTGTGTTTGGGAATTGGCTGATAGCGGAAGGCTGACAGCTGAGAGCTTTCATGGACATCGAGGATTGGCGTAAGAGAATCGACGATCTTGACCAGCAGCTCGTTACCCTGCTTAGCGAGCGGGCGCGGGCCGCGGTTGAGATCGGAAAGCTGAAGCGCGATACATCGATGCCCATTTATGAGCCCGACCGGGAGCGGGTGGTTTTTGAGAATGTGCAGCAGGCGAATCCGGGACCACTGCAGGGACGGGATCTGGTGCGGATTTATGAACGCATCATCGACGTGATGCGCAACATCCAGAAAGAAGAAATCGCGCCCCAGCCCGAGCCTCGCAAAGCAGAAACAGAATTGGATTCGGAAGAAAGCGATTGAGAGCAATGGGCAATGAGCTACGAGCGGTGAGCGCTGCGCAGGCAGGAACCCGCTTGCTCATTGCTCATCGCTCACAGCTCATCGCTAAAGGATTCCTATGATTGTGGCAATGCAGGAAGGCGCGGACGAGGCACTCATTCAGCAGGTCATCGAGCACCTCGTCAAAATGGGATTTGAAGTGCACCGCTCCACCGGCGCGCGGATGACCGTGCTGGGCGCGGTTGGCTCGGGGATTGATTTCGATATCCGCATCCTCGAACTGCTGCCGGGTGTGCAGGAAGTCCATCGAATCAGCTCCCCGTACAAGCTCGCCGGGCGAAGTTTTCGCCCTGAGGGCACCAGGGTTCAACTACCGAATGGAGTTGAAATCGGCGGCAATGAAGTCGTAGTGATGGCCGGGCCGTGTTCGGTGGAGTCGCGCGAGCAGCTCTTTTCCACGGCTGAATCCGTTGCCAAGGCGGGCGCAAAAGTCTTGCGCGGCGGCGCATTCAAGCCGCGCAGCTCTCCGTACTCGTTTCAAGGCCATGGCGAAGAGGCGCTGAAACTGCTGCGCGAAGCAGGCGAGAAATATGGCCTGCTGGTCATCAGCGAAGTGATGGAAATTTCCCAGATTCCGCTGATGCTGCCCTACGTGGATATTCTGCAGGTAGGCGCGCGCAACATGCAGAACTTCAACCTGCTGCGCGAACTGGGAAAAGTGCGCAAGCCGGTTTTGCTGAAGCGCGGAATTGCTGCCACGCTCGAAGAATTATTGCTGTCCGCGGAATACATCATGGCGGGCGGCAATTACGATGTGATCCTTTGCGAGCGCGGCATTCGAACTTTCGAAACCTACACCCGCAACACGATGGATATTTCCGCCATTCCTATCATTCACAAGCTCTCTCACCTGCCCATGACAGCCGACCCGTCGCACGGCACCGGCCGTCGCGACAAAGTTCCGCCCATGGCGCGTGCCTCGGTTGCCGCTGGCGCCGACGCGCTTTTGATCGAAGTTCATTGCACGCCGGATAAGGCCTGGTCGGACGGAGCCCAGTCGCTGTTCCCTGAGCAGTTCGCCAAACTGATGGACGAGTTACGGATGATTGCGCCCGCCGTGGGAAGACGCATCGGCTAACCCTTTCGGGCTTCGATTGTGCTGCTTCGTTTCCTAGCCGAAGTTTCCAACCGGCGGGCGAAGATTCGTTCGAGAAGCCTGCTATTCGACAGGCTTCTTATCGGCAAAATGAGGTTCCGCGGGTTCCAGGGGATCATGGCCTACGTGGAACATGGCTGCCTGGGCGGCAGCGGCCTCGCGGAGTTCCTCTAATTCATCCGTGCTGCCGGGTTCGGGTTTATCTTCTTTTCGTTGCACCCGGCGCTCAGCCTTGTCCTTCTGTCTCTGTTGCCGTAGTTGTTCTTTCTGACGCTTGGTAAAAGTTGATCGGCCTCTTGGCATACTTGTCTCCACATATGAGTTGTTGCATCGTTGGCTGGTCGTTCAGTACCAATTCTAATTCACATCGATACTACCAGCGCGGCTCGCGCGGCTGACGCGGGTGACCACGATAGTCGTCGCGGCCACGGCCCCCTCCTCCGCCCCCAAAGCGCTGGCCACCACCACCGCCTCCGCCCCTTGGCCGATCGGTCTTGGGCTTGGCTTCATTAATTGTCAAAGGACGTCCGCCCAGATCCGTTCCGTTCAGAGCCGCGATCGCCTTATCGGCTTCTTCAGCATTGGTCATTTCCACGAACGCGAAGCCGCGCGAGCGCCCCGTCTCCCGGTCGGTCACCAGGGTGACTTTTTCTATCGCGCCATGCGGTTCAAAAACGTTGCGCAGTTCCGATTCGGTGGTGCTGTGCGGCAGATTCCCAACATACAGATTCTTCATTGCATGACCTCTTTCAATAGATCGTCCAAAGTGATCGATTCTGCGTTTCTCTTGGACGCACGTCCTTCCAAATCTCGCGGCGCCACAGGACGATCCCGCATCGCCTTGCTGCGGGCCGAGCAGGTGGAGCGAACGGCGGAGATTCGGCGAGAGGCCTCGAGAATGCCCCAACGTTGCGTCAACTCTCCAACCACGGCGGAGAGCGCGGCTTTCACGTCGCCAATCGTAGCCTGGGTGTTGGCATTCTCGACCGCGAACTGTTCATCCTCATTGGGCGCGTCCGCGAGATACGAGGGTCCGCCGACTAGAAACGCCAGACGCTGCGGAGGCTTCGCCGCGCGCATGTCATCGCAGAATCTGTCGCGATGGCCGTGCCCCTTTTCCATGTTGATCAAGACGAGGTCATACAGGTCGGCTCTCCACCACGATCGGGCTTCTCCGATGTCGGCGGCGCAATCGACATCCATGCCGAGCTTGCGCATGACCTCGGCACGTAAATCGCGCTTGTGGGTCGATGTATCCACCAGCAACACTCGCCTCTTCTTCTCCGCGCCGGGAAGTCGCATGGAAAACGGCAGGGCCGTTAGCGGCGTGTTCATGCCGGCACCGACCGGGGCGTGATGCCCGGCGGATTTTCCGCAGGTTTGGGTGGCACTGCGGCGGGATGCAGCAACTCACGCTTTCTCATCCGTCGCGCAATCTTCTGTTTGCGGATCCTGTGGAATCGGGCCTTGTCGCCATTCAGTGAAGACATAAGTAAACTCCTGATATCTGGGTTAATGGGTAAACCACCGGACGGTCACAACCTTCCCGGTGGGGCGACGCTCAATGCGGACTTTCGTAGGATGATCGGCGAAACCGCGAACAGCGCCAGACTCGCCATGTCGAAGACCGAGATGAACCCGTGGGAAAAGCGGCTGACATGGAACGGCGTGAATATACCCAGAATCGCCAGGAACGGCAGTGCCCCGACGAGCTTGCCCGTCACCAGGCAGTGGATGACAAAAGTGACTGCCGCCAGCGACACAATGACGCAGACCGTCATCCTGTAGTCAGCCGGAGAGCGAAACAGCACGGCTAAAGCCAGAGTTAGCGTCGCGAATAACGCTACGGCGCGCGTCAAAACGCACGCTTCCGAGCGCCGCAACAGCGAATACAGGACGATTGGCTTGGGGGCAATCGACGGGACAAAGAGACGCCTCTCGATCTCTCAATCGCGAAGGCGCAGGCTAGCTTTGGTGGCGTATCTTCGAGGTTAAGTAATCTCAGTATACGCTAGTTTCAACAGCACGCTTCTGATTCATCGCAGGCCTCCGTCGTTGCAATCATGGTCCGTCTCCAATGGAGTGCCGAGAGGGAACACCGTGGAATCAAGTTGCTAATCCCGCACATTCCGTGTAGGATCGCCATGTACGTTAGACCGAATCGGTCGTGAGCAGTTCTTGCCTCAACAGCCAGTAACCTGCGCCAGTTTTCTTCCGAATCCCTCCAGCGTAACTATCACAAAGAAAAAGAGTACAAAACACATGGAACAAGGAACAGTAAAGTGGTTCAATGACGCCAAAGGCTACGGCTTTATCAGCCGTCAGAATGGCGAAGACGTATTCGTGCACTTCTCAGCGATCCAGGCGGGCGGCTTCAAGAGCCTGCAGGAGGGCCAGACCGTGCAGTTTGACGTCACCAAGGGGCCGAAGGGCTGGCAAGCAGAAAACGTGCAGGCTCTCTAAGCCGACACATCCTGCGGAGAGGCGATATCTACGGAGATCGCCTCTTCGTTTTGTAGACCAACTTTAAGCAAGCCGCGAAGGGATGCCTTTGACACGCGACGACGCCAGCGCTTCCTACGCCATCATCCTGCACAACGTGCGCACCTATCGCTCGGCTGGTGTAGTAGTGGTGGTCCGCGGCAAGCAGCGGGCGGAAACGACCCTGAAAGAGTTCCAGGAAGCCCAAAGCTCCTCGGACCATCACGAGGGCTGGCGCTACTTTTTCGAGAAAACTGAGATGGCGGCCGGGACCGACCCGGGCGAAGCGACCGATCTTCGCCAGGCCGACCTCGAACTGCGGGAATCGAAAGAGCCGCAGGAAATCAAACCGATCATTAGTCCTTCGTCGAGTAACCACAAATAGCAGCCGCAGGATAAGCCCTTTCCTCCCGCCCAGCATCTCCCCATCCACTGAATTACAATTCCTCTCGCGGCGTACGCCGCGGAACCCAGTGGCCATTCGACAAATCACGATCATCGGCAACGGGCTGATTGGCGGCTCCCTCGGGCTCGCGCTGCGCAAAAAGAAGTTCGCAGGACGCATTGTCGGCTGCGATCGCGAGGCGACTCTGGAACGCGCTCGCATGCGCGGCGCCATTGACGACGGCTCTCCGAATCCAGGGGACGCGATTCACGGCAGCCAGGTAGTCGTGCTGGCGACTCCGGTGCTGGCGATTGTCGACCTGATCGAACGCGTCGGGCCCGTGCTACCCGCAAAGACTCTGCTCACTGACGTCGGAAGTACCAAGGCAATGGTCGTCGAGCGTGCGCTGAAGGTGTTCGGAAAAACCGCGGCACGGCGCTTTCTGGCGGGACATCCGATGGCCGGGAAAGAACTGAGCGGCGTCGATTACGCGGACGCGGACTTGTTTCGCAATGCCGTGTGGTTCTTGACTCCATTGCCGGGCCAAAGCCTGAACGAAGGATTGTTCGCCGAGTTTGCCGGCTGGATCGACCACATCGGAGCCCGGATTGCCATGCTGCCCGCCGAGGAGCACGACCGTCTATGCGCCTGGATCAGTCACCTGCCGCAGATGATGTCGACGGCGCTGGCCGCGGCTCTGGTCGAAGAGTTCGGCTCCGAAGCGCCCCTCTTGCCAGCCGGCGGCCGCGCCTTGCAAGAGATGACACGGATCTCTGCCAGCCCATATTCGATGTGGCGCGATGTGGCCATCAGTAACAAGAAGAATCTGGAAAGCGCACTGTGGAAGGTGGAGCAGCGGCTGGCGCACATTCGCGAAAACCTTGCAACCCGGGAACTGGCCGATGAATTCGAGCGTGCGCACGAACTAAGGAAAAGCCCGCCGAAGAAGAGACAATAGCGATTGAGTAATTGAGAAATTCAGTAATTGGGTAATTGAAAAGCATGGCCGCACAAAAGGACCTTCAATTTCTCAATTACCAAATTCCCCAATTCCTCAATTAGAATTCCGCTCATGAATAAAGTTGTGGCCAATGCCGACGAAGCCATTCGCGACGTGTTCGACGGCGCGACCATCATGATCGGCGGCTTCGGGCTGTGCGGCATGCCGGAAAACCTGATTCGCGCTCTGGCGCGAAAAGGAACGAAGAATCTGAAGACCATCAGCAACAACGTCGGCATTGACGGCGTGGGCAACGGCCTGCTGCTGGCTGCAGGGCAGATCGTGCATCACATCGGCACCTATGTCGGCGAAAACAAATTGCTCGAAGACATGGTGCTCACCGGAAAGATCAAGCTCGATCTCGTTCCGCAAGGAACATTCTCCGAGCGCATTCGCGCGGGCGGCGCCGGCATTCCCGCGTTCTTTACGCCGACCGGGGTGGGAACCATCGTCGCCGAAGGCAAAGAAACCCGTGACTTCGACGGACGCCTCTACGTGATGGAGCGCGGCCTCACCGCTGATTTCGCCTTCGTGAAAGCGTGGAAGGGCGACCGCCAGGGAAATTTGATTTACCGCAAGACCGCGCGGAATTTTAATCCCATGATGGCGACCGCGGCGAAGGTCACGATTGCAGAGGTCGAACATCTCGTCGAGGTGAGTGAGTTAGACGGCGATCAGATTCACACGCCATCGATTTACGTAAAACGCATTTTTCAGGGAGAGTTGTACGAGCGCCGGATTGAGAGGCGAACCGTGAGAAAAGCCAATGTCTAGCGCCGGCAAAATGAACAAGCCCGGCAAAGACATCGACAAGCGCGAACGCATCGTCAAGCGCATCGCGCGCGAATTGCGCGACGGATTCTACGTGAATCTCGGCATCGGCATGCCGACGCTGATCGCGAATCACGTGCCCGCGGGCATGGTCGTCACGCTGCAATCGGAGAACGGAATGCTCGGGATCGGCCCGTATCCCATCGAGGGCCAGGAGGATCCCGACCTCATCAATGCCGGCAAAGAGACGGTCAGCGAGATGCCCGGCACATCGTATTTTTCGAGTGCCGATTCGTTCGCCATGATCCGCGGCGGGCATATCGATTTAAGCGTGCTCGGCGCGATGGAAGTCGATGAAACCGGCAGCCTCGCCAACTGGATGATCCCCGGCAAAATGGTAAAGGGAATGGGCGGCGCGATGGACTTGGTCGCGAGTGCGAGGCGCGTCGTCGTCGCGATGGAGCACACGACCCGCGAGGGCGCTCCGAAGATTCTGAAAAAATGCACGCTGCCGCTTACCGGCGTCCGCGTCGTCGATACGATCGCCACCGAAATGGCCTACATTCGTGTCACCAAAGATGGCCTCGTGCTGGAGGAAGTCGCGCCCGGCCTGACTGCAGAAGACGTGCAGCGCGCAACCGAAGCGCGCCTGATTGTCAGCCCCAGCTTGAAAGTCATGGAAAGCTAAGCCTGCTGCTTCGACCACCTCGACAGTATTGTGGTTTCAGCACGATTCCCCCATAATCCCTGCATTAAAGAAACTGGCACAATCCGCCGCCGCCCTGCCAAGGCCGTTGCCAGCGAGCGCAAGCCGCAACCCACCGATCTCCGGCTGGGCAAGATTCTGCGGCTGATGATGGAACATGCCACGGTCGTGGTAAGCGGGACAAAGATCGCTGATGAAATTTCCTGCAGCCGCTCCGAAGTCTGGCGATTGATTCAGCAACTGCGCTCTCTCGGCGTAGACGTGGCGGGCCATCCCGCAACCGGCTATCAACTGCGCTCGGTTCCCGACCTTCTATTGCCCGAGATCGTTCGCCCGCTGCTGCGAGGAACCATCTTCGACGCCCATCTGCATCATTTCTACAAAATTGGTTCGACCAACACCGCTGCCATGATGGCGGCGGCAGAAAGTGCTCCTGAAGGAAGCGTCTTCTTCGCTGAGGAGCAGACTGCGGGACGCGGCCGCGGTTCGAATGCGTGGCAGTCTCCGAGATCGACGGGGATTTACTGCTCGGTCATTCTGCGGCCCTTACTCCCGCCGTCCGAGACCTTGATTCTCTCGCTCGCTGCCGGACTCGCCGTGCATGCGGCTATCGAGCAGGTCGATGCCCGTGTGGAGCCCGATCTGAAGTGGCCGAACGACCTGCTGATCGAGGGCCAAAAGATCTGCGGCATTCTCACCGAAATGAATGCCGAGGTCACGCGCGTTCGCTACGTCGTGGTTGGAATCGGAATCAACGTAAACCAGTCGAATTTCCCGCCAGACTTGGGCGCGACTTCGTTGCGGCTCGCAACCGGCAGTGAGTGGTCGCGCGTAGAGTTGGCCGCTGCTTTGCTAAAATCGCTGGATCGCGAGTATCGGCAGCTTGTAGAAGCCTCCGATGCCCGCGAGTCGATTCTGCGAAGGTTCGCTGAGAACTCCTCCTGGGTACAGGGTAAGCACGTTCGCATCGAAGAGAACGGCTCAGCCTTCGAGGGCACGACGGAAGGGCTGGACCCACGCGGCTTCTTGCGCGTGCGCACTCAAGGTGGAGTGCAAACGGTTTTGAGCGGGACAGTACGCCCGCGTTGAAAGTCGCGCGAAAATCATGCTGCTAGTCATCGACGTCGGCAATACGAACACGGTCCTGGGCGTCTTCGCACGCGTGGCGAAAGTCCATCCCGGCGGAGACGCCGACGAACCGCATCGTTACGAGCGGCTGCTCGCCAACTGGCGCGTCGCCACATCGCGGCGCAGCACCGTAGATGAATACGGTGTGCTCTTCCGCAATTTGTTTTCCATGGCGGGATTGGAAGCCAAAGGTATTCACGGCATCGTCATTTCCTCGGTGGTGCCGCCGCTCGATCCGGTGCTGCGCCAGGTTTGCGAGCGATATTTCAATCTGCATCCGCTGCTCATCGAGCCCGGCGTAAAAACCGGAATGCCCGTTCACTATGACAATCCGGCAGAAGTGGGCGCCGACCGGATCGTCAACGCCGTCGCCGCCTTCGACAAGTACGGCGGACCCTGCATCATCGTCGATTTCGGCACGGCCACAACATTCGATTGTGTGTCGGCAAAGGGCGAATATCTCGGCGGAGTCATCTGCCCGGGCATCGGCATCTCGGCTGACGCGCTGTTCGATCGCACCGCTCGCTTGCCACGCGTCGAAATTCGCAAACCCGCCCGCGTGATCGGCTCGAATACTGTTGGCAGCCTTCAGTCCGGACTTTATTACGGATATCTCGGCCTGGTGGACGGCATTCTCGAACTTCTGCTTGCGGAAATCGGTGTCGAGACCCGCGTGATCGCCACCGGTGGCCTGGGGCCGATGATCGGCACCGGATCGAAGTACATCAAAGAAGTCGACGAATTCCTCACTCTCGATGGCCTGCGCATCATCTGGGAACGAAACGCCTCCACTCGTCGGGAGGCGGGCGCCAAAGTCGGATCCAAATCTCAGCCGAAGCAGGCTGCGGCGAAACCCGACCCGATCAAGGCCAAGTCTCCCGCACGTTCCTCCAACTGAGCCGTGGAAAACTACTTCAACTACTTCACCGAAATCGAAGAGCATTTTCTGCGCCGCCGCGGTGGAGGCCTGCTGCTCTCCACTCTCGACTGGGCGCTGATCGAGACGTGGAAAGACGCGGGCATTCCGCTCGAAGCCGTGCTGCGTGGCATCGATTCAGCCTTCGATCGATACGATGAACGCCCCTCAAAAACGCAAAAAGTAAACAGTCTGGCTTATTGTTCCCAGGCAGTGCTGGCCGCCGCAGAAGACATGAAGGAGGCGGCGGTAGGCGCGGAAAACAGCGAACCGCCGTCAGCGAAAAAATCTCCGGCAGCGCAGGGATTTGAACCAAACGTCGTCGCGGACTTCCTTCGCAAGTGCGCCGACGCACTCGGCGCCGCCAAACTGCCCGCAAGCGGAGGCGTGTCACCGCAGATTGTCGCTGGTGAAATCGCAGCCACGCTACGGCAACTCGCGACAGAGATTGAAAGCAAGCCAGCACCGCGACTGGAGGATTTGGAACGTCGCCTGACGGTCTTCGAGGAAAAACTGTTCGCCGCTCTGCTGGCTTCCACTGCCGACGAAGAAATCGTCACCGTTCGCGCCGAGGCCGATCGTGAACTCATTCCCTATCGCCGCAAAATGTCCGGCGCGCAAATCGATCAACTGCAAAAGCAGTACATCCACAAACGAGTGTTCGAAAAGTACCGCCTCCCGCGCCTGAGTTTGTTTTATATGTAAATTTGCCGGACAGGGTAGGGCGCGACTAATGGGTAGGGCGCGACTTTAGTCGTGCCGTAATCGCCGCAAAATGGCGTCGGCTTCAGCCGCTGAGGTACGCTTTCTTCCTACCGTGAACTACTCATTCGATGCACTGATTCTCGGTGGCGGCGCCGCAGGACTGATGTGCGCCATCGAAGCCGGCACGCGCGGCCGCCGCGTAGCCCTGCTCGAACACAACGACCGGCTCGGCAAAAAAATCCTCATCTCCGGCGGCGGACGCTGCAATTTCACAAACATCCATTGCCAGCCCGAAAATTTCCTATCCTCCAACCCGCACTTCGCCAAGTCAGCCCTGGCGCGATTCACGCCCGCCGACTTCATCGCGCTGGTCGAGAAGCATCGAATTCCCTACCACGAAAAAACGCTTGGACAATTATTCTGCGACCGCTCCGCGCGCGACATTCTGAGTATGCTCGAAGAGGAATGCCAGGCGGCGGGCGTTCAGATTTTTCTGAATACCAGAATTCAGGAAGTCAGCCGGACAACAGAATTTGTCGTTCGCACAACGACCGCCGAGTTTCGAGCGCCAGCGTTGGTAGTCGCAACCGGCGGCCTCTCGATCTCAAAGATCGGCGCGAGTTCCTTCGGATATGATCTAGCCCGCCAGTTCGGGATCAGCATTCAAGAACCCTGGCCCGGTTTGGTTCCGCTGGTCTTGGACGCGGCCGACCGCACGCGCTATTGCGACCTGGCGGGAGTTTCCGTCGACGTAATTGCCTCCGCCAACGGTCGGCAGTTTCGCGAAAAGATGCTGATCACCCATCGCGGCCTCAGCGGGCCCGCGATTCTGCAGATCTCGTCTTACTGGAAAAAACCGCAACCGATTGCTATCGATCTCGCTCCAACGCGAGATTTCACCGAATCATTCCGCGACCCCACAATTCCGCGGACTCTGCTCTCTCTGCGTAACGAACTGCGAAAATTCCTGCCGAACCGGTTGGCGGACCGTTGGCTTGATTTGCATGCGCCCTCGGCCTGGACCAATCCCGCGCTCTCTGATTTTGAACATCACATCCATGCATGGGGGATCATGCCCTCGGGTACCGAAGGCTACGAAAAAGCCGAGGTGACTTGCGGCGGCGTCGACACCGACGAACTCTCCGCTAAAACGATGGAGTCCCGCAAAGTCCCCGGCCTGTTTTTCATCGGCGAAGTGGTCGACGTCACCGGCCACCTCGGCGGCTTCAACTTTCAATGGGCGTGGGCGTCCGGCGCCTCGGCAGGGCGTGCATTGTGAAGGCGTCAGTTAGAATCCAAGCTTGCTCCTCACAATCGAAAAGCTGATCTACGGCGGCGACGGACTCGCGCGAATTCCCGCTGAACCCGCTGCCAGCGAATTGCATAGCCGCGGTAAGGCCGTTTTTCTACCCTTCGTTCTCGCGGGAGAACGTGTGGAGGCCTCTCTCACGGAACAGAAGCCCGGCTTCGCGCGCGCCCGCGCCGAAGCCATTGTCGAGCCTTCAACGCATCGCGTCGCGCCCGCATGTCCATACTTCGGCCAATGCGGCGGATGTCACTACCAGCACGCCAGCTACGAGCATCAGCTTCAGATCAAGACTGAAATTCTGCGGGAAACTCTCCGCCGCACAGCCAAGCTAGACCTGGAGAACGAAATTCAGGTTCATCCTTCGCCGCCGTGGAATTACAGGAATCGCTCGCGGTTGCAAGTTCAGGCTGGCCCCAAATTCGCGGCGGGCTACTACCAGATGGGATCGCATGATCTGCTCCCCGTCGAACATTGCCCAATCAGTTCGCCGCTGATCAACCAGGGGATCGCCGCGCTGTGGAGCAGCGGACGCGCAGGCAAAGTGCCCCCCGGAATCCGCGAGGTCGAGTTCTTCGCCAACGCCGACGACACCCGGTTACTCGTCGAAGTATCGTGCGGCCCCGAGGCACGACGCGCTGCCGTCAGGACGTGGACCGAAGATTTCTGCGCCTCGATGCCACAAGTTGCCGGGCTAACGGCATTCCGCGAGGAACCATCCGGAGCGCAAACCGCCCAGGTGAAATTCTTCGCGCTAGGCGCTAACCACCTGACCTACGAAACCCGCCGCGGATCCTACCGCGTTAGTGCCGGGGCATTCTTCCAAACCAATCGCTTCCTGACGGACAAACTGGTCGAAATTGTCACCGCCGGAGAGTCCGGCGAACTAGCTCTCGATCTCTATGCCGGTGTAGGCCTGTTTTCCACAGCCCTGGCTTGTGACTTTCATCACACATTTTCTGTTGAGTCGTCACAGACTTCCTCAGCCGATCTTTCCTACAATCAGCCCTCGAACGGAAAGGCGATTCAGGCTAGTACGGAGCAATACCTGGCTCGTGCGGACAATTCGGGGCGGGTCGAGGCGGGCAATGTCCTCCCCCATACACTTCATAAGCCCGACCTGGTGGTGGTAGACCCGCCCCGAAGCGGCCTGGGAGAACGCGTGGTGCGCCTGCTGGCGAAGGTGGGCGCACCGCGCGTGACCTACGTGTCATGCGATCCAGCCACGCTGGCGCGCGACCTGGTGCAGTTACTCGCGGCCGGCTATCGCGTGAAAGAAGTGCATCTGGTCGACCTGTTTCCACAGACGTACCACCTGGAAAGCGTGGTCCGCCTGGCCAGGTAAGGCCGACTGTGCTGAAGAAAACGTAAGTTCGCTTACCTACTGAAGTGGCCACACTTCCCTCCACGTTGTCCCCGACCTCTGGATCGCCGGATGTCGCCCCCATTCCCTGGATTCCTGCCTTCCGTTTCAAAGCCAGCCGGCAGCCGATGCTTTGGGCGGCGTTAGCGTACTCCTGCGGCACCATCGCCGGAGTTCATCTGTGGCGTCCGGCGTTGTGGTGGATCTTCGCCGGAGTGTTCTTCGCCGGAGCGGCTGCCTACTTCGCAAATCGTCGTGCGCGCCTGGGATGGGCGATCGCCATGGGCGCTTTCTTTCTGTTTGCAGCCCTTCACATCCAACTGCGCGGGGCCGGACCTCGCGTCGACACCAGCATCCGCCCCTATGCGAATGGTGAGCTCATGCAGGTCACCGCTCACGTGATCCGCGACGGCCGTTTGCAGTCGGCAAGCCCCGAAGAAGTCCGCCAGTCGCTCGATGTGCAGGTAGAAGAAATCAAGACGGCGGCAAACGAAATTCTCCCCCTGCGTTCCGGGATTCGCCTCAGCATCTATCGTCGACGTGCAACCGGCAACATTGCCAACGTCGCCACCGAAGGCCCGGTCGCGTCCATGCCAATCTTCTCTTACGGCCAGCGCATCCGCTTCCTCGCCAAGATCAAGCCGTCACGCAATTTCCGGAATCCCGGGGCTTTCGATTACGAGGGCTACCTCGCCGATCATGGAATCGCCGCGCTGGCCTCTAGCAAGATTGATGACATCGAACTGCTGCCCGGATTCGCCGGAAATCGTCTCGCATTCTGGCGCAGCCGGCTGCACCGTGGCATCGTCGCCAAAGTACACCAACTGTGGCCCGCGCGCGACGCCGCTCTGATTGACGCCATGGTCATTGGCGAAGAAGCCTTCATCGATCGCGACACCCGGGTCAACTTCCAGCGCTCTGGCACTTACCACGTCCTCGTCGTTTCCGGAATGAATGTCACCATTCTGGCGTTCGTCGTCTTCTGGACGCTGCGCCGTCTGCGCCTGGCTGATGTTCCAGCTACGTTTCTCACCGTGGCGTGCTGTGTCGCCTACGCCTTCGTAACCGAGGTCGGCGCACCCGTCTGGCGCGCCACCCTGATGTGCGCCATTTATCTCGGAACCCGCTTACTCTACCGCGACCGCGCCATGGTCAATGCGCTCGGTGCGGCCGCTCTCGGCCTGTTGATCTTCGACCCGCGACAACTCTTCACTGCCAGCTTCCAAATGACGTTCGTCTGCGTCCTGATCGTCGCCGCCATCGGCATTCCAATCCTGCAGCGGACCTCCCAGGTCTACAGGCAAGCTCTCATCGATTGGGACTCAACTGCGTATGCTGCGTTGCTTCCGCCCGGCGTCGCGCAGTTCCGGCTCGATTTGCAACTCATCACCGCGCGCCTGACGCGTTTTGTCGGAACGAGGTGGTCCCGGAGTCTGGTCTGCCGCACCACGAAATTCGCAATCACCGCCTTCGAGTTGCTGTTCATTTCGGCAGTCATGCAAATGGGCTTGGCGCTCCCGATGGCCTATTATTTCCATCGCGCCACGACAGTGGGCGTGCCGGCCAACATTCTTGTGGTGCCATTAACGCAGCTCCTGATGCCGTGTGCCATTGCAGCGCTCGTCCTGGGATACGTCTCGCCGGTGCTGGCGAGGATTCCGGCGGCGCTGGCTACCGTCGCGATCCATGGCATTGCCGGAGGCGTCCGTGGTCTGGGAGCGCTACGCTTTGCCGACCAGCGCGTTCCAATGCCTTCAATTTCAATAATGGTCCTAGCGGCGGCCGCGGTTGTCCTCGCCATGTGGGGCGCTCGTCGCAGCGGCCGCGTCGCCGTCGCCGGTTTGGCTGCGATGCTTGTCGCCTCTCTTGCGCTGGCGTTCATTCCCGCCCGCCCGCGAATTCGTCCGGCCGTGCTTGAAGTCACCTCGATGGATGTGGGCGAGGGCGATTCCACATTGCTCATCACTCCGCAGGGGCGCACGCTGCTGATTGACGCTGGAGGCCCGATCGGTCTCGGCGGTTCGCAACTGGATTTCGGCGAAGACGTCGTCTCGCCTTATCTTTGGACGCGCGGCATTTCACGCTTAGACGCAGTCGCGATCACGCACGGTCACTCCGACCACATCGGTGGCATGGCGTCGGTGCTCCGCAATTTTCAGCCGAAGGAATTATGGGTCGGCCTGATGCCGCCTAGCCCCGCCCTTGAAAACGTGATTTCCACTGCTCAAGAGCTAGGCATCAAAGTCGTACGCCGCTGGGAAGGCGACGAATTTGCATTTGGTGGCACAGCCGTCCAGGTGATGTTTCCGCCGCAGAACTGGGCACCTGGCTCCAAGCCGCAGAACAACGACTCGCTGGTATTGCGTGTCAGTTTCAACGATTCATCGGTCCTGCTGGAAGGAGATGCGGAACGCCAGGTCGAGCGCCGAATCGCCGCCTTGCATCATCCCACTGCGAACCTGCTCAAGGTCGGGCATCACGGCAGCGCCAACGCAACCACGATCGAATTGCTTGCCTCGGCGAGGCCGCAATTCGCCGTGATCTCGGTGGGTTCCGGCAATTCGTTCGGATTGCCCCGGCTGGCAACACTTTCGCGGTTAGCGGATGCGGGAACGCGCGTCTATCGCACAGATCTCGACGGCGCCACCACGTTCTATCTCGATGGCCGCTCGGTCACGGCTTCCGTGGCGGCTCTTCCATAATCGCGATCTCCGCCGTTTCATCATCGTCGCCTGGGGATTGCCGGTTCTCGGCGATCAGCCGCGTCGCCGCCTCGGCATCTTCTTCGCGCACCAGAATGATCATGCCGCCGAGGCCGGGAAAAGCATCTTGCACTAGCGACGCCGAAGTCAGATCGCTCTCGATGCCCGCCGAATCCAGCAAGCCCTTGACCACCAGTGCCTCGGATTCCTGCTCCGAACCAAATACTTTCACCAGCTTCTCGTTGGGATCGGGTCGAGCTTGTCCGGCTGGAAACTTGGTCGGCTCTGCCATGATGTTCTCCAATTCTGCAATCGAACCGGAAATCGCCGATTCGTCGTCGCACGTTGCCTGATTTTACTCTCCCTTGCGGCGATACGCAGGGCAGTCACGAACTCGTGCGAGAATACCCTAACTTCGCCTCCATGCACATACGGGCTCGGCTCTATGCGGCACCTTCGGGTCATTGATTTCTCCCGCGAATAAGGCAGAATGCCCCTAGTCTGGCGGCGCAACGCAGGGCTGGGTCGCGTCATCCAAAGCTGTGGGGCACAAAGGGGAATCCATGATTCTTGAGCCTGCCAATCCGGGGAACCGTTTTCCGCTACCTGAACAACAGACGCTCCGCGAACGGGAGGAAGAAGCCCGAAAGATTCGCCGGTTGCAGTTGATGATCTCCATGGTGATGTCCGTCATTAGCCAGGACTCAAACCTGACGCTGCAGGAAGCCTCCGAACTGGCCGCCGGGGCCAAGCGTGCCGCCCTCGCCATGTTCCCGGACAAAGAACTGGCCTACGATCTGCTCTACAAACCCCGCCTGCAGCGGCTGATCCGCGAGCGCTTCCGGCTGCAGTAGCCTCCGCCTCGGACTGATAGACTTCCCTCGTGAGTCGAAATGGTGACATTGCCGAGGCAGCCACCTCAGAACACTCAGAGACTGCGCCTTCAGCCCTTGCTCCGAAGCTCGTCGCCGTTCCCGAAGGCTGGTTTCTGATGGGATCCAGCACCGGTCAGGATTGTGAGCATCCGGTGCACCGCGTTTGGATCGACCCCTTTTGGCTCGCCGCGACCCAAGTCACGAATGCAGAGTACGAGCGCTTCCTGCGCGCTGGATCTTTGCAGCCTCCGCCGTTTTGGCAAGATCCCAACTTCAATCATCCGGAGCAACCGGTCACCGGCGTCTCGTGGCACGAAGCCGCAGCCTACTGCGAGTGGTTCAGTTGTGAGACCGGGCACCAGTATCGCTTGCCGACCGAACCTGAATGGGAGCGCGCCGCCCGGGGCGGGGTTGAACAGAAGCAATTTCCCTGGGGAGACGATCCGCCGCAGTCTCTTCCCGACTACGGTTCCCGCTGGCAAACGGGCCCGGAGCCGGTCGCGCGCTACGCCCCGAACGCATTCGGACTCTTCAATATGTGCGACAACGTGCACGAGTGGTGCAGCGACTGGTACGATCCCGGCTATTACGCTGTCTCACCCGAGCGGAATCCACGCGGCCCGGAGAGCGGTCAGCGCAAAGCGTCGCGTGGTGGATCGTGGCGGCACCACATCAAAGTCTCGCGGTGCTCGGCGCGGTCCAGCATACCTCCAGAATTTCAGTACGCGGACTACGGTTTCCGCATCGCGTGTGATTGAGAAATTGTGTAATTGAGTAATTGTTTGATTGACCAGGCTGGTTCCGCTGGTTTTCAATTCCTCAATTACTGAATTACCCAATTACACAATCATCCAATCGTCATGTTCAATACCGACCTTCTGAAGAACAAACGCATTCTCAT